>Ga0194133_10001867_pt1 | contig 34719 bp, 27 predicted proteins | sample TA2KigOf40mmetaG_FD_155448 | JGI IMG/M metagenome (GOLD analysis project Ga0194133, IMG submission 155448) | Freshwater microbial communities from Lake Tanganyika, Tanzania - TA2015055 Kigoma Offshore 40m | ecosystem: Environmental > Aquatic > Freshwater > Lake | place: Tanzania: Lake...
CCGAACGGCCCCGGATGATAGGATTAGCGAGCGATGACTGACCAGCGACCGTCGATGCCTGCCGGCGACCCTCTCGACGAGGATTTCATTTCGATCAGGGATGTGTTTGCCTTCCTCGAATCGGCAACGCTTCCGCTGCTGGTGTTGGGAATCGTAGGTGCACTGGTTGGCGGTGGTGTTGGCGTACTGCAGCGCCATGTCACGGCAGAAATCGTTCTGGCGAATCAGGGAGCGGTGGGCTTTACGCAGTGGTCTCAACTGAGGCAGGCACTGGCACCCATGGCTGCGGCCATCGATGAATCGCGCAGGGTCGCCGGTCGAGAGCACGAACGCACGCCGTGGTTGGCATCGCTCGCCTGGTGGACGACGAATGTGGAACCGATGCTGGCGCTGAGCCGCGAAGATGCACGCATGCTGGCGAGTGTCGGCGAAGACATGAAGGGCGAGTCGACCCGCATCATGACTTTCAACGTGACACATGCGGCGAAAACGGTCGACGCGGCCCTGCAGGGCGCCGAGGCGTCGGCGACGTTCATGCGTTCCGGTTCGCTCTATCTTGAACTGAAGCGGCTGTTGAACGCTTATCAGGCTGAATCGCTGTTGCAGGCCAGCGAAACGGCCACCGCCGAACTGCTGAGGACCGACGTCGAGATTGTCTTCAGCCGCAGCAGAGCCAGCCAGCTCGAGTCGATGATCAGGCAGGGGGCGACCTCTGGTGGGAATCCTCAGATGATCGTCGACGTGGGGCAACAGGCACAGGCCAAGTTTCTGCCCCTGCAGACGCAGCTCAACGCCGTGCGCCTCGAAATCTCGCAGCTCGAGGAATCGAAGGCGCGTCTCGTGAATACCCAGGGTCGCGGTCGCCTGTTGGCCGAGTTTCAGACACGGTCGCTGGCGGCCCTGGCACAGATTCCCCTGGGCGACGGTGTCGCTGCGGCTGATGCCATGACGACCATTGCCGACGGCCTGAAGGGCAGTATCGACGGACAGACAAACGAGGCGCGCCTCGCGCAGCTGGAAACAATCGCACGGATTCGCGCCGACGTCACCGCGCTGCGTACGCGATATGTGGTGACGCTGACCGAAGTGTCACGCAGCTATCAGCCGTCATCTCTGATGAAGGTCGTGGGGATGACGGCCGGCGGGGCTATTGGCACGATGCTCGTTGGCGTGGTGGTGCTGCTGCTGCGCCGGCAGTATCACGCGTATCGGCGCGGCCTGACCGCATGACGCTCGACCAGCGGCCGTTTGCGTCGGGGTGGCGTGTGATTCGGCATATGGTGCTGGCACTGCTGGCCACGGCGGTGGCACCTCCGCTGCTGGCCTGGGGACTCAATGCACAGCGCGAGGCGCAGACGCGTCGGATGATGGAGGGGTCTGTGCCCAGTCAGCCAGGTGCCGGGCCTGCGGGGGTGTCTGGCGATGCTGCTCACGTCGCGTGCGGCAGCGGTGCCATTCCTGATATCGACCAACAGACCGCCAGCGACCGGGGGTTGGCTCAGGCCTGGATGAATCACCAGGGATGGCTTGCGGCCCTGGGGCAGGCCGCAGCACGGCAGCAGGGGTTGCCCAAAGATGCCTGGGACCACTGCATCCTGATGCGCTCTGGCGGAGGGGCCGCGGCCGTCATGTTGTCGGCGGGTGCCAACGGGCTGATCGAGACCCCGCTCGATGCGTCGGTTCCCGACGGTGACGACATTCTCGTCACCGTTGACTAACATCCCACCCCGGTGGCCGTCGCCGTTCTTGTCGTCAATTATCGGGCGTACCCTGCCCTGGCCCGCTGCCTGGCGTCGCTGATGCTGTGGCTTGGCCCGGATGACGAGGTGGCGGTCGTCGACTGGGTGTCTGACGCTCAGGCCCTCGACCCCGTGCGAGCGCGATTTCCCGGTGTTCGCTGGGTGCCCCGCGTCGACAACCGCGGCTTTGCCGCTGGTGTCAATCTGGCGGCGGCGGCGACCACCGCGCCCACGTTGCTGCTGCTCAACCCCGACAGTGTCGTGGAGGGTCCCGTGGTGCGTGGTCTCGAGCGCTGGCTGGCCGACCATCCACGCTGTGCCGTGGCCGGCCCGCAGGTGCTCGATGCCGACGGGCAGGTGCAGGCCTCGGCCCGACGATTTCCGGGAGTGACAACGGCACTGGGGGGACGGACGTCGTGGCTCACGCGGCGCTTCCCGGGCAACTGGTTCGCGCGGCGGAACCTGGTCACCACGGTCGAAGGGGGGCATCAGGTCGTCGACTGGCTGGCGGGCTCGTGCCTTGCGACCCCACGTGCGGTCTTTGCGGCGCTAGGTGGGCTGGACGAGGGGTTTTTCCTCTACTGGGAAGACGCCGACTATGGCCGTCGAGCCACCAACCGCGGTTACGAGTGCCACTATGTGCCAGCAGTCGGAGCGGTCAGGCACACGGGCGGCGAGTCGTCTGCGCATGCCCCCGTGCGTTCCATTCGGGCCTTTCATCGCAGTGCCGCGCGGCTGTTCTGGAAGCACGCCGGCCTGGCTCGTCTCTGTGCGCCGCTCGTGTGGCTGGGGCTGTGGCTGCGGGGTGAGGTGAAGGTGGCGGCTGCGCGCCTCAGGACCTGAACCCGCTGACGGCTCGCCACACCCCGACGCTCCACGCCAGGTGCACGGCGACGAGGGCCGCCGCAGCAGACAGCGGCAACACCCGGCGCGTCAGGCCCACGTGCAGGCCCAGCAGCAGCACGAGCGACGGGTAGGCCACCAGCGCCACGCGTGACCACAGCGCCACAGGCGCGGGGGCCTGAATCAGCACGGCCCCGATCCAGCATCCCACGGACAGCACCAGCCACGGCAGCAGCAGGGCCGGAGGTATCTGGCGAACAGTCAGAGCGCGAGGGTCTTTGCGCAGCATGTGCGCCTTCCAGTAGCCGTACCGCTGGTATTGACGCCACAGCAGGCGCAGGGTCGGCCGGGCGGTGTAGGTCGCGACGATTCCGCGGTCGAGCACCACCGCCAGACCGGCTCGTCGCGTGCGGTAGTTGAAGTTGTAGTCTTCGTTGGCGGTGAGCGCCTCGTCGTACCCGTCAAGCCGCTGCCACAGGTCGCGCCGGAAGGTCCCAAAGGGGACGGTGTCGACCATCTCCTGCTGCGGTCCACGGCGGTCGGCGTGCCGGTAGGCCACCCCGCCCGACCCCGCCGGGTGTGACACCACCGCCGCGATGGCCCTGGCCATGTGGGTGTCGGCCCCCGGCACCACGCGCCACATCCCTCCCACAACTCCCACCTCTGGCCGCTCGAGCGCGCGGCACGACCGTTCGATGTAGTGCGCCTCTGGCACGCAGTGTCCGTCGAGGCGCACGATGATGTCGGCCTGCGTGGCCCGGATGCCGGCATTCATGGCCGGGCCGGGGCCCCGACCTGGGCCCTCGACGATACGCAGGCGCCCCTGCCACGACGGCTGTGCCGCGCCCCACGCGGCGATGCGCGCACGCGTCTCGTCGCTCGACCCATCGTCGACGATGACCACTTCGTCGGGGAGGCGGGTCTGTGCCGCGATGGCATCGAGCAGCGCCCCGATGTGGGCTTGTTCGTTGCGGCAGGGAATGACGACCGCGACGGTCACTGCAGTGGTCCGTAATAGCGCAGGGCGACCCACAGCAGGGCCACGCCGTGCATCAGGGCCAGGGCCACCATGGCCAGGGGACGAGGCCAGTTCCGTCGTGACGTAGCAAGCCAGTGCCCGGCCGCCCCGAGGGCGATGATCGTCACGGGCAGTGACACCGGCAGCAGATAGCGTCCGTGCACGTTCCGGCCCATCAGTGAGGCGGCCACCGCCACCAGGGTGAGGCCGATGGCGCCGCCCATCAGCGAGGCGAGCCCCCAACGGCGCAGCGCGGCATGCGGTGTGACGGCCAGGGCCACCAGGCTCAGCATGAGCGCGATGACCAGTGAGGCCAGCAGCGCCCCGGGCAAGATAGTGTCGACCCACCCGAAGCCCCCCCAGAGGCTGGTGAAGACCAGATGGTCGAAGCCTGCCAGCCGCGCACTGGTCAGCACCGAGGCCATCACCGCTGTCGTGTATCCGATCGTGGTGTCGAGCCCGGGGGTTCCGACTTCGCCCAGCATGGGCAGGGGGCCCAGCAGCGACCACGCCATCTGACCGCATGCCACCCCTGCAAACACCCCAGCCAGCCGCTGCAGAGCCCGGTCGAGGGTGCGCGAGTGGCGCACACGCTGGCGCAGACCGGCGAGCGCGCGGTCGAGAACGGCGAGGCCGACCAGCGGCAGTGCCAGCATCCACGGGCGCGTCAGCACGTCGTGCAGCACAGCATTGACGGCGGACAGCAGCTGCACGAAGGTGGTGCGCCCATCCGCGTCGTATCGCTGGAAGCCCACCTGGCCCAGGTCACCGGTCACCTGCACCAGCACCACCGCACCCACCGCCAGGCCTCCCCAGAACGGCCAGACATGTCGGTGGTGCGACCCCGTCAGCGCATACACCAGCACCAGCCAGGCACACACGGCCAGCACGGGCAGGGCCGAGATGCTGGTGCCCAGCAGCAGCGCGCCACTGACGCCCAGCACCGCGCCCGCCACGCCCCCACGCGCAGCATCAGACACGGCGAGTGTCAGCACACTGGCCGCAGCCAGCACCAGCCACGGCACCAGGAAGGCCCAGTCTGACAGCATGGCGGCGAAGTAGGGCACCGAGGGCGAGAGCATCGCACCCGCCAGCAGCCACGGGCCTCCGCCTCCTCCCGACCACGTCACCAGGGCCGCCGCGAGGGCCACGGACAGCGCGAACACCAGCGCGTTGAAGATGCGCAGCCGCTGCAGAGTGACGGCCAGGGATGCGTGCCTCGCGAGGGGGGCCACAGCCCTCCACAGGCTGGCCGCCACCGGGCTGCGCGACTCCATGCGTTCGGCATGCACGTCGCCCGTCCACGCCACAGGGTGAGGATGCGCGATGTCGAGCCCCGCAAGATATTCGTCGCGATGAAACCGCACGCGTTCAAAGTGCACGCGCCGGGCGAGCGCCTCGAGGGCGGCCGGCATCTCGTTCTGTTCGGCCACTTCTCCGTAGCTCAGCAGGTGGTCGGGGCCATCGGCTCCCTGCAGCGGGGGGACAATCAGGGTCCACATCAGGCTCAGGGCCAGGGCTACGCTGCCGGCAGCGGCGGCCGCGCGCCACACGCGACCGGCGGCGTCGCCATTCCACGTGATGAGCAGCCACACCCCCACGGCCCACAGCATGGCTGCGCCGCCCAGCAGACCGGCAGAGACCATGCCAGTGGTGTCGTCCCACAGCCACATCAGCACGGCCAGGCGTGACACATCGGGGCCGGTGGCCGCCTGCCGAACACGGCCACGCAGCAGCAGCAGGCCAGCGACCCGCGACTCTGGCGGTGTCACGGTCAGGCCCACATGGTCGGGCGCCCCGTCGGCGGCGACCTGCCAGCCGGCCAGCTTCAGCGCGCCGGGACCGGTCATGGCGACGTCGAGCGTGCCCGTGGGTACCGTGGTGTCCGGGCACGGTGCAGAGCGGGTCAGCGTCAGCAAGCCGCCGTCGCTCGCGGTGACTGGTGCGGCCAGCACGAACCGGCACTCACCCAGCGACAGTGTCGCAGCGGTGATGACCGGGGCGGTACTGTCGGTGACGATGCGCAGGGCGAGTTGGTCGTAGCGGCTGAGGTTGATGGAGCCTTCGCGCCACAGCGGTATCTGGCGCGCGACGGCCGACCCGTTTGAAAACAGGATGCCGATGGGTGCGCCCACTCCGTCGACCCGGTCGACCGACAGCGCACGGTCAAGCACCTGCGATGACGGTCCGACGAGGTACCAGGTGACCGGCCCCAGGAGCAGCAGCCACGCCAGCAGGGCAGCCGGCCAGCGTGCGAGTCCCCGGGGCGTGGCCGTCGAGGCGTTCATACCGTGCTGGCCTGTTTACCGCACCACGTCCGGAAACGATGCATCGCGGGCGTTGATGACGGTGGGCTCACCCAGTGGCCAGATGACGCCGAACGCCGGGTCGTTGTAACGGAAGCCGCGTTCGTGTGCGGGAGAGTAGTCGCCCGAGACGAAGTAGAACACCTCGGTGTCATCGGCCAGTGTCTGGTAGCCGTGGGCGAAGCCCGCCGGAATGTGCAGCATGTGGCGGTTGTCGGCCGACAGTTCGTGGCCGGTCCACTGCAGATAGGTGGGCGAGTCGGGCCGCATGTCGACGGCGACGTCAAAGATCGCGCCGCGCGTGACCCGCACGCTCTTGTGCTGTTCATGCGGGGCCACCTGCAGGTGCATGCCGCGCAGCGTGCCTTTCCGATAGTTGAATGCCTGCATGGCCTGGGACACATCGGTGCAGATGCCATGACCAGCCAGCATCTTTGGCAGCCAGGTGTTGGTGAAGATGCCCCGCTCGTCGCGGTGGCTGTCGCTGCCGATGAGGAAGACGCCCGGCAGGGGCTGCGCAATGACGTTCACGGCCCTCTATGCTAGCAGGAGCGATCGTCGGCCTGCACCAATGAGCAGATGCCTTCGTCGAGTGTGACGGCCGGTGCCCAGCCGAGGCTGTTGAGAGTCGACGGCACGCCGACCAGCCAGTGCGCGGTGTTCGTGTGTGCGATGGCATGGTGATTCCCCGCCTTCGGCAGCAGCAGTTCGGGCGAAACCCCGCAGGCGCGGGCCACGCAGGTGGCAACCGAGGCAATGGTGGCGGGGATGCCTGTGGAAACATTCACGGCACCTGGCACGCCGTGTTGCAGCAGGCACACCAGAGCCGCCGCCACATCGTCGGCATGAATGAAGTCGCGCACATCGCCCGGTGACAGGGTGAATGGGGCCCGCCGGCCCCGGCACACCTCGATGAGCGATGGCACGAGGCGCTCGGGATGGTCACCGGGTCCATACGGCACAAAGATGCGTCCCCAGGAGCACAGGCCCCCGGTCTCGGCGCAGGCCGCATGGATGCGCCGATGGGCGTCGACCTTGGCCCGTCCATAACGGGTGGTCGGTCCGAGGTCGGCCTGTTCCTCAAGCATGGCCGCACCGGCGGGTGCGTACTCGGCACACGACCCGGCCGAGATGATGTGGTGCCCTCCGTGGGCGAGGAACTGGCGGGCCAGGGCGACGCTGGCATCGGCCCAGGCGTCGTTGAGCGGCGAGGTCCAGAAGTCGTGATGCGCCACGTGCCAGGCCAGGTGCGCCAGATGCGTAGCGGAAGCACGACGAACCGCCGTGGCCATCTCATCGGGCTTGAGGAGATCGGCGACCAGATGCGTGACCGAGGAGGTTGCGGCGGGCGCGCGTCCGACGGTGACCACGTCGCAGCCCGCGCCACGCAGGGCGCTGATCAGGGGCCGCCCGAGAAACCCTGAGGCCCCGGTCACCAGCACCCGGGGCCCGGAGGGCGGAGATGACGGATGCACATCTGCACTGGTCATCGGCGCGCCGTTCACAGCAGGGTGAGTGTGGGAATGGCCACGGCGAACCGGCCGCCCCAGGTCGCGATGCCGGCCTGCTGCCGGCACACCTCGTCGGCAATATTCCAGGGAAGAATCAGCAGCACGTCGGGCTGCAGGCGGGCGATGTCGTCGGGGGGAAGGATTGGAATGTGGCTGCCCGGCAGGAGGCGTCCCTGCTTCGAGGGCGCCGCGTCGAAGACGGCCTCGAGCAGGTGGGGACGCACGCCGGCATAGTTGAGCAGCGTGTTGCCCTTGGCCGCTGCGCCGTATGCCATGACGCGCCGTCCGCGCTGTTTCTGGTCGATGAGAAACGCCAGCAGGCCATCGGCGGCCGCATCGGCCTGCGCCTGCAGCGAGGCATAGCCCTCGGGGCTAAAGAGGTGCGCGGCTGTTTCTTCGGCGATCAGGTGCGCCACGGCATCAGTCGTCTGGCGCGGGTCGGCACTGTGCGCGGCCAGCACCCTGAGGCTGCCGCCGTGCGTCGGCAGCCGTTCCACGTCGATGATGCGCAGGCCCGCCCGCTGCAGCATGCGGTGGCAGGCACCGAGTGACAGATACGAATAATGCTCGTGGTACATCGTGTCGAACTGGCAGCCCCGCAGCAGCTGCAGCAGATGGGGAAACTCGAGCGACACGGTGCCACCGGGCGCCAGGGCCATCCGCAGGCCTTCCGAAAAATCGTTGATGTCGGGCACGTGCGCGAACACGTTGTTGGCGACAATCAGCGACGCCTTCCGGTGCGTGGCTGCGAGCCGCTGGGCCAGAGCGGTGCCGAAGAACTCACGGACCACCTCGAGACCCAGTCGCCCGGCCGCGTCGGCTGTGCTGGCGGTGGGTTCGATGCCGAGGCATGGAATGCCGCGGCGCTGCACGTGCTGCAGCAGATAGCCGTCGTTGCAGGCCACTTCCATCACGAGGGCGTCTGCGGTGAGGCCCAGGCGGGTGGTGATGTCGTTGACAAACTGTTCAGCGTGCCGCACCCAGCCGGCGGAGGTGCTCGAGAAATAGGCGTAGCCTTCGTCAAACAGTTCGTCGGGGCGGGTGTAGTCTTCGGTCTGCGCCAGCCAGCAGGTGTGACACACCGCGACGCGCAGCGGATAGTGCACCTCGGGCTGCGAGAGCGACGCGCGCGTGCGGTACGCATTCGACGGAGGCGCGTAACCCAGGTCGATGAACGGGGCCGGCAGCGGGGTGTGGCAGTGGCGGCAGGTCATGCGCGGGTCCACCTGACGTGGCGCTCGGCCGCCTGCCCCACATACCGCGCGAGGTCGTCGTCTGTGGCGACCGTGCCGGTGTCGAGATACTGGCGATACCAGTGGGCGGTGCGGGTCAGCGATTCGTCGAGGGTCCACACCGGCTGCCAGCCCAGGGCCTCGTGTGCGCGGCTGCTGTCGAGCGCGAGAGCATGTGCTTCGTGGGGGTGTACCGTGGCAGGCACCTGCCACCGCAGCTCGGGCCACTGCTGCTGCAGCCGGGCGAGCACGTCGGCCACCGATGCGGTCGACTCCGGAGCCGGACCGAAATTCCACGCATCGGCAGCGGTGCGATCACCCTCGAGCAACCGCTGGCCGAGGGCCAGATAGCCGCTGAGCGACTCGAGCACGTGCTGCCAGGGCCGCGTGGCCTCGGGAAAGCGGATGTCGAGGGGCTGGCCGGCGGTCACGGCGCGCACGGCGTCGGGAATGAGCCGGTCGTCTGACCAGTCGCCGCCACCGATGACATTGCCGGCGCGGGCCGAGGCGATGAGCGGCGCGTGCGGGTGCGCGTAGGCGACCCGGTAGCTGGCCACCACCAGCTCTGCTGCGGCCTTCGATGCGCTGTAGGGATCGTGGCCTCCCAGGCGGTCGGTCTCACGGTAGGCCCGACGGTCGTTGCGGTTTTCGTAACACTTGTCGGTGGTCACGCAGACCACAGCTCTCACATCAGGGCAGTGCCGGGTGGCCTCGAGCACATGCGCCGTGCCCATCACATTGGTGGCCCAGGTCGCGAGAGGCTGCGCGTATGACCGTCGCACCAGGGGTTGCGCCGCCAGGTGAAACACGATGGCAGGCTTGCATCGCGCGACGACCTCGCTGACAGCGTTGGCCTCGCAGATGTCGTGCAGCGCGTCGGGCAGCGCCAGCGGCAGCAGGTCGTGATGATTCGGCGTGGTCTCGGGTGGCAGGGCCAGGCCGCTGACCTCTGCGCCGAGGCGCGTCAGCCAGTGTGTGAGCCAGCTGCCCTTGAACCCGGTGTGGCCGGTGACCAGTACACGTGTGCGGCGATAGGCGCCGCCGAAGAGCGTCAGGTCCAGCATTTCCACGGCGCCTCGCCGCGGGCCCACAGCTGCTCGAGGTGGTTGCGGTCGCGCAGCGTATCCATGGCGTGCCAGAAGCCGCGATGCTGCCAGGCCTCGAGCTGCCCCTGTGCCGCCAGGCGCTGCAACGGGTCGGCTTCCCACGCCGTGTGATCGCTCTCGATGGTATCGAGGGCCCGTGGATGCAGCACGAAGAACCCGCCGTTGACCCAGGCGCCGTCGCCCGGGGGCTTCTCCTGGAACCCGAGCACGTGGGTGCCCTCGTGGACGATCGCTCCATAGCGCCCCGGAGGCTGCACGGCGGTGACCGTGGCCAGCTTGCCGTGTGCCCGGTGGAATGCCAGCTGCGCCGTGATGTCGACATCGGCGAGCCCGTCGCCGTAGGTCAGGCAGAACGCTTCGTCGTGCTGCAGATAGCTGGCGACCCGCTTCAGGCGACCACCGGTCTGCGTCGACTCGCCGGTGTCGACCAGTGTGACGCGCCAGGGCTCGGCCTTTCGGTGATGCACCTGCATCGTGTTGGTCGACATATCGAAGGTCACATCCGACATGTGCAGGAAGTAGTTGGCGAAGTATTCCTTGATGACGTAGCCCTTGTAGCCGCAGCAGATGATGAAGTCGTGCAGCCCGTGGGCCGAATAGTGCTTCATGATGTGCCACAGCAGGGGGCGTCCCCCGATGTCGACCATCGGTTTGGGCCGCACCTGCGATTCCTCGGCGATGCGGGTGCCATGACCTCCGGCAAGGATGACGGTCTTCATCACAGGCCTTATGCTAGCAGGGTCACACCATGACTATGTGTCGGGTCGGATTCGTGCTGCTGCTGGTCGCGCTGTCGGGTCTGGTCGCCTCGGGCACGGGCGCGCAGCCCCGAGTTGCGGGCCAGCCGGTGTCGATTCCCGCCCTCGATCCGGGCATCACCTGGATTCTTCCCTCGGAAGACCGACTGATGACGGCAGACCACTCGACGTTCGCGGCCCTCGTCGGCGAGCTGCAGCGTCGCGTCGGCGACAACCGCACCCTGACGCGTGCGCGTGTGGGCCTGTCGGCGTTTCTGGGGCTGCAAATGAACCAGTGGCCGATTGACACCACCGATGCCGCGGCGCTGAGGTCGGCGCTGGCACCTGTGATAAGTCAGGTCGACGGCGCACTCGAGCGGGCCCGCCCGCACCGGCTGCCCATCGGGTTTTCGGTCATCACGGCCATCCGCGAACGGGTTGACCCGGTGCAGACGGCGGCGCAGGCCGAGGACCGGCGCAATGTGCAGTGGTATCACGACCAGGAAGTGGCCCCCGGCTGGGTGACCTACTCGCGCTATGCCCGCCGCCTGCGGCGCGTGCAGGAAGCGTATGTGCGGATGTTCGGCACGCTCATGGCGGAGCGGATGTCACGCGAGCCCGACCTGCTGGTGGCGGTCACCGGTGACGGCGAAACCGAGATGACCTACGACCGGTTCCGCGACGGGCAGGACCTGCGCGACCCGGTGAAAGCACCAAGGGTGTCGTGGGCTGACTATTCGCCGTTTGCCGTGGCCGAGTTTCGCGACTGGCTGCGCGGCGAGGGACTGTATGCCCCGGGACAGACCTTTGCGGCCGATGCCCATCGTGACGCCGCTCGGTATCGGGGCGACCGGTCACCCGCCGACGATACCAACCGCGACGGGCACACACTGAACGGCGACTATGGCACCCGGTTCACGACGTGGGCACTGCGCTATGCCGACTGGTCGCTGAGCGACGCCGAATCGGACGGGGCCGTGACGGCCTCGGTGAAGGGGCCCGCAGAAACGCAGCCTGGGGGTTTTGATCCTCCACGGGTGCGGGCCGAGGGGCAGCCCTGGTTTGATGTGTGGGTGACATTCCGGCAAGCCCTGATTCTGCATTACAACCGCGACGTGGCCCGGTGGGTGACCGAGGGGTTCGGCGCTGACCCGTCCACGCGCAGAGGCATTCCTCGCGACCGCTGGTACTCGGCGCAGGTGCCGACGGACATGCTGTTCGGCAATCCGCCGTCCGATGGCGGGGTGCGATTGCTGACCTCGGGCAGTGCCCACACGACCGCGGACATCAGGCCGTACGGCACACCCGGCGTCACCGGTTACACCGTGAACCTCGGGCGCGACGGCGCCGACGGGCCGTATGCACGCACCGTCGTGCATGTGGCTCCCCGCATGCAGGCCATGGGTGGCCGGTGGGCCATTGTCGAGTGGAATCCGAGCGACCCGTGGTCGCGGGGGCGGGCGGTGTACGACGAGGAGATGGCCCTGCTGCTTCAGCATCGGCCCACACTGCTGATGCCCTACAAGCTGAATGACGGGCACTATCGTGTGTACGACTCGGGGTTTGAGCCGGCTCTGAAGGCGTTTGTGGCGCGCATCGGGCGGCCCGGGGGGTGGGTACCCATGGTGACGTGGAGCCCGCCGGTCTATCTGCAGGCGGGGACGCCTCTTGGTGATGCGCACCTGACGGCGGTCACATCGGTGCCGGGGCGCCTCATCTGGAACCTGAAGTACGGCACGGTGCTGCCGGTCGGTTCGCATCGCTTCGAGATGCAGTTCACGCCGCAGGATGCTGATTATGGGCCCGTCTCGCGCGAGGTCACGCTGACGGTCAGCCCGCCCACCGTGCCGGCACTGACGGTTGGTGTCGACGCGATCGCGTTCACCGGTGTTAACACGGCCGGTGTCATTACGTCGGTATCGGCGCCGCAGACGGTGCCGATCAATTTCGAGGGTCGGGGGACAGCGGCGTGGACCGCCGCATCGGACCAGCCGTTTGTGACGGTGGCCCCGGCACGAGGTCAGGGCCCCGGGGTGGTCACGGTCACGCTGGCTGCGCAGGGGGCCCGGGTGGGTGAGGTCTACGAGGCATCGGCCGTGGTGACTGTGGCGGCCGAGGGTGTGGCTGCCGGGTCAACTCCTCGTACAATCAGGGTGGGCATTCGCCTGAGAACGCAGGAGCACTGATGGCAGCAACGAGACGGTTCCGGGCGGCAGGTACCGCCCTGATGTGGGGACTGATGGTTCTGGTGGCCTGGTCGCAGCCGTCGGCCGACCCGTCGTTGCGTCCGACCATTGGTGTGGCCCACGGCCTAAGTGGCGGGGCCTCGGTCAACTTTGTGGCGCCGGCGAACCCGAGTGCTGCCATCACCGGTTATCGCGTGACCGCGATGCCGGTATCGCCAGACACCGGATTACCGATCTCGGGAGGTGTCACCACGGCCACAGAGGGTGCCTCATCGCCCATCGTCGTGATGGGCCTCAGCAACGGCACGCCGTATCGCTTCACCGTGTCTGCCCTGACATCTGCCCGGGCCGGCCCCGCATCGATTGCCTCGAATGTGATGACGCCGGCGGCCAGCAACGTGCCTGCCCTCGACCAGCGGATGACGTATGTGTTGCCGTCGAATGTAGCCCTGTTGAGCGACGCCAGTGTCTTCGGCGCGGCGGCCACCGAACTGGCCACGCGCATCGGCAACAACGCGACGCTGCAGCGATCAAAGGTGGGCATGTCGGTGTTCGTGCAGTTGACCATGCCCGACTGGACCGTCGACGTGTCGAACCCGACGGCCGTGCGGGCTGCACTCGCCGAGGCCATTGGTCCGATCGATGCGGCGATTGCCAACGCGAATACCCGAACGCCGAAGATGCCCATCGGTATTTCGCTCATCACGGCCATCCGCGAACGTGTCGATGGCGTGCAGACGGCAGCCGAGGCCGAAGACCGCCGCAATGTGCAGTGGTATCAGGACCAGGCCAAGGCCTCGGGCTGGGTGACCTACTCGCAGTATGCGCTCAAGCTGCGCCGTGTGCAGGAGGCGTATGTGCGCGAGTTCGGACGGATGTTGGCCGAGCGCATGATCGCGCATCCCGAGGTGCTGGTGGTTGTCACCGGCGACGGCGAAACGGAAATGTCGTTCGATCGCTTCCGCGATGCCAATGTGCCGGCGGCCCAGCGTGGGTGGGCCGACTATTCGCCATTCGCCGTGGCCGAGTTCCGCGACTGGCTGCGGAAGGCCGGCCCGTATGCCGGCACGGGGCGACTGGCGGGCCACGCCTGGGAGTTTGCGGCGCGCTACGACGGCGACGCTTCGCCTGGCACCGACAGCAACGGCGACGGGCACACCCTGAATGGCGATTTCAATCAGAGCTTTACGACGTGGGACCTGCGCTTCTTTAACTACGACACCACCAGCGAGACCGCTGGCCTGATCCCCGGGTCGCAGACGGTGACGCTAACCGGGGGCACATCGGGGGGCTTCGATGCACCCCGTGAGCTGAACATCGGCAATCCGTGGTTTGACACGTGGAACCGCTTCCGCCAGGAAATGATCTGGCGGTACAACCGCGATTTCGCCCGCTGGATGACGGTGTCGACCAGTGCAGCCCTTGGAGGCATTCCGGCCGACCGCTGGTATGCCGCGCAGATTCCGACCGACATCCTCTTCGGGAATCCACCTCCCGACCTGGGTACACGGTTCCTCACCTCGGGCAGTGCCCACTGGACGGCGAACATCTGGCCGTTTGGCAGCATGGGCGTCACGTCGTATAACGCCAATCCCTTCGAACAGGGCCAGGCGGCCGGGGCGATCGATCCGACGAAGTATTACCGCACGACACCGAACATCGCTCCGCGGGCTGCGGCGCTGAGTCCGCGATGGGGCATTGCCGAGTGGAATCCGAGCGACCCTTGGTCGCGCGATGATGCGGCAGGGCGTCAGGTGTATCAGGATGATGTGGATGTGCTGCTGCGGCATCGGCCGTCGCTGCTGATGCCGTATCGGATGACCACCGACAGCAGCGGCACGGTCGAGCCGCTGTACCGCGTCTACAACTCTGGCTTTGAGCCCGTGCTGAAGGCGCTGGTGGAGCGTGTCGGAGCGCCGCGCGGGTGGGAACCGACGATCGAGTGGACGCCTCCGGCAGCGTTGCCTGCGGGCACCGTCCTGTCCACGTCCCATCTGAATGCGATGGCCAATGTGCCGGGTACGTTTACCTATAGCCCCGCGGTCGGCAGCGTCATGCCGGCGTCAGGCTCGACGACGGTGACGGCCACTTTCACGCCGTCGGACGATAGTTACGCCATTCGTTCAGTGATACGGACGATCACCAGTACCAGCGCGCCGGTCATGCGACTGTCAGCCACGCGTGTGAGTTTCCAGGGACTCAAGGTCGCCGGTGTGCTGCGGCAGCTGTCAGAACCCCTGTCGGTGGATGTATCGTTCGAGGGAGGCGTCGCCAATCAGGCCAGCCTCATCGCGTGGAGGGTGCAGGCACCTGCCGGCTACGGAGGGTTCATCAGTGGTGGCAGCGGCACCGGCCCCGGCCGCTTTGTGGTCTCGTTGAGCAGCGTCAACGACCAGTCGCTGTCGCAGCTGCTGTTGCCTGTCGATTTTTCAGGCTTCGATATCACGCTGACCGTGTCGGCTCCGCTGGCGGCGTCCGGCACGCAGTGGCAGACGGTGCGGATGACGCTCGACCTGAGCGAGGGCACGGTGAGCACCTTCACGGCGACCCCCGCGAGACTGACGGTGCCCGCCGGTGGCGGCAGCCGCGACATCGCGATTCGAAGCACGGTGGCGACGGCGCCGTGGCGTGTGTCGTCGAGTGCCTCGTGGCTCTCGTTCAACCGCGCTGAGGGGCGTGGCGATGGTGCCGTCGTCGTGACCGCCGAGCCGAACACCGGGGCGGCCAGAGAGGCCACGGTTGTCGCCGCAGGGCAGACGGTGACGGTCCAGCAGGATCCGCATCCCAGTCAGACCCCGCCTGGAATACCGGGGACGCTCCTGATATCGAAGGTCACCATCGGCCCAGGTGGTGAGGCGGTGCTGACCTGGTCGGCGCCGACCACCGGCGGGGCCGTGACCAGCTACCTGGTCGAGGCGTCAGTGTATTGGGTGCCGTTCGATACAGGAGGGCCAACGACTCTTGTAGCCTCAGATATCCCAGATCCGGTCTATCGACTGACCGTGCCACCGGGAGTCACAGGGGCCTATTGGCTGCGCGTGCGGCCAGTCGGGGTGCACGGGACAGGGCCTGGTTCAAACGCTGTCCTCGTCCATCTGACGGACACTCCCATGTTGCCTCCGCCGCCGGGTAAACCCGGGAATGTGACGCTGTCCTCGGCGACGGTCGCACCGGGAGGCTCGGTCACGCTCTCGTGGCAGGCACCAGTCACGGGTGGGACGCCGGCCTCATACGTCGTCGAAGCCTCTGGCCTGGCCGATTTCAGTGCAAGTGCCCTGAGAGTGGCCAGTGTGACCGAGACGGCATTCACCATCCCGGTGCCGGCAGACTTCCAGGAGGGCACCTACTACCTCAGGATTGTTGCCGAAAACGCTGGCGGTCGTGGCGTAGAGTCAGCCGTGCTCACACTGACCGTGCGGCGGGTGGTTGAGACGCTGAGTGCATCCGTGGTCGTCTCCGGGCCACTGACGGCGAGGACCATCACGGGTAGTCTGGTTCCACGGCCGTCAGATTTGGGCAAACTGGGGCAGGTGTTTGTTGCCGCCATTCTGCCGAACAATGAATATCGGACACTGTTTCTGACGTCGGGCGGCACGTGGGTTGAATTCAGTACATGCGGGTCAGCCCCTGCCTACTCGACGGGAACGCTGGCGGCCATCGATTCGATCGCGATTATGGTGCAGCCATGGGATTTTTCTGGGTTGATTGGTGCGCAGTTCTACATTGGCTATGGCCTTGGCGGTGTGCTGTCGCCCCGGGGTACCGCCTGTACTGACATGCTCTCCACGGGCACATACCAGCGAGCGTATGTGGTCGCGCCGTAACGTCTGCGGTCGTCTCTCCGCCCCGAGATGAATACCGGCGCGTGTCAGTCGCCCAGCCGATAGTCGGCAAACTGACGCGAGAGGTGGGGGTTGTAGAACGGGTCGTTCTCGATGACCGGTCCCCAGGTGTGGCGCATGTGCCGCACGGCATCAGGGTGCCACTGGCGATCGGGAATGCTGCTCGACTCGAGATGAATGAGTTCGGCGTAGGGGGTATAGACGATGCGCAGGTCCCGCTGTCTGAGGCGCAGGCAGTAGTCGATATCGTTGAAGTCGATGGCCAGCCGCTCGTCGAAGCCCCCGACCGCCTCGAAGTGCCGTCGGGCGGTCATGAGGCAGGCGGCCGTCACCGCCGAGTAGTTTCTCGGACCCCGTGCTGATCCGAAATAGCCCGGGTGCGCACCGGGGTGCTGATGGAACGCGTGGCCCGTCAGGCCGCCGACGCCCATCAGCACGCCGATGTGCTGCAGGCGTCCGTCGGGATACAGCAGCCGTGCCCCGACCGCGCCCACCTGCGGGTCCTGCGCATACTCGAGCAGGGCCTCAATCCAGTCGGGGCTGATGACTTCGATGTCGTCATTGAGCAGCACCAGATAGTCGCCCGTCGCCTTCGCGGCCGCCGTATTCAGCTTGTGGGCAAAGTTGAACGGGCCCGGCGCGTCATATGTCATCCGCATGTGCGGCAGGGGTTCGAGGGCCGCGAGTGACTCTGCACAGAGCGAGCCATTGTCGCAGACCACCACTTCCAGTCGGGGATAGGTCGTGCGTGCCGACACGCTCGTCAGCAGATGGGCCAGCAGACGCATGCGTCGGCCCTGCACGTCGCGGGTCATGTCGGCCGTCGGGATGACCAGGCTGACGAGAGGCGTTCCTCGCACGGGGCGCTTCACGCGGAACAGGCCCGGCCTCGGCAGGGCCACCACCCGACTGTCGGGTTCGGTGCGCGCCACGTGAGCTTCAAGGGCGCGTCGCGCAGCGTCGTGCGCCCAGGGCTTGGCGTCACCGCTGCTCGCCGTCGATTCGGCCGTCTGCCGCCAGTGATACAGCACATGCGGCACGTGCCCGACCCGCGATGTGCGTGTGATGATGCGCAACGCCAGGTCGTAATCCTGCGACCCTTCATAGCCTTCGCGGAAGCCCCCCGCCTCGGTCACCAGCGAGCGCCGCAGCACCATGAGGTGGTTCGTGTACATGAAGTTGAGGAAATGCTCGGGCGACCAGTCGGGTTTGAAATACGGGTCGCACCGCCCGCCCATCACGTCGAGCTTGTCCTCGTCGGTATAGATGAAATCAAGCGAGGGCTCGTGCGAGAGCCGCTGGGCGACACGCGCCAGGGCCTCAGGGGCCAGTGTGTCGTCATGATCAAGCAGGGCGATGTAGTCGCCGGTGGCCGCCGCCAGTCCGTCGTTCGAGGCGCGCGAGATGTGGCCGTTGGTCGTGCGCCAGATCACACAGATGCGCGGGTCTGTCGCCTCGAGCCCCTTGAGCGCGTCACGCGTCTCCTCACGCGTCGAGGCATCGTCAATGAGGACGAGCTGCCAGTGGCGATAGACCTGTGCGGTGACCGACGCCACGCACTCGCGCAGCAGTCGCGGGTCGGTGTTGAAGACCGGCGTGAGGATGCTGATGACCGGACGCCACTCAAGCGCGTCGACCATGGTCGCGAGGGCGGCCTGCGTGTCCGGCGTCGGATGGTGACGGGCCAGCCAGCGTCGATAGTCGGCGGCCCGATCAAATTCATTCGACGCCTGCACCGTGCGCCGCAGCGCACCGGTGAGGCCATCCCGCGCCCGGACGGCCGCGAACAGCGTCTGCATCTCCTTGAGCGTCCGCGGCCACACGAGGCGCGGGTCAGACAGCGTGATCCGCACCCGCGCCTCCTGCGCGGCCACACGACCATCGCGGGTGATCGGCATCGATGCCTCGATCGCGATGATGATGTGCGAGGACGGACGGGCGGGAAGGTCGAGGGCCACGGCGTGCTGTGTGGTGTCGGCTGTGGCGGCGTGTGCCGCACTGACCGCAGGTGTCAGTCGACGCGTCGCCGTCGCGAGTTCGGCCCCCCCCTCACCGTCCGTCGCCGTGATTGTCAGGGTCACTTCCCCTGAGGCGTGTGTGTGCGGATGGTGTGTGCTGGTGCCGTACGCGGCATTCACGATCAGGCGTGCCAGACGAGGGACGATGAGCGGTGCGGTGGTGCGTGTGCCGGCATCGATGGATGACGGCAGGCTGCCCTCGAGCGATGCGGTCCGGAAGCGGATGTGACTGGCGATGCGCCGCAGCCCGGTCAGCATGCCGCCTCGCGCTGCAGTGCCAGCAGACGGTGGCGCATCTGCTGGCCACGGCTGTGACGGTCGAAGTGGTGCGAGACGCGGGCACGCGCCCGCTGGCCCATTGCGCGTGCCGCACCCGGATCGGTGGCGAGCCGACGCAGGGCCGCTGCGGCAACGGGAATGTCTGCCTCGGCCCAGTGGCCACCTTCCAGATAGGGTCCATAGTCGCGGTCGATCCGCACGAGTGCCGCAGGCACAAGGCAGCTGTCGTCGGCGGTCATGAAATCGACGTTGCCCGACCACGCAGTGGCCACGGCAGGCTTCCCCAGCCACATCTGCTCGGCCATGGTCAGCCCCAGACCCTCGGCGCGATGCAGCGACAGGCACACATCGGTACAGGCCATCAGGGCGTGCACGCGCGCCACCGGCCAGTCGTCGGTGATGAGATGCAGCGGCAGGCCGTCCGCCGCGGCCTGCAGCTCGCGAATCGCCTGGGGATTGCGATCGGCCCGCATGCACTTGAACACCAGGGCCGCTTCACCGTGAGCGAACTTCGCGGCACGAAATGCGGCGATGGCCGCCAGCGGATGCTTCCGCGCGACCTGACTCGAGACATCAAACACGCTCAGGCACAGACAGGCGTCCGGGGGAAGGCCGAACTCGGCCCGTCCCTCTGTTGATGGCGCGGGTGCCGTCAGGCCCGGGGGCATGTCGACCACCGGCACCGTCGTCGGGGCCGCCTCGCGGAGCGTCCGGCCAATGAACTCTGACGGGGCCCACACTTCGTCGACGGCATTGAAGGCCGAGAGCCAGTCGGCGCGGAACTCGGGCAGCTCCCAAAACCACACGCCGATGACATACCGATCACGCAGCAGCGAGGGATGCAGCGCTGCGCGCACCTCGAGCATACGGTCGGCATTGAAATGGATGATGGTGAACGGCAGGTCGCGTGAGGGTGGCTCGCGATGCGCCCCGGCGTCGTAGTCGACGTCCACCGTCTCGACGTCGACGTGCCTGAGCGTGTTGACCGTGGCCCGCGTGGCCTGCCCCATGCCTGACGCCGCCGCCATCGGGCCGACGACCGACACCCCGAGTGGGTCGCTGGCCACGCGCGCCGGCACGTGGCGCGTGCGGCGGGCAAACGAGTCGCGGGCCCGCGCGGCCGCCCGCTGCATCCTGAGGCGCCGCTGCCAGAGACGCACGCGCCGGGCCCACGTGGCTGTCGATCCCGGGTTCATGCGCGCGGGGGACTGGCTGGTGCCGGATGCTCGTCGACGCCGGCCACGTCAATGCCGCGTGAGGCTGACAGCCTGGCATAGGCCTCGAGCCCTTCGTCGACGCCGCCATCGTAGACCACGGCACCGGCGTCGAGCACGATCACACGGTCGCAGATCTGGCGCACCGACTCCGGCTCGTGTGACACGAACAGCAGCGTGCCGCCACGATGCCGATAGGCCCGCATGGTGTCGAGGCACTGTGCCTGGAAGGCCGCGTCGCCCACGGCAAACACTTCGTCGAGGAGCAGAATGTCGGGGCGCAGCTGCATGGCCACCGAGAAGCCTAGCCGCATATGCATGCCCGACGAGAAGTTGCGGACGGGCTGATCGGCGAAGTCGGCAAGCCCCGAGTAGTCGAGAATCGCCGGATATACCTCGTCGATTTCGCGTCGGCTCAACCCGTGGATGGCGGCATTCAGATACACGTTGTCGCGGGCCGAGAGTTCACCGTGAAACCCGATGCCCAGTTCGATGAGCGTGCCGATGCGCGCATCGCGTGTCACCAGCACCTGTCCCTGCGTGGGTGCCGTGATGCCGGCCACCAGTTTCAGCAGCGTGCTCTTGCCTGAGCCGTTGCGTCCGACGAAGGCCACGGCTTCACCCGCATGAATGTCGAACGTCACATCCCGCAGCGCCCAGAGTTCGCGGTGTGTTTCGCGACGCGACGGATGCAGGGCGGCGAGACACAGCTCCTTCACCGACCCGGCCGCATTGCGGCGCAGCAGGAACCGCTTCGACACCTGCGTGAAGCGCACGACCGGAGACTCGGACGCGGGGCGCATCACAGGCTCTCCGCAAACTGTTCTTCGAGGCGCACGAAGACGCCGAGGCCGACGGCGACCGCGCAGCCGGCATACAGCACCATCAGCGTCATGACCTGCGCCGACGGCCATTCCGCTGCAAAGGCGAGCGACCGCAGGGCCGTGATGAATGGTGCGAGCGGGCTATACAGGGCCAGCGTCGACCAGGGGCCGGGCGGAAAAATATCGAGGGTATAGACCACGGGTGTGGCCCAGAACAGCACCTGCAGGGCGACATCGAGCAGGTGCTGCACATCGCGCAGGCGGGCCGTGGTGGCGGCGAGCACCAGCGACAGTCCCCATGCGAACATCACCAGCAGCATCAGCGGCAGCGGCAGCAGCAGCATCAGCCACGACGGCAGATGACCGGTGGCCACCGACAGGATGGGCACGAGCACCACCAGGGCCACCACGTATTGGCTCAGGTTGAACAGCACCGTTGCGGTGGGCAGCACGAGCCGCGGAAAGTAGACATTCTTTACGAGGCTGCCCGAGTCGACGATGGCGGAGGTGGCCATGCGTGTGGTGACGGCCACGAATGACCAGGCCAGAATGCCGAGCAGTAGCAGATAGACAAAGCCCTCGATGCGCGAGGGATAGACATAGGTGAAGACCAGGCCGTAGGTGACGGTCATGATCAGCGGATTGGCCAGCGACCACAGCATGCCCAGTGTCGATCCCCGATACTTGAGCGTCAGGTCACGTGCGACGAGCAGCATCAGCAGGGTCTGCTGCCGTCGGAGCGTGGCGAGCACCGGCGTGTGATGCCGTGGGGCCACGAGGGTGCCCTGTCGTGCCGAGTGCACAGCGCTGTGCCAGAGCTGGCTGCCGCGCCAGGCCAGGGCCAGCAGCATCGTGAGCCAGGACGCGCCGCACAGCACCACCCATGGCACGGGGGTTCCCGATGCCGGCCCGGTCAGCACCGCACACAGCGTCAGAGACAGCACGCCCCCGGCCAGCACGGGACGTGCCCAGGCACCGTGTCCACCGACGCGGCTGACGGCGAGCACGCTCAGGGCGAAGACGAGTGGAAACAGCTGCAGCAGGGACGGCGTGGCGAGAAGCCATTGCGCAGGGGCGCCGTGTGGCAGGTGCAGCCACCACGCCAGTGCCAGCGCAGCAGCAGCGACCAGCGCATCGAGGAAACAGGCGCGCCACGGCGCAGGTGTGACGGCAGGCGTCATCGGCAGGAGTGCGGCTACGAAGCCGACCGGCAAAGTGTACCCCAAGCGTCGGCCTCATCTACAATCGCTGGCGCGATGGACATCGCCTTTGATGGTCGGGCGCTGAGCTCCCCAGCCGGCGGCATCCGCCGATATGTCGGGGAACTGTGGCGGGCCATGCGCGAGGCGGTCACCGACGTGCATGGCATCGCGGTGGGCGGCGACCCTGCGCTGGCACGTGCCCTGGGGGTGCGGCATCAGCCGGTGCACTGGTCGTTGCCGACCAACCCGGGCTGGTGCGCCTGGGCGCTGCCTCGCGGTGCGGCGCGCACGGGCGCTGCAGTATTCCATGCACCGGCCTACACGGCGCCCGTGTGGGGGGCGCGGCCGCTGGTGGTGACGCTGCACGATGTGTCGTACGAGCGCCATCCCGAGTGGTATCCGCACCAGTCCGATCCGCTCCGGCGGGCGTTCTATCGCCACTCGGCCCGGCGGGCCGACCTGGTCATCACCGATTCCCGCTTCTCGCAACAGGAAATTACGGCCGCCTACGGCATCGACCCCTCGCGCATTCACGTTGTGCCGCTCGGTGTGTCGTCACTGTTTTCGCCGTGTGACACGGTGCAGCGCCAGCCGGTTGTGCTGCACGTCGGCGACCTGCACCCTCGGCGCAACCTGCGCGTGCTGTGGAATACCGTGCGGCGGCTGCGTCGTGAGTCACCCGAGCTCGGGAACCTGCGACTGGTGCTGGTGGGCACTGACCGTGGCAGCCGCGACGCGCTGATCGCAGAGGCGGAGCGCGATGGCCTCGCCCAGGCGCTGCTGCATGTGCCGAAGATTGACGATGAGGGCCTGCTGCAGTGGTATCGCCAGGCGGCGGTGATGGCGTATCCCTCACGGTATGAAGGCTTCGGCCTGCCGCTGCTCGAAGCCATGGCCTGCGGCACGCCTGTCGTGGCCAGTCACGCGTCATCGATTCCTGAAGTCACTGGTGATGCGGCACGCCTCGTCGACCCGCTCGATGCAGAGGACTGGTTCGCCGCTCTGCGGGGCGTGCTGTGCGATCGCGCCGAGACCGCGCGGTTGTCGGCGGCCGGTGTGGCACAGGCGGCCGGCTTCACCTGGGCGCACACCGCGCGCATGACGGCCGATGTCTGGCGCGAGGCGGCTTCGCGCGGGACACGGGCCCATCGGCAGGTGCGATCGTGACCGTTCGTGTGATCGTGTTGAACTGGAACGGGCGCGCCTGGCTCGAGCGGTGCCTGGCGGCACTGCGGGCTCAGCGGCGTCAGGCAGACGAAGTGGTGCTGGTGGATAACGCATCGAGTGACGACAGCGTCGCCTGGGTGCGGGCGCATCATCCGTGGGTGCAGGTGCTGGCGCTCGACCGCAACCTCGGATTTGCCGAGGGCAACAACCGGGGCGCACACGGGGCCACTACCGATGCCCTCGTCTTCCTGAATAACGACACCGACGCCGACCCCGACTGGCTCGAGCGCCTCGTGGCGGCCGCCGACGCCGATGCGTCCCGGGCGCTCGTCACCTCGCGGATCGTCTACTGGGACCGTCCTGACGTGATTGATTCAGCAGGCGACGGCTATCTGCGCTGTGGCGGCGCCTTCAAGCGCCTGCATGGCCAGTCATCTGACCGTGCGGCCGACTCGCAGGAGGTGTTCGGGGCCTGCGGCGCCGCCTTTCTCATTCGACGTGCCTGGTGGGAACGGCTGGGCGGCTTTGATGCCTCGTTCTTCATGGTCTACGAGGATGTCGACCTCTCGTATCGGGCGCGGCTGACGGGCGGGCGCGTCTGGTATGCGGCCGATGCGATCGTGCGCCACGGCGGCAGTGCCTCACTGGGCCGCGTCAGCGCGCTGTCGGTCGAGTGTGGCCAGCGCAACCTCGAAGCCGTGTGGCTGGTGAACACGCCGACGCCCCTGCTGTGGCGGTCGGTGCTGCCGCACCTCGCCTATACCGCGGCAGCCGCATTCGCGTATGCGCGCATGGGGCGACTCGGAGCATGGTGGCGGGGGAAGCGCTCTGTGCTGCAGCGCTGGCGGGCCCTGCGCGCCCGCCGTGCTGAGGTGCAGGCGACGCGCACGGTCGACCCGGAGGTGCTGTGGGCGCAGATGACCGGTGACTGGGTGGCGGTCAAACGCGCGGAAAAAGCCTTCGATTTCGGGCCGGCACCCGTGGTCGATATCCGGGAGACAATCTAACCGTGTCTATTCTTGTGACCGGCGGGGCCGGGTTCATCGGGGCCAACTTTGTGCGCGACTGGTGTGCCGACAGCGATGAGCCCCTCGTCACCCTCGATGCCCTGACCTACGCGGGGAATCCTGAAAATTTCGCTGGCATGGCCGGCGCCGACCAGCACCGGCTGGTGCAGGGTGAGATCGGCGACGCCGCCCTGGTGCGCGCCCTGCTCACCGAGCATCAGCCCCGAGCGATTGTGCACTTTGCCGCCGAGTCACACGTCGACCGCTCGATTCACGGCGCCGACGCCTTCATTCAGACCAACATCCTCGGCACGTATCAGCTGCTCGAGGCGGCCCGGGCCCACTGGCAGGGCCTCGGCGACGCTGCGCGTGCGCAGTTCCGGTTCGTGCATGTGTCGACCGACGAGGTCTACGGGTCGCTGCTGCCGGGAGCGCCTGCATTCACGGAAGAGCACCGCTACGAACCCAACAGTCCCTACTCGGCCAGCAAGGCTGCGAGCGATCATCTCGTGCGCGCCTGGCACCACACCTACGGGCTGCCGGTCGTGACCACCAACTGCTCGAACAACTACGGGCCGTATCAGTTTCCCGAGAAGCTGATTCCCCTGATGATCGTCAACGCACTGGCCGGGAAAGCCCTGCCGGTGTACGGCGACGGGCAGCAGGTGCGTGACTGGCTCTATGTCGCCGATCACTGCCGCGCCATCAGGCGCGTGCTCGAGGCCGGCACCATCGGCGAGGTCTACAACATCGGCGGCTGGAACGAGCAGCCCAATCTCGCCATCGTCACGCAGATCTGCGCGTTGCTCGACGAGTGGCGGCCCCGCCCCGACGGGACGTCGCACACGTCGCTCATCTCGTTTGTGAAGGATCGGCCCGGTCACGATCGCCGCTATGCCATCGACGCGCGCAAGATCGAGCGCGCACTGGGCTGGCGACCGTCCGAGACGTTCGGCACCGGGCTCGGCAAGACCGTGCGCTGGTATCTCGACCATCCCGAGTGGGTCGCGCATGTGCAGACGGGCGCCTACCGTGCGTGGGTCGCCACGCAGTACGACAAGCGCTAGTGGCGGTGTGTGCGGGCGTCAGTCGCCCAGCACGTCGGCGACCGCCTCAGCCAGGGTCGACACCTTGCCGTCGAACATGTGGTCGGCGTCTTCGATGACCAGCAGTTCACGCGGCTCGGGCAACTGTCCGTAAAAGCGGCGCACGAGCTTGACGGGAATCAGTTCGTCGGCTTCACCGTGAATGATGACCACCGGTTTATCGGCTGCGATAGCCGCGGCATAGTCGTAGCGGTCGACCGGCGGGGCAATCGCCACCAGCTGCGTCACTCTCGGATCGGTCGCCCCGGCCGTCAGTGCCACCCACGACCCGAACGACAGGCCCACGGCCCAGATGGGCAGGCCTGGCCACCGTGCGGCCGCGTAGTCGACAACGGCCCGGAAGTCGTCTTGCTCACCGCGGCCCTCATCAAACGTACCCGCACTGGTGCCCGCTCCCCGGAAGTTGAAGCGCACCGCAGCCACGCCGATGGTGGTGAGCGCACGCGCCACGTAGGCCACCGGTCGTGTCTGCAGCGTGCCCCCGTACTGCGTGTGCGGATGGGCGATGACGGCCACTGCGCATGGCGCATCCGGTGGGAGATCGATCTTGAGATCGAGCCGGCCCGCAGGGCCTGCCAGTTCACGTGGTTCGATCGAGGTCATGCGGCAGGAGTGGCGCTCAGAAAGCGATGAATGAGTTCGGCGTAGGCGGCGGGACGAGTTTCCAGGCCGACATGCCCCGTGTGTGGCAGCACCTCGCAGCGCGCACCCGCGATGCGGGTGGCGATGCGGCGGGTGTCTTCCACAGGCACGACCCGGTCGGCCCCCGGATCGCCCGTCACGATCAGCGTTGGTGCGGTGATGGCGCGCTGGTCGGCGAAGGTGTGTGCGCGCATCCAGCGCATCCGTTGCGCAGCGCGTGTCGGCGACATCGGTGCCCTGACGATGCGGACGAGGTGCGAGGCGATGAACCTGACGAGCGCTGGTGTCGAGGGCAGGGCCGAGCGCAGTTCGGGTAGCAGACGGAACGGGGAGGTCACCATGAAGAGCGCGCCGATGAGATGAGGGGCGCGCAGGGCTCGTTGCACATGCGCGGGAGGAATCCAGTCTGGCGGTGGGCTCGACGAGATCACGAGGTGCGTGACTCGCTGCGGGTCACGTGCGGCCAGTTCACTGGCGATGAGGCCGCCGAACGACACGCCGACCACGGCGACGCGGTCGAGGCCGGCGGTATCGAGCACGGTGCGGGTCTGTCGTAGGTAATTGTCGAAGCCGTCGGCGTCGATGCAGGGGAAGCCGCTCGTCGGTTCGTCGGCCAGTGAGTATGACAGGACGCGGTGATGCCGGGCCAGTGCGTCGATGGCATCAGCCATCCACTCCCAGCGGCCCTGCACTCCTGGGATGAGCAGCACGGGGCTGCCCTGGCCGCGATCGATGAAGCGCATCTGTGCTGCGATCGTGGTGCACGGCGGTGCGGGGCGTCAAGAGTTTGCGTCGCGATACACTACGCCAGCATCGGCCGCCCACGCTCTGTCCATGACTTCTGCCGGAATGCCTCGGTCGCACCTTCGTGCACGCCTCTTCACGAGCCTCGACGCCGTCATGTATCTGGTGGTGCTGGCCGTGTTCCTCAAGAACGCGTGGGTCACCGAAGACGCCTGCATCAATTTCAGGAGCCTTGAGCAGCTCTTCGCCGGTCATGGGCCGGTCTGGAACATCGGCGAGCGCGTGCAGGTGTATTCCAGTCCGCTGTGGTTCTGGTTGCTGGCTGCCGGCCGCCTGCTGACCGGCAACGAATACGAACTGGTGCTCATCGCCTCAGGGGCCCTGACGATGGCCCTGCTGTGGCAGCTGCATCGGATGGCTGACGGTCATCGGCTGGTGTGGATGCTGATGGTGCTGCTGTTGGTCGCCTCGAGTGCGTTCTTCGATTTCACCTCGTCCGGCCTCGAGAATCCGCTCTCGTATGTGCTCCTCGCCGGGTTCGTGCTGGCGTTTTGGCCCCTGTGGTGGTCTGACGGCGCAGCGGGGCGATGGTCGGGTGGATGGCCGCATCGGCGCTGCTGGTGGTGTGCCGCATCGATCTGGTGACCCTCATCCTGCCGGGACTCCTCGCCGTGCTCGTGCGTCACCGGCATGTCGTGATGGACTGGCGGTGGCTGACGCTGGCCGTCGCGTGGTCTGTCCCTGTGGTCGCATGGTTCGGGTTCGCTTGGGTGTACTACGGCGATCCGCTGCCCAACACAGCCTACGCCAAGCTGAACACGGGGATTGCCCAGCCCTTACTGTGGGCACAGGGCATCGAGTATCTGACTCACACCCTGCGATTCGACCCCATCACCATGGTCGTGACGCTCACGGTGCCGCTGCTGGCCCTCTGGACCGGCGGCGCCCAGCGGCCGCTGGCATTCGGGGTGGTCCTTCACCTGATCTACGTCGTGTCGGTCGCTGGCGATTTCATGCAGGGTCGTTTTATCAGCGTGGCGTATCTGCTGGCGGTGATAGTCCTGGGGCTGGTCTTGCGTCACACAGGACTGACGGGGGCACCGGCTGACCGCCGTGTGCTCATCCCTCTTGCAGCAGCAGCGGCCGTCGCCACGCTTGCGCTTCCGACTTCTCCGCTGCGCACGGGTCCGGATTTCCGCGAGGACGTCATCCACCCGAACGGCATTGCCAACGAGCGGGGCTTCTATTTTTCGCTCGGCAGTCTCGCCAACTACATCAGAACCGCTCGTAGGACTCCCTGCTTCGTCGACGTCGACTGGGGGCCCCGGCTCGGGTAGACCCCTCACAAGCGGCATCCTGTCCGCGTGCACGCGCGGGTGCTACAGTCGGATGTCGTTCCTTCCTGATGTCTGCCCCGTATCGCCCTGACATTGACGGCCTGCGTGCGCTCGCCGTCATTCCCGTGGTGCTCTTCCATGCCGGCGTGGCCGGGTTCGGCGGTGGCTTCACGGGCGTCGACGTCTTTTTCGTCATTTCCGGATTCCTCATCACGCGGCTGTTGTGGGACGGCATGGGGGCGGGCACGTTCTCGCTTGCGGGTTTCTATGACCGTCGCATCCGGCGCATTGTCCCGGTGCTGCTGGTGGTGACCCTGACGACGGCGGTGGCCAGCGCGTGGCTGCTGATGCCGGGGGCCTGGGGTGATGTGGGCCGAGCGCTCGAGGGCGTGGCCACGCTGCACGCCAATCACTATTTCCGCAGCGTGCAGACCGACTACTGGAACCAGCATCAGCTGGCCGACCAGCCGCTGCTGCACACGTGGTCACTGGTGGTGGAAGAGCAGTTCTACGTGGCCTATCCGCTGCTGCTGTGGGCATTGCTACGGTGGCAGGGTGCACGCCTCGGGGTGGTGCGTGGTGTGCTGCTGATGCTGGCCGCCGCGTCACTGGGCCTGAGCGAGTGGTGGCTTCGGCACAGCGAGGCCTCGGCCGCGTTCTATCTGCTGCCGCCGCGGGCCTGGGAGCTGCTGATGGGCGGTGTGCTGGCGCTGCAGGGACCGGCGGGCGCGGGTCTGGCCGCGCGGCTGGCCTCGCGGGTCGGGCGTCTGCCGGGCTTCGTCACGCAGGGGCCGGCGCTGTCGCGCGTGCGTGAGGGCGCGGGCGTGCTGGGGCTGGTGCTGCTTGCGGTGTCGACCGTCGGCCTGAGCGGCAGCGACCCGTTTCCCGGATGGCGTGCGGCGGTGCCGTGCGGGGGCGCGGCGCTGCTGATCTGGGCGGGCGGTGTGCCCGAGGGCGTGCCCCGGCCCTGGGCCACGCGGCTGCTGGCGTGGCGTCCGCTGGTGGCGGCGGGCCTCGTGTCGTATTCGCTCTATCTGTGGCACTGGCCGGTGCAGGTGCTGCTGGGCTCCATCGGATGGGCGGTGCGCGGAGGGCCGGTGGTGCCGGTGCCCGTGCAGCTGGTGGTCATGGGCCTGCTGGCGTGGGCATCGTGGCACCTGGTCGAGCAGCCGTTCCGTCGAGGTCGAGACCGTAGCGGGCGCTGGGCGGCCGGCTGGGTGTGTGGTGCGGGGCTGGTGGCGCTGGTGGCGATGTTCGGTGCGGGGTGGGTCGTCCGCGGTGTCGTGGCCAGGACGATTCCACTGGCGCAGCCGCTGAACGAGCCGCTGTGGCAGCTGGCCCGCGACTTCGAGGTGACGCCCGGCTGGTGGTGCGAGGGCTCGAGCGATGAAGCCGAGAGCCGACGGACAGGCGGAGGCTGCCTCGCCGGGGCCGGGGTCGATGCGGCCACAGGCGCGGTGTTGCCCCGTGAAGCGACGGCAACACCCGCCGCGGCCCCTGTGCCCGCGCTGGCCGTGCTGGGCGATTCGCATGCGCGCATGTACATCGGAGCGATTGGCGCGGCGGCGCGCGAGGCAGGTGTGACGGCGCTCGTGATGGCGCGGTCGCGCTGCATGCCGATGCTGGGGGTGCGGCTGCCGGCGAGGCCCGAGTGCGAGGCGCTGACGCGGGCGTCGGTCGACTATGTGATCGACCGCGGCATTCCCCATGTGGTGCTCGCCGGCTACTGGCTCTATGGCCTACCCGATCCGTTTCCCACGGGCGAGGCGTTCGAGGCGGCGCTGCGGACGACCGTCGAGACCCTGGTGCGGGCGGGACGAAGGGTCAGCGTCCTGCGCGATGTGCCCCGGCTCGAGGGTGACCGGGTGCCGCAGCAGGCGACGGTGCAGAGTCTGCAGGGAGGCGGCCTGCAGGGGCAGAGCCTTGAGGGTCCGGGCCGCCAGTTGCGCGGCGATGTGGCGCGCGGGCTCGACGCACGCGGGCAGCCGGTCTACGGTCCCTCGCTCGCGGCCCACCGCGATGCACAGGCCGTGGTCGACGCGGCACTGCAGCGGCTGGCGGCCGAAGGCCTGGTGACGCTGCTCGACCCGGCCCCGCTGCTGTGCGACGGGCGGCGGGGCTGTCTGGTGGCCGAGCACGGACGCCCGCTCTATCGTGACCGCCATCATCTGACAGACCACGCCGCCCTGCGAATGGTGCCGCTGTTCGACTCTGCCGTGCGTGTTACGATGCCCGCCGTATCGCAATGAGTCGTCTGCGTCTGTTGTGTCCCCTTCTGGTCGTGCTTCTGGGCCTGCCCGCCACCGCACGTGCCTCCCAGGAACCCCATGTGCATCCGGCCCCCCAGGCGCAGTCGCCTGCCCCGGGTCCTGCGAGTCCGGTCGCGCCGACCACGACGGGTGGGCGTCGCCGGGTCACGGCGAGCCGCACCGACGGTTCGATCAAGCTCGACGGCATCCTCGACGAGGATGCCTGGCAGCAGGCCGTGCCTGCCACAGGATTCGTGCAGCAGGAGCCCTCGCCGGGCCAGCCGGCCACCGACCGCACCGAGGTGCGGGTGCTGTACGACAAGGGCAACCTCTACATCGGCTTCAAGGCCACGTCGGCCGTGCCGGTCGTGGCCACCGAGATGCGGCGCGATGCCGATCGGCTGTTTGACGAAGACAACTTTCAGGTCATCCTCGACACCTTTCACGACTCGCGCAATGGCTACATGTTCGTGACGACCCCGCTCGGGGCGCGTCTCGAGCAGCAGATCTTCGACGAAGGCGAGGGCGGCGGTCGCGGCGCGACGTCGACCATCAACCGCAACTGGGACGGAGTGTGGGACTCGGCGGCGAAGATCACCGACGAGGGCTGGACGGCCGAGTTGCTGATTCCCTTTACGACCGTCCGGTTCCGTCCGGCCGACGAGCAGGTGTGGGGGATCAACCTCCTGCGGCACACCCGACGGAAGAACGAGATTACCTACTGGTCGCCTATTCCCCGGGCCTACAGCCTGACGCGCGTGAGTCTGGCGGGCGAACTCGATGGCCTGCGCAATCTCAGCCGCGGGCTCGACCTGCGGCTCAAGCCGTTCACCGTGGGCGGCGGGCGCATCATCTCGACGGCGCCGTCGGTCAACACCACGTCGGTGGTGCGCGACATCGGCCTCGATGCACGTTATGGGCTGACGGCGGGCCTCAACCTCGACCTCACGGTGAACACCGACTTTGCGCAGGTGGAAGTCGACGATCAGCAGGTCAATCTCACGCGCTTCAGCCTGTTTTTTCCTGAGAAAAGAGATTTCTTTTTAGAAAATTCGAACTTCTTCACGATGGGCACCGGGCCATCGTTCACGACCACGCAGGTGCAGACCGACCTGTTCTTCAGCCGGCGCATCGGCCTGTCACCGACGGGCCAGGCCGTGCCCATCATCGGCGGTGCCCGGCTGGCGGGAAAGGCGGGCCGCAACAACATCGGGGTGCTGAACATCCAGACCGACAGCGCCTTCGGGCGGCCCGGCGACAATTTTTTCGTCAGCCGCTACAGCCGCGACATTCTGCGGCGGTCGCGCGTCGGCGCCGTCTTCATCAACAAGGATCAGTCGGGCACCGGCTACTTCAACCGGACCATGGGCGTCGATGCCAACTTTGCGCTGGGTCGCAGCCTGCAGGTGAGCTCGTATCTGGCGAAGACCGAGACGCCCGGCAAGGTCGGCAACGACATGGCGATGTACGGCCGCATTGCCTATCGCGACCCCAAGTGGAACCTGTATGTGAACTATCTCGACGTGCAGGAAAATTTCAACGCCGAGGCCGGTTTCGTGCAGCGCACCGGCGTGCGGACAACCAAGGCCTATGTGAGCCAGACGCCGCGTCCGAAGCGCGGGCCGGTCAAGTTCTTCGAGCCGATGTACGTGTTCACCTACATGACCGACCAGACCAACCGCATGGTCTACCGGCAGGGGCACTACATGCTGGGCACGACGCTGCGCGACGATTCGTTCATCAACGTGATTTTCCAGCAGGTGGTCGATGTGCTTGATGCGCCGTTCCGCATCAGGCCCGATGTGACGATTCCTACGGGCGAGTACCGCATGAACGAGGTGATTCTCACCTACAACACGAGTCCGGGGAAGCGGCTGTATGAACGCCTCACGGTGTCGCCCGTGCAATTCTACGGCGGCACGCGCCTCAACATGTCTGCAGCAGCCGGTGTGCGGTTGTCGTCGCAGCTGTCGACCGAGGTGCAGTACAACCGCAACGACGTGAAGATGCCGTGGGGCAACTTTGTCGTCAACCTCGCCTCGGCACGCGTCGACTATACGTTCTCGCCGCGCATGACGCTGCGCAGCCTCACGCAGTACAACACCAGCACGAGCGAAGTCTCGACGAACATCCGCTTCAACTTCATCTATCGCCCCGGCAGCGACCTGTATCTCGTGTACACCGATCAGATACAGACGGGACTGCCGGCCGATATCTTCGGGCGGAAAGATCGCCAGCTGGTCATGAAGCTGACGTATCTGCTGCAAAAGTAACCAGCGTGCGCCGGCGTGCCGGCTGTGGGAATCAGAGTATGGATATGCGTCGTGTTCGGTGGGTCGGTGCGGCGGCGGCCCTCATCGTCAGCGTGAGCGTGATGCCGGGCACTCCGGCGCGCGGCGCGATGCGCGAGCGCGTGAAGGCGGCGCGCCAGTCGGTCGCTGCGGTGCGTGAGCATCAGGGAATGCGCGCGGCCCTTGATCGCACCGGATGGGGCGGCGTGATGCTCGTGTGCGAGGGATCGTCGCGCGACTGTCAGGCCGGACACGCCGAGCGGGTCGACACGGCGCTGCAGCCGGCCTCGACGTTCAAGATCATGAACGCGCTCATGTCGGTCGACCTCGGCACGGTGGCCTCAGCCGATACGGTCCTGAAGTGGGACGGGGTCGTGCGCGAGCGGAAGGAAACCAACCGCGACCTCACGCTGCGCGACGCGTTCCAGCTATCGTCGCTGCCGCATTTCCAGGCGCTGGCCCGCGCCAACGGACGCGAACGGATGCAGCAGTATCTCGACCGGGTCGGGTATGGCAACCGGACGATCTCGATGCCCATCGATGCATTCTGGCTGGGAGCCGGGGCGTTGCGCATCACGCCACGCGAACAGGTGCAGCTGCTCGAGCGGCTCTACCATGACGACCTGCCCCTGAAGCCGCGCACCATGGCCGTCGTGAAGGACATCATGCTGCTTGAAGAGACCCCCGAGTACCGCCTTCGGGCCAAGACGGGCTATGTCACGCCGGAGGGGGCGCCCGCGGTGGGCTGGTGGGTGGGCTGGGTCGAGCGCGGGACGCGCGTGACCTACTTTGCCACGGTGCTGCAGCCGCCGGTCGCAGACGATGCCATGCTGCCGGTGCGGCTGTCGCTGACGCGAGAGATGCTGCGCGAACTGGGTGTGCTGCCCGCGGTTCGCTGATCGATGCCCTGACCGATGACGCTGCTGCTGGTCGGGCTGATTGCGTTGCTGGCGTCGGGGCTGACCTTTGTGTCGGGCTTCGGACTCGGCACGCTGCTGTTGCCCGCCTTCGGGGCATTCCTGCCCCTGGAACATGCCGTGGCGCTGACCGGCCTCGTGCATGTGCTCAACGGTCTCTTCAAGCTGTCGCTGGTGGGGCTGCACATCGACTGGCGTGTGTTCCTGCGGTTCGGCCTGCCTGCCGCGGTGGCCGCCGTGGTCGGTGCCGAGCTGCTGCTGTCACTGTCGACTGCTGCCGTGCTCGCCGAATGGCACTGGGCAGGTCGCGTCGCGCAGGTCACCCCCGTGAAGCTTGTGGTCGGACTGCTGCTGTGCGCGTTTGCCGCGATTGAACTGCGGCCGTCGCTGCGCGGGCTGACGTTCGCACCGCGCTATTTGATGCTGGGTGGTGTGCTGAGCGGCTTCTTTGGCGGTCTCTCGGGCCTGCAAGGCGCGCTGCGCTCGGCTTTCCTTGTGAGGGCCGGACTCGCGCCACGCGCGTATGTGGCGACAGGCAGCGCCATTGGTGTGCTGATCGATCTGTCGCGGCTGCCGGTGTATGCGTCGGCCCTCGTGCAGGTGCGCGATCAGATCGACTGGTCGGTGGTGCAGGTGGCGGTCGTGTGCGCCTGCATCGGCGCCCTGTTCGGACAGAAGTGGATCGGCAGCATGACCATGGCCGGCGTACAGCGCATCGTCGCTGCACTGCTGCTGGTGACGGGCACCGCGCTCATGCTGGGCCTGCTCTGACGCGAGATGGCCCGGGTCACCTGCATCGGGCTCGATCTGGCGTGGCAGGCCGACCGGAACCACTCGGGGGCCGCCGTGCTGCATCTCACCGGTCTGCGCGCCGAGCTGATCGCGGTGGGTGATGGCCTGCGATCGCTGCAGGCCGTGCAGGCCTTTGTTGCACAGCACGAGACGGCCCGCACCGTGGTCGCCGTCGATGCCCCGCTCATCATCCGCAATGCGACGGGACGGCGCCCGTGCGAAGCCGCGCTCGGGGCTGTGTACGCGCGGCGTCAGGCGGGCTGTCATCCAGCCAATCTGTCGCTCTATCCCGACGCGTCGAGTGTGGCCCTGGCGCAGTGGCTGGCCCGTCGCGGCTATCGGCATGCGCCCGAGGCCCGCGACACCGAGGCGCGCGCCATGCTCGAGGTGTATCCGCACGCGGCGCTGGT
>Ga0194133_10001868_pt1 | contig 34694 bp, 34 predicted proteins | sample TA2KigOf40mmetaG_FD_155448 | JGI IMG/M metagenome (GOLD analysis project Ga0194133, IMG submission 155448) | Freshwater microbial communities from Lake Tanganyika, Tanzania - TA2015055 Kigoma Offshore 40m | ecosystem: Environmental > Aquatic > Freshwater > Lake | place: Tanzania: Lake...
GGTGGCGGGGCGCGGACGGGGGAGTGACCCGATGACCGCCACCAAGACCATCGAGGTCGCCCTCTCCACCTCCGGGCTGGGCCCGGACGGACGGCCGATCCGCATCCCGCTCGGCGCCGAAGGGTTGGCGAGCGCCCCGCCGGGGCTCGAGCCGGAGCTTGAGGGCGAGCACATGCTGATCAACATCGGGCCGCAGCATCCGGCGACCCACGGCGTGCTCCGGCTGGTGCTCGAGCTCGACGGGGAGACCGTCGTCCGATGCATCCCGCACGTCGGCTACCTGCACTGCGGTTTTGAGAAGATCGGGGAGTACCGCCAGTACAACCAGATCATCCCGTGGACCGACCGCGAGGACTACCTGAACTCGATGGGGAACAACGTCGCGTTCGTCCTCGGGGCCGAGCGGCTCTTCGGCGTCGAGATCACGGAGCGGTGCCGGGTGCTGCGCGTCATCGCGATGGAGCTGTCGCGGATCATCTCGCACCTCGTCTGGCTCGGCACGACCTGCATCGACATCGGTGCGTTCACGCCCTTCCTCTGGTGTTTCCAGGAGCGCGAGAACGTGTACAAGCTCCTCGAGGGCTGGACGGGCGCCCGCCTCACGACGAGCGGCACGCGCGTGGGCGGGATGATCGCCGACGTGCCGGACGGCTGGACGGATGGGCTCCGCGCTTTCCTCAATGGGTTCCCGAAGACGCTCGATCAGGTCGATCGGATGCTGACCCGGAATGCGATCTGGGTGGGGCGGACGGTCGGCCTCGGCGTGATGACCCCGGACGAGGCGCTGAACTACGGTCTCTCGGGACCGATGCTCCGGGCGTCGGGCGTCGCCTACGACGTGCGGAAGGACTTCCCGTATCTCGGATACGAGACGTATGACTTCGACGTACCGGTCGGCACGAACGGCGACGTCTATGATCGCTTCCTCGTGCGGTTCGAGGAGCTGCGGCAGTCCGTGCGGATCCTCGAGCAGGCGCTCGCGCGCCTCCCCGAGGGGCCGGTGAACACCGACGACCCGCGACTCATCCTCCCGCCGAAGCACAAGGCGACGAGCGAGATGGAGTCGATGATCCATCACTTCAAGCTCGTGATGGAGGGCCCGCGCCCGCCGATCGGTGAGTGTTACGTCCCGATCGAGAGCCCGAAGGGGGAGAAAGGCTACTACTTCGTCTCGGACGGGACGGCGAAGCCGGTGCGCTGGCGCATTCGGCCGCCCAGCTACGTGAACCTCTCGGCGATCCCGCGGATGGTGGAGGGGCACCTCCTCTCCGACGTGATCGCCATCAACGCGTCCATCGATATCGTGATGGGGGAGATCGACCGATGAGCCACGGTCCGTCCGCACCGGCGCACGCGCACGGTCACGGGGGCGAGGCCGCCCCGTACGTTCCGGTCTTCACCGAGGGCTCGGCGCGTCGGCGCGAGCTCGACGACCTCATCAGCCGCTATCCGTCGAGGCGCGCGGCGCTGCTGCCGGCCCTTTGGATGGTCCAGCAGGACCGCGGGTGGATCAGCGAGGACGCGATGCGGGAGGTCGGCGAGCAGCTCGACTGCACCGCGGCCTACGTGAAGGGCGTCGTCACCTTTTACACGATGTACCACCAGCATCCGGTGGGCCGGCACTTCATCCAGGTCTGCACGACCTCGCCCTGCCTCTGCGCCGGTGCCGATGACGTCGTGAAGGCGTTTCTTGAGCACACCGGATGTAAGGAACTCGGCCTCACCTCGCCTGACGGGAAGTACACGGTCATTGAGGTGGAGTGCCTCGGCGCCTGCGGTTTCGCGACGCCCGTGCAGATCAATGAGGACTATGTCGAGTGCGTGACGCCGGAGAAGGTCCCCGGCCTCCTCGCGGCGCTCGGAGACTGAGCTATGGGATATCCGCATAAGTCGCATCCGCAGGAGACGCCGGTGCTCTCGAAGCACTTCGGCGACCCGGCCGCCCGGACCCTCGAGGGCTGGAAGGCCCGCGGCGGGTACACGGCGCTGGCCCAGGCGCTCACGATGGCCCCGACGGCGATCCAGGACGTCGTGAAGGCGTCGGGGCTGCGCGGCCGGGGCGGCGCCGGCTTCCCGACGGGCCTCAAGTGGTCCTTCATGAAGTTGGATGACGGCAAGCCGCACTATCTGTGCTGCAACGCCGACGAGTCCGAGCCCGGCACATTCAAGGACCGCGAGATCATGCGGTGGACGCCGCACGCGCTGATCGAGGGCGTCGCGATCGGGGCGTACGCCATCGGCGCGGAGACGGCCTACATCTACATCCGGGGCGAGTTCAGCGAGCCGATCCGCGTGATGGAGGCGGCCCTCGCCGAGGCGCGGGCGGCGGGTGTGATCGGTCCGAACGCGATGGGGTCGGGGAAGCGCATCGACATCTGGGTGCACAAGGGGGCCGGGGCGTACATCTGCGGTGAGGAAACCGCGCTGATGAACTCGATCGAGGGCAAGCGCGGGAACCCGCGCATCAAGCCCCCGTTCCCGGCCGTCTCCGGACTCTTCGGGCAGCCGACGACCATCAACAACGTCGAGACGCTGACCGCGGTGCCCCACATCCTCAACAACGGCGCTGAGTGGTATAAGGGGATGTGTCTGAGCAGCCCCAAGAGCACCGGCAGCAAGCTCTTCTCCGTCTGCGGCAACGTGGCGCGTCCGGGGAACTACGAGGTGGTGCTCGGCTTCTCCTTCAAGGACTTCCTGTACGACCTCTGCGGCGGACCGCCGGCCGGTCGGAAGTTCAAGGCGATCATTCCCGGCGGCTCGTCCGTCCCGGTGATCACCATCGAGGAGGCCGAGCAGGTCCGGATGGACTACGAGGGCTTCCTCGAGGTGGGCACGATGCTCGGCTCCGGCGGCGTAATCATCTTCGATGACGCGCAGTCGATGCCCCGTCAGCTCGCCCGCCTCGCGCGCTTCTATGCCCACGAGAGCTGCGCGCAGTGCACGCAGTGCCGCGAGGGCACGGCCTGGATGACGCGGATCCTCGAGCGGATCGTCGCGGGGCAGGGGACCTTCGAAGACCTCGACACAATCTTCGATCTCTCTGAGTCGATGACTGGCAAGACGATCTGTGTGCTGAGCGATTCCTGCGCCGCCCCCGTGGTGAGCGGTATCAAGCGGTTCCGCGGCGAGTTCGAGGCGCTGATCACCGGGCGCCGGTCGTCGACCGTGGCGGTGGGGGGCTGATGAGCGCGACCAAGATGGTCTCCCTGACGATCGAGGGGCGCGCCGTCAGCGTCCCCGAGGGTACGACGATCCTCGAGGCCGCGAAGGCGGCCGGCGTCCTCGTCCCACACTACTGCTACCATCCCGGCCTTCCGGTCGCCGGCGTCTGCCGGATGTGTCTGGTCGAGGTGGAGAAGTTCCCGAAGCTGGCACCGTCCTGCGCCACCGCGGTAGGCGAGGGCCAGGTGGTCCACGTCTATTCCGAGAAGGCGCTCGAGGCGCGCAAGGGTGTCCTCGAGCTGCTGCTCATCAACCACCCGCTCGACTGCCCGATCTGCGATCAGGCCGGCGAGTGTGAGCTGCAGGACTACACCTTCCAAGAGGGGCGCGCCGATTCGCGGTATCGCGAACCGAAGCGCTTCAATCCGGTCGAGGATTTCGGCGGCGACGTCCTGTATGTCACGAACCGCTGCATCCTCTGCACCCGCTGCGTCCGCTTCATGGACGATGTGCACGAGGCCCCGGTGCTCTGCGTGTCGGAGCGTGGCGATCGGGCCGTCATCTCGAAGGCCGCCGATGCCGACCTGACGCAGCCCTGGGCGGCGAACGTCATCGACCTCTGCCCGGTCGGCGCGCTCGTCTCGAAGGATTTCTTGAACAAGGCCCGCGCGTGGGAGCTCGATCGGACGGCCTCGGTCTGCCCTGGCTGCTCGCAGGGGTGCAATACCGTCCTCGAGACCCGTGACAACGTCGTGATGCGGATGAAGCCGCGTCCGAATGACGCGGTGAACCAGTTCTACCTCTGCGACGTCGGGCGGCTCGACTACCACTGGATGAATCGCGCGGACCGGCTCGAGTCCCCGAAGATCCGTCTCGCCGACGTGCTCTCGCCCGTCGATTGGGAGATCGCGCTCGGGCAGGCGGCCGAGGCACTGCGGGGACGCCGGGCCTACGTCGTGGCCAGCCCGCAGCTGTCGAACGAGGCACTCTTCCTGCTGAAGCGTCTCATCGGGGCGACAGGGGGCGAGGGCGCCTTCCGCTGTGCGACGGGTCCGGAGGCGCCTCTGCCGGGTGTCGACGATCTCGCGCTGCGCGCCGACCGTGCCCCGAATGTCCGTGGCGCGGAACTGCTTGGCTTCACTCGCCGCGACGGCGATCTCCTGGCCGGCCTGAAGTCCGGTGACGTGCTCGTCGTCGCCGGCGACGCCCTCGACGGCGTCGACCTGCGTCGGGCCGTGGACGCCGCCACCGTGATCGTGGTGGGGACCGTGCTCCCGGTCGGGCTCCCGACGCCGGTCGCCGTCCTGCCGATCGCGAACGTGGCGGAGGAGGAGGGGACCTTTACGAACCTGCGCGGACGCGTCCAGCGATTCCTGCAGGCCAAGGCGGCGCCCGGCCTCGCACGCCCGAGCTGGTACGCGCTCGCCGACCTCGCGACCGCCGCCGGGGCGCCGAGCGATGATTGCGCCCTGCCGTCGCGGGCCTTCGCCGCGCTCGCCGCGGCCGAGCCCGCGTTCAGCGGGATGTCGTACGACGCGCTCGGGCTGCGCGGCGCGGTCGTCGCCGGCGCGGAGGTGGCCCGATGAGCGGCCTCGATCCGATGCAGCTCGAACCCGGCCTCTGGCCGTTTCTGATCGCGACCGTCGTGAAGATGCTCGTCATCTTCACCATCTACATGGTCGTGGTCGCGTACACCACGCTCGCGGAGCGGAAGGTGTCGGCGTGGATTCAGGACCGTCACGGGCCGAATCGCGTCGGGCCCTGGGGGCTCTTCCAGGTGCTTGCCGACGGCGTCAAGAACTTCTTGAAGGAAGAGACAATGCCCGGCGAGGTGAACAAGCCGCTCTTCCTGCTGGCACCGGCCGTGGCGTTCACCTGCGCGCTCGTGGCGTGGGCGGTGATTCCCTTCGGTGCGCCGCTCCCGACCCCGTGGGGACGCATCGACCTCGTCGTCGCCGACCTGCCCATCGGCTTCCTCTACACGCTCGCGATCACCTCGATCGGCGTGTACGGCATCGTCTTGGCGGGGTGGTCCTCGAACAACAAGTACGCGCTCCTCGGCGGCCTGCGATCCTCCGCGCAGATGGTCAGCTATGAGGTCGCGATGGGGCTCAGCACGGTCTGTGTGCTCCTGATCGCCGGGAATGTCTCGCTGCCGGGCATCATCGCTCAACAGGTGGAGACGAGCTGGAACATCGGCCTCCTCTCCGTGGCGGCGTTCCTCTTCCTCGTCTCCGCCTTCGCCGAGACGAACCGCGTCCCGTTCGACCTCCCCGAGGCGGAATCGGAGCTCATCGCCGGCTATCACAGCGAGTACAGCGCGATGAAGTTCTCGCTCTTCTTCATCGCCGAATACGCCAACATGCTCACGGCGAGCGCGCTCTTCGTGACCTTCTTCCTGGGCGGTTGGGACATCCCGTTCACAAGCTGGGACAATACCGGGCCGGCGACGGTGGCGAAGGCGCTCGCGACGTTCGGGATGTTCGCGGCGAAGGTGCTCTTCTTCGTCTTCTTCTACATCTGGATCCGATGGACGCTCCCGCGGTTCCGATACGACCAGCTGATGTCACTCGGGTGGAAGTTCATGCTCCCGGTCGCCCTCGCCTACGTTGTGGTCGTCGCGTCGGCGCTCCTCGGCCTCGACGCGGCCGGGATCGCGCGGGGGACTCGCGCCTTCACGCTGTCGCTCGTCGGCCTGAACGCGGTCCTGCTGGTCCTGCTCTTCGTGATCCTCGACCGCGGGCGCATCATCAGCCCGGCCGCCTCCCGTCTCGAGCGGGAACGGGTCGAGCGCCTGCGGCGCGTCGCCGCCGCCCGCACCACCATCGCTCCGGGGGAGCTGCGCTGATATGGGCATCAACGTCAAAGTGATGGAGCGGCCCGTGGGAGAGGCGAGCTATGTGCGCGCTACGCTCAAGGGGCTCGCGCTCACCCTCAAGCATCTCGTCGACCCGCATCGGGTGACCATTCAGTATCCCGAGGAGAAGTGGGATCTCTCGCCGCGGTGGCGAGGCACCCATCGGATGCTGACCACGGAGGACGGCAAGGCGAAGTGCGTCGCCTGCGGCCTCTGCCCGACCGTCTGCCCGGCCAACTGCATCAAGCTCGTGCCCGGTGAGGACGAGACGGGGAACCGGTATCCCCTCGTTTTCGAGATTGATGAGTTCCGCTGCATCTTCTGTGGCTACTGCCAGGAGGTCTGCCCGGAGGAGGCGATCCATCTCGGGCGCCACTACGAGAACGCGGAGTTCAACCGCGAGCGCTTCGTCTACGACCTTGAGCGCCTCACCGCGCAGACCCACCCGGTCAGCACGCTCTGGGATCCCGCCGACCCCCGGGGGGAGTGAGATGGACAACACGTTCCACCCGCTCTTCTACGGGTTCCATTTCTATCTCTTCGGGTTGATCGCGATCGCCTCGGCGATCCTCTTCGTGACCCGGAAGAGCCCCGTCGCCGCGGCGCTCTGGCTGATCAACGTGATGTTCTGCCTCGCCGTGCTGTACGTGATGCTCGACGCGCAGTTCATCGGGGCGATCCAGGTGCTCGTCTACGCGGGCGCGATCATGGTCGTCTTCCTTTTCGTCGTGATGCTGCTCAACCTTGGACAGCCGGACGACCTTGCCGACATCCGCGGGACCGGGCCTCGCCTTGCGGCGGGGGCGGTGGGGCTCGCGATCCTCGCCGAGGTGATGGTGCTCGCGCGCTCGCGGATCCAGGGCGAGTACGCTCCGGCGGCGGCGGTGGAACTGCTCGTCCCGGCGGCGGACGCCGTCGGCGGGGTGATCGCCCCCGTCGCGGGACCGCTCTTCCGCGAGCATCTCCTCGCCTTCGAACTCACTTCGATCCTCCTCCTCGCCGCGATCGTCGGTGCGGTCGTGATCGGGAAGAAGCAGGGACCGGCCGATGCTCGCTGAGTCGCTCGCCCTCTCCGCGGTCCTGTTCACGATCGGCGTCGTCGGGGTCCTGACGCGCCGGAACGCGATCATCCTCTTCATGTGCGTCGAGCTGATGCTCAACGCCGTGAACCTCTCCTTCGTGGCGCTCTCGAAGCTCTACGGGGCCACCGGCCAGGTCTTCGTCATCTTCGTGATGACGGTCGCCGCCGCCGAGGCCGCCGTCGGGCTCGCGATCATCATCGCGATCTTCCGACACCGGCAGACCGTGCATCTTGACGACATCAACCTGCTGAAGGGCTGATGCATACCGACCTCTCGGCCAGCGGGCATCCCCTCGGCGACACCGTCGCCGCCTTCGCCTGGCTCATCCTGCTCCTCCCGCTCCTCGGCTTCGTCGCGAACGGGCTCCTCTCCCTGACCGCGGCCGCGCAGCCGGGACCGGCCGATCCGTCGGCCGGGCACGGACACGGCGACGCGCACCACGGTGACGCTCACGCGCACGACGCGCACGACACGGGTCACGATCACCATCCGGCCCGGCACCCCGCAGCGAAGTGGGTCTCGCTGATCGGGCCGGGCGTCTTGGCCGCCGCGTTCGGGCTCGCCCTCGCCACTTTCCTCGCGATGCGCGGGGCAGGGGACGCGATGCACGCCCCGTTCGTGCTCACGCTCTTCGATTGGATCCCGACCGGGGCGCTGCAGATCCCCGTGGCACTCCAGCTCGATCCCCTCTCAATGGTGATGGTGTTGATCATCACCGGTATCGGGACGCTGATCCACCTGTTCAGCGTCGGGTACATGCAGGATGATCCGGGGTATCCGCGGTACTTCGCCTACCTGAACCTGTTCGTCTTCTTCATGCTCCTCCTCGTGCTCGGCGCGAGCTACCCGCTGATGTTCATCGGGTGGGAGGGAGTGGGGCTCTGCTCGTACTTGCTCATCGGGTTCTGGTTCACCGAGGAGGCCAACGCGAACGCCGGCAAGAAGGCGTTCATCGTCAACCGGATCGGCGATTTCGGGTTCCTTGTCGCGATGTTCCTCCTCTTCGCGAACCTCGGGACCCTCTCGTACACCGGCGTCGCCGCGGGGGCGGCTGGCTTCGAGATGGGCGGTGCGCTCGTCACGACGATCTGCCTCTTCCTCTTCCTGGGTGCGACGGGCAAGTCGGCGCAGATGCCGCTGTACGTCTGGCTCCCTGACGCGATGGCCGGTCCGACGCCGGTCTCGGCGCTCATCCACGCGGCGACCATGGTCACCGCGGGCGTGTATATGATCGCGCGGTCCGCGACCCTCTTCTCGATGGCACCGGCGGCCCAGCTGACCGTGGCCGTCGTCGGCGCGCTCACCGCCGTCTTCGCCGCCACCATCGGGCTGAAGCAGTGGGACATCAAGAAGGTCCTGGCGTATTCGACCGTCTCACAGCTCGGGTACATGTTCGTCGGCGTCGGCGTCGGGGCCTACACGGCTGGCGTCTTCCACCTGATGACCCACGCCTTCTTCAAGGCGCTGCTCTTCCTCGGGTCGGGCTCGGTGATCTACGCGATGCATCAGGCGTATCACGCGACCCACGCGCACGCCGATGCGCAGGATATGCGCAACATGGGTGGCCTCCGGCGGTTCATGCCGATCACGAGCACCCTGATGTGGATCGCGACGCTCGCCATCGGCGGCATCCCACCCTTCTCTGGCTTCTTCTCGAAGGACGAGATCCTCGCGGCGGTGTTCGCGCGCACCCACCACTCGACGCTCGCCGAGGCCACCTGGCTCGGCCTTCCGGGCTCGGTGGTGCTGTATGCGGTCTACGCCCTCGGCTTGGCCGCCGCCCTGATGACGGCCGTGTATATGACGCGGATGATGCTCTACACCTTCCACGGGCCGAACCGGACTGGGACGGCGGAGCAGGGGCATCTGCGTGAGGCGCCGTGGATTATGACCGGTCCGCTCGTCGTCCTTGGCGTCCTCTCCGCCGTGGGTGGATTCCTGAACCTGCCCGCCCTCGTCGGCGGCGGGATGAGCGAGATCCTCCATCACTGGCTCGAGCCGGTCGTGGGCGAGGGGACGCTGCGCGTGACCTTGGGTGAGGCTGCGCATCTCTCCCACGCCACGGAGTATGCGCTGATTGGCACCGCCGTGGCGATCGCTGTCGGCGGCATCGCGCTCGCGTGGACCCGACTCAAGCCCGCTGAGCTCGTGCCCGCCGCCGAGTCGCCGGCGGAACAGGGAATCGAGCGAACGTTGCTGAACAAGTGGTATGTCGATGAGGCCTACGACCGCACGGTCGTCCAGCCAACGCTGGGTGTCTCCCGGACCGTCCTCTGGAAGGGGCTCGACGCCGGCATCATCGATGGGCTGTTCGTGAACGGGGCGGGGTTCCTCGCCCGCGGACTGGGCTGGCTGGGATCGCAGCTGCAGACCGGCCGGATCGGGACGTACGCGTGGGTGCTCGTCCTCGGGGCCGTCTCGGTCCTCGCCGGCTTCTCCTTCCGCTGAGGCTCTGCTGATGCACGCGTTCTTTGACGGCATCGGGTACAACGGCTGGATCCTGCCGGTGCTGCTCGTCCTTCCTCTGCTCGGGGCCCTCGTCCTCGTCGCCGACGCGCGCCGCTTCGGCACCGATCAGGCCGAGGCGGCGATGGCCCGCTCCCGGTCGATCGCGCTCTGGATCTGCCTGGCCGAGGCGCTGCTCTCCCTCGGACTCTGGTGGTCGGTCGACGTGAGCTCCGCCGCCTGGCAGGCGGCGGTCACGCTGCCCTGGATTCCCCAGTGGGGCGTCCGGTTCGCGGTCGGCCTCGACGGCATCGCCCTGATGCTCGTCCTTCTCACCACCTGCCTGATGCCGCTCGCCGTCCTCGGCAGCTGGACCAGCATCCGGGAGCGGACGCATAGCTACTACGCGCTGCTGCTTGTTCTCACGACCGGGATGCTCGGCGTCTTCATGGCGCTCGACCTCGTCCTGTTCTACGTGATGTGGGAAGTCATGCTCATCCCGATGTACCTGATCATCGGGATCTGGGGCGGCCAGCGCCGGTTGTACGCCAGCCTCAAGTTCTTCCTGTACACGATGATCGGGTCGCTGTTGATGCTCGTCGCGATCATCTGGATCGGGATGGTTGTGCGACGCGTGACCGGAGCGCCGGACTTCTCGTACGACACCGCGCTGCAACTCGCCCGACTCGGGCCGATCCCCGGCGCCTTCTGGGCCTTCCTCGCCTTCGCGCTGGCCTTCGCGGTGAAGGTGCCGATGTTCCCCTTCCACACCTGGCTCCCCGACGCACACGTCGAGGCGCCCACCGCCGGCTCGGTCATCCTGGCGGCGATTATGCTGAAGATGGGCACCTTTGGCTTCGTCCGGTTCGCGGTACCGCTCTTCCCCGAGATCGCGATGGCCCCCGCCGTCCGCAGCGTCTTTCTCGCGCTCGCCGTGATCGGGATCGTCTACGGTGCGCTCGTCGCACTCGTGCAGCCCGACTTCAAGAAGCTCGTGGCCTACTCCTCCGTGTCGCACCTCGGGTTCGTGATGCTCGGCATCTTTGCGATGACCGTCGAGGCGATGCAGGGGGCGTTGATGGTGACCATCAGCCACGGCATCTCGACGGGCGCGCTCTTCCTCCTCATCGGGATGATCTACGAGCGACGCCACACCAGGCTGCTCGCCGACTACGGGGGCCTCGCGTCGGTGATGCCGCTCTTCGCGGTCGCGCTGACCATCGTCGCACTGAGTTCGATCGGTGTCCCAGGGACGAACGGGTTCGTCGGGGAGTTCCTCGTGCTCATCGGCTCCTTCCCGACGCAGCCGTGGTATGCCGTCATCGCCGCGACGAGCGTGATCATCGCGGCTGCGTATCTGCTGTGGGCCGTGCAGCGCATCCTCTACAACCCGCTCACCAAGCCGGAGAATCAGGCGTTGCGTGGGCGTGATCTCAACTGGCGTGAGCTCGGCTTGTTGGCGCCCCTCCTCCTCGCGATCGTTTGGCTGGGCGTGTATCCGAAGCCCGTCCTGCAGAAGACTGAGGCGGCCGCGTCTCGCCTCGTCCAGCAGGTGGAATCGGCGCGCCTGAGTGAACAGCGTGCGCAGACCGGGGGTGCCCGATGACGTATGACCTCTCGCAGCCCGCGGCGCTGATGGCCGCGCTCCTCCCGGACCTGCTGTTGATGGGCGGGGCGATGGCACTCGCGCTGCTCGCCGCGTGGCGGCCGGCCTCCGACGCCCATCAGCGGCTCGTCGGTCAGGGGACGCTGGTCGTGCTCGCGACGAGCTTGGTGAGCGTGATCCTCGCCGCGCTGCGCGGCGGAGAGGCGACCGCCGGCGTCATCGCCGTGGATGGATTCCGGTGGGCGGTCGATGCGGTCATCCTCCTGGCCGCGATGGGCACCGTCGCCCTCAACATCGAGCAACAGCCACGGGACGGGATCCGCCACGCGGAGTCCCACGTACTCGTCGGGCTGGCCGCTTCCGGGATGATGGTGCTGGCTGCGGCGCGCGATCTGATGGTGATCTTCCTCGGGATCGAGATCATGTCGGTCGCGATCTACGCGCTGGTGGGGCTGAACCGGCGGAGTGCGCGATCGGCCGAGGCCTCGCTCAAGTACTTCCTCCTCGGCGCCTTCGCGACGGGCTTCCTGCTCTACGGGATCGCGCTTATCTACGGCGCCACCGGACAGACGCAGCTCGGGTCCATCTCGGCCGCGATTGCGCGGCACGCGCTCGCGCTCGATCCGATGCTGATGGTCGGGATCGGGCTGCTCATCATCGGCTTCGGCTTCAAGGTGGCCGCCGTGCCCTTCCATATGTGGGCGCCGGATGTGTACGATGGCGCGACGACGCCCATCGCCGGCTTCATGGCGGCAGGGGTCAAGGCGGCAGCGTTCGCAACGCTACTCCGGATCCTCTATGAGGCCTTCTATCTCGTCGGCCTGTGGATCGAGCCGCTGGCGTGGGTCGCGGTCGTGACGATGATCGTCGGAAATCTGGTCGCGCTCTCGCAGCGTGACATCAAGCGGATGCTCGCGTACTCGGGCATCGTGCACACCGGGTACCTGTTGGTGGCCGCGGTCGCCGCCACCGACCTCGCCTCCACGGTCTTCACGTTCTATATGCTCGGCTACACGTTGGCGACGCTTGGTGCCTTCGCCATCGTCGGCGTCGTGCAGCGGGACGGCGAGGGTGGGGCGCCGTTGGCCGCCTATGCCGGTCTCTGGTCCACGCGTCCTTGGCTCGCCGTGGGGATGTCGGTCTTCCTCTTGGCGTTTCTCGGATTCCCTGTGTTCGGTGGGCTCGGATTCTTCGGGAAGTGGTACCTCCTCTCCGCGGCGATCGATGCCCCGGGCCGGCTCGTCGTCCTGTCGATCATCGTCGTGCTGACCTCGGTGATCTCGGCGGGGTACTACCTCCCGGTCATCCGTGCGATGTTCATGGAGCCGCGGGCGGAGGGGGCGACCTCACCGGCGCCGACGGGGGCGTTGACGCGTGTGGTGCTCATCGTCTCGGCTGGGCTGATCCTCGTCTGCGGACTGCTCCCGTCGTCTCTCGCGACGATCGCGCTGCGGAACGGGTTCGCGCCGCACGCGATCCCGGACGAGGTCCGTGCCACCGGCGCGGGCCTTCTCCGCTGATCCACGTCGTCACTGTGGTCGGGTGATTGCACGAGGGGGCGTCCGGCGACGTCCCCTCGCTCGTCTCTACTAGTGGTAGCCACCCATCGTTTCGGAGTCCGTATGATCGCGCCCGGCATCTTCCGGCAGTACGACATCCGCGGCATTTATGGCCGCGATCTCACCGTCGAGGCGGCGGAGGCGATCGGCCGTGCGTACCCCGTCATCCTCGCGGAGCACGGCCTCCGCGGCGCCGTCGCCGTCGGGCGGGATAACCGCCCGAGCGGTGGAGCCCTTCGCGACGCGCTCGTGCGAGGCCTCCTGGCCAGCGGGGCGGACGTCGTGGATGTCGGTGAGGTTCCGACCCCGCTCCTCTATTGGAGCCTGCATCACCTGCCGGTCGTCGGTGGGATCCAGATCACCGGTTCGCATAATCCGCCGGAGTACAACGGCTTCAAGTGCTGCGTCGGGACGGGCTCGCTGCACGGCGAGGGGATCCAGCGCCTGCGGGGGAGCATCGAGGCGGGGCGGTTCCCGACCGGGCAGGGCACCGTCCGGCACGAGGACATCATCGAGGCATACGTCTCGGACATCGCGGGACGGGTCGGCCCGCTCCCGACCTCGCTGAAGGTCGTGATCGACTGCGGGAACGGCGCCGGTGCCATCGTCGCCCCACGGCTCTTCCGTGCGCTCGGCGCGTCGGTGACCTGGCTCTACGAGACGTCGGACGGAACCTTCCCGAACCATCACCCCGACCCGACGGTCGAGGCGAATCTCATCGACCTGCAACGGAGCGTGCATACGACGGGGAGCGCCCTCGGCATCGGCTTCGACGGCGACGCGGATCGCATCGGGCTCGTCGACGAGGAGGGGACGGTGGTGTGGGGCGACCATCTGCTGCTCCTCTACGCCCGTGACGTCCTCGCACGCACGGGCCCGGGGCAGCCGATCATCTTTGATGTGAAGTGCTCGCAGACGCTTGCGGATGGTATCGCGAGCGCCGGGGGGACCCCGGTGATGTGGAAGACGGGCCACTCCTTGATCAAGGAGAAGATGAAGGCGCTCGGCGCCCCGATCGCCGGCGAGATGTCGGGCCATATGTTCTTCGCCGAAGGGTTCTACGGCCACGATGATGCGTTGTATGCGGCCGCTCGGCTCCTACGCATCGTCGCGGACGCCGGACAGTCGGTGAAGGCGCTCCTCGCCGACGTGCCGCATCTTGTCTCGACGCCAGAGTTGCGCGTGGATTGCCCGGATGAGCGGAAGGAGGCGGTCGTCCGCGAATCGCTCGCGCACTTCGCCGCACGGTATCCGGTCTCGGATGTCGATGGCGTGCGCATCCTATTCCCCGACGGGGCCTGGGGGTTGATCCGGAGCTCGAACACCCAGCCGATCCTCGTGATGCGGTTCGAGGCGGCGAGCGCGGAGCGCCTCGGGGAGATTCGCGGTGAGGTCGAATCCTTCCTCATCGGTCTCGGCATCGACGTGACCCCCGGCACGGGGCACTGATGCGGCCGTCCCGCCGAGCGATCGGGGGCTTCCTCGTCGCCTCGGCGGTGCTGGCAATCGGTCATCTGCTCTCAAGCGCGATCGCGGCCGACCGACTCGCCGTGGTCGGGGGGGTCGCCGAGAGCGTGGCGTCCCGGCGCTGGCTCGACGTGCTGATTCGCCTCGGGACTGGACTGACGATGGCGCTCGCGGTGTTCGCGAGCCTGCTGGCCATCCGCCGATCGATCGTCGCCGTCGTCGTGCCGCGGCAACTGGGGAACCTCATCATCGGCGAGGCGGTTCCCGGCGGTCTCGTCACCCTCGTCGCGCTCGCCGGGGCGGTCGTCACCGGCCTCGTCGCCGCCGGGATGCCGAGCGACCTGTTGACCGTACAGTTCGCACTGCGCCCGCTCGTCACCGGTGAAATCGATCCGTACCTCGGTCGGGATCTCGGGTTCTACTGGGCGTGGCTTCCATTCGAGCGTTGGCTGCTCGGCCGGCTCACCATCGTCTGGAGCGTCGTCACCATCGTGACCGGCCTCGTCTATGCGTCGACCTCAAGCATCCGTCTCGGCATAGGTGGCGCGTGGATCGCACCATTCGCGCGTCGGCATCTAGGCTTGCTGGTCGGGCTGGGTATCCTCCTCCTCGGATGGGCGTGGCGGATCGATCGGTTCGACCTGCTGGTCTCCACGGTGGAGCCGTTCGGGCTGACCGCGCACCGACTGCTGGCGCCGGCCTATCGTCTCCTCGCGTGGGCGGCGTGGCCGCTGGCCGCGATGTTCGTGATGGCCACGTGGCGTGGCCACGTCGTGATCGCGGTCGCCTCGGCCCTGCTGGTCGGCGGAGCGGGTCCCATCGCCCGGCTCCTCCTGCCGGCGCTGGCCGAACGACGCCTGACATCATCGGAGCAGGCGGCGCGCGATGCCTCATATCGCCGAATCGCTGACGGGTACACGGCGAGGCAATTGGACGATTCGTCGCGCTTCGCGATCGCCTCGCGGCCTGGCACGGCGACAGATGGGAGTACACCGCCTGACGTGCTGATCGCCGTGGGGGCAGGGCGGTACGCCGTGGTTCGTGACTCCTCGATCGGCGCAGCCGGCGCGCGTTTCGACCGGATGCTCGACCGCGTGGTGTTCGCGTGGGCGCTGCGGGCACCTGGGTTGGTCGGGCACGTCGGCGGCTCCGGGAGTCGTCTCGTCGCGCCGCGCGATCCCAGCGAGCGGGTGCGGTCGATCGTGCCCTTCGTCGCCGCGGTCGCCGCGCCGCGCTGGCTTGAGGGCGATGGCCTGGGGCCGCGTTGGGCGATCGATCTCGTCGTCGCCGCGACGCACTACCCGATGGTCCAGCGAACCGATTGGGACGGGGCGGAGGCTCGCTACCTGCGGCGGGCCGGGGTGGCGTACGTCGACGGCAACACCGGTGCCGTGGTCTTCGCCTGGGCCGACATGCCGGATCCGATCCTGCGCCGCTGGCGGGAGATCGTCCCGGAGCCATTCGATGGGCCGATGGCGCTGACCCCAGTGGAGGCGGTCCTCTGGGCTGGCAACCCACAGGCGATTGCGGTCGACTCGACCTCCCGCCGTGCGGAGGACTCGGTGGCGTCGCCGGCCGGGGCGTCCGCCCGAGACGCAGCGCTCCGCAGCGCCTTCGAGGCGCTCGTCACCGCTCGGCGCCGCGGCGACTGGCGGGCCGCGCTCGAGGCGGAGGCGCGCCTCGCGCGGCTGATTGGTCGCGGGGCGGAGTGACCCTCTGCACCCGTTCGGGGCCCCCGACTATCTTCGGGGGTCGTCTCTTTCCTCCCCCTTGGAGCGGCTGTGAATCTTCATGAATATCAGGCGAAGGAGATCCTTCGCGCGCACGGCGTGCACATCCCGCCGGGTCGGGTCGCCACGACCCCCGATCAGGCCGAGGCCATCGCCCGCGAGTACGACACCGCGGTGATGGTGAAGGCGCAGGTCCACGCTGGCGGTCGCGGTAAGGCCGGCGGCGTCAAGTTCTGCAAGACCCCCGCAGACGTGAAGGAGAAGGCCACCGCGATCCTCGGGATGTCGATCAAGGGCCTCACGGTCGAGCAGGTGCTCGTCACCGTCGCCGCGGACATCGGCACCGAAGCGTATGTCGGCATCATCGTCGACCGGGCGACCAAGAAGCCGGTCTTCATGGTCTCGGCCGCCGGCGGCATCGACATCGAAGAGGTGGCCGCGACCACGCCGGAGAAGATCCTGTACGTCCCGGTGGACGTCCGGTACGGCCTGCCGACCTACGACGCGATGCGGATGGGCTTCTTCCTGTATGAGGACGTGAAGCTCGCGCGCGGCGCTGCCAAGATCATGCAGCAGCTCTACGCCGCCTTCATGGCGAGCGGCTGCTCGCTCGCCGAGATCAATCCCCTCGTGGTCACGCCGCAGGGCGAGCTTGTGGCGGTGGACGGCAAGATGGTCATCGACGACAACGAGCTCGATCGTCGGCCCGAGATCGCCGCGCTGCGCGATGAGCGGAGCGAGGAGCCGTCCGAGGTCGACGCCCGGAATGCGAACCTCACCTTCATCAAGCTCGACGGCAACGTCGGCTGCGTGGTGAACGGGGCCGGCCTCGCGATGGCGACGATGGACCTGGTGAAGTACTACGGTGGCGAGCCCGCGAACTTCCTCGACATCGGCGGCTCGTCGAACCCGGAGAAGGTCGTGAACGCCCTCCGGATCATCACCGCCGACCCGAACGTGAAGGCGATCCTCTTCAACATCTTCGGCGGCATCACGCGCACCGATGACGTCGCGAACGGGATCGTGACGGCCACCAAGGCGAACCCGCTGCAGGTGCCCATCGTCATCCGTCTCACCGGCACCAACGAGGAGATCGCGATGAAGATCCTGCAGGAGAACGGCTTCAGCGCATCAAGCGATATGGACACCGCGGTGCAGCAGGCCGTGGCGCTCGCCAAGGGAGGGAAGTGAGATGAGCGTCTTCATCGACACGAATACCAAGCTCGTCATCCAGGGCATCACCGGCCGTGACGGGTCGTTCCACGCCAAGCAGATGATGGAGTACGGCACGCAGGTCGTCGCCGGCGTGACGCCGGGGAAGGGCGGCCAGCGGTTCGAGGGCACGGTGCCGATCTTCAACACGGTGATGGACGCCGTGCAGGCCACGGGGGCCAACACGAGCGTCATCTACGTGCCGCCGCCGTTCGCCGCCGACGCGATCATGGAGGCCGCCGCAGCCGGCGTCTCGCTCGTCGTCTGTATCACCGAAGGCGTCCCCGTCCTCGATATGACGAAGGTCTATCCCTTCGTGAAGGAGCGCGGCGTCCGGCTCATCGGACCGAACTGCCCGGGGCTCATCACCCCCGGGGAGTCGAAGGTCGGGATCATCCCGGGGCGCATCTGCACCCCTGGCCCCGTCGGCGTGGTGTCTCGCTCCGGGACGCTCACGTACGAGGTGGTGTACCAACTGACCCGCGCCGGGATCGGCCAGACCACCTGCGTCGGTATCGGCGGTGACCCCATCAACGGCACCAACTTCATCGATTGTCTCGCGGCGTTCGAGAAGGACCCGAAGACCAAGGCGATCGCGATGATGGGGGAGATTGGTGGCACGGACGAGCAGGAGGCCGCCGAGTACGTCAAAACGCACATGACCAAGCCGGTCGTGGGCTTCATCGCTGGCCAGACGGCCCCACCGGGCCGCCGGATGGGCCATGCGGGCGCGATCATCTCCGGCTCATCGGGTACCGCCGCGGAGAAGCTCGAGGCGTTCGCCGCCGCCGGGATGGGCATCGCGAAGCGGCCGATCGACTTCGTGGAACTGATCAAGGCGCGCCTGTAGTTCCTCTCCTAGGCGGTCCGTCGGGCCGCCGATCTTCTTCCTTCATCCCGTCCGTCCCATGGCTCTCGACTATACGTTCTCGATCATCAAGCCCGACGCCTTCGGCTCTGGAAAGGCCGGCAAGATCATCGCCCACCTGGAATCGCAGGGCTTCACCCTCAAGGCGGCCCGGGTGCTTCAGATGTCCCGTCGGCAGGCCGAGGAATTCTATGGCGTCCACCGCGGCCGTCCGTTCTTCGGCGAGCTGGTGGAGTTCATGAGCTCGGGCCCCTGCATGCCGTTCATCATCGGCAAGGCGGATGCCGTGCCCGCGCTCCGCGATGCGATCGGTGCGACGGACCCGGCTGAGGCGGCGGCGGGGACGGTGCGGAAGCTCTACGCGGAGTCGAAGGGCCGGAACGCGATCCACGCGTCGGATTCCGATGAGAACGCGGTGCGCGAGAGCCGCTTCTTCTTCGCCGAGGCGGACCTCGCCTGAGGATCGGCACGGCGCTTCCGTAAGTCGCTGTCCGCGTTGACTTTGGGCCCTTGCTTCGGCGGGGCCCTTCGTCTATGCTTCACAGCTATGCTGTCGTACTCCCTCCGCGAGCTGGCGAAGGGGGCGGTCCAGGTCGATTCGACCCTCGCCCCTGACGATGCGGTCTGGGTGGACGGCGACATCCGTCCTGAAGGGCCGCTCCGGGTGACCGGACGACTCAGTGGGGCGGGGACCGGGCGGTTCTACTTCAGTGGCGCGTTCGACGGAACCGCTGCCGGGGAGTGCCGCCGGTGTCTGGTGCCGGTGCAGGGGGCGGTGCGGGGCGACCTGCACGTGCTCTACGCCGATGCCGACGACGAGAACGCGGACGAGCCGGACGTCTACCCGCTGGGCGATGGGGGGACCTCGATCGATCTGCGTCCTGCGGTCCGCGAGCAGTGGCTTTTGGAAGCGCCGGCGCTCCCGCTCTGCCGACCCGAGTGTCTCGGGCTCTGCAGCGCCTGCGGGGCCGACCGCAATCAGGGTCCCTGCGGCTGTTCCTCTCCTTCCGTCTGACCTTTCACCGCGAGCAGGTTCTCCGATGGCCGTCCCGAAGCGCCGTACCTCGAAGCGCAAGAAGCGCGCGCGCAACACGCACAAGGTCGCCCCGGCGATCAACATCCAGGCCTGCACCAAGTGCGGCGCCATGAAGCGTCCGCATCACGTCTGTGAGGAGTGCGGGTTCTACGCCGGCGCGCAGCGAGTCGCGGCCCGCAGCGCCTGATCATGGCGCGGATCGCCCTGGACGTGATGGGGGGCGACCACGCCCCTGAGGCCCCAGTCGCCGGGGCCCTGCTGGCCCTCCAGGAGCTCGATCCGTCCCATGTCCTGCAGCTGGTCGGGCGGTCCGCCGTCGTGCGGGCCGTCCTCGACCGTCAGCTCGTCGACGCCTCACCGCTCGTCCGGCAGGCGGCGGAACGCCTGGTCCTGATCGACGCCGACGAGGTCGTCGAGATGACGGACAAGCCCTCCGTGGCGGTACGCGGCAAGCCCAACTCGTCGATGGCCGTCGGTCTTCGCTTGCAGGCCGAAGGCGCGTCCGACGCCTTCGTCTCCGCCGGCAACACCGGCGCGCAGATGGCCGCCTCGACCTTCATCCTCCGGCTCCACCCCGGCCTGTCCCGTCCCGCCATCGGGACCGTGCTGCCGACGGCCACGCAGCCCGTCGTCGTCCTCGACGCGGGAGCCAACGTCGACTGCGCCGCGGCCGAACTGGTCCAATTCGCTCGGCTCGGACACGTCTACGCCCGCGACATCCTCGGTCGCGCGAATCCCGCGGTCGGGCTGCTCTCGATCGGCGAGGAGGCGGAGAAGGGGAACGCCGCCGTGAAGGAGGCCCACCAGCAGCTCATCGGCGCCGGTCTGAACTTCATCGGCAATGTCGAGGGACGCGACATCCCCGCGGGACGCTGCGACCGCGGCCCCGTCGACGTGGTCGTCTGCGACGGCTTCACCGGCAACGTCCTCCTCAAGCTGTATGAGGGCGTCGCGCCAATGCTCTTCGGGCTGCTCGCCGCCGCCGGGGTTCCGAAGGAGCAGCTCAAGCAGGCCCTCGGCGTGCTCGATTACGCGAAGTACGGCGGCGCGCCGCTGCTCGGCGTGAAGGGCGTCAGCATCATCTGCCACGGCAAGAGCAGCCCGGAAGCCATCAAGAACGGCGTGCTCGTCGGCCTGCGCGCCGTGGAGTCGCGAATGAGCCACCACATCGGGGAGCAGCTGGGCGCATGAAGCGACCGATCGCGATGTTCGCCGGCACCGGTCACGCCGTCCCGCGTCGTGCCCTGACGAACGATGAGTTCGCGGCGATGGGGATCGAGACCTCCGACGAGTGGATCCGTGAGCGCACCGGGATCCGGCAGCGCTACATCGCCGGCGATGGTGAGACGCTCACGTCGCTCGTGACCGAAGCGTCCCGCCAGGCGATGGCCGATGCCGGTGTGCACGCCGGTGAACTCGATGCCATCATCCTCGGGACCGTGAGCCCCGACCGCCTTATGCCCGCGACCGCCGTTGAGGTGCAGGCCGCGCTGGGCGCGAGCCGCGCCGTCGCCTTCGACCTGGGCGCCGCCTGCTCCGGTTGGCTCTACTCGGCGCAGGTGGCCGAGGGGCTCCTCGCCACCGGACAGTACGAGACGGTCCTCGTCATCGGCGGTGAGGTCCTCTCCCGCATCGTCAACTGGAAGGACCGGAATACCTGCGTCCTGTTCGGTGACGGGGCGGGGGCGACGATCGTGCGGCGCAGCACGAAGGGGAGGGGCATCCTCTCCGCGTATATGCGCTCCGACGGCAACCTCGCCGACCTGCTGCATCGACCGAAGGGCGGTGGCTGCTTCCCGATGAACGACGCGGTGCTGGCCGAGGGGTCGCACTACATCCAGATGAGCGGTCGCGAGGTCTTCAAGCACGCGGTCCGATCGATGGCCGATGCGTCCGACCGCGCCCTCGACGGGGCGAAGCTCTCCGGGACGGACATCGACCTGATGATCCCGCACCAGGCGAACATCCGCATCATCGAGGCGACCGCGAAGCACGCGAATATCCCGATGGAGAAGGTGTTCGTGAACGTCGACCGCTTCGGCAACACCTCGGCCGCGTCCATCCCGATCGCGCTGGACGAGGCGCGACGCCAGGGACGAATCGTCGATGGCTCCACGGTGCTCTTCGCCGCCTTCGGCGCCGGGTTCACCTGGGGCTCGATGGTCGTCCGGTTCTAGCGCCGATGTACTTCCTCCTCTTTCCGGGGCAGGGGTCGCAGAAGCCAGGGATGGCGCAGGACATCGTCGCCGCCTTTCCGGCCGCAGCGGACGTTGTCGCTCGCGCGGATGCAGCCCTCGGGTTCCCTTTGGGCGCGCTCTGCGCTGAGGGACCGGCCGATCGTCTGACGGAGACGCGGAACGCCCAGCCGGCCCTCCTCACGCACGGCGCCGCGGTCTGGGCGGTGGTCGGGGCCCATCTTGCGGGGAAGGTGCACGGGGCGGCGGGCCACTCGCTCGGCGAGTTCACCGCCTATCACGCCGCGGGGGCCCTCTCCCTCGAGGACGCGGTCCGGCTCGTGCGGCGGCGTGGCGAGTTGATGTACGGGACCGGCGTGCAGGTTCCGGGCGCGATGGCTGCCATCCTCGGCGAGCTCACCCGCCCGATTGGCGAGATCTGCGCCGACGCGTCGAGCCACGGCGTCTGCGTTCCCGCGAACTTCAACGCGACCGAGCAGGTGGTGATCTCCGGCGAGGTGACGGCCGTCGAGGCGGCGATGGAGCTGGCGAAGGCGGCCGGTGCGAAGCGCGCGCTCCGGCTCCCCGTGAGCGGAGCCTTCCACAGCCCGCTGATGGAGCCGGCGGTCGCGGGCCTCGCCTCGGCCCTCGACGCGGCCGCCTGGTCCGATCCCCTCGTCCCGGTCTGGAGCAACGTGACGACCGGGCCGGTGATGACGGCCGCGGAGGCGCGGCGTCTGCTCCTCGCACAGCTCACGGCGCCCGTCCGGTGGGTCGAGCTCATCCGCGCCGTCGCCACGCAGCACCCCGGCACGACCTTCGTTGAGATGGGTCCCGGTGCGGTCCTCTCAGGGCTCGTGAAGCGACTCGCCCCGGAGTGCACGACCCGGACCTGCGGCACCGTCGCCGAGGTCGAGACGCTCCTCGCCAGCTAGTCCACCTCTCGCTCCGCCCCCTATGTTCGCCATCGATCTCACCGGGCGCGTCGCCCTCGTCACCGGTTCCACCCGCGGGATCGGGCGCGCGATCGCCGAGGAGCTGACCGCCGCTGGCGCCCGGGTGGCAATCGTCGGGCGCGATGCCGCGAAGGCTGAGGCCGTGGCGGCGGAGGTCGGGGGTGACGCCAAGGGGTTCGGGTGCGACATCAGCGACCCGGCGGCCGTCACCGCGCTGGTCGAGGCGGTCGAGGCCGCCTTCGGCAGCTGTGACATCCTTGTCAACAACGCGGGCATCACGAAGGACAATCTGATGCTCCGGATGAAGGACGAGGACTGGGATGCGGTCGTCGATACCAACCTGAAGGCCGCGTTCGTCGCGATCCGGGCCGTGCAGCGGGGGATGATGAAGCGCCGGTGGGGCCGCATCATCAACATCGCGTCGGTGGTTGGGCTGATGGGGAACAAGGGGCAGGCGAACTACGCCGCCAGCAAGGCGGGCCTCATCGGCCTTTCGAAGTCGGTCGCGAAGGAGCTGGCGAGCCGCAACATCCTCTGCAACGTGGTAGCCCCGGGCTTCATCCGCACCGATATGACCGATGCGATGGCGCCCGCCGCCGTGGAGGCGCTCTCTGCCGCGATCCCGCTGGAGCGGCTGGGGGAGCCGGCGGACATTGCCGGGGTCGTCGCCTTCCTCGCGTCCGACCGAGCGGCGTACATCACGGGACAGGTCCTTCCGGTCGACGGCGGCCTGGTGATGTGAGTCCCGGCGGGGGTCGGTGTGACCTCTGCTCGCGCGCGCGCCTTTTGTATATTACTTGGGCTGGCGCGGACGCCCGCCCCGGCCCCCGTAGTCCCACCCACCTGGAGCCCCACGTATGGCCGACCATTCCGCGAAGATCAAGGACATTATTGAGAAGGAGCTGGGTGTCGAGCGCGACAAGCTGACCGACGGTGCGAGTTTCATCGAGGACCTCGGCGCCGACTCGCTGGACATCGTCGAGCTTGTGATGGAGTTCGAGAAGGAGTTCAACGTCGACATCCCGGACGAGGATTCCGAGAAGCTTCGCACGGTCGGCGATGCGATCAGCTATCTGAACGCCAAGATCGGCGGCTGATCCACGATGGCCTCCCTGAAGCGCCGGGTCGTCATCACGGGCGCCGGGTGCGTGTCGTCGGTCGGAAACGACGTCGTGACCACCTGGCAGTCCCTCCTCGACGGGCGGTCGGGCGGCGCGCCGATCACCCGGTTCGATGCCTCGGCCTTCAAGGTCCGCTTCGCCCACGAGGTGAAGGGGTTCGATGTCGGACTGTATATGGACCGCAAGGAGGCCAAGCGCGCGGACCTGTTCACGCAGTACGCGATGGCGGCGGCGGTCCAGGCGATGCAGGACGCCGGGTTCGGTGAGGGGACGGGGTACGTGCCGGAGCGCACGGGCGTCATCGTCGGCTCCGGCATCGGTGGCATCGGGACGTTCGAGGAGCAGCACCGGACGCTGATGTCGAGCGGCCCGGGGCGCATCTCGCCGTTCTTCATCCCGATGTTCATCGGCGACATCGCGGCGGGGACCGTCTCGATGCGCTTCCAGGCGAAGGGACCGAATTACGCCACGCAGTCCGCCTGCGCCTCGAGCGCGCACGCGATCGGCGATGCCTTCCGGATCATCGCCTACGGTGATGCCGACGTGATGATCGCGGGCGGCGCCGAAGCGGCCGTCACCCCGATGGCGATCGGCGGGTTCGGCAATATGCAGGCGCTCTCGACGCGGAACGATTCCCCCGAGACGGCATCGCGACCGTTCGATCAGACGCGCGATGGCTTCGTCCTCGGTGAGGGCTCGGCCTGCGTGGTCCTCGAGGAGCTCGAGCACGCACGGGCCCGCGGAGCGCAGATCTACTGCGAGCTTGTCGGGTATGGCGCCTCGGGCGACGCGTACCACCTGACGGGGCAGCCGGAGGACCACGAGGGGCTGCAGCGCGCGATGCGTCGCGCTCTCGAGGATGGCGGACTCTCCCCGGCCGACGTGCAGTACATCAACGCGCACGGCACGTCGACGCCGCTCAACGACCCGAATGAGATCCGGGCGATCCGGAAGGTCTTCGGGCCGTCGGCGACCGGGCTCAACGTGAGTTCGACCAAGTCGTGCACCGGGCATATGCTCGGGGCGGCCGGCGCGATCGAGGCGATCGTCTCGGCGTTGGTGATCCGGCACGGGATCATCCCGCCGACGATCAACCTGACCGCGCCGGATCCCGAGTGCGACCTCGACTGCACCGCGAACACCGCGGTCCGGCGCGAGGTCCACGCCGTGATCAGCAACTCCTCGGGATTCGGCGGGCACAACGCCAGTCTCGCGTTACGACGCCTGGTCGGCTGAGTCGATGACGACGGCGGCCGCGCTGACGATCCCGTTCGAGCGCATCGCCGACCCCGCGGTGCGTGACATCGCCGAGCGCATCGCGGAGGGGCGCCGGCTGGAAGGCCGGGACGCGGCGGCGCTCTACCGCACGGCGGACCTGACCGGGCTCGGTCTCGTGGCGGATGCGGTCAACCGCGCCCGTCACGGCGACGTGGTGACCTTCGCCTCCAACCAGCACATCAACCCGACGAACATCTGCACGCTCCGCACGACGTGCGTGTTCTGCGGGTATGCCCGTCTCCCGAAGGAGGCCGGGGCCTACCGCTACACCCTCGACCAGGTGCTCGAGGAGGCGCGGACCGGGAATCAGGGGTTGACGAAGGAGTTCCACATCGTCGGCGGCCTCGATATGAAGGCGGGACTCGAGTACTACACGACGATGTTCCGTGCGCTTAAGGCGGAGCTGCCGAACGTGCACATCAAGGCGTTGACCGCGGTCGAGATCGCGCACATCGCGCGGATCGAGAAGCGTTCGTGGGCGGAGGTGCTGACCGCGCTGCAGGCGGCCGGGCTCGACACGATGCCCGGCGGCGGGGCGGAGACCTTCAGCGCCGCCGTCCGCGAGGAGATCGCGAACAAGAAGCTCGGCGCCGCCGACTACATCGGCGTGCATCGGACCGCGCACGGGCTTGGGATCCGGTCTAACTGCACGATGCTGTACGGCCACGTCGAGACGATCCAGGACCGCGTCGAGCATCTCCAGATGCTCCGCGATCTACAGGACGAGACGGGCGGGTTCCTCGCGTTCATCCCGCTCGCGTACCATCCGGACGACAACGAGCTCGGCGCCCGGCTCGGACGTCGCGGCACCGCGACCTCCGGTGTCGCGGACCTCAAGATGCTCGCCGTGGGGCGGCTCTTCCTCGACAACTTCGCGCACGTGAAGAGCCATTGGATCATGGTCGGTACGGCGCTCTCCCAGATCGCCCTCCACTATGGGGTCAACGACCTCGAGGGGACGGTCGTCCGAGAGAAGATCTATCACGCCGTCGGCGCCAAGACGCAGCAGGCGATGTCGCTCCCAGAGCTGCTCGGGCTGATCCGCGGGGCGGGGAAGGTCCCGGCGGAGCGCGACAGCTTCTACAACGTCATCCGCACCTTCGACGACGATGGGGAGGCCGCCTGATGCGCGTCGGTCGGATCCCGTACATCAACACGTATCCCGTCTACGGGGCTATCGATCGCGGGATCGTGCCCCTCGAGGCGACGCTCGTCGATGGCGTACCGACGGCGCTGAACGCGATGATGGCGCAGGGTCAACTCGATGTCTCCGTCGTCTCCGCCGTCGAGTACGCGCGGGACGCCGAGCGCTACCTGCTTCTGCCCGAGCTCGCCATCTCCTGCGACGGACCGGTCCGCTCGGTGATGCTCTTCTCGAGCCGGCCCGCATCCGGGCTCGATGGGGCGCGGGTGCTCGTGAGTCGGAGCTCGATGACCTCCGTCCACCTGCTCGAGCTCCTCTTCGAACACGTCTGGCGCGCGCAGCCCGTCTTCGTCCCCGGGGACGCCGAGGCAGACGCCCTCGCGCGTGACGGTGCCGCGGCGAGCGACGCTCGGCTCGTCATCGGGGACGCCGCCCTGATGCTGCAGGCGCCCGGGCACCCGGTCGCCGAGGCGCACGGACGCGCGTATCCGTTCGTGTATGATCTCGGCGAGGTCTGGCGCGACTGGACCGGCCTCCCCTTCGTCTTCGCCGTCTGGGTCGCCCAGCGTTCGACCCCCGTGCGCGAGGCACTCGCGGTCCACGCCTCATTGATCCAGTCACGCGACTGGGGCCTCGCGCATCTCGACACGCTCGCCGCGCAGGCGGCCACGGCCACCGGTGTCCCGACGCGGGAGTGCCGCCGCTACTTCGATGGCCTCGACTGGCGCCTCTCGCTGCGTGACCTCGAAGGATTGAGCGAGTTCTTCCGTCGCCTCGCGCTCGCCGGCCGCGTCCCCCGCGGCACCCTGCCTTCCTGCCCGCCCGCACGGGCACCTGACCGAGCCTTCCGACCCGTCCCTCCTATGTCGCTCGAATCGGATCTCCTCGACTTCTACACGCGCGCCCCGTTGCTCGAACTCGGGGCCACCGCCGATGCCGTCCGTCGCCGGCTCCATCCGGATCCGGTCGTGACCTACATCGTCGACCGGAACATCAACTACACCAACGTCTGCGTGGCCGACTGCGGCTTCTGCGCCTTCTACCGGCGGCCGAAGGACAACGAAGGGTGGACCCTCAGCTACGAGCAGATCGGCGCCAAGATCGACGAGGTGAAGGCGCTCGGTGGCGTACAGATCCTCATCCAGGGCGGTCACAACCCGTACATCCCGTTCGAGTGGTACCTCGAGCTGCTCCGGTACATCAAGCGGCACCACCCGATTCACGTGCACGGCTTCTCGCCGAGCGAGGTCGACTTCTGGAGCACGCTGTATCGGATGGATGCGCGGACGGTCATTCAGGAGCTCGTCAAGGCGGGACTCGACTCCATCCCCGGCGGGGGTGGTGAGATCCTCGTCCAGCGCGTTCGCGACAACGTCGCGAAGAAGAAGGCCGGCGCCGATCGCTGGCTCGAGGTGATGGAGATCGCGCACCAGGAGGGGCTCCGCACCTCGTGCACGATGATGTACGGGATCGGCGAGACGATGGCCGAGCGGGTCGAGCACCTGCTCCGCCTGAAGGCGCTGCAGGAGCGCACGAAGGGGTTCACGGCGTTCATCTGCTGGCCGCTCCAGCCGGAGAACACGCCGGAGATGAGCCATATGCCGAAAACCGATGCGGTGGAGTATCTCCGGACGACGGCCTTCGCCCGCACGGTGGTCGACAACATCCCGAACATCCAGGCGAGCTGGGTGACGATGGGGATGAAGGTGGGCCAGACCGCGTTGCACTATGGGTGCAACGACTTCGGCTCGCTGATGCTCGAGGAGAACGTCGTCTCGGCGGCGAACACGACCTACCGCACCACCATCGACGAGATGGAGCGGCTGATCACCGAGGCGGGGTTCACGCCGCGGCGGCGGCGTCAGGATTACTCGCTCATCCCGCTCGCCCCGGCCCCGGTGGCCGCGTGAGCCTCGGCGTCCGCGTCGGTATCGGGTACGACTCGCACCGCTTCGTCGAGGGGCACGGCGTGCTCCTCGGCGGTGTGCTGATCCCGGCCGCGGTGCGCTGCACCGGGCACAGCGACGCCGATGCGGTCTGCCACGCCCTGACCGACGCCCTCCTCGGCGGTGCCGGCCTCGGGGACATCGGCGAGATGTTCCCTGACACCGGCGCGGAGAACAAGGATCGCGACAGCCTCGAGATGCTTCGGCTCGCCGTCGCCCGGATCCGCGCCGCCGGCTGGGTTCCCGCCCAGGCCGACCTCACCGTGATCGCCGAGACGCCGAAAATCGGGCCGCACCGTCCGGCGATCCGCGAACGGCTCGCCGAGACCATCGGTGTCGCGCCGAGCGAGGTGATGGTGAAGGGGAAGACGAACGAACGGATGGGCTGGGTCGGCCGCGGTGAGGGCATCGCCGTGATCGCGGTCGCGACCCTCGTGCGGTCCGAGGGCTAGTGGAGACGGTTCTCGCCTGGGTCTCCGGGATCCCGCTCGGCGTCGTCTACCTCCTGATCTTCCTCACCGCGGTAGCCGAAGGGCTCATTCCGGTCGTTCCCGGCGATGTGGTCGCCGCCCTGCTCGCCTTCATCGCCGCCCGATCGGGTGGGATGCTCGCGCTGACCGCGACACTCGTCACCATCGGGAGTGTCTCCGGCGCCCTCCTGATGTGGTGGCTCGGCCGCCGTTACGGCGCCGCCTGGCTCGCCGCGCAGGTCGACCGGCTCGGATTCCATCGCACCGGGAGCGGGATGGAGGCCGCCGAGGCCCGTGTCGAGGCCGCCTACCGGCGCTTCGGCTGGAGCGCCCTCTTCGCGAGTCGGCTCATCCCGGGGATCCGCGCGGTGGCGCCGGCGGCGGCGGGCGCGCTGCGGATCCCGTTCTGGGAAGTGGCACTCCTGTTCACCGCCGCCTCCTCGATCTGGTACGGGTTGATCGTCTGGGTCGCGTTCCGGGTGGGGAATGACTGGGCGACGGTGCGGGCGCGCCTCGAGCTCGTTCTGCGAGACGTCGGGAGCGTCGCCGCCATCCTCTTCGTGTGCCTCGGCGTCGCCTTCTGGCGCTGGCGCCGGCGGCGGCGACCGTGACTGGTGCAGGCGCGGACCCCGCCCGCGCCTTCCTCCTCGAACGCTTTGAGGAATTCCTGCTGCTGGAGCAGGGCGCCAGCCCGCGGACCATCGCCGCGTACCGCACCGACCTGGCCCGACTCGCCGACTGGGCCGTCCGCCACGATGTCCGGAGGCCCGCAGACCTCACCGCGGCCCACCTTCGGGAGTTCGTCTACCATGTCAAGGACGCCGGCCTCGCCCCGAGCAGCATGCGGCGTGCGATCTCGTCCCTCAGGACCTGGTATCGGTTCCTCCTGTCCGAAGGGGTTGTCGCGGCGGATCCGAGCGAGCGGCTCGAGGCGCCCCGGCGCTGGCGCGCCCTCCCCGATGTGCTCTCGGCAGAGGAGATCGACCGGCTCATCGGGGCGGTTGGACTCGACGAGCCGTTGTGCTTCCGGGACCGGGCGATGCTGGAGCTCGCGTACTCGGCCGGACTCCGGGTCAGCGAGTGGACGGGGCTCGGGGTCGCCGATGTCGTACTGGATGCGATGGTCGTCCGCGTGTTCGGAAAGGGGGGGAAGGAGCGGTTGGTGCCGATCGGTCGGCAGGCGGCCGGCGCGGTCGCGACCTACCTCCGTGAGCTGCGCCCGCGGCTGGAACGAGGCGCGGGGACGGGACGGCTCTTTCTCAACGCCCGCGGCACACCGCTCTCGCGAATGGGGGCGTGGGGGATTCTTCGGAAGTACGTCGAGGCAGCCGGCATCACAAAAACCGTTACTCCACACACCCTCCGGCACAGCTTCGCCACTCACCTGCTGCAGGGCGGGGCCGATCTCCGGGCGGTCCAGGAGATGCTGGGGCACGCGGACATCTCGACGACCCAAGTCTACACGCACATCGACCGAGAGCACCTCCGGCAGGTCCATCGGCAGCACCATCCCCGGGGCTGACCGGCGGGCGCTCCCATTTTCTTCGATGGCTCCGTCTTGTCTGACGGGTCATCCTGCCTAGATTTCCTTGGCGTGGATTTTGCGTCCGCGCGGCCCCTTCCGGTGAGCGTCTAATGAGCGTCCTCGCCGTCATCCCAGCTCGGCTGGGGGCCACCCGCCTCCCCCACAAACCTCTTCGTGAACTTGGCGGCGCCCCCCTCGTGGTGCGGGTGCTCGAGCGTGTGCGTGCCCTCGGGCTCGCCGATCGCGTCGTGGTCGCCACCGAAGCCGAGGCGGTGCGAGCGGTCGTCGAGGCCGCGGGGGGCGAGGCGGTCCTCACGTCCGATGCCCATCCGTCCGGCACCGATCGCGTCGCCGAGGTCGCCGCTCGCCCCGAGATGGCGGCGTACGATGTGATCGTCAATGTGCAGGGGGATGAACCCTTCATGCGGGCGGACGCGATGGCGGGCGCGATCGCGATGGTGCGCACGCACGGCTTCGACCTCGGCACCGCCGCCGGGCGTCGGGGGCCGGAGATCCTGGCCGACCCCAACTGCGTTAAAGTCGTCCGGGCCGATGACGGCCGGGCCCTCTACTTCTCCCGCGCCGCGATCCCGCATCTCCGCGAGGCCTCGGAGACGCCGGAGCGCGACGCGATAATCCTGCAGCATATGGGCATCTACGCCGCCCGCCGGGCGGCGCTTGCGCACTGGGTGTCGCTCCCGCCGCATCCGCTCGAGCTCGTCGAGCGTCTCGAGCAACTCCGCGCCCTCGCGGCCGGTCTCGCGATGGGCGTCGCCGTCGTCGACGCCCCGTCCTGGGGCGAGGTGAACACCGAGGACGACCTGATCCGCGCCAACACTCACTGGGCCGCACTTGCGGCCGGAACCACTCGATGACCCCGACTTCTGCGCAGGGCGCCCCGAAGTACATCTTCGTCACCGGTGGCGTCGTCTCGTCCCTCGGCAAGGGGATCGCCGCGGCCTCACTCGCGCGCCTGCTCGTCGAACGCGGCCTCTCGGTCACGATGATGAAGCTGGACCCATACCTCAACGTGGACCCGGGCACGATGTCGCCGTTCCAGCACGGCGAGGTCTTCGTGACGGATGACGGCGCCGAGACCGATCTCGACCTCGGGCACTACGAGCGGTTCATCGACCGGCCACTGACGCAGGCGAACAACATCACGACCGGGCGGATCTACTCGAACGTCATCACCAAGGAACGCCGCGGCGAGTACCTCGGCAGCACCGTGCAGGTGATCCCGCACATCACCGACGAGATCAAGAGCGCCGTGCGGCGTGTCGCGCCCGGGAATGACGTGGTGGTCGTCGAGGTCGGCGGCACCGTCGGTGACATCGAGTCGCTGCCGTTCCTCGAATCGATCCGCCAGTTCCGCCACGACGTCGGCCGCGAGAATACCATCTTCGTGCACCTCACACTCGTGCCGTACATCGCGGCGGCGGGCGAGGTGAAGACCAAGCCAACCCAGCATTCGGTCCGTGACCTGATGGAGATCGGCATCCAGCCCGACGTGTTGATCTGCCGGACGGAGCGGCCGCTCAGCGAGGACGTGAAGCGGAAGATTGGGCTCTTCTGCAACGTCGAGTTCGACGCGGTCATCGAGAGCCCCGACGTCTCGACCATCTACGAGATCCCACTCGTCTTCCGGCAGCAGGGCTTCGATGCGCTCGTCTGCCGTCGGCTCGGACTCGAGACGCCGGAGCCTGACCTCACGGCGTGGACGGCGATGGTCCGCCGCGTGACGCACCCCGCGCGTAAGGTCCGTATCGCCGTCGTCGGCAAGTACACCGACTACGCCGACAGCTACAAGAGTGTGCAGGAGGCGCTGATTCACGGCGGGATCGCGAACGACGTCGGCGTCGAGATCGCGTGGACGTCGAGCGACCTGTTCACCGACGCCGCCGCGACGAAGCACCTCGTTGACGGATTCGATGGCGTGCTCGTGCCCGGGGGCTTCGGCGTCCGCGGCGTCGAGGGGATGGTCGCGGCGATTCAGTCGGCCCGCGAGGGAGAGGTGCCCTTCTTCGGGATCTGTCTCGGGATGCAGGTCGCCATCATCGAGTTCGCGCGCCACGTCTGCGGGATCGACGACTCGAACTCGAGTGAGTTCGCTCCAGAGTGCGCCAACCCCGTGGTCTCCCTCCTCGAGTCCCAGCAGGGCGTGCAGGAGATGGGCGGGACGATGCGCCTCGGCGCGTACGCGTGCCGCCTCAAGTCCGGGAGCCGGGCCGCGGAGATTTATGGGCAGCCGGAAATCAGCGAGCGGCATCGGCACCGGTACGAGGTCTCCAACCAGTACCGGGAGACGCTCCAGAGCGCCGGGATGCGCCTCGCGGGGCTGTCACCGGACGGCTCGCTCGTCGAGATGATCGAACTCGAGCGGCACCCGCACTTCGTCGCGTGCCAGTTCCATCCGGAGCTCAAGTCGCGTCCCACGCGTCCGCATCCGCTGTTCTCGGCCTTCGTCGCCGCCGCTGCCCGTCGGGCTGTGGCGCGCGGGTCCGCCACGGGTGCCGCGTGAGCGCCGCCACCTTCCCGCGGGGTCGGCTCTTCCTCCTCGCCGGCCCCTGCGTCGTCGAGGGCGACGAGCTGATGTACCGCGTCGGGGATCATCTCGCCCGCCTCGCGGAGCGCGTCCCGGGCGGCATCATCTTCAAGGCGAGCTTCGACAAGGCGAATCGATCGAATGCCGGGGCTGAGCGTGGGCCTGGACTCGATGAGGGGCTCGCGGCGCTCGATCGCGTCCGGTCGCGCACCGGGCTCCCGATCGTCACCGATGTTCACCTGCCGGAACAGTGCGCCGCGGCGGCACAGGTCGCCGATGTCCTGCAGATCCCCGCGTTCCTCTGCCGGCAGACGGATCTGCTCGAGGCGGCCGGTGCCGCCGGCAAGCCGGTGAATATCAAGAAGGGGCAGTGGATGCACCCCGAAGGGCTCGTGGGGGCCGTCGCGAAGGTGCGGGGCAGTGCGCCCACCTCGATCCCCGTCGCCGTGACGGAGCGGGGCACCTTCTTCGGGTACGGCGACCTCGTCGTCGACGTCCGGAGCTTCTCCCGGATGCGGGAGGGCTGTGATGCCCCCGTGATCTTCGACGCCACGCACTCGGTGCAGCGTCCAGGGCAGGGAGCGGGTGGGGCGTCTGGTGGCGCCCGTGAGTTCATCCCGCCCCTCGCGATGGCCGCCTGTGCCGCCGGCGTCGACGGGCTGTTCATGGAGACGCATCCCGATCCCGCCCGCGCGCCGAGCGATGGCCCGAACATGATCCCGCTCGACGCGCTCGACGCGCTCGTCACCCGATGCGTGGCCGTCTGGGAGGCGGCCCGCGGCTGATGCCCCTCACGCTCGCCCCGGTGCCGACGATCGACCCCGCGCTCGCACGCCGGGTCCGTCTCGTCTGCTTCGACGTCGACGGCGTCCTGACCGACGGGGGCGTCGTGCTTGGGGACGCCGTGGGGCAGCGCGTGGAGCTGAAGCGGTACGACATCCAGGACGGGCTCGGCATCACGCTCCTTCGGCAAGCCGGGCTCCGCACGGCGATCATCACGGGACGGGAGTCCCACAGCGTCGCGTTGCGGGCGGCGGAGCTGCAGATCGACGAGGTCATCCAGGATCGGCGCGCGCGAAAGGTGCCGGCTCTCACCGCGCTGCTTGAGCGCCTCGGCCTCGGGTGGGATGAGGTCGCCTTCGTCGGCGACGACCTTCCCGACCTCGGGGCGCTCCGACGGGTCGGACTGCCCGTCGCCGTCGGCAACGCGACCGCCGAGGTTCGGGCGGTCGCCACTTTGCAGCTTGGCCGATCCGGCGGAGCGGGCGCGGTGCGCGAGTTCTGCGAGGCACTGCTCCGGGCTCGTGGCGAGTGGGAGACGCAGGTCGAGGCATACGTCCGCGCCCGCGAGGAGGCGGTATGAGCGGCACCGACAGCACCATCACAGCGATGGATGACGCGCAACTCATCGCGCGGGGGCGTCGCGTGCTCGAGTTGGAACAGTCGGCCATTGGCGCCGCGGCCCATCGGCTCGACGCCTCGTTCGCCGAGGCGGTCCGGCTCCTCGCGGAATGCCGGGGCCGCGTGATCGTCGCCGGCATCGGGAAGTCGGGCCTGATCGGCCGGAAGATTGCGGCGACGATGACGAGCACTGGGACGCCGACGAGTTTCCTCCATCCCACCGAGAGCGTGCACGGGGACCTCGGCATCGTCGGGCCGCACGACGTGGCGATCCTCTTGTCGAAGAGCGGCGAGACGGCGGAGCTCGTGCCGCTCCTCGAGCAGCTCGCGCGGATGGATGTCCCGTGTATCGCGATCACCGGGGGACGGGATTCGACCTTGGCGCGGGCCTGCCGCGTGGTGCTGGATGCCGGCGTCGAGGAGGAGGCGTGCCCGCACGACCTCGCGCCCACCACCAGCACGACGCTCGCCCTCGCACTCGGCGACGCCCTCGCGATCTCGTTGTTGGAGGCGAAGGGATTCCGAGCGGAGGATTTCGCGCGTTTCCATCCGGGCGGGTCGCTCGGCCGACGCCTGCTGCTCCGGGTCCGCGACGTGATGGTCGCTGACGGACATCCTACCTGCGCGATCGGGGCGACGATGCGGGAGGCGGTGGTCATCCTGGCCGAGCGCCGTGGCCTCTGCTGCGTCGTCGACGGGCACGGGCGACTGGCCGGCGTCATCACCACGGGGGATCTCACCCGGTGGATGGAGCGGGCGCCGGATGTGCTGGCGTTGCCGGTGCAGGACGTGATGACGCGGACCCCGCGCACGGTCCGAGCGGACGCCCTCGGTAGCGCGGCGGTCCACGTGATGGAGACGGCCGGCGTGGTCGCGCTCCCGGTCCTCGGGAACGACGACGCGCTTGTCGGGGTAGTCCACCTGCATGATCTCCTGCGGGCGGGGGCGGCGTGAGGCGTGCGCTCCTGTCCTCCGTCGTGCTCGCCGTTACCCTTGGAGCTGCCTGTGGGGGCGGAGACCGCCCCGATGGATCGCGCGTCCCCGGCATCCTCGATTCCGCCGAGCAGATTGCCTTCGGGTTCCGCACGCTCATCACGGACGGCGGGCTGC
>Ga0194133_10001869_pt1 | contig 34693 bp, 43 predicted proteins | sample TA2KigOf40mmetaG_FD_155448 | JGI IMG/M metagenome (GOLD analysis project Ga0194133, IMG submission 155448) | Freshwater microbial communities from Lake Tanganyika, Tanzania - TA2015055 Kigoma Offshore 40m | ecosystem: Environmental > Aquatic > Freshwater > Lake | place: Tanzania: Lake...
GTCTAACTCTTCTTGACCCACGTTTTTTTTGTTGTTTTCCGGCTCTAGAAAAATTTTTTTTTAGAGACCCCCCTTTAAATCCATCATCAAATATTAAATATACCATTTCATGATCACTTTCACGGCTTACTGGATATTGTCTATCCTTTGAACGGTATATGCTTAATGGTTGAACTATTTGATTACCATTATATGTAAAACAATAATCTCCAGTAAATTTATAATTGATAAGTTCACCTCTTTGACCTAATGATCTAGCAAGACTTTTTGGTCCAGTTCTCATATCTCGACTTGAATTAGAATCATTATGAACAATAGCACATTCCTGACGTTTCATATCTAATCTATCTCCTTGTGATGGGTCATACATTGCTAATGGATTACGTTGTTGTTCATCATTTAGTAAACCAAAAATTGATTGTTGACAAGTTGAGTTAAAATTGTAGCAACAAGAATGAGGTGCTCTAATTTCACCAAAAGTAAAATCATGTCCACAAATTTGTAATTTGTTTTGTGAATTAATACCACTATATGGGTCATTAAAATCCCCCATAATTATTATTTTTTTGGATCAAATGGTGACAAGGCTCTATCTTTTCCAAAATGGGATCTAGCAGCAGATAATATTCTATTTATTGCAGCACGTAACTGGGGCATTCCTACATAAGATTCTGAGGCGTGATTTGGTCCATGAAGATTAATTAAATAATAATTTTTACTTGTTAATGTTATTAAACATGGACGTCCTGTTTGTTTGCTGCCATTAACATCAAAAATAATATCTTCTCCATACTCACCTAATATATTACCTAATTTGTTTATTCTCCATAAAGTTAACAAACAAGGTCTTGCTGGTCTAGAATTTACACAAAAATTAGAAGAGCCGAGATCTGGCGTAATTTTCTGAAACTCTTCAATTATATATTGAAAACCTTCTGGAAAAGATGGATCTCTTGATTGTTCAAAAACTGGACCATTCATTTCTTGAAATGCAATTGCTGAACTTGGCTGATGTGTCCAAAAGTGTAATGCATTTTGAATAGCATTCAAAAAATATTCTCGAGATTTTTCGATAGTTTGATTTTTATATAAATGTTATTCAGACGCAATAGGAAGTATTTCTCCCCGGTCACCCATAAAACTTGTATTATAACTTGCTACAGCATGAACTACCATTTTTTAATACTATAAGATAATTTATTATAGTAATATATTTAGTTATTGCTTTAGCAAAAACCATAAATTATATTTATTTTTTCATAATATGTATCTAAAATTTGTAAATACATAGTAATAGCTTCTTGTTTTATCATATTTGTTGATATCATATTAATATGTTCTATAATTTCTTCAAAATTTTCAATTATTTTTTCGTTATTATTAGCAATAATCCATTTGTTAATAATCTGTGACAAATTTCGCATCAATTCCAGTATATCTTGGATATTTATTTATTAATATATTTTTTAAATTTTGTATAATTGTAATAAATTTATTTTTACTTGGATTTTTTTTAAACATAGAGAACATAATTTTCATTGAATAATTTCTATATTATTTAATATTTAATAGCAGTATCAAATTTATATTATAATCTATATTTTTACTATATCTACAAAGTAAAAAAATAATATTTAATTGTTATTATTTGATACTTTTTTTATTGTATTTATCATTTCATATTTATTACCACGTAGAACTTCTTGATATATCATACTGCTAATATTTCCATCCCAATTTTTTGGATATATATATATATAGTCAATTTTCTTCATTATATATTATTGTTCTCATAATATTTTTTAAGCGCTAAGTCTTTTGTAATAAATCCGTGATTTTTAATGAATATATAATGCTTATATGGTGTATTCCAAAGAGAAAAATATTGATCAGTATCTTTATGATATAAAATTTTAAAATTTTGCCGATAGTATTCCTGTTCATTGATATCTTTTTTAATTTCTAACAATGAATTGTATTCTATTCCATATTTTTCTAAAAATAATTGTTCACCTGTTGTAGTCTCCATCTTATTAGATATCTATATATAATAAATAATATATATTTCAATTTTTATTTACAACTAAATATGTATAAAAAATTGATGTGTAATTTAATATAATAAAAAAAATATTAAATTATTCATGTCATTACAAAATAAAAAATGCTATTCTGTTAATATAATTGGTGCTCCAGGTGTAGGTAAATCTACAATAAGCGCTTTACTATTTGCGAATATGAAAATACGTGGTTATATAGTAGAGTATGTTCAAGAATATGTTAAAAAACTAGTTTGGACTCGTGATTTTGAATCAATTAATAATCAGTATTATTTATCTAAAAAAACATTTGAAACTCTTAATCAAATAGTAAATAGTGGAAGTATTGAATTTTGTATAAGTGACGGACCGCTATTTCATGGATTAGTTTATAATATACAGAATAGTAATAATACAAGTAATATAGAAAAAACTGAAAAATTTATACTAGATTGTATTAGTAAATTTAATAATATTAATATATATCTGGAACCAGTTCCAGACAGACAATATGAAACAGCAGGACGTATCCATACGGAAGAGGAGAGTAAACAAGTAGGTAATTTATTAAAAGAATTGTTAGAAAAGAATAAAATGATTTTTGTAAGTTTTCCAGCTGATCCAAATAATATTGATAAAATAATAGATTATATTGAACAATTTAAACAATAGGATAACTAGCCGCGTCCAAAATTCCACAAGTATTTACTCCTTCACCTCGAGCCATTAGAATATAACCATTGTCACCCCACTTTTCAGACCAACTATTACGAACAATCCAATAATTTGTTCCATTTAGATTACCATATCCAACAACACCAACTCCGTGATCAAGGTCAGCATCCTTATTAGGACAACCTGTCCAATCAAATACACCTTTATGATAAAACTGAAACTGATAGCTCTCAGCATTAATGGCTACAGATATAGGTTGTTGGGAGACAGCGGCTTCTAATTGAGTGTTATTCCCAGCCGGTACATCTATAAGAGATTTAACTTGAACAACGATTTTAGTTTTATCAACTTTACAATTACTTTCACTCGCATGATAGATATAATCATCAGTTTGAACAAGACCGCCATTTTGTGTAACCCAATTAAAAACATTATCCATTAAACCTCCATTACACCCACTATCAGTTTTATCGCAATCGACTATTTCCTGTTCAGCAAGACTATACAATTTACCAGTTTTAATTGCCCAGGCACTTTCTATTGATTGAACAGCGCTAAAAGCATAACAACTTCCACATTGACCCTGATCTTTAATTTTATTAACTACACCTTTCTCACGCCAGTCCACTGAATCAGGAAGACTGAATTTATTCAAATGAACAATATTTTTCAAACGATTTTTATCTTGATGATGTAATCTCAAAAAATGATTTGTAAATTCCTGCTGAGTCATATCAGCAAATTCATTAATAGCTAAAGTGAAATTATGTTCAGCATTATTCCATTCGCTAATTTTTTCCATATTTTCAGCAAATATAGTATAACGTAAATGATGTTCATCTGGTGAGTTATATATTTTATTGTATTTTTGAGTAAATACATAGAAATTATAAAAAGTTAAACTATTCATATCCTCCAATTCATGCGAATCATACATAAATATAGGTAGTGATACTACATAACCTAAAAGTAAAGATACTAAAAAGATTTGTTTCAACATTAAAATCTAGATATGATATAAATAAGTGTGTATTTTTTATATAGTTAGCATATGTAATAAAATTGAAATATAAACGATATTACATAAACATCATAAATCTAAATGTTTAACTTAGACTTTTTTACACAGAAAAATGTGTTACCTTTATATATTCAAGATATTAAAAAAGAAATTGATTATTCAACAATGATACCTATATATTTACTTTATTTATCTTTTATTTTCAGTTTTATATTTCAAGTTTTAGCAATCATAGTATTTAAAAAATCGTACATTTATATTGTTTTTATCCTTATTTGTTATATCATATTGTATAAAATCTGTATTAGTTTTTATAAAATTAAATACGTTTAATTATAAAAAAATAGTAAATGAATGAATTATATAATGTTTTTTTTTGGATGTATTAAAAATTGTTTTGGTAATAATGATATAGAAGATTTATATAGTATAAATAGTATTATAAAATTAAAAGTTTATAACAATGAAAACAAAATGCCAGAACCTTGTGATAAAGAAGGTTTTCTAAATATAATAAAAAATCTTAATATTACTACTAAAACTGTATTAGGAGGTTCTATTGAATTTATTCTAGTTAATCCAGCTGAATTACCAGTAAATAATTCTGGATTTATTCGATATATAATTAAAATGCGTAATACGAAAACATTATTAATTATGAATACATATAATTTCATTATAAGTTTTGATAAAAATAATAGCCCATATATTACAATATCTCCGTTTAAAAATGAAAAGATATCAATAAGTGAATGGAATTTTCTTGAAAATTTATTTTATAATATGAATTATCAAACAATAAAATGTTATCAGACGAAATAAAATTGTTTGTATAAACCTTTAATATAAAAATAAATAAAGAATATTTAAGTATAATTTTTATTTATTTTATAGCTGATTTTTAATAAATTCTACAATTCGTTGCCCTCCATTGGAATCAAAATTATATAATTCATTACGTTGAATTCGGTCAACATCTTTAGCAATATCTAGGTCATATAGTGGAAGCGTTCCTTCATTTAGTTTATACATTTTTCTTATTTCATAAAATCCACCCATAATTTGACTAATGTATTCATCCTTAATTCCTAAAGAACTTAAGCAATTTTCAATTATACAAACAGGATCCGGATTTAAAGGTGATACGCATTTAGTACATGAAGTGTCAAATGTGTCTTTCATGCCAATAGCATAAAATCCCTTTGGTGCAAATATAATTGCGACACAAAGCCATACAGTTCCTAATTCAGCTGTTTTTATAGCTTGTTTAGCTGAAGGCTTTTGTTTAAAAACTTCATTAAAAACACCTTCAATAATAGTAGCATAACCTTCTGCTTCTTTAATTTGCTCTTTTAAATAATCAGCACCAAATAATTTATCTTTTTTTACACTTGCCATACAAAGTTTGGGCATTTTTTTATTATATATTATATAAATATTTTATTTAGTTATTATAAAAAATCCAGGTTTTTTGATAAATATTATGTGGTTTTGATTTAACCATTTACATACAAAATTTTCTAGAATACCGGTGCTATCATTTTTATCTAATATAATACTTGATATATCCTTTTTTATATGTTTATTTGAGTGAAGTCCTCTTCCAGTAATTATATTTATAGGATATTTATAATGTATTTTGTTTATTCTAAAATATTGAAGATAAAATTGAGTAGATTTTATATCTAATCCATGAAAATCGATGTGTGATGTTATTAAAGTTTCTCCATTTTTATGTAACCATATACTTACAAAATAATTATCTATATTTTTATTTTTAAAATCTAATAGAAATTGATTATATGTCTGTTCATCAAGGTCAAAAATATAATTTTCATTTTTTATAATTATTTTATCATGAAAAATAGGATTTTGTTTAGAATGTGAACGTGTAAAATCTCCCCAAGTCATATATAAAATAACAATTATATTATTTTATATAACTTATATTATGGTTGATAAGGTAAAGAGGAATGATGTAGAACAATTCTAAGTGTGCCATCTTTATCTCTCTTATATCCCCAACTCTTGTCTACTACAGTTAGTTTTCCATTTTTATCTGTTAACATTACATTACCCATCCACATAGCTACATCTCCGTCAATAAAATAAGCAGCCGTATCTGTTTCTACTGAACGCCAACCTTTTATAGCAAATCCTTCATCAGGAAAATTTGGGTTTCCACCAATAAAATATGCCAGGGCCCCTTCACGTGTGGGACGAAAAACATGTTCCCCACTTGTTAATGTTGGATTAAATAGAACAGGTCCCAAATTGTATCCATAAGCGGCATCTAATGCTTGATTAGCTACTTGTGCTGCTCCTCTCATACCATTCTGTTCATAAGCTGTAGAAATACCTACAAGCGCATTTCCCCAATTTTTTTGAGCATTTAAAATGTCATTAAGTGTAATTGGCTTTTTATTATTTCCTGGTACCATTGAGTTAGAACCATGATAAATCATGATTACTAATAATAGGATTATTAAACAGATTACAACAATTTTTGTATTCATTATATTATACCACAACAAAAAAAAACAACAAAATATATATATATGAATATTTGTCCAAATAGTGACCCTAATTTTAATAATGTATTATTAAAAGTTGTTGGTAATTCTACACCAGAAACTCGTAAAATATTATTTTATTTTACTTGTATACCGGTGCGGTTTATTCTATATTCGTTAGTATTTTACTTTAGAGATTTATTTTTCGTGCCTATAGTTATTGGTTTTTTATCATTAATAACATCAATACGATTATCATCAAGCATAATAGATAAAGGTAATCAATGGTGGAGTAAACGTTGGCAATTTTTTATATCTACTATTTTAATTTTTGTATGTATCGGCGTTTATTTTAATAAAATCGATAGTAAATCTATGTCTCTTGTTTTGTTTATTAGTCTGATAGTCGGATTTTTTGAAAGTTTATTTATAGATTTCTGTTAATAATAATAGTGGACTAATATTTTAATTTATTATTATATATATATATATATAAAACAAAATGGTAAAGGGTGGTGCTGATTTAAGTCCTGAAGAAAAAAGAATATGTAAAACACTCGATATGTTTATTGAACATAGTAGTAAGGTTAATAAAAATAATAAAGTTCATTTAGAAGAAATATTAAGTAATTGTGATAAAATCACGAAGGAAGATTGTTTAGTTACAAATTATGTAAAAAAAGATGATTGGTACAAATTTATTGAACAGATGCGTGGTCGTTATCATAAAAATGAAGATTTTATTGGTGAAATGAAAAGAACAAAATCAATATTAGAAGAACAAAATGGTAATTTGGAACAACAAAAAGAACAATTAGAAAATCAAATTATAATAAATAATCATTTATTAAAAAATGTTTTCAGTGATAAATTATTAGTTAAAGGAAATGAAAAAGAAGTATTTGAAAATATGTATACCCATCGTACGGACCGCCTATTTAAAACAGATTGTGAAATGTGTGATGATAAAAATTACTGGCAATCTGTTTTGGATGAAATGAAAGATCTTGGTGAAGAAGCATTTGACCAAAAATTATATCTTACATATTGTGATTATTGTAAAGATTATGATGAAGATCCAGTTACATCATTTAAATATTGTGATAGAGTAAGGGATATGGTAAAAAAAGAATAAAAATGTATGTATAATATATATAATATGATTGAACAACTCCAATTTAATTGTATACAACCTAAAGGTATTATTCAACCAATAATAAGATCTGGTGTAAACGCAGCATTACATAATTCAGGTGTTATGAGACATAGTCTAAATGCTAATTATTATGCTAATCAAAATCGTCCTGTCCTGGCCATTCGTGAAGCTGGTGCTGCTATTTATGATTCTATTACGGGTAGTCGTAAATAAAATTTTCTCTATATAAAATAGTAAAGAATAAGCTTATTATGTATAGAGAAATATATGAAAAAATAGATAATTTTATATATCCAACGAAATGTAAAATGTTATTTTATAGTATTTTTAAAGATTTATATATAAAAGAAAAAGATAAATTGATAAATGAATTAGATTTATTATTAAATAGGGCAGTAAATACAACTAACTATGATGAATGTTTAAATAAAATTATATATTTTTTATTAAATCTAAATGAAATAGAAAAGGCAATATATTATTTACATCAAGGAGTTGTATACTATCATAGTATAAAAGAGGTTAGTAAGGAATATAAATCTTTAAATCGAATTTTAGAGATATGTCAAAATAATTTAAATATTTTACATATTGAAGTTATTATGTATAATTGTTATAAAGACTTATCTGTTTTATTAGAAGATAATTTTGAACTAGATGAAGCTTTACAAAATTTACAAATAGCAAGAACTTTTATAAAAAAATATAAATTAAAGTATTCAATGATTGATATTGATTTCAAGATAGCATCAATATATATAACCCGAAGTCTTTTTGTATTAGCATCGGAATATTTATATGGTATTATTTTTTATAATGATAATAATTTGTTTAATTTAAAAAAATCAGAAATTATTTTGATGTATATATTAACCTTATTAGCTAAATCTGATAGTGTTATTGATGTAAAATTAAAACTAAATGATATTTGTCAAAAGTATGTAGGTTTTTATGAATCAGATGATTATATTTTAATAATTAATATTATAAGTTGTGTTGATAATTTAGATGATGAGCATTTTCTACATGAAACACACCGCTTTGTAAAAAAATATAAACACGATGTTATTCGTTATTTATTTTTAATCATTAAAAAAAGAATAGATTTTCATTAAAATACAAAAATTTGATTTCTTATTTTGTGTTAAATGTTATCATATATAATCATATTATGGTAAAACAAACAGTCTCAACTAAAGCTTGTGTATCTACTATTAATTTGCGACTTAAGCATTTTCGTAGTTCTACTATCAGGTATGTTTTAAAAGTAACTGGTTATGCTAGTTTGACAGAATATGAAGATTTGTGTTATTCTAGTGATAATTTTCCACATACATTCACATTAAATAGTGGTAATATTTTGTGTGATTATACTAATGTAGATTATACTACATATAGAATTTTCAATCTTTCTATACATAATCTAAATGATGACGTTCGTAAGTATGTCTTAAGCAAACTGATTGGAATGGACCAAGTAGATTATGAATTGTTTAATCATGAAAAAAATAGATTGATTGTTTGGATTCCATATAAAACAGAAGAATCAAAACTCAAAGGTAGTGTTTTTGTGGATTTGGGCTTAGCTCCTGGTGTGGATTATGAAGACAAGGTGGACAAGGTTGAACAATATGAAGATTTGTCTGAAATACATGTTCCTTTTGAACCAAAAGATTTACAAGGATGGGTATTTAAAATGAATGAATCTACTAAAAATAGTTATGTATTGACCCCTCCTAAAAAAATTCTATTTGTTAAAGAAGGAAAAGTAAATTGGGGTGAATTAAAATCTGGTAAGGACGGATGGTTTTCAACACCTACTACTTGGCATTTGCCACTTGAATTTCTACAGCGCCCAATTTATTACAATAATAATGTTGGAGGTTGGATAGTCAGTCTTCGTTATAAGACTCAATTACTTGATATGGGTGCTAAAGAGAAGAAATAACTATAGTAATTAATTATTTATTTTTTATAAAAAAAAATTTGAAGTAAATGAAATTGTAATATATATTAAATAAGATCAGATAAATGCCTCAGCGTAAACTTTCTACTGATAAATGGAGTATTCTCAATATAAGACTTAAACACTTTGACGGAGAGACTATTAGGTATGTGCTCAATACGACTGGTTATAATAGTTTGATTGAATATGAAGATATGTGTTTAGATTCCGATTTGTTTATTCATAGTATTGAAAAAGGGAAAGGAATGATTATATCAAATTCAACAGAGAGTGATTATAAAAAATTTCGTGTTTTTGAGTTAGGTATTCATAATCTGAATGATGAAGCTCGTCATTATGTTATTACAAATTATATAGATATGAGTCAAATTGAATATGAAATGAAATATCCAGAAAGAAATAAGCTGTATATAATTATTCCATATAAGAATGAGCAATTAAAAATAGATTCAAATGTTGTTGTAACGAATGAGCTTTCTTCAGACTTTGAATTGGTTAAAAAGAATATTGACAAAAGTGATATAAGTATAGATGGAGAACTAAATGGTTGGTCATTTACGAAAAACAAACAAACAAACAATAGTTATGTATTGACTCCTCCTAATAAAATTCAATTAGTAAAAGATAGAAAAGTTTATTGGGGTGGAAATGTAACACCAACAACGTGGCATTTGTCACTTGAAGGTCTTAATCGTCCTATCTATTTTAACAATACTGTAGGTGGATGGATTGTTAGTCTCAGTCTAGATTCACAGTTAATCAATTTGGGTGCTAAGAAAATTTAGTTGTGTTTTATATACTTGTTATAATTATTATTAAACGATGATACAGTAATATAAAACTTTTTTTACATAAAACAATAAATATATAAAGAAATAATATAGAATATATATTATGAATATATGGATAAAGCCCTACTAGCTCAGTTGGATAGAGCGCAGGACTTCTAATCCTGAGGCCGAGAGTTCGAGCCTCTCGTGGGGTGTTATTTCCAGTATTCATCACCATAAGTCATAAATAGTTCTTCTCCGTATTTAATATCTTTAATAGACCATACTTCGATTTTATTATTGATATTTATTCTCATTTCGCAGTTGTTTGTATAAGGTGATCCATATGAATCATTAATCATTGCCATATAACATCTTGGATATGTTAAAGCATTAATTCCATAACTATCATTTATTTCTACAAAATATGTTCCACATTTTAAACTATAACATTCATCTCCAGTATAATAATCTATAAATGAGTTAGCAGGTATTGCTTCCTCTACAAAAACGCCCTTACCGGCTAGAGTAATTTTGGACTTATCTATTTTTAATTGAAAAGAAGAATTATGATAATACTCCTCTTGCTCTTCAATATATTTATATTTTTTTTTTCCCATAAGCACATTATATTTTGTAATAATTTAATATCAATTTTATACATCTTTAAGATATTGATTATTCTACAATATCTTAAGGATATTCGTATTTCTATTTAATAGGGAAGAAAATAAAAAGAACCCCAGTAATCCCAATTTTTTTAGGAGATGATGTATCGAATACATATAGTTTCTCATTTGACACCATCTCCTTCCCAAATAATTTGTACCTGTTAAATGTGTTAGTTTTGTGATAAATCTACATACATGTGATATACTCACCTTAATATCCAATTTTTAGATGTATTGGTAAACTATTTGATGAAAAGTGGTCCAATTTTTAGTTTAATTCATACTATAAATAGCATCTTGACCTAAAGAAGCTAGTTAGCAGAAAAACTTTAGATGTATTGGTAAACTATTTGATGAAAAGTGGTCCAATTTTTAGATGTATTGGTAAACTTTTAGTTTTATTTTTATTATTTTTGAGAAAAAGGCCCAATTTTATGATAAATTGGTAAACAATCCAACCCAACAATATATTTTATAATTTGTTTTATAGCTGTTGGGATACTTAAGTGGCAGCATCCCTTAATATTATATATTGTCTAATCTTTAAGTCGTTTTAAAAATTAAGCAATAAATAATATATTATAGTGTTAGAAAAAAAATTGGCAAATTATATAATTTATATTTTATTAGCAACAACATAAAAAAGTTGTTTACTATTACTAATATACACTCATAAATGGAAACTAATCATACTTACTCTTTCAGCAAATCACAATAAAAGTCTTGAGCCAGTTTCTCCGAGTTGATCGAAGCCTGGATCATATCAAGGGTCTTTTCCAGCTCAAGAAGCATCTGCTGGTGAAATTTTTTCAAGTGTTGTCCCAATTCTTTGTTTTCGATAGATTCAACGCGGGTAATCTCGCGCTGGTGTTCACGATGAAAAGCCAAGAGAAATTGAATTTCTTCGTCTAAACTGTTGATTTGTGCTTTAATTTTGGTGATTTGTTGAATAATTTCATCCATAGACATAGGAGTTTCAGCAGGAACTGTAAATGCCTCACTGGCAATTGTTAGAGTTGGAACAGGTTCATCGCTTGGGACGTTTTCTTTTTTTTGCTCAGGAACACCAATGTTTGTCCATCCTTCAGCGTCTTTAGTGGGCTTCTTGAACGTTCGTGCCATTTTGTTGACAACCGATGAATGACACTTGTGCCATTCAAGCGATGCTCCGCGATCAAACACGTTGACAACTTTCATTCCCTTGGCAAGAGCATACAAAACAACAGAGAACTCGCGCTCGGGGGTAGGATTCCATTTTTGAAAGATTTTTTCCAAATCATTTCTGCGAGTAGTAGCAGTAATTTCTTTCTGGCAGTTCTCGTAGAAATCTTTTGCAATTTTGAACCCAATAGGGTCTACTTCGGTCTTGAATGAGCGCTGTTTTGTTTGAACAACATTTTCTGGTTTTGGTGATTCCGTGTAAATATCAATAACCGCAACAACCTGACTTCCAGCATCAGGATTCACAATCTTGGCCCAGGTCTTCTTTTCAGCTGTTATAGTTGTCATTCTATGCACTTATTCATATCTATCAAATTATTTAACCGTTCAAATTTTTTTACATATCATTACTAAAATAAAAATTTACTATATTTTTATCATTGTATATATACAATATATTTTTAGAAATAAAAATAATACTACACTAATAAAAAATATTTTATCTAACAAATAAACCATATATTATATCTATATGTAATCAACTTTATAATATTTTAACAGTAATTATAAATTTGATTTTTCGGCATGTTACCTTTGAATATAAAAAAACAATGGGTCGTTCTTTATTCTTTAAATATAGTCAAGTAGTAACATATGAAGGTTCATTGCCATCTAGAATAATAAGTATTATTGATAATTTAAAAGTAGGTGATAAATTTAAAATAGTAGTAAAAGATTACGTAGTGCTATGTGAAGATGATAATGAATTATATAGTCCTCTTACAAGAACCCCATCAAGTTATGGATATATGCCTTTGCCAATTTGTAGTCAATATGAGTATATCGTTGAAAATATAAATGATGAACCTAATCTGATGAAAGAAAAAGGAATTCGAAGTATATCATTCAATGTTATTTCTGATACTAAAACATATTATAAAACGCATCGTTTAATTACGGATGGAACTATTCGTGAATGTGAAGGATTGGGTATAAATTATGTAATAGAAGAAATTGAACTGATTTGACGTAATATATCTATAAAATTTAGTTTTACAAGTATGATTTTATTTTATATAAGTTTCCTTTTTTATCATATTTTCCTATAAATTCTAATTTTCCATAGTCATCCGCACAAATATACGTTCTAAATGGATTAATTATGTTTTTTAGAGTTGTTTTTGTGATGTTATAATTTGTCATAGTTAAATAAAGACTATAAACACTCTGCTTACTAAGATAAAAATGTATGCCATTTGTACATACCTCATCAATATTATCATTCCATTTATTAGAGCTTATATATTTACCACATATATAATATCCCCCTGGTTTAAGAGCAGAATAGGCTCTTCGGTACATAGTTCTTCCAATTATACTTTTAATATATAAAACTTTAGCATATTCTGCTCTATATTTAGCATATTTTTTATTTACAACATCACGTTCTAAGTTTGTTTTAGATTCACCAGGAATCATTAATTTAGCTATACCAAATACATTATTTGTTTTTGGACCAGAAATGATGCTTTCAGGCTCAACAAACACAAGTTTATATCCAATAGTATAATTTTCCGTAATATTTTCGATTGATAATAGTTTTGATATAGACCGTGTAATAACCATTAATAATATTTGTTAATATTTACAACAAATTAAAATATCAATTTTTAAATAAATACTTAAAGAATAATTATTAATAAATAGTAAGTATATAACTCACACAGCATTTATTTTAAATAATAATTTAAGAGTTATGTCTATATATGTCTTCATCGCATAGTGGCTATTGCGACTGCCTACTAAGCAGTTGGGTTTATCCCGCGCAGGTTCGAGTCCTGCTGAGGACGTGAAAATATATAAATAATATAAATTATTTTATTGTATTTATATATATATAATTTACATGAATACTATCAAGGGTGGTGCTACCAGTTCAAAATCCAGGACAGACATTAATGTTGGTGTTGTTACAGTTAATCAATTTATATTAGATTTTGAAACGAATAGAAATAATATTATTAAGGCTATCGAAATAGCTAATGAACGAAATGTAAAAGTATTAGGCTTTCCTGAATTAGCTATTTGTGGGTATAGTTGTCAAGATCATTTTTTTGAAAGAGAACTTTTTGTTATGTCGTATTATATGTTGCGCGATATTGTTTTAACAACAAAGGATGTTACTGAGAATATGATTGTTGCGGTAGGATGTCCTATTATTCATAAAGATGTTCGTTATAATTGTACTGTATTTTTTGGTAATGGAACTATTTATTTAATACGTCCTAAAACAATTTTAGCAGATGATGGTAATTATCGTGAAGCAAGATGGTTTACACCTTGGTCAAAAAATAATTTAGAAGACTTTTATTTTGATGATAACAGTGATATAAATGATAATACGGATACAGGGGCTATTCCATTTGGTGTTGGTATAATTAACTGTAATGGTATATTAATTGGAGCGGAAATTTGTGAAGAATTATGGGTTGCTGACAATATAGGTGGTAAAATGTTTTTAGCGGGTGTTGATATTTTAATTAATAGTTCAGGTTCTCATTTTGAAAAAGGAAAACAAGAAGAAAAACGCGAAGTTTTAATAAAGGCTACTACTCGAAAAAGTGGTGGTGTTTATATATATTCAAATCTTGAAGGGTGTGATGGCGAGAGATTATATTTTGATGGTGGTTCTATAATAGCTCTAAATGGTGAAATAAAAGCGGTAGCTAAGCGTTATTTATTGAAAGATATAGATGTTACTATATCTAATATTAATCTTGATGACATTGTAACGTATAGAATGAGAAGTAATTCTCATCAAATGCAGTCATCTAAACAATTACATTTTCCAGAATTATTAGTTAATATGAAATTAACGGATGATGAAAAAACAGCGAATAAGTCATATAAATACAGTAATGATGATTCATATAATTCAAATTATGATAGGAATACACAGCGTTATAAAAAAAATAGAGAACCATTAATTAATGAAAAACAAACGAATGATGTGAATGAAAACTCTGATATTCATACGTCATTATCTGATGTACAAACTATATCTGAAAGTAATTCAATACTATTACCTGAATTAAATGTTAATCCATTAAGAGAAGAAATAAAAGAATATAATGAAACACTACAATATCGAAATTTGATGAAAGAACAAATACCGGCTAAAGCAGTTAATGAAGTATGTAATACAGCTGCTTGTTGGTTATTTGATTATTTGGAGCGTTCAGGTATGCATGGATTTCTTTTACCTTTAAGTGGTGGTGCTGATTCAGCTGCTACATCATGTATTGTTTATAGAATGTGTGAGTTGATGGTTAATCATTTAAATATATTCCAAGATGCTAATAGCAGAGTATTTAAATTTTTAGAATTAAAACATAATTATCATAATTTAAAAGTAATATTAGAAAAAATACAAAGTGATAGATTAAATGTAGTGAAAGAGATTTGTAATAAAATATTATATACTGTATATTTACCAACTAAATTTTCAGGTGTAACCGAAACTTTTGCTAAAAATTTTGCTGATCAAATTGGGTCAGACCATCATGTAGTATCGATCCAGCAAGTGGTTGAAGGTTCTATGAATGAAATTACGAAAATTCCATTTAAAATTATTCAAAATGAAGTTAAATTTTGTAGAGAAATAATTCAAAAAAAAGAATTTGTTGATAAAAATGATCAATCTAATCCTAATTATAATGAACAATTAAAAAGATATGATATATCATTAAATAAAATACGAGAATATTTTTTAACAAATTATTCACCAATGGATGATGTTACTATTGAATCGTTATCTCAAACAATTTATGGTAATCTAAGTGATGAACAAAAAGCTCTCTTTATAAAAAATATTCAGTTGCCAAAAATAAATAGAGAAGTATATGAAAATTATTTAAAACAATATCAAGAAATATTACGACAAATTATACCAGAACAACCTGAAGTTTTGCCACCACCTGACCTACTTGCCAGTTTTAAATCTCCAACAAATGCAGCTGGAGGAGCGCCTCTTGTTCCAGACTGGAAAAAATCAGAATTATCTCAAAATTTAAAAAATGATTTCAAACAATTGAATGAAATACATAAACAATATACTAAAAAGGACTTATATGAAATAAATAAATCCAAATGGGATATACCTATGCAGAATATACAAGCAAGAATAAGAATGATAATGGCTTATTTAATAGGTCAAATGTCATCTTCAAATATATATCGTTTAAATCTTGGAAGTTCTAATTCAGATGAAGTATATGTAGGATATTATACAAAATACGATGCTTCAAGTGCTGATATAAATCCAATTGGAAGTTTACCAAAAACATATATAGAGCGTATATTAATTGTTTTCGGAAATACATTGGGTACACTTTCAGCTATTATAAATCAAAAACCTACGGCGGAACTTATGCCTGGACTTGTAGGAGGAAATCAAACAGATGAAGACGAAATAGGTTTAAAATATAGAGAAATGTCGGAATTATCTAGATTAATGTCTAGTGGTTATGGTCCATTAGATAGTTTTATGAAAATTAATAATGAATCAAATAATGTATTTAAATTAAATGATGTAGGATATAATTATGAGAAAATACGTATATTTAATACTAGATACCGTATTAATAGACATAAAGCAGTTATATTGCCTCCTTCTGTTCATCTATTATCCAATAGTCCAGATGATAATCGATATAATTTAAGACCATTTTTATATCCAACATTTGGTTCATCTTTGGAAAATGAAATTTTGAGAGAAATATATAATCAAAACAAATAATTAAGATATTATAAAAATTGATTTTTAATAATGTATAATTAAATATAAAAAATGTCTATTCTAGAATTTTGGAAAAATAATAAAAAATATTGGTTTCCAATAACAGATGAAGAAAAAAGAGTTGTAGATAAAATAATATATGATTTGTTTAATTTATATGACTACAATAATGAACCTACAATTATTGGAAAAGTAATATATCTAGACCAATTTTTTAGACATTTTCATAGACATTTAGGTATAACGGATGAGGATACTATTTTAAATTCTCGTATTAAAGCAATAAATTTAATATTAGAAAATAAGGATATACTGATTAAATTAGATGAAATTGAGTTAGTTTTTTCTCTGATGCCTTTTAAACATATAGGAAACTTTCAGTTTATATTTGATATAATATATAATCATTGGGCAAATTGTGATAAACCAATAAAAGATTATCCAATACTTAGTAAATTTCATAATGATACATATAAAAAAGCATATACATTTTTACAAATTAAAAATGATTTAAAATTATCGAACTTAAATCATTTCGAATATAATCAAGCACAAATATGTGATTTTTATCCAACTGAATATATTGATGGTAATATTGGTTGTTCAATCATTCCAGAAGATATTAACCGGTGTTTAAATGATATAGAAAATCCAGTAGTAAGTTTAAGTGGTGGTGTAGATAGTATGGTATTATTACTCTTACTAAAGAAACTAGGTAAAAATCCTATAGCAGTTCATATTATTTATGGAAATAGAGATGTTAGTATACAAGAATTTCATTTTATTAGTAGATATTGTTATATATTAAATGTAAAATTATATTATTATAGAATAGAATGGTTGAAACGTGATAAAGTAGATCGTGAATTTTATGAATCAATGACGCGTGATATTCGATTTGATGTATATAAATCTATTGTCACTAATAATATGCCAGTTATTTTAGGACATATTCGAGATGATGTAATAGAAAATATTTGGACAAATATATCCAAATGTCAACATATAAATAATTTAAAAAAAATGGAATATACTGAGATTCAACAAGGTGTGCATATTATGAGACCTTTTTTAACTATTAAAAAAGAAATAATTTATGAATTAAGTAAGACTATGGCAGTTCCTTATTTAAAAAATACTACACCTAATTGGAGTAATCGTGGTAAATTTCGTGAAAGATTTTACAATGAAACTCATTTTCAATATGGAAAAAGTGTAGATGATAAAATCATTTGTTTAGCGGAATGTTTACAAAATCAAGATAAAGTTTTGAAAAAATTATTATATGAACCGATATATAATAGTTATAATAATAAAACTATTAATATAACTCCCGCTGTTATAGCTGGTATAGATAAGGGTAATTGGATTATTATATTTGAACATATATGTCATAATCTATTAGGTTGTGCCAAACCGAGTATTAAAGCGATTGACCAATTTATATGTAGACTTAATAGGGTTATTCAAAATAATATTTTAAAATCAATTATTGTTTTAAAAAGTAATTTGAAGATATTATTAGAAACTGAAAATAATGAATGGCTAATCCATTTTCTTACATAAATCCACTTGGAACATTTATTTTCTTTTGTCCAGATTTATATTTAGCCTGAGCTTTTTCTGGATCTTTACTATTATTTAATCCACTGCTAATTAAATTATTACCTGTATTTCCAAATGAACTTCCAGCATTTGGACCTGTGTCATTAAACATTTTTTCGCTATTTTTAGAAGCATTTGCTGAATTAATAGATGATGTTTGTTTAATTATATCGGGATTAGAAAGAGCCATTTTAGCTAATTCTGCTGGATTTCCTGTTTTAGCAGCTTTTAATATTGATGGGTCAGTTGGTGTATTTAAGTTTTTAGATAAATTAATATTTGTTGATGTGCCTAATATACTTCCCATTAATTTATTTGCTTGAGCGCTTCCTGTATTTAGAGCTTTTTCTCTTTCAGCATTAAAACCATCCATAAGTTTTTGTATAATTCCAATATAATAATAATATAATTCAGTTTGATAATAAATTTCTTCAACTTTTGAATTCATATTATTAAAAACAACAGTTATTTGTGTTCCATTACACTCCTCCGATGATTTAAGTTGAAAACAGGTTATTTTTTCTAATTTTTTGGATTGAAATGAAAAATTTGTATTTTTAACTTTATTCCATACTTTGTATATTGTATCTTGTTTTGATAAAATAGTTCTAATTTTATTTTCAATAGTTGTTAAATTAATAAAAATATTTTCAAAAGGTTCAATCTGTTCTTGTAAATTAGTTAATAATATATTTTTAGTTATTTCTTTCATTCTGTCTTCTACGTATTGAATCATAATATAAGCATTTTTTATTCGACTATTAATGAATGGTATATCACATTTTAGACTAGGACATTTAGTAAAAGGTTCAATCATTTTTAGTCCAAACCAATAGCATATAATACTAATAATTAATAATAAACAAATAAAACAAAAAATGAAAATATCAAGGGACGTATGATTGTCCATGTATATAAATATCTAATTTTTTTATTTATCAAAATGTAATATTATAGTTTTAATAATATTGAATGGTGAATAACCTGGAAAAAAATTACTAGCCATTGAAATAAAAAAAATGCTAGTCATAACAATTAATGCGGTTTTCATTCTAAAATAGAGAGGAGTCATTGATTGTGAAGTATTCATATTAGCAAAAAGTGTCATAAAACAATTATTATCAAATATAAAATAGCTTCCTAAAATTGTTCCTAAAAAAATAGTGTGAATCCAAATATACTTAGGAGGTAGTAAAACACCTAAATATAATGCTACTACTCCAATAATATGAAATACTGCTATAAAAACAGTTGTAAAATCGTTAGAAGGAAATGTATTTTGAAGAGTTTTTCTATAATATATAGCTATAATGTCTTCAATCCATGGTAGATCATTTGAAATAAGACTTCCACTCATTTCATATATTATAAATTAATATAAAAATTAAGCACTTTTGAATAACTTACCGATCCAACCTTCCTTATTATAATAATGAAAAAAATCACTTATACTGGTTCCTAAACTTTGATGAGTTGTATGTGAAAGTTTAGTATTAATATGAACTCGAGCTTCATAATTACTTTCAAATGGTATAAATTTTTCTATAATATGTTTTTCGATGATTTGTTGTGTAAATGTATTTGACCCATCGATTTCAGGTTTATAATAAGTAAGCATATTAAGTAATATATAAAATAAATTACTATGTTGTCGTAAGCAATTATAACATTGATTACATAATTCTTTAAATTTTTTGTAGTGTTTACTTTCCATGCCACCCATCATATCAATCATATCGCCCGTAAGTCTGATTTCACTTCCGCCGAAAGCGTTTTTAGTAATTATTTTAGGATCATAGCCCAGTATAAAACTATAATCTATATGGAATAAATATCCATCTTCTGTAATCATAATATTATCTAAATGTCTATCGCCTATTCCTAATAAATAACTTATTACACAATATCCAGCACAACTTTTAACGAATCTGTCCCGTAATATTTCAATAGGAACATCTCCATTATATTCAATAATAAAATTTTGAATTGTGAATTTTCTTTTTTCGTGAATATTATAAATTGTATGAGCATTTGGTACAATTTCTACAAATCCTGATTTTTCATCTATAGGTAAGATAGAATAATTGACTAAATTAAGTTCAATTCCTAATTCGCGATATATGATTAAATCCATTAATAATATTATTTTACTTACAATATAATCTTTTCGAATATCTTCTCTTTTATATAGAGCACTATAGGTATAATTAGTATATTCTTCGTCTCTTTTTATACAATTAAATGTTAAAAATAATGGTCTAGTTGCACTATCTTTGATTTCAATAGAATTAACATCAATGCCTATACATAGTTTAGATGGTTGTAATGGTAAAGATATAGGATAATTTGTGAAATAATTTTTAAAAAGTAAATGATCTTTAATTATTTCTTTTAAAGCAGCAGGATTAGGTTGTTTATCTATTATAGTTGCTATATTTTTCAAAAACCCTTCACTATTTAATAAAATTTCTCTATTTTCTTCACTATTCATTTTATCTAATAATTTTAATTTAATAGTATGATACATTGACCTAAATTCTCTATCACACATCTGTAAATTTAATTCCCAATAAAAATAATTTAAAAATAAATAATTTTGGCTACTTAAATGTATTAAAAAGTCACTAATTTGACATTTATGTTTTACTTTATTGTAGTAAAATCGACAAGTATATACCATATAAGGTAAATAACTTAATAATTCCATAATAGGACTTCTACTTAAATTTTCAAAAATATATTTGCGTATTTCTTTTTCTTCAAGGAATGGATATAAGCAAATGATTGAATCTTCCGGTGTTAACTGATGATTACAAATACCTACACACATTAAACTTTTACATTGAATAGACCTTGGTTTATATAGTAGATCTATTACTTCTTTTTTATCATAAACACTAATTGTTTTCCAATTAATAGATTTAATTAATGGTATAAGCCATTTTGAGTGTCCGGATAAATATTTTCTATTAATCCATAACATTTCCTTTTCTCTCTGACTATATTTATGGTCAGGAAGGTAAAATTGTATTTGTTTAAAATTATTTAAATAAAATTTTGATATTTTATTCCAAGACTTTGATACGGATGCCATTTTCATATAAGTAGGAATATCAAGTATGACTTTACTAAATACTTTTATTAAATGACTAATTTCTTCTATACTTTTAATTTTTCTATGACAGTAAAGACAAACTCTATCTTCATTTAAATTATATCCAAGAGTTTCAAGAGTTTTATTTTTAATCATGTCCGGAATATAATTTTTTATATCATAAGGATTTAATTCAGGTTTTGGACAATTTTCAATAAATTTAGGTATTTCAATGGTAAAAGATGAACATTCATAACAATATAATCCACCACAACTTCGACAATGGTGTCTTCGTCTGAATATACCAAATGCTTTTTCACAACCAAGACATTTATCACTTAAATCGTCTCTTACCCAATGATGGCGTCTCCGCTCTTCTAACATAGTAAATGTATCATCTATTATATAAAATTGTTCATCAAATGAAATACTTCTTGATCTATGATGTGGATTTTCATCATCTGATTCTTCTTTTTTATAATTATTATTAGACATATATATATTATCTAATAATAATTTATACGTTTTTCTTTAATATACAACTAATTTTACTAATATTGATAAACCTATTAATTGAAATACACTTTGTATTGGACGTGCTACAGTAAACATCTCAACGGCAACACTATTCCATAACCATTTGCCTATTAGCATTAATACTATATAGGTAACTATTGTAATAATAAAAAAAGACCATATACCGGCAGTTCCATAAGCAGCTTGAATAGATTGTAAATCCATATTATTTCCACCATTTGAAAATTGTTCTCTTTTAATAATTTGTTTTGCTATAAAATTTTCCAATAATTTTTGAAAAGTCATATGTTATTATAAATTATGATTATATTTTATTTATACAGTTTCTCTAATTTTTCCATTTCTTAATGGAATTACATCAATTGATATTTTTAATGATTCTTTAATTTTTTCAATACGAAATTCTATTTCTTCAATAATAATATCCAATTGACTTTTAAAACTAACATCTGAATTATATGTTATCTTTAAATTTTGTAATCCACGAATACTGTTTTTTAATTCAATTAAAAATTTTTGTAGTATATTATGATTTGAATGTTCAAAAAAATGTTGATTAGTTTTTTTTTTTATTTCATTTTGTAATGTATTATCGATTAATAGAAAGGCATCTTTATAAACATAATCTTTTAAGTATAATAATGTATTTAATCGATTACGGCCATTCCACCATCTTCTCATAAATTGTAAGTAACTTGGATTATCTATATCAATTTGTTTATTATTTATTATTAATTTATCATATTCTTTAATATTGCTTATAATTTTTAGATTTGTAAAGACGTTTTTTTCATCTGGTAAAATATCTAAATCTATATAATTTTCCATATTATATTATTTCATGAGACAATAATTAAAATACAGGTAATTGAACATTATATATTTGAGGAATAAATAGATTATAACTATGCAGATATAAATCCATACTTTCATAGAAACGTTCTTTTACAATAATATCTTTAAAAAATGGGTTATTTTGAACTACTATAAAATCTATTTTAAATAATTTTAATTTATAGAGTAAAGCCTGATATAGTTCATAATTAAATGTATTATAATTGATAAAAAATACTTCTGCTATTTTTGTATTTCGCAATAATCCATATGAAAAATCAAATATAGTAATGCTAACTATGAAATCATTAATAAAAAATGTTTTTATACTATCACTACTTATAAAGGTAGTAATATCAACAAGTGCTCTAAAATGCTGTTTATTTAACCATTTTTTGTAAATTCCGTAACAATCATTTATATTTTCAATAGTTGTTTCTCTTAATTGTATGATATGATTTTTGTATAAATATTGAACAATTCCACTATAATGTTTAGTAGAATAAAAATATGGAAACGGAAGTGGAGTTTTATCTTTTTTATGTATGTAATGTTGTTTATTTGAATAATTAACAATAGCTGATATTAGTATCTTAGCTAAACCATTTTGTCGTTTATTGTATGCTATAGTCATTAAATCCACATAACCACATTCAATATTATTAATCCATATAGGACTACTGTATATAAATCCAATGATTATATTATTTTCCATTAATACAAGTGAAATCGAACCAATTAGTGTAACTTTTCTAAATAAATAATCAAGAGTTATCCTATAACCAGTTATATAATTATTGTTCATAAAATCAAGTAAAATATCTATAAATTTAATATCAAATCGATAAATTTTATAATTTATATCATCAACTAAAGGGGGTATTTTATTAATTGTAGACCATATAGGTGTATTTTTCGATGGATATACCGGTTGTGTTAGCCACCAACTCATTTATATAATTAATAATCTATTATATTTATAATCTTTTTTTCTTTTCAAAAGAGTATATATATGTGGATTTATATTATAATATCTATAATAATATTATTAGTATATTCAGTTAATCTTACTTTAAAACGAGAACATTTACACATTATGCCACGTAAATTAAATCAAGTAATGTTTGAACAAAAATTGAATGATCCTATAGAAATTATTGAATTCAATAGAAATAATATTCCAATTGAACTTCGTACAAAATTAAATAATTTGTTATACAATCAACTATTAAAGAAAACATGTAATCCTGTGTTACCCAATGGTTTTGAATTTATTCAAATTAAAAAAGATAAAGATAAATCTTTATGGTTAGTTGAGGGATTTATATCAAATTCAAATAAATTTCAAGTAGATAAAATACTATGGCAGTTTTGGATATTACCTGGTGAAAAATACGTTTTAAAAGAAATACGTCCATATAGTATGAAAGATGACAATAATTGTTTGATTAAAAAAGTTTATGGAGTTGATAAAAATATGGTAATTAGTGATGATAATCTTTCAAATCCATTGAAAAATAATTTACTTGCGGGTATATCTAATAATGGAAGTTCGGAACTAGAACTTACTCCAATATCAAGTGAATTACAGCAAACGATAGATAAACGTGAAGGTCGTCAACCTATTGCTCGTGTCTATAATCAGTGGATATTACCGAAGGGCATTTATGATAAACATGCTTTTGTAACATTTACCCCAGATATAATCAATAATAATTTACACAGAACAGGAACATATGATGACTTATTTAGTAGAACAAGAGGAGACCCATCATTTCCTAGAGGAAGTGCTACCGGTGGAGTTTAATTTGATAATACAAAATTTTTAAATTCAATTGTTTGTGATTTATTGATTTTTTGATTTACATACATATTCCAATAATCTATTCGCTCATAACAATTTGAACCTCCATCTGGTTGAATAAAAAGATCTCCGTTTTCAATATCCATACGTAAAACTTCAACATGTCCTAATCCCATATATCTATGACCTATGTTAGTCCATGTTATGTTTAAATTTTCATTTTTTAATTTTTTGATATAATCAATTGTTTGTTGGAATGAGTATAATGTCCATTCACCAATAGTTAATCCTATATCAGGTTTACCTGCGAATAAATATGTCATCATAATAGATTGATTAAATACAATAGGTGTATCTAATGTATTTAAAAGTGTAATATATAAATCAAGATCTGGATTTACACTATTTTTAATGTCTACAGTATTTGGTTGCATAAAGAATGGATTATTCATAGGATCAAATGTGTATCCTTGTTCAGTTATTTTAATTTTATTACTTATTTCTGAAAATTCTAGTTTCATTTGTTGTATAGAATTTTGATCTATAGAATTTCCTAATATTATTTTTAGTTTATTAATATCTAACATTATATAGTGATACTATAATTATTATTTTTATATTCATTTAATATGTTTTTATAAAAATAAATTATAATAGTATATTATGTCTGAAATAACAAAACAAACAATAGTAAATAATTTTGAATGGATATATAATAATCAAGTCACTATGGATATATTAAAAATACAAGGTTTAAAGAATTATTTTGAAGAAATATTAGATCACATTAAACAATTATTACCAGATGATTTAATTGTTAAAGTTAATTTAGAACAATTAACGATGCATAATGGGAGTAGTTTATATAATTTATTTCGTGAGTTAAATAGTATTCAAACAAACAACCAAACGTATCTTCCAAACCTGTTAGGTATATTTTTAATTGAACATATGGTATAAAAAATTGAATATTATTATTAATTTATATAATAAAATAATAATAATGGTTCAAACTCGTGCGTTAACAAAACAATTATATGAAAAACCTGTGGTGGGGTTTATTAATGGTGAATTGGATGATGGTACAGATGTAATCGTAGAAATAATTACAAAGCAAGGTGAAACAGAATGTTATAATTATAATGGTTATGTTTTGATTAGTGCTAATAACTTTAGGGTAAATACAATAAAGCCATTATATTCGCATATAAAACAAAAACGTTTTTCTTCTGCTAATATAGTAAGTTATGTTTCCATTCCCAAACCAAATTTAATGGGAATAAAAAAAAAATTATCTGTATCTTATGGTGATAATATAGGTCCTATTATTTATTTTGATAGAAAAAATAATTAAATTCTTATTATTGATTTTTTATTCAAATCTATATAATGTAAAATTTTGGCTTTATAGAATAAAAAAAAATAGGTTATTCTAAGAAGTCGATGTAACTCTCCAGAAGCAGGTGATTGATGAACGAGCAATATCTGGTCCAGCACCGCTTCCTTTTCCGTGATAATAGTCATTATAATTTTGAATAACTTGTCCATTATAGTTAATTGATTGCGAATTAGGTGAACCGCCGCAAACTCCCATAATAGCACAAACTCGGTCGGCAGGCTGATCTTCATCATTTGCTTTTGCCCAAGCGGCTCTTATGGTGGTAGCAGGTTTTCCATTACGGGCACCTTGATACATAGCAAATTTCCGGCCAAATCCACTATCGTCACTAGCATTCGTATGAAAACCGCATATTAAATGGAGACCTCCAAAGACTCCACCCCATCTAGTATACCATTTCTCACCAGCTGAATTCGTTTCGTTTAATACTTGACAACTAACAAGAGTGACCCAGTCAAGATCTTTTTTGCCCCATAATCCAGTTGGAACTTCATCATAATTAAGCCATGTATCAGATTGATTTGTTTCAAAACTAATTCCATTAGGATTACCATGTCCACAATAGAATGCTTCATCTGTATTGCCTACAAAATCATTATAAATAGCTTCTTCTTTCCAATCATTTTCCCATGTTCCACTCCAACCAAATTGATAAGATTTAGTAGCATATTCATTCATTTTATCACGATATCTTCTTACTAAGTTATTACCTAATCCATCTGAAATCGAATGTTGAACACCAAAGTCAATGGTTCCGGCTGTTCTTGGCATGTTGAAAGTGAGTGTTACGGTGTCATTAGCGGATAGTTCTTTACTATTTACATCAACTCCAATTAAATTGGAACTTAATAAAACGGTATTTTCATTACGAAAAGAACTTTGTGAAACGATAAATGTATAACGAACAATGAATTGTGTATCAGAAATTTTAGCCACACTGAGTCCATTTGAATTTGTACCGGGTACCCAATTGTTATCGGCGTCTCTAATAAAGTTTATTCCTTCTTGATTATTTCCTGAACTTACAAATATCGATAAAAGTGATTGTTCAGATACAACAGTTCCAGTTATATTTATAGTGTATGTATTATCTTTATTTAGTGCTGCCGTTGTTTTAATAGTTGAATAACCGATTTTTGTCAGGTTATTATAAGCTGGTATAAATTTTTCTATAAGATTAGTAACTTGTCCCTTCATATTTAAAAACTCACCGCCAACTAAATAATTTGGAAGCATTTCTGATACTGGAGTAGTACCGGCTTGACCATTTGATAGTACATAATCTGAAGCATAATAAACTAGTCTTCCATGAGTTCTAATCTGAGTGAGTTTACTATTATTAATATAAAATGCTCTAATTGCGTTGCTTGGTGTTATTATATTGATTGTATTATTACCATTATTATCATATTTAGACATAGCGATATGTATATTAGTAAGTTTTGTTTCATTAAAATTACAAATGAATTTAGCACCAGGTCCTTCAACTGGTGTACCATTCACTGAAAAACGTCCAACAATCTTAGTATCAATATCAAATGTTCCAAATTCAATAGGATTCCCATCGAGTCCTTTAGAAAAAACTAATTCAAATTTAGTGTTAGTATGTTTTAGATTCATTTTCATAGCGCTATTATCAAGATTTAATCTTTTTATTATTTCCGCACAAAAATTTAGCGCTCTTTCTGGTGCCATAACTTTTATTTCTCTAAGTTTCGCAATAACAAGAGCATCATATACGGATAGTGTATCTTCTCCTGCTTTATAAGTAGATGGTATATCTTTAGCTGGTACTTTGACCATAGGTAATGCTCCGTAAGCTGCTGGATCAACATATGAAAGTACACCATTATCTAAGCTAATATCCTTTAGAGGAATATCGAAAGTTTTTGAAATGTACTGGGCGGCCGCATTAAGGTCTGAATCAGGGATTCCAGGTTTCCCTCCAGTAATATTAAAGGTAGGGACATTAAATGTAAATGTTGGATTAGACATGAGATTTTAATTATATATATTATAAATAATTTATAAATTATCGTATTTTTAAAATATTTTTATTATCGGCGTTCTAAAATAATATCATTTATCTATTCAAGACCAATACTGCCATTTAATATAGAAATATTAGATAAAAATAGTTGGAATGATTGTCAAAATGGAAATAATACCTATACGCGTTATCCATAATTTTGTTTTATTACACCGATTAACCCAACTATTTAATATAAAAATATTTATATTTATTAAATAGTACATTAATTCTAAATGATTAAATAAAATGTTTATTTTTTTTTTTAATTTAGTTTAATAATCTGTATATATTAAATCCTTACTATAAGTTATATTATTAAATGAAATATTTGGGCGGTAAACAACGATTAGGAAAACATATTGCTCCTATATTATTAGAATTATGGAATTTAAGTGATTATGATGGTTATATGGAACCATTCTGTGGTAGTCTTGGTGTTTTAAAACAAGTTATTCCGCTATTTAACGCAAAAACAATAATTGCTAATGACTATCATCCAGATTTAATAAAAATGTGGCAGGAATTACAATCGGGTGTACTACAAATTTCCAATAGTGTAAGTTATGAACAATATGAATCAGCTAAATTATTAGAAAGTCCTAATGGGTATAAAGCGTTTGTAGGATTTGGAATGAGTTTTGGTGGAAAATATTTTGGTGGTTATGCTATGAAATATTTAAATAATAAAAATGAGGATTTTTGTAAAGAGATGATTAACAGTTTAAATAAGACAAGACCTATTATTAAAAATGTGCATTTTATTTGTAAAGATTATAAAAAATTAGAACCATTAAACATGTTTATTTATTGTGATCCACCTTATCTATCGGAACGTTTTCCAATTAAATACCGTCGTGATATTAAATATTATGATGAGTTTGATAATATAGAATTTTGGGATATTGTTCGTAAATGGAGTAAAAACAACATGGTAGTTGTAAGTGAAATGACTGCTCCTAATGATTTTGTGGAAATATGGAGTCAAGAACGTTATCGAAGTGCGTGTCAAAGTAAGAAAACACGTTTTAAGGATATAGAAACGGAAACTGTTAAACGTGAAAAATTATTTATACATAATTCATATTTGCTAGATAGTAATATATATAAAAATAAACGAATGATCTAAATGTATATTATGACAGATAATTCAGTTTGTAGAGATTTTCAGAGGGGTCATTGTAGGTATAGTAATAATTGTAGATTTGCGCATATTGATACAATAAAAAAAATAGTAGAAAATAAAGAATATGGTACAAACAATCATTCTAACAATAGACAAAAATTAAAGAAAGTAAATACTGAGACATTTGATCCCAGTCATGTTCCGGCAGATATGCGTTTAATGGTAGAACCAGCGAAATCTTTTGGCACATGTGGTTTACACATAAGGACTCGTGATGTAGTATTAGTGCCTGGTTTATTTTGTGATACGGGGGACCTATCTATCTACAATAGATTATTAGATGAAATGAGTAAATGTGGAGTTTCTAAAGATAAACTATGGAAAATGTGGCATGGTGATAATCATTTAATTGCGGATGATCATATGAATTATAAAGAGCACGTGCCAACGTTTATGGCTATTATTAAAAAAATTCGTGAATATTTTGACATGGATATAAAAGCGACTCGTTTTAATCTTTATCGTGATGATATAGAATGGAAGCCATTTCATCATGATGCTTCAGCTGTAGACCCTGAAAAAGCAAAAATTCAAAATTTTACAGTAGGTGTTAGTTTTGGAGCAACGCGTGATATTGCTTTTGAAGATGCTATTGAGGAAATGGGTCATCGTCGTGTAATTAGTATTCCATTAGTGAATGGTATGACTTATTGTTTTAGTCGTGATATAAATACAAATTGGCGCCATGGTGTTCCACAGTTGCCTCCAAGTTTACAGGGAAAACAAGGTAGAATTAGTATAATTGCCTGGGGTTCAATACGACAAGAGGAAGCTTTATAAAATTCCCAGTAAACTACAAGAAGCAAATATATTACCCCCCGCTCCGGAAATTATATTAGCACTTAATGTAATTATGTCACTATTTCCTGCTATATTAGAATAAATGGTTGGTAAAAGTGATATATTTTCCAGAGTAATATTAATATAATTATTGATTGAGTTATTAAGAAATCCGGTTTGTAATAAATATCCCGAATTGATATTGGAAGCGGTTATATGAGCATTTTCTCCTCCAAATGCTTTTTGTCCATAAATAAACTGATTACTTATATTTTCAAATGTTAAGGTTCCATTTATTAAAGGATTTAAATCTAGTCGATAACATATGTAATCATTTGTTCCAGTTAGTTGTAAATTTAAACCGTTTATTTTTAGACTAACTCTAGAATTAATGGGATTTAATTTTAAAGCAAAAATGATTTTATTTTGGTTCGAAACTAATGTAGTGGGTGTAGTATACCCAAATGTAGCTGGAATACCATAAGGTATATATCCGCCTTCGCTTAAAATAGTTGAACAAATCATATGCATAGTTCCTGAATTATTTCCAGTAGAAACAATTTCATATCTTATTGGTAATTTTCCGAAATGACTATAGGGTGTTTCTTGTGCGTTGTAAGTAGTGCCTGAAAAGTTAAAGCTGGTAGGTCTATTTCTTACATTAAATTTGTGACAATAATATACTTGATTGTTAAAATATACTCCCATTCTAACTTGACCAACCCCTAACCACTGCATATCAATAATAAAAACATTATCTTTAGTAAAATCTATATTTAAATAACTTTTTCCTCGACCATTAAGTGTATCAACATTCCAATTAGCTTGTGATACTCTATTTTCGTATCCCCATGTATTTCCTGAATTATAAAAACTTCTTTCTACTACATTAACAACATGATTAGAAATGTTACCTACTATTTCAAAATAATGTCCATTACCTGTTTTCGGATTTGGTTCACTTGTTTTATTATTAGCATCATCAAAGTGACCTATTCGAGTTGTAATATTATTATTTAAATTTCCAACTGTTAAAACACCAGATAATAATATTAATTTAGATTTACCCGGTTGATAGGGTATATATTCTTTAGACTGTCTTATGACTGACCCGGGTGATCCGCTTACTGACATATTAATATAGGATAATCCATTTACATGTGTACTAGATGCGCCGGAACCAGTAATAATTTCTTCTATTTTTTGAGGTTGTTTATCGTAAGGAAAATGAACTTCATAAAGTGTTGTAGGATTAGATACTCGAATCCGTCCAAACCCGTCTTCATTGTATTTTGAATCGGGTAATAATTGTGTTCCTGCCATATATATATTTCTAACACAAATTTTAGATAATATCAAGACTTATTATATCTTGAATATTTTAAAATAATTATTGTCTATAATATTGTGATGATATTTATTCTAATTTATTATTTAATAATTCATATATTATTTTATCCAAGTCTTGTCTAAAGTATATATTAAATAAATGTCTATTATTATTAATCCATGTGATTAGTTCATTTTTATTAGTTATATTATTTAAATCATTTTTATAGTGATTATAATTTTTCATAAAATCTTGATTTATTAAAAGTTTGATTTTTTTTTTTATTTGTTCCATATATATTTATTAAATATTCTATATAAAATTATGAATATTTATTTAAGTATATAATGGTTTATTCTGGTTTAATTTGGTGGCAAGATAATAAAGATGCTGATATGATGAAAAAGGTATATTTTGTTTTTAATCCGCAGATATATAGTATAGAAAACTTGACAAAGGCAAATGATTTAATACGATATTGTATAAACCTATGGAATAAACATGGTATTTATGACGAAAAAGAAAGGTATTTTGTAGAAAACCTAGAGCGTCAATATTATAATAATACTCGAAGATTATATCATTATAATAAATTTTTAAGTGGTAAAATATTGAAATTATCTAAAAAAATAGAAAAACTATCATTATTATAATATATATGTTACCTAAGTTAAAAATAATTTATAAAGAACCCGCCATTCCTAAAACTAGTGTTTTTTATACAGTCAATAAATTTTTAAAATATTTGGAGATGTCTACAAGTTTTCCTGGATTGTATAATTTTGAAAATAATGATAATTTATGGAGGTGGACAGTTCAATATAATGTTGAACATACTCGATTTGGTTTTATAAGAATATTTGATAATTCAATCCGTTCTTTATCGAATGAATCAATTGAAAATGAAAATAATTCAATACAACCGGATATAGTAAAGAAATTAATATCATTGTCAAGTAGTGTACTGAATAATACTGTGAATAATACTGTGAATAATTCACAAGCTAATGGAATTCCTGTATTAACATTAATTAGTCAAAATCCTTTAGAGTATTCTATAGTTTATGTACCTATTTCGCCTACTTTAACTTTTCAACAATATGTAAATTTATTTAATAATCCGCCTTATTATTTTATAGCACCAGGAACATATAATGAATTTATAAATTCATTTTTCCCGGTTAATCCTATAGTATCAGGTATTAACCTATCGGACCAATTCTGGTGGATTAATATGCCAGATGATTTTAACTATTTAGGTTTATTTTTGGAAAGTTTTAATAGAAATTATAATAATACATATATATGGTATATATCTGATAATGGTAAAACTGGTATACATAAAAAAAATATAAACAAATGGTTTGGTTTTGATGGTGTTCATAACATATTATATCCCCCTAGTGATAATTTAATGGATGTTTTACCAGCAATATTATTATATTGGTGGATACCTGATAATTTTAATAATTTAACTATTAGTAATAATGAGTGAAACATATTTTGATAGATATAATTTTATAATATGAAAATTATATTTATGAAAAAACAGTATTAGGTGTTATTGTTAGAATAACTGGTAAATGGTCAGAACTAATTGTCCAATAATATTCTGCTCGAAATGGTCCATTTATTTTTTTATTACAAAATATGAAGTCAACTCTAATATTGCTCCAAGTTGTCATAATAGCAGGATTATCTTTATGACAATCAAAGAATCCATTTTTTAATAATGTATTAATAACAATACCGTTATCTTTTAAAAATGGATTTGTTTGCCATGATAAGTCGGGTTGTTCTTTTATATTAATAGTATTAAAATCACCCATAATAAATACTACATCATTTGTTTGTTTATATTTTTCAGAGTCACTTATAATATATTGAATTTGAATGAGTCTATTATCTTCAGTTGATACATCAAGATGAGTTACATAAAGAATAATATTATAATTGTTATATTGTATATGTACTTTAATAAAACATCTAGTTTCTTGAATACCTTCATGTATTCCGCTAACAATTTTATTAATTTTAGATTTTTCAAATGTGTATATTGATTCGTCTAATTTTTGACATATACTGTTATCGCAGTAGTTTTTAACAAGTAATATATTTCCATAAACTGCGGAAAACCAGGATGGAACACTATTACATAAAGTTGTTTTATTATATCCTAATTTTTCGATATCTTGATAAAAATTATTTAAATTAATAAATAATTTTTTGTTTATTTTTACTATATTACCTAATATAAATTCCTGTAATCCTATAAAATTAGCATTAATATTTTTAATATCATTTATTATATAATTATATGTATCAGTATCTTCAAATACATTTGTAAAATAGTGTATATTATATGTAGCTATTCTTAATTCAGTATCTTTACGTGTAGAAAGAGTTTTATCTATATTTGTATTTATATATTCTAAAAATTTAAGTTTTAGTATTTCGCTCATATATATTTTTAAAATATAATTATTTTAATATCCAATGATTGATAGGTGATGTAATAATTTAGTAATATCCCATTGATTATCTATATCATTTTCTAATAACCCTTGTTGTATTTTCTCCAGTTCAACCCAAGGTATAGTTGTATCATCAATATCTAGAGTTGAAAATAATTTTTCAAATAATTTACCAAGGGCAAAACATTCAATGGATATATTGTCTTTTAATTCATTTTCTGATAAATTATAAATTGACAAACTAAAATCAGTTAAGCAAGTTATCCCTTGTGAATCAATATAGAATTTATCAATTCCAATATTCATATGAGTAATATTATTTCTATGACAAGCATGTATAGAATTAGCAATATTACTAAATATGCTTAGTTTAGTATCTACATGAATTTTATTCCAATTATTAAGTAATTTTGTTAGATGTAATTCATGATATTCGTAAAGTATATAAATACGTTCTTTATTTTCAATAATAGCTTCTATTTTATGAATATATGGATTATGTGATATGTTTATGTGATTTTGTAATTGTTTTAAAAAAATATCTATATCAATAATTAACTTTTTATTAATAACGTTAGATAAATATATTATATTTGTTGAATTGTCTATAATTTTATAAATGTGTCCCCAATTATTTGTGTGTATATTATGTAAAGTGTAAAACTGTTCTATAATCAGATGAGTGTTAATATGTTGAGGTATATGTAGTGCTTCTATCATATATAATAAAAGTAGATGGAAATTTTAGAATTCCTATTTTTGATAAATCTTATAGTAATCCAAAAAAAATTTTAAATATTGATTTTGACTATGTGCCTAAAATAAAAAAGGGTGTAATAGAGTTATGTAAT
>Ga0194133_10001870_pt1 | contig 34680 bp, 27 predicted proteins | sample TA2KigOf40mmetaG_FD_155448 | JGI IMG/M metagenome (GOLD analysis project Ga0194133, IMG submission 155448) | Freshwater microbial communities from Lake Tanganyika, Tanzania - TA2015055 Kigoma Offshore 40m | ecosystem: Environmental > Aquatic > Freshwater > Lake | place: Tanzania: Lake...
CCTGACGCATCGCCTCTTGTACCGAAACCGGCGTTAGGCCAACCGCCTAAGCCACCATTACCAGATGTACCGTCCGACGGTAATCCACCACCACCAACGACTAGATATAAAATATCGCCGGGCGTAACAGCAATAGATCCAGAGGCAAAACCACCAGCTCCACCATAAAACGTAGAATAACTACCATTACCGCCACCAGCACCCCACACATACGCTATAACGCTAGTTACACCTGTAGGAACAGTAAATGTTTGAACAGTTCCACTTACGTAAGAAAAAGACTGAGTGGAACTTCCACCTGCAACAGTCCACCCTGTGTCGGTTGACGTCGAAGATATTGTAATAGAACCGTTAGATGCAGATGATATCGTGACATTGCTTCCTGCTACAAGATAAGATGTGCCATTTGTCAATCTGGTTAGCGATCCGCTTAGACCTAACAAATGATTTGTAGCACCCGTAAATGTAGTGCCGCTGACCGTCGCAACGATTGAATCGTTAATAGATAAGGTAGCATCTCCAGATGCTGCGCCACCCGTGAGGCCAGTTCCTGCAATTACAGAAGTGATGTCACCGCTTCCACCACCACCGCCGCCACCGCCACCTGCAGAACCTGATATTGCAAGATATTGTATTGAACCTGAAGAGCCAATTATGTTGACGGTTATATTATCGCCGGCAAGGATCTTTGTAGAAAGAAAATCAGGTGTAGAATCATTGGTCGTAACTCTAGCTTTTGTAAATTCTTTTTCTAAAGAATCTTCAACATCTGAAGATGTTATCGTACCATCCTGTATTTGACTGCCTTTTATTTGTGTCGTCGCCACGGGAATATGTATTCTTTTGCTCTTTTTTCTTCATTTTTTGTAATTGTTTTCATACAAAAAATATTCGATTGAGAATATTTAAAATGCCGGCAATTTTTGTCGGCATACAAGGGGTATTAAACAATGGCTTCAACTCGTATTCAATTATCACAGATCAATTCACAAGTCAGTGGTTCTTCTGCAGTGAGCGACGGCTTGTCAGCTGGTTCGTCTCTTAATCAACAATCATCTCTTGCAGGTGATCTTAACGCGCTTCGTTCACAACTCAAGCGCATCTCAGGTACTTCTAACTGGTATGATGCTGTTTCGGGCTCACAAGGCTTGTCAGACATCTACGCTTTCGTTCGCACAGGATCTTCTCCTTCTGCGGCCGCTTTCCAAGGCGCAATCACGACCATCGGCGGCGCGTCTATTGGTGCAGCGTTCAACGTCGCAGGTGCTTCTGCACTCGGTGACTCTCTCTCGGTTGCTGGTGCATCCTCGTTGAATAGTCTCTCAGTCACTGGATCCTCAGGTTTAGCGGTCGTAGGTGCTTCTGCACTCGCCGGCGGCGCTACAGCTGCCAATCTTGTTGTAGTTGGAACTGGTTCCTTTGGCGGGGCAGTTTCTATGGCTAGCACTCTCGGCGTCTCAGGAAACTCACAGCTCGCTAGCGTTGATGTCGGTGGCGGTTTCGGATCCTCTGGTGTCACAATCTCTTCAGCTGGTAACATTCAAGCAGACGGCACTCTTACCGTCAGCGGACTTGCTACACTCGACGGTGGATTGGTGATGGACGCGAACAAGTTTACAGTTGCTAATGGTACTGGTAACACCGTTATCGGTGGTACACTCAGCGTCGAGGGCGCTTCTACACTAGCTTCTGTTACTGTCGCAAGTGCCGCATCCGTCGGAGCCACGTTGGGTGTCGCAGGAGCTTCTACGCTCGGTGGCTCTCTCTCGGTTGCTGGTGCATCCTCGTTGAATAGTCTCTCAGTCACTGGATCCTCCGGTTTAGCGGTCGTAGGTGCTTCTGCATTCGCTGGTGGCGCTACTGCTGCCAATCTTGCGGTAGCTGGAACTGGTTCCTTTGGCGGGGCAGTTTCTATGGCTAGCACTCTCGGCGTCACAGGAGCAGCTACGCTTTCAAGCACTCTAAGCGCCGGTGCTTCTACGCTCAGTTCACTACTCGTGACGGGAAATGCACAAGTTCAAGGCGATCTTCTTGTTCAAGGTTCATTCACGTATATCGAGACCGATAACATGAAGGTCAAGGATGCATTCATCTATCTCGCAACAGGATCTAACGGATCAGTCGATTCCGGTATCGTCCTTAGCAAGGGTGCTGGTGCTTCTTACGACCTTGTGGTTGGACAAGACGGCGGAGCAGGAGAAATTATCTTCGCACAAGTTGCTCACAACTCTGATGGCACATCCCCGGCAGACCTTAATGGTTCGTCACTCGTTCCAGCTTGGCTGAGCAATGTCAAACTCGGCGGTGTTGAAGGCAGCTTGAGCGGTTCATTGGCTGCTTCTGCTGCTGGCGTTGCACTTACCTCTCCGGCGGGTAAAGGTATTGCTATAGCTGCTACATCAGCTCTTTCGCTTGCATCAAATGGTAACGCAGCGATTAACTTCGCAGACGCAGAGCAAGCTCCATCAGGATTCTCGGCAACGACGATCGTAGGTATGCTTAATGAACTTCGTGCAGCAGCTTCAGGCGGAAGTCTTGCAAAGGCTTCTTATGCTTCAAGCAACTTCGCAGGCAACGTTCTCACCTTCTCGGGTCAAGGAACGTTGGCAGCAGCTCAGCATAAGTTTATCGATGTTTACCTCAACGGCGTTCTTATGGCGCCGTCGCGAGACCTTACGGCACTCACAACCACAGCAGTAACGTTTGACTCATCAATCGTCAGCGCGCTCACGGCAGACGACGTGATTGTTGTTATTACGCGCGGCTGATAATCGATAAAATCAGAGACCAGAACTGACTAGTCTCGGGGGCCCGGAGGAAACTCCGGGCCTTTTATTTTTTCGTGTTAATATATTATGATAATTAACTGTGATGGCGTTATGAATCAAGAAAACCAATTATATACAAAAGATGAATTAAACACAAGAATAAAGTTTCTAAATGAATTAATTGATGGTAAAACATCTCAATTAGAAATGATGAATGATGCATTAAAAAAAGTTGAAATTTTTTCTGCTGGTTCAAAGGACATCGGAAATAAAGTCGACGAATTTATCAGAGTCCAAAAGAAAGAATTGAATGAACTTGTAATTCAAGGAAAATTATCTGAAGAAATTAAAAACTTCACAGATTCGGTGATCAATATCATTCAAATATTCTCAAAAAAATCTTCAGAAGAAAATGAAAAATTACATTTTATAAGGCAAGGAGAATTTATTTTTTTAAGCCAAGAGATTGAAAGATTGACATCTTTAAAGAAAAATCATGAAGTTGCTTTAGAAAAAATGAATCAAAATGAAGTTAAAAAGACTTTTGAAGATGTTCACACAGAAATAGAAAAAGACGTGAAAAAAGAAAAAAAAATAAGAATAAGGCCAGACAAAGATCCCAATACAGTATTAGGAAGAACATCTATGCGTTTAGTCGAGGCTAGAAGAAAGAGCATAGAACTGTCTTCTACATCATTTGAAAATGTTTCGAAAAAAAAACAAAAAGGTAATTAATCAAATTAATTAATGCTTATAATAGGTTTGCGATTAATCAAACGCTACCGGAAACGGCTTGATATTTTAATGTGACTACCCAATCAATAGTCGTAGCAGCTTGACCGGTTACTTGCGCTACGATGTTTTGGCCTGAAGTTGTAAGTCCTGCGACCTAAGTCACCGGGAGCTGTCCGATATTGATTGTATTATTTGTCGATCCTCACTTTGTCGATTATACCCATAATTGGTGTATTTAAAGAAATTGGCGAGTTATTCTCCTCGCGTATTCTTGGTGATTTTACCTGTGACTTCGTCGATTACATCGTCGTCTTGTAATTTGTTTTTTAGATATACTCTAAGGATGACATTATTCAATTCAAGTTCAGCAATTTTTCGCTGATTTTCTGCAAAATATAATTTTTCTTTAGCAGACTTGATTACGTTTAATTCTTCTTGCGATATAGAAGGTTGATCTTTTTCTTCACTCATAAATACCTGCTAATGAACTGTAAATATAACAAAATTTTACGAAAAGTTAACCTGCATTTTTAGATTTCGTCGGGCGTTTCTACGACAGAGATTATCTCTTCCCATGTAGTCATAGTAGATTTAAGAAGTTGTTTTTTCTCTTGCTCATCTAAGCGGTCAAGAACGTTGACTGGTCCTCCCTTATAAACTGCGCCACAGTTCCCACATTCAAAATGCCAACTTTTCCATACGTTGTTATATGAAGCTATTCTCCACGCGTCGTATCCACACTCGCTGCAGTGAGGGCCCGCAGGACCAAATGTCGTTGTTGTGCCGCTAGATCCCCTCCATTTTGCGGCGCCAGAGTCTACAAACATAATGCCGCCGGAGGTGGGGGTGGATGATGGATTTACCGTTTTATTTCCAATAAAAATTACGTTTTGCCCACCCCCATACGTTGGGGGTAATTCCCATCGCAATTGCAATATTTCCTGTACCAGCAAGGTCAAGCACCGTATGGCCAGTTCCAGAGTGCAATGTCAACGCAAAAGACGTCGAAGTACAAACATTTAAGTCTGTGGTAACGTTAGCAGAAATATTATTCGCAATTAAACCCATATTTATCTTTTCACTTTTCTATTATTTAAATAGAGCTGACCTCAGAACTTGAGGGTAGGGTCCTCGTCAAATTGAGGTATTGCTTCAAGAAGGAATTTGTAACGTTTGCCTGTTTTGTTGAATCGAATTGTGAGCATTTCTTCTTCTTCGATAAGGGTATAGTCTCCGCGGTCGTTCCTGAGGTGTAAGTCGGCCGTGTAGATGTTTGCCCAACGATTAGACTCAGAGCCTAAGTTATATGAGTTATCAGAAATCGGCAAAACGCTTGAATCGACTCTGCCTGTAAAAGTAATCGAATCGGTGATTGCATTGCCGAGGTCGACGTCACCGTTCAGCGTAGCTGCTCCGCCGACGTTAAGAGTGCCGTCTGCTGAAATGTTACCAGCTGAAGAGATTGTGACACCAGTGCTTCCGAAACCGCCACCGACATCTAGCGCACCGGCAACACTCACGTTAGCACCGGCAAGTGTCAGCGCAACTGTATTGTCGGAAGCCTTGATATCGTTGCCACCGACCTTTAAGTCACCGGCAACAGTTACATCAGCACCGGCAAATGTCAGCGCAACTGAATTGTCGGAAGCCTTGATATTGTTGCCACCGACCGTTAAGTCACCGCCGATGGCTGCGTTACCATCAACACTGAAAGTGCCGTTTGCTGCAATGTTACCAGTCGAAGAGATTGTGACACCGGTGTCTCCGAAACCGCCACCGATTTTAAAGTCTCCAGAAGTTTTGTCGAAAGTTAAACCGCTATTTCCGCCGAAAGATGATCCGCCATCGTTGAATTGAACGAACGTATCAGATCCTCCCGGTGAACCTCCCGTAGAAGAAATAGTGATTGGCCCGTTGGATTGTGAAGCAATCAATATTCCTGAGCCGGCAATTAGGTAGGATGTTCCATTGGTAAGCTTTGTCAATGAACCACTCAACCCAGCATTATGCGTTGTAACGCCGACAAACGTTGCGCCGGCTAAAAGAGCAACTTCATCAGTATGTGCAAGAGTTCTAGACATTCCTTCTATGAAAGCAGTTGGACGTCCGGATGTCTTATTCATACCAAGATCACCGACTGCAAGAGGTGTAGAAGTTGCATTAAATCGTAGAATGGCACCAGGCGCGGATCCACTAACACTTAAAATTCCGGCAGCAGATCTTCCGAATCCAATGTCGCTGGGCTGTCCGTTAGAAGATTGAAATCCTAATGTGTTTGAAGATTGAAAAATATGATTGACATTTTGTTCTATCGTTGTTGCGGTTCCTCCAGCAGACCAACGATATATCGTAGAGTTTGCTTGGCCAACTTCAATATAGGATGAATTCGGCCCTATTCTGAATGTTGCTCCTGCAGCAGGCCCGATGTGAAGTGATCTAGCGGGAGATGCTATACCTATGCCTAATCTATTGTTGTCGGCGTCCCAAACAAATGTGCTATCTTGTTGGATTATTCCATCACCTTGGTATAAAACTCCGCTAATTACTGTTAATGATGTAGAACCTAAAGTACCAGAAATACCAAGATGCGTTCCATTAAAATTTAAATTTCCTTCTGCAATCAACCCGCCGGCTCCGTCCGCGGTAATAATGTTGTTGTTTAATCCATTACCCCCATTCATCGTTGCGGCTGTAGAACCTATTGTAACGCTGCCGTTCGAACTAGTCGTAATCGAAATAGGAGAAGATGCTATAAGATATGATGTTCCATTCGACAATTTTGTTAATGATCCAGAAAGCCCCACTGTTGCAGTTACATTAGTCGCAGAAATTGTAGTTGTGTTAACTCCTCCATTTAATATAGCTTGTCCTGCAAGCGTTAATGTTGAAGAACCCGTAATACTTTGCTGAACTGTTAATGTTCTTGTGATATCCAATCCAGAAGAGCCGGTCACTGATAAACTGTCAAGCTGGTTATTCGTTCCTTTTCCAGAAATATTGCCGTTAAATATTGCAACGTCTGAGAAATTTGAGGAGCCAATGACATCTACGTTACCAGCAATAGTTACGTTTCCAGATGTTTCGACACTAAAAGTTTGAGTCTCTGAACCATCTACGATAGAAATATTTCCTGAAGAAATTAGTCCGCTAGTTCCAAAAAGCGCTTTTTCATGAATATACATTCCAACATCAGAACCTGGTGCAGGTGGAAATGATGCATTTGGTCTATTCGCTACAATTACAGATCCAGATATTCCGATAATCGAATTTAAATGTGCACTTCCTGATATATGACCGACTAATGCCATTGAACATTTCTCCTAAGTTTATACGCCTAGGTTAAATATTCAATTACAATTTAAAGTTGCTCATCATCCAGCGGTTGCAACAACATTTTATATCTTTTACCAGTGATATTATTTACTACACAAAGGTAATCACGCTCTTCTGCTATTGTCCAATTGCCACGATCATTACGGAGATGTAAATCTCCTGTATACACGTTTGCCCAACGTTTTTCAGAAGAGCCTAAATTATGCGTTGTGTCTGAGTCTGGGATGATATCACCTTGCATTCCAAACGAGCCTGTTAATGATAGTCTGTTGGTAGAAGAGTTGAAATTTAAGTTTGCTGATGAGTCAAACGAACCGTTACTATTGAATTGAATTTCTGTATTATTTCCAGCGACCGATGATGCTCCTCCGGTAGAAGAAATTGTAACCTGTCCATTTGATGCAGATGTTATCGTTACGTTTGTGCCTGCTACAAGATAAGAAGATCCATTCGTAAGCGTAGTAAGTGATCCTGAAAACCCCAATTTTGAGGTTATAGAACCTGTTACATACGCATTGTTTAATCCGTAAATGTCTCCTTGGACATCTAGATTAGACATCGCAACTATATTGCCTGTGGAAACAATTCCTCCATACCCCAATAATGATCCTGCTATTTCCATGCTGCCAGAAGAATACAAGTTTCCGTGAGTATATGCGTCTGAGTATAAATCTGTTGTTGATATGACTGAAAAATTAGACAAAACGCCTAGGTCTGATTGAACCAATACGTTTCCTAATAATTCGGTGCTTCCAGACACAACTATGTTTGATTGAACATCAACATTTTGAATGAAATAGCTTTTTCCTACAACGGAAAAATCATTTTGAGATAAAACATTTCCTTCTACGGTCAACATTCCAGACAAGATAGAAGAACCAGAAACGTATAAGTCATTTAATGCGTAAATGTCTCCTAAGACATCTAGATTTGACATTGCCGCCATGTCATCGATGGCTGTTAAATTTCCATAAACTGATAAATCATCAGCAAATTCAACGCTACTTGATGCGTACAAATTTCCATGAACGTAAGCTTCTGAGTATAAATCAGAAGTTAAAAGAACTGAGAAATTGGAGACGACACCAAGATCTGATTGGATAATCGTATTTCCTAATATTTCAGTAGTACCTGAAACTACTAAATCCGTTTGAACGTCGACGTTTTGGCCAAAAACAGAATTTCCAGCTACCAACAAGTCATTTTGAACTATTAAATTATTCGACGTTAATGTTTCAGAAAAAATAGATGAACCAGAAACATATAAATTGTTTAAAGCGTAAATGTCTCCTAAAACATCTACGTTTGACATTGCTGACATGTCATCTACTGAAACAATACCTCCATATCCGATTAATTGTCCTGCTATTTCTGCTAAGCTACCAGATGCATACAAGTTTCCGTGGACATAAGCTTTTGAGTATAAATCTGTCGTTGATATAACTGAAAAATTAGATAAAGCTGCTAGCTCTCCTTCAACGAGCGTGTTACTTAAAAACTCAGCGCTTCCTGATACAACAAAATCTGTTTGAAGATCAACGTTTTGTAAAAAATAGCTTCTTCCGATTACTGTGAAATCGCTTTGCGCTAAAAGATTTGCAGATGAAACGATGGGGCCAGTAAATGTTGTTCCACTAATCGTTGCAACTACAGAATCATTTATGTTGAGAGTAACAGTACCAGTTGTGGCGCCACCTGTTAATCCTACTCCTGCTACAACGCCTGTGATATCGCCGGCGCCAGGAGTTATCCCTGCTGATCCAGCTGATGACGTTAATATTCTTATCGTGACGACATCAGGGGCAACTAATGAAAAATTAAATCTTACCGTACTATCTGTAGGAACGGTATAATCATTCCCGACACCAGGTGTTAAGAGCTGTCCATTTTTGTATACGTCGACGTCATCTTCTTCGTTATATCCTGGCATAAGAATGCCTATTGAAGAAAAATTAATATCTCCAAAGATATCTTGATCTGTTCCAGCAAAGATTCCTTTTGCATAGCCATTGGTACCGGCGGAAATTGTTATCGAACCGTTTGAACCTGTAACAACGGAAACATTGCTTCCAGCTACAATATATGAAGAACCATCTACTAACGTAGTTAGTGATCCTGATAACCCAGCTTGGTGTTTTGTAGCTCCAGTAAATGTTGTGCCGCTTACTGTCGCAACAACATTATCATCTATAAAAAGAGTATAAAAATTGTTTGATCCGGCGTCGGCAGATTTTATTCCTGCGCCAAGTGATATTTGTCTTTCGTTTGATAACGATGAAGTTAAGGAAGTAACAAGATATGACGCGGCTTGATCTGCTCCAGGAGGACCGCTTGGACCACCACCGGAAGCATAGACTGGTTGTTGTCTAAAAAATGAGTATGTTTTTCTTAACCTATTTTTATCATCGGTCATTTTTTAGTGAATCCAGGGTGATTGTATACTATCTATTAAACAATGCATGTGCTTACATACGATAAAATTATTCAGCTCAAGACATTCTGCGCCTATGAAAATGTTAAAGATTACTAATCATTAAAGAACATATTTAAATTTAACGCATAGTAGAAGCCTAAATCATGAATAATCTAAGGCTGTACTTAAACATGTTGGTAAAATTGCCTTTAAATGACTCATGTTATCATAAAAATATTTTTCAAAATGTTTATGATGACAAAATAGTCGGATTTAATAAAGTTAATGGTACTGATTTTTTGTTAAATTCATACCCATCTGTAATTTCTTTTGAAGGATTGTTGTATCCAACGGTTCAGCATGCTTATGAAGCGTCTAAAACCAACAATTTTGAAATAAGAGAACTTATTAGAAAATGTAAGACATCTTCTGATGCAAAGAAGCTATCTAGATCTATAATTGTCGAAAAAGAATGGGTCGAATCAAAAGTACAAATTATGAAAAATTTGATTCGTGAAAAGTTTCAAAACCCGTTTTTAAGGCATATGTTGTTATTAACGGATAATTTTAAATTAATTCATGAAAACAATTCTAACGACAAATTTTGGGGTGTTTTAAAGAATAAAAAGGAAGGAGAGAACTGGTTAGGAAAAATTCTTGAGGAAGTAAGAGAAGAAATAAAATCACAAGAAAATGATTTTTGACGAGAAAGGATGTAATTTTGTATGGTTAAACAAGCTATAATTGTCAGAAAAGACATGAACTTAAAGAGAAAAGAGATAATTTCTCAGGCTACGAAAGCTTCGATAAAGTTTATCGTAGAAAACAATGAATCTGAAAGATGTGGTCAATTACTCGTCAATTTATCTAGTGATGAAACGGCATGGTTAACGGGTTCTTTTTTACAGGATATCATGTTTGTTGAAACAAAAGAACAACTAGAGAACATAATGTTTAAAGCAGAAATTTTAGGGATTGAAGTTTACCCAGTTTTTTCGAAAAAATGTAATAATATGTCTGAAACTTCTTGTGTAGCGTTAGGTCCAGATGAACCAGAAATAATAAATAAATTAATTCATGGATTAAAATCGTTATAAAGTTAAACTGTTATAAAACTTAGAATAAGAATTCTATCACATGAAAAAATGTAAAGTAAAATTAATCGATGAAAAATCAAAGAAAAAGTATTTTTATTTGTCTCCTACCGCAGATTTACTTTATTCTTTAGCATTAAAATTTAGTAATAAATCTTTGATAAAAAAAATGAAGCTTAATTCAGAAATTGAAATTATTTCTTTGGATCCAAATGAAGAACAATGGATCGAAATTGAGTGGAATGGTTGTCAAAACGTAAAAATACATGATAGATTAGTCAGAATGAATTATGTAAAGTTAGTAAAAACAACAAAATTAACTTCAGGGAATGATTCTGACACATTAATATCAATTTATCTTGGATGGATGCTAAAAGATGATTTAAGCTTTACTACGCATAAAAAGAATGGTGTAAAAGTAACTTTACTTTCAAAAGATGATGAGCAATATGATTTTTGTGAATTATTTCAATCTTACGATGAGATTATTAAAAGCGTTCTAACACCTTCGTAAACAAACAACCGTTGCTAATATTATGGATTTTCTTCTTTTTTAATTAATTCTTCTCGCATTATTCTATTCTTATAATAAGGTCTTGAAAAATATAATTCTAATAATTTGTTTTCAGATGCTGGCATGGTATCAATTTCTGAATCTTTAAATAAATTTTCTTGCGCTTCTTTTAATAATCTTTTTTTTACATTATTAATTTTTCCGTCTATAGACTCTAATACCCATTGTTGCACGTCTAATAAGTCATGTTGCAACACTTTTTCATCCAAATCATTTATTTCTATTAATATTTTCATATAAATTTATCCTAACAGCCATCCGCTAAAATACGAGCAAACTTGTCCTGCTGTCGTATTGTCAACAATTGTAGATTGATTGTTTGTTCCACCGCTTTGTCTAAGCTGGACCTTCGCTGTGTCTCCAACATCCATATCAACAACCGCTGAACCACACATCCAATAATAATCTAAATCTGCTGAAAAATTAGGATCGATGACACTCATTTGGTACGTTGCATTTGATGTAACTAAAGAAAGGTAATAATAATTTGCCGCAGTATCAATATCATCAATTCTAATCGAAACATTGAAAATATATTTTCCAGTAACTGGTGCTGTGAATCTAAAGTTTGTACTGCTATCGTAATTCGATTGTACATCGAAGCGTTCACTATTAAATTGTATGTCGAATGCGCCTGTGTTTGCGATAGATTGCCCTGTACTAACATATGCTAAAAAACAAGGTTGGTCTTGCATAGTAATGCATCCCGTACCATTTCTGATTTTAACGTATGAATCGCTGTACTCACTTCCAATAGTAATTTTTTTTACAGCGTTAGTATTAATACCGCCGCCTGTCGTGTTAGTGCCTCCAACGTTAATGTATGTGAGAGCATTGATAGTTCCTATGTTAACCAAGCTGTATGCATATGGTTGTGTGGCACCAAATGCATGACTAATGATATCAACCTCGTGACCGTTAGAAGATGGACCATCACAAATACGAACTCTATTATAACCAGATGTATTTTTTGTGCCTAATTCGATTAATTGAGCTTTGGTAGCAGTACCATCGCCATCAGAACCTATCTTTATTGTTCTAGAAGAATATGTGTCTTGTGTTCCTATGTAAATGTCGCCGTTTGGTGTAACAACATCCAAGTTTCCAGCTTGTATTGACAATCCGCTTGACCCAGCTTGAATAGTCGTAGTAGAAGTGCCTGATGTACTACCCAACGTAACGGTGGCTGGTTTAAGTGACCTGCCTTGCAGGTTAATAAACGTTCTGTCAAACAGCGTGCTAAAGCCGATGTATCCGTCATACAATGGATTTCCATCGGTCGTAAAACGAACATATTTATCAGTTGGTGCGTTTAACCAGGTTTCTCCGTCATTCTTTTGAACTATAGCGTATTTGCCCAGAGAATGATTAAGGTCTTTGTGACCGAACATCGCATAAGTCCCAGCAAATCCAGGCAATGAACCTATCTCTGCGTCTCCGATAAATGCGTCGGCGGAAGTTGAAGAAGATCCAGTTATTTGCGTAAAGGTGCTGCCTGAAATAACAGTTCCTAAAAGACCGTGATTGATTCTTACCATCCCAAGACTTTTGGTATTTCCGATCGTAATAATTTGAGGCTGTGTCGCTGCTGTACCAATATTAATGGTACGTGTTGAATCACTCGTACCGATATCGATGTTTCCTTCTCCAGCATCAAGCTTCAGGAAGCTATCACTCACAGTGCTTCCCAGCGTAAAAGATCCTCGGCTTCCAGCTCTTCCTGCAAAATTAAAAACTGTGCCAAACAGTGTGCTAAAGCCGATGTATCCGTCATACGACACGTTGCCATCAGTCGTAAAGCGAATGTATTTGTCGATCGGAGAATTTAACCAGGTTTCACCATCATTCTTTTGAACTATAGCATATTTGCCCAGAGAATGATTAAGGTCTTTATGACCGAACATCGCATAAGACCCAGCAAATCCAGGCAATGAACCTATCTCTGCGTCTCCGATAAGTGCGTCGGCGGAAGTTGAAGAAGATCCAGTTATCTGCGTAAAGGTGCTGCCTGAAATAACAGTTCCTAAAAGACCGTGATTGATTCTTACATACCCAAGACTTTTGGTATTTCCGATCGTAATAATTTGAGGCTGCGTCGCTGCTGTACCAACATTAATGGCACGTGTTGAATCGCTCGTACCGATATCGATGTTTCCTGTTCCAGCATCTATCGTTGTAGAAGAATTACCGTATGTACTACCTATGTTTACACCAGCTCTGTCTCCTGATCTTCCTGAAAGGTTGATCAATGTTCCAGCACCAGCACCAGCATATCCAATGTAACCATTGTAAGATGGATTTCCTGCTGACGTGAAATACACATATTTAGCTTCTGGCGCATTTAAATAAGTGTCTCCGTCATTCTTTTGAACTATAGCATATTGACCTAAACTTGTTTGATTTTTATGACCAAACATAGCGTAGGTGCCTGCGAATCCAGACAAAGAGCCAACCTCGGCGTCATAAGTCGTAATATTGCCTGTCGTGTCTGCGACAGTTGCGACAGAATTTTGCAATAATTTTCCCGTAGTCCCATTAAATCTTGCTATTGCATTAGCAGTTGCGCTGGCAGGTCCTACGACGTCTCCTGTGCCAGCTCCACCAGCAGTGGAAGAAATTGTAATTTGACCATTCGATGCTGATGTTATTGTTATATTATTTCCTGCGACAAGATAAGAAATTCCACTATGAAGCCTAGTCAAGGATCCACTTAACCCTTGTCTAAAAAATGAAGCACCATTTGAAGTTAGGCCTCGAGAAAAAGTTGATTGACCGGTAACTTTTAAGTTAGAAGCAGAATCCGTTAATCCTATTTGAAAGTTATTAGGACTTAATATAAGTTTAGTCGTTTTATTATTGGTATCTTTGACAACTAAAAATATAGATTTATCTACTTCATTTTTTGTTATTGTCATAATATTATGAAATTATGCTGTTAAGTTACCAGAATCATCTAAGCTTAACGTAATTAATGATAAATTAGTTACAAAACTTGATTGTCTGTTTCTAGTCTGCATATCAAAATAAGGTAAAGAAGACGTCGCATATTGACTTAAGTTTTGAGATTGAGTATTCTCTGGTTTAGTTATATTTCCTTCTGAATCAACAAAAGTTACAACAACAGGATTGTTTAGAATTGTATATGAAGATTTTTTTTCATTTATAACATTGACAAAAATTCTTTGTTCTAACATATCTCTAAATTGTCCAAATCTTCCTTGTCTAAAATAAGCAGAAGTGTATTGAGGTAACCCGCTATATAATCCGTATCTCCACCCTCTAATAATAGGCCCTATATTCCAGTAACTTGTTCTTACTGACTCATAATTCCCTGCGGGAGCTCCTCTTGGGCTTAATGACGTGGTTTTTCTATCTCTAAAATCAGGCCAGTTTGTTGTTCCGCGACGAGCAAAGCTCGTTCTTTCAAAAGAATCAACTATATTAGAATCAAAAAATACAGTACTAACATCCCCATAACCGAATATTGTTTTTATTAAATCGTTTTTATTCGTTGAACCGGTTATTGCAGTAGGCGATGACAAGTTAACGTCAATTGACCAATGGTGATACCAATTTCCTGTTGACGGCGAAGAATAGTCTAAGTCTTTAGCTTCTTTTACTGGACGATAAACCTTTTGTCGGCCGACTGTTCCAACTATTAACCCATTAACTTGTTTATTAGTTGATAGCTGCGTAAATGTTTGAGAATAAAATTCTGCTACATGAGAAGCTTCTATGTTATTAAATAGCAATTCTTTTTTTCTTTGCACATTAGAATATTTCGGTTCAAATGGATACGATTTAGTCCAATGCTTGTCAACACCTGGGTTTAAGTTTACTGGTCTATTTATCCCCGGGGTGTTGGCTGAGGGGATATAGTTATCAAAAATAATAAACCCTACATCTCTATTTTGAATACCAAATGCTGGCCCGCCGCCGGCGGCTTCATCATCCGACGGATACATATAAAAAATATTACCGCCATTTATTTTGAAGCACGCAATAGGATCAGGCGGCAATGTGTCGTATATTCTTTCTTCTGCACAATCATGTTTTGAAGCCTTTAAATTTCCTGCCTTTTCGCTGTACGGTTGCATTCTATAAGAAACAGAGTTTGAAAAATCGAAAATAGAAGTCCCAGGGGTCGTCGTGTTTTCGTAATTCAATATCTTTCCAAATATCACGCCTCTATCAAAAGAAATTCCATTGGTAGGTACTAGTTTTTTTATTCCACGTTCCTGTCTAATTTCAACTAAACGACCCGCAACAACTCTATCATAAGTTCCAGAAATATAAGATTCTTTACTCTCTATTTCATGTTGATCAAGAACTCTTACCATGTCTTTGTTCCTCCAGCAACTACATCGTGAATTGCAACAGATGCTAATGGTTGATTTAACGTGTCATGAAATTCTTTTCCTTCGGAGATTAAACTTCCATAAAGAGTAATATGAATGCTTCCTGTGGTTAATTTGATATCATGTTCTATGGACCCAGAAGTATAAGGAGGAGATGCTGGTATGGCTGGTCCTCCGGTCGGAGGAATTGTTTCTACTCCTGAAAAAAATACCGGTCTTGATTTCGAGACAGAAAGTATCAACTTGTCTCCAGGAAATAAAAGATATGGTGATGCTACTGTCTTTTGTTTTTGAGCAATTGAAGTTGCATATAAAACTTTATCTAATCCGCCAGCAAAAGAAATTATATTTTTTAAATTTTGAAGAGTTGAACTTTTTTTATACAAATAGAATGGATTGTCATAACTTTTTTCTGTAAAAGTCTTAAATTCTTTTCCGAATATCGAACGATTTGATGAGTCAAATCCTTGTGAATTTCTTCCAAAGTTATTTATCGAAAGAATTGCGCGTTCTCTAGTACCAGTACTTCCTCCAAAGCTAAAAACAGTTGTTTCTTCGCTTCCGAATGTCCACTTTTCAGTATTAAGAAGTTGTGTTAACGCTGAATGAGCAGCGCTTACAGACATTCCTCCGTGGGGCCCTGTATATGCTTGCGTTATATAAAAAATATCTTTTGCTAAAAATCCATTTGATATAGAAGATTGGCAATTAACCACGACGCTTCCAGTATATTGACCCACGGTTCCACTGCGAATAACCGCAGTAGGCCAAGAATAAGCCTTAAATCCTATCGGACTAAGCTGCCATATATTCCCTGATTGAGAAGTCGGACCAGCAGAAATATCTGGCGTGTTAGAATAAGTTAATTCTGATATATCATCAAGTTCATGGGTAAAAGTTCCTGATAAAATCAAATCTCTAACACTGGTCCTTCTACCTGAAAAAACTTGATTAAACAATGAGATTGTTATGCCAGGTCCTCCAACATCAAACGTTGTTGCTACGGATCCTGGTACTTGTGGAGAATTTGAAGTTAATGGAATAAAACATCTAGTTTTATCATTAAACCATCCAGGTCCAGCTTCAATTGGTATTTCAATTACTGCTTTTTCTAGTAAGAACGGTTGTTGAATCGGTATTGTGAATGTTTCGTCATCTATTGCTGAATATCTGTTATCTGCTTGGACGCTTTTGTCATACTTTTTTGTAAGAGCGTTTATTTCATTTTCACGAGTTAGAGAACTATTTATTAATCCGTCAGTTGCTCTAGTTCCTATTGATCTATTTGCAGAGCCTGAAATTAAATTAAAACCAAAAGCATTAAAGCATCTATCGACTTCGATTATTCTATCAGCAGATGCATCTCCATATGGATTTGCTATGTCAAATTGCCCATTTAAAAATGATGAAGTTGGATATTGCCATCTATTTGTTTTTGAATTAAAGTAATAAATGCTTGATGAAGCTCCGAATAATTTTGTTTTATGATCAACTCTAAAAGATAGTCTAATTTGCGTCTTTGATTTTAATGATTGATTGAATCCTTCCCCTACGTCTTCAATTTTACTACCTGTTAAGAAAAAAGAGTCAGATAATGCGTTTGGATCATTTTCAAAAATTTTATTTTCATTAAATGGGCGTATGTAATCTTTTTTTGTATCTTCTAAATAAGAATCTACGAGAGATTTGACAATACTCGAAGTTATAATAAAATTGTTAGAAAATAAGTTTTGGTTTTCTGATACGCTCAAAAGATTTGACCCATAAAACCTCGGCAATGAAGTTGGAAAACTGACTACGCCGTTTGTGTAAGCTATCGATTTTCTATCATCAAATGATATTTTGTGATTTCCTGTTCTTGAATCACCGGTTTTAGCTATCGTTGGTAGATTTATTTTTGAATCTTTTTCTTTTAGTAAAGATCTGGGTAATATCCTTCTTAAATTTAATGGTGGGTGAAAGGTAAAAACTGCTCCAATTTCTCCGATGGCTGGCCAATGTTGATCAATTTTTAAGTTACACGCATATTTCGCCGTATTTCCATCTGCTAAGTCAGAATATGATGGATTATACGTGGCACCACCAAATTCATATTTTGTTCTTGCATAAGTTTCATAATTTAATTCATAAGAAAAATCTCTAAAAGAATTACCCGTCATAAAGACGCCGACTGTCGCATCTTCTTCTGTTGAAGAAACAAATTGCAATTTTGATAATGGAAGATAACGATATTCTATTTTCCCATTTTCGTATAAAACAAATTCAAATTTTATTACATTTCCTCGTACTGTCGTTGAAGACCATCTAATGATTAATCTTCTACCTTCAGGATTTTGATTATCGTTGTAATATCTGACACCATAATCTATCGGGCTTAACTTAGCATCTGGTTGTGATAATCCTTTTTCGTATAAATCAATTTGATTTATTGATAATCCTGCTGATGACGGGTCTTCATATCGATTTTGCAAATCATCAAACCAAACTGCAAACAGAACGTGTTTTATATTACCAGCAAAATTTGCTTTGATTGCTGCATTAGCATATGATACAGGTGAAAGCAATCTAGGAGGAGGAGGGAATGGTGGAATTACAAATATGTCAGATAAATTAAATGTCCCATATCTAGGATCAATTAAGCATACCCATCCATCAGGGGAAACAACAAATGACTTATATGCTAGCCCATTAAATAAAAATGGAAACCCTATATCAATAGGGGAACTTACACCGTCGTCAACTCCTTCTTGTGATATTGGATCAGGTATACAAGAAAATTTTTGTTGTGGTACGCTAACGAACCCAATGTTATATTCTTTGCTTAACGTAAGAATATATTTTGAGATGTCTCTATTAGGTGCTGCTCGTAAAGATTTTGGAGTAGGCATGTTAGTATGTAAAACCCCCAAATGCTATAGAGTCCGTTCCTTTTGACCAAACATCATCGTACGTCCAACCTGCCGACGCTGAAATATCTCCATCTTTAACGTAATTGTCAGTAGAACTATTCATTTTTTTTACGACTTCAATCATGTCTTCAGACAAATTTGTTGATAATTGTACCTTATTTGACAAATCGTTAAAAGGATCCAAATATACTTTATCATTAGTATTGAAGAAACCCATTGTAGGAATTTTTTTTACATTTCCAATGATATCAACCATATCCAACCAAGGTTGGATTTTATGTTTTGTATACTTCTTATCAACAGTTAATTTTCTATCGCTAGCCAATACAATATCTAGATTTCCATCAGATAAATGACCTTTTACTGATCTTGCTTCAAACGGAATATCAATGCTAAAAAATGAAGCAACGGATCTTATAGGCATTGGCTCTATAATTCCGTTAAAATTATAATTTTCTAGTTCATTAAAATCGCTTGTTATTATAGGATATGTTAATTGGTTCGTTTGAAGAAACTTTATAGGATTATAAAATTCTAAATCTTGATAATAATTTTCTGGAAAAATATTACCCTTTTCTGATCCAAATGAATTCTTTTTTATAACATTCCCAGGTTCACCAGAATGAATTTTTGGAATTGATCTTGCAAAGAAATGTTTTGATCTGGTTATTTCTACACCTTGTCGATAAGCATCAATCGCTGAAGTATCTATTGAACCTGTATTAACGTAAGAAGACGAATTGCTGGCCTTGAGTCTTTCATCTTTGTTGACACCAGGGGTATCATCAAAATATTCTTTATTATTTGAAGGTAAGAATTGGTAAAAGAATACTTTATTTTTTTTAGGTGTCAATAATTGTGAAGCTCTATTAAAGATGGTGTTCATTTGAATAACTTATAAATTTCCTTCATGTATGATTCTTCTTTTGTTTTGTTTTACGTAGTTTTCTGAAAAGAAATACTCTATTTTATGTCTTTCTAGCATGTGAGATTCAATAACGAAGTTAGTTCCTTTATACATTGTTTTCTTTGGCATCAATTGTTCAATAAATGTGCTGATTGAATTATCAAACCAGCTGTAGAATTCCATAAAAGCTTTAAAATTTAATTTATCTTTTAAACGATTGAAATAAATGCTTCGCAATTTTTCTAAATCTGGATAATCAGAAGAAAATACTAATTCTGGATTTCCTAAATAATTTTCCATAGATTCAAATGTCGAAAACATATTAATAATATCTTTGTTTAAAGAATCAACTAACGAAAAATCTATTGAAAATCTGGCATCATCTTGTGGCGTCTCTGATCTTGTTATTTCGTAAACAGGAGACGGTCTTGCCCATTCATTTCTTGATATCAAATATTCATCATTATATCCTCTTACTCTTACTTTTTCGTTAGTAACAGCTTCATCAAAGTATGCAGATAAATGAGAATATCGAATGATTTCAGGCAACATGCAATTTTTATTAGCTGGAAATCCCGTCCCATTTAAGTTTATTCCGTTTTCACTAAAATCCAAAAATGTAATGTTACCGTTATTGTCAGCTGACTTTATTTCTTGCTTTACTAAAGATTCTAATCTTAATCTTTCGTAAGAACCTGATTCTGAAATCGAATAGTTGTAATTTACCAGCGGGTTGTCGACGCCTAATGATTGATAGTTTGTTAAATGAGATAACCATTCATTTTCACTTAACGCTTTTGACCAAAATTTTAGTCTTAAAGCGCGACCATCAAATGCAGTTTTTCTTGAAACAGATTCTGCAACTGAAAGATTGTTATTTAAAAAACGATAAGTTGAAGTAGAACCTTCAGGAATTGTTTGATTAGATCCTAGTGTAATAAACGCTCCAGAAACGTTGGTTTGATAAACTAAATCTAATTTCCTGAATACGTTACTATCTAATGGCGAACCAGATCCTGTTAATTCATAAAAATAAGATGAAGTTGTAGATGAATACAAAACCTCTCCTTCATTTTGAGTACCTACTCTTATAAAATAAGACGATGATGCTATAGAATCAATTGAGTCATTTCTCTCGCAACCGAAAGAAACGTTCCAAATATCACCATTAAACAAGCTGCCCGTTGGCAAATTTAAAGTCATGTCTAATAAAGGAGCATTATCATCATTTCCAGGGCGCAAAAACAGTCTAACCTTTGGATCATTTTCATCATAATATCCAATGAGATTTGCAACTAATCCTGGATTTTGTATTCCTGATCCCGTTACGCATAACCTTGCTAGGCTTTGAGTAAAAGATGATAATGAGATAGGTAGTTCATATTTGTAATTGCATTCGAAAGTCCATGAACCTGATGTTAGCAATCCGTCGTTGATAGAGTTTGATATTCCATGAGGATTATAAATGTGCTTTTGTACGAATGTTCCTTCTGGCTTGGGATATCCAGGTTGTAATCTAGATGATGACAAGAATTGAGACGTGACTAAAGAAGATGATGAAAAATTAATGATGGTCGTTAAATCAGATTTACTTTCTTTCGCATGAAGCAATTTTCTATATGTAGGTCCACCATATTCTCTAAATCTTACGCTAGAATCAGGTTCTATTCCGATTGATCTTAGAAATGCTTTTATACTTTGTTGCGTACCTTTAGAACGAATTATTGAAGGTAAATTTATTAATATTCTTCTTAAAATTTCATGTTGAACTGACCTTAATGATAAGCTTTCATTTCCTTTAATTAAAGGATCAATATTTTCTGCAAGAACATATTGATCAATTGTCGCCGATGTGAAAAGCGGAGGTAAAAAGAAGCCATAATGTTTTGCAATATCAAATAACATGTTATTTGGAATGCTCTTATTTAATTCATAATCTACTGTCTTTAAAGAGCTAAATGCATCTAAAAACAATTTAATTTCATCAAAAAACTTTGCCCATATGTAGAGCAAAGATAACATAATTTGAACGTTGTTTAATTTACCTTGCCCTGGTATTCCAGAGCCTCCGTATTGAGATCCATTATTGGCTTCAGCTGATGTCAATCCTTCAGCAGCGGCGCCTTCGACAAGGTAGTGTCGAGGAATTAACTTGGTTATGATATTAGGATTTTCTAAATCGTATGCAGATGCGCTTGTTAACAATTCAACGTTTAGATTAATTACATCTTGATATGCGGGGAATAAAACAGGTGATAAATCATTTCTTTCATAAATTAAATTGCTTAATGGATCATTTTTTGCATTTTCTCTCAAAAAACCAGAAAAATTGCTAATGAAAGAATGTAATGAATTTCCTGAACTATCTAAAACTATAGAGTTTGTGATATCATCAGTTATTGGTGATAGAGGTGGTGCGGGTTCGTTAAATTTATAATATAGTTTTAAATCTGGCGCGCTATGTATGGATTTTTTTGCGTAAGATTTTTGTTGAGAAGTTGTTCTGAATGAGTGAAATATTCTTAATTCGTCGATAGTTCCTGACAACGTCTGTCGAGGCGTTACTAAATTTCCTTCTACATAATAGGAAGTTCCGCTTCCTATCAATAAATCGTTATAGTCTATGCTAAGATTACCTATGGTAGTTGAACCTGTTGTGGTAGAAATAATAGATTCGTTATTAAAAATTTTTAAATTTTGTAATTTTGAATCTCTATCTAAAACGAAGCATAAATGATTAAAAATTCCTTTTTCAATCGTTGCAGATGTTGACATAGCCAATGAACCAGAAAAAACGTCGAACTGTGCTATGGAATAATTCGTAGAAGCTATAGGGTTTAAACGTATAGAAAACCCATGATTTTTATCATGATTAATCTTTTGTAATAATATTTGTGTTCCATTAGTTTGAATTTTAGGAATTTTTAATTGTAGCTCTATGCTTAACGAATTATTGTTTTTAGGGTTTAATGTAGAAACTTGTGCGTCGGCATTTGGACTTAATGACGGAAATATTACCCCTTGAATATCTTTTACTTGTATATACGTTCCTAATGTTGGTAAAGTTTCAGTTGTTTGAGTTCCTGAAAAATGAAGTTGTCCTTGATACTTTGGAAATCTATCAAAAACCCACTTGTCAAATCCAGATAAATCAGTAAAGAAATTTTCGACTTCTTCTCTAGTTCCGTCAAACGGGAATCCATTTATGATTTGCTCAAAGGTTAAATTTACTTTAGCTTCTGCTGACATGAAGAAGGTATGATTTTCAAATTTTGACCAGTCAACGTTTAACTGCTGAGATGATTTTAGCCCAGTTCCGTTTACGTCATATCCAAAAGAATCTGGATTTTGTATGTTTGATCCGGAAAAATTAGAATAAGATAGTGAGAACGATCTCGCACTATTTAAGGATTGTTCTCTTAAAAACGATGGAACGTATTGCGAATATCGATAATTTGACATCGTTAATTGACCTGTGTATCGCTAATTTTAAAAACGTTTGATACTGAATGATAGATCTTATTTACTCCACCCATTACTATCATAATGTCTATTACATAACTTCTCTCTTTAGTGAGGTTTGATGTATCAAGTGTAAAATACATACCGGTGCCATCGCTACTTACTCTTGTAGAACTATATTTTTCATCAAATGCTATAGCAACTTCATTTGTCGTAATATCTCTAACTTGATAATAAGTTTTTCTAATAACAGAACTTGGTAACTCTACAGGTCGTTTTACTAATTTAATTGCAGGACTTATGTAATCGAATATGTTTAAACGAATCTGTACTTTTTCATTTGAACGATGAAGAGAATTTATACCATTTGTCGATAAAACATAATTTTTAAAATCAGTTGCACTTGAAGTTCTTAGGGGTGGGAATACTTCTAACTTGCTTCCTGTAAAGTATCCTATCGAATTATCCAATGAAGACCAAACGGGAGTGAAGGTTATTGAACCTGACTTTTGCAATTCAACATATAGCGTGTTATTTGAAGTTGGAATTGTAAAAGAAGAAGAGTATATGCCGACGTAATAATTTAGTCCATCAAAATGTTGAGAACCGCTAAACGTTAAAGTGTAAGAAGAATTACCAGATACGGCTGTTGTTAATTTAAGCAATATGCTGTTTGTACCGGTTATTTCAGTAAGAGTTGATCCACTTAGTATGTTTGATAATTCACCTTTAGAAAAATTTCTTAAAAATATTGTAGAAGGTTCATCAAATCTTAAATTTAAAGAGTCATCTATCAATGAATCATCATATTTCATAATGATTCTTGGATGTTTAAACTCATCATATGCAGTCCTACTTGCGAAACGTTTTACGAAATATGAGTATGAATCATTTTCTTGAGAAGAATCTAAAGAAATTCTAAATCCGCTATCTGGTATTTCATTTGCTAATGTTGCAGAAATGATCTTAGTTACATTGATTTCTAGATTTTCTTCTCCTGTTATAAAGTGTTGAGTAGCTTTAAAGTCGTTAATTAAAGACGACGCAGTTATATAATCGCAAATTTCCGTCGCGCCGCCGGCGGAGGAGGCGCCTAAAGAAACCCAAGGTGCATTAAACGAAGCTGAAACATAATTGCAAGAATCAAAATCCGAATAGTACACGACGTCACGGCCTAATCCTTCGTTAAATGATTTAGAAAGAGGGTAAACAGATACATCAAAATTAGAAGGAGTCGTTTGCCCGCCATACACATCAAATAATTTTAGTGTGCAATTAAAGCTGCTGTTGTTGACATTGATAGAATTTGAATAAATTAAGTCTTTAATTGGTTGTAAATCAAAATGAACTAATAATCTGCTAAGTTCTAAATTTTTGACTCCATTGTTATCGAACGTAACTCCATAAAGTTTAAATAAATCTAATGAGCCTGCAGAACCTACGTTCGAACCAGTTCGAAATGATCCAGAACTAGCTATTTTTATAAACCTATTTGTTAGGTAAGCATCTTTGTCTGCTTTTAGAATTTTGTACATATTACAAAGATGTCCTTCCTATTATGTTTATCTCTGGATATTTGAATTCAAACATGCCACCAATGGGTGGATACAAAATTCCTTTTCTAGTATTGCTTTTAATATCATGAAAATAATTGCTATATTCAAGACTATTAATATTTCCAGACAAATTCTTGAATTGCAAATTATTAACAGATATAACACCTTGCGTTCTAAAAATTAAATTTTGTATATCTGATATTACGATGGGTTGATCAATAGAAAAATTCTTTGTTTCAAATTGAAATATAAGATTTCTCAAAATGTTTTGAATGATTATTTGAGAGTTTAAAGAAGGATCAGAGACTACATCAAAGTTAAATTCTAGATTTACAATTGGAACGTCAAGAATTTCTATCGCATCCGTTATCATTCTATACGGAGTTAGATACTTTCTAAGATTTTCTTTTAACGTATCTGAAGCATGAACTAATTTAGAATCTTGATCTCTACAAATAACGTGTAATTGAGTTACAATCGGATTGTTTGGATTTGAACGAGCAGCTGCTCTAAATACCCTTCCAAAATTAGAAGGTAGTGAATATACTCTTGCCAACAAGTCTTCTCTTGTTACAATTCTTTCTTGAGAATTTCTTGCGCTTGGTATTAGCGATTTTAGCTCATTAATTGTAGGCGAATCTTCGCCACCGACAGCTTGTTCTCTATTCGATACCCCTATGCTACTTCTAACAGATGATATTACGTCTATAGAAGGGTTATTAGGAAAAGTTATAACTAAAGTTTGAATCGCGTTGATTGTATCTGGTGGCGCGTTGTGAGACAATCCACCTCCATAACGATACGTTACTGATAACGTAGAATTTGCAGAATATATTCCTAACGTTCTTGTTTTTAGTAATTGAAGGGGATTAATAGATGTTCTAGAAAATGTCTTTGAATATGGAAAAGATATTGCAAAGTCAGAAGGATCAGGAACTATGTCATCTTCTATGCTAGTGTCATCTCCTCCTCCTAAAATTAATGTTACTGTTCTAGTAGATAAATCAGTCGAAGTTACAAATCTATAAGGAGCAGGAATAACTTTTAATGCTTCTGATATTTCTTGAGAATCTTTTGCTAAATTTAAGACATTTTTGTAAACGACATCATCAGTCAACGAGTTAACTTCGTAATAAACATTACCTAAACTATCATAAACGTTTATTATATCGGTTACGTTTGATTCAGATAATCTTACTGATCTAAATGGGATAAAAGAGCCTAGTCCAAACGTTTCGGTCGTCTCAGTTCCAGAAATGCATGGTCCGCTTGCTGCTAATAGAAAGCTTAATGGGACTCCACTTTCTGTTCTTCTTCCAACTTTTACTTCAGCGGCGTAATTTCCATCAGCCCTCTTTTTAGAAAAATCTATATCTGATAAAAGGTTAAATGCAATATTATTTATAGAAACAAATATAGTGCCTGCTTTAATTACAGGTAAAGAAGATGAAGAAACAGCTACTTTTGAATTGTTAAACGCCGCCGGAACTTCGATAAAAACAGTCACATCAACTACGGCAGGAGAAGCTCCAACTATTTTTGTTCCGGATGTTCTAATTAGTCTTTCTATATTTTTTGTTTCAATCGCAGTTTCTGGATCTAACTCATTATATTGATGATCCAAATAAAACGACATGGTATCGCCTGCATAAGCAGCTAAATCTAAAAACATTCCTCCCAAAGAAGTTTCTGAAAAGTCTTGTATTTTATCCGGATAATATAACCTAGCATAATTCAACAATTGTGTTCTAAAAGAATCGAAATCTTTTGCAAGATAATTTCGAGTTCTAAATTGTGTTAAGTTACTTTTTGCCATTTTATACTCACTTTTATTATCAAAATTATATTACATATAATGATATCTGAAGAGCTTTATTTTCTATATTCAACTGTGGGACGCTATAAGTTATTGTTATTCTTACAAGTCCTAAATTTCTATTATTTTCATCGATATCTGAAATAAAGTCATTTAGTACTATAAAAGGCATCCACGTACTTACTGCATCTCTTATTCTAGTTATTGCTTGTTCGTCAAATTCTTCGGTCGTCGAAATTTCTGAAGTTAATTCTTGCAAGTTTGCGCCAAAATAGTAAAATCCGACTCTTTCGCCCCAATTTGTTAAAAGTAGATTTTTTACATTGTCTTGAATTTGTTCTTCTGCGGTATAATTCATCGCTAGAAGATTTTCTGCGTCAAGCCTTAATGGAGTTTTTATCCCTATAGGTAAAGGTGTAGCTTTCACTATTTCTTTAGAAATTTGTGTGTTAGTTTTACCTGAACTTGTAAAGCTATATGTACCCATGGCTTACGACGTTAAATATTGATTTGTCGTTAAATCGTTGCCAATTTAAATGAATACTTCTTCTAGTCCTTTTCCAAAATTTTTATTAACTTTTGTCCCTCTGTACTGTTTTTCTGAAGGAGCCGGATTTGCTCTATAAATTAATTCTAATTTTTTGAATGAAAGATTTTCGTCTATTGTCGTTCTGCCGGCTTGGAAATGCATATGATCTTCATGTATCTTTGCTGGAGTAAATATACCAGGGCCTGTAAACCACTTTAGCTTGCTATATTTGTCTATATGCCCAACATTCCATTGGTTTCCAAATTTTTCTATTGCCCATAACTCAAATTCTTTGTATATTTTACTTCCAATTAAAATACTTCTATAAGGAATTAGTTTTTGTCCATCATCGGTCCAAGGAAGCAAGCGGCCTTTTTCAATCAGACTAATTTGCCATTCATGAAACAACCATCTTCCTATTTCATACATCGCAGCAAAATCATGCGTAAGTTTACCTTCTATTCTATAAGGTTCGCCTGCCCCGCCTGCACATTTAAATGGAGATAAATTCGAAAATTCTTTAATTTCAGTTGCGTTATTATTCTCGATTCCTGACATCCAATTTCCAGCTTTATCTCGCATAGGATATGCCATATCAAATGCAGTACCACCATGAGTTTCAGACCAGGGGTTGATTCTCCACCCTGACCCCTTAGGAATTGACTGTCCTTGTGGACCAACGAACGCATTACCTGTAATGTTTCCAACTTCAAGAGTTACTGAATCTTCATTATTAGATTTTCTATAGCTTTTATCATTGTACATGTGTTCAGATAAAGCATAGATCGTCTCTAACGCGTAATTGTCTCCATAAGACATATTTCTGCTTGGGAATAAAATAACCATATTTTTTTCATTAGATTGAAGTTTATAAAGATTATTTTTTAAAGCTTCTCTATCTAACTTTGTCTCAGATCCTGGAATGTCTGCTACGGTTACGTAACCTTTTATTGCTCCAAGCTCTTTTAATAATTTTGTTGCTCCAACAGTTGTAGCAGCCGTCCGCGCGGCCATGGCTTCGCTTGCTAATGTTAAAGCTACATTTAAATCTGCTATATACCCTATCGGATCAGAAGTTATTGGTTGGGTTAACGGTTTTACGACGGTTTCTAATATTTGCTTTGCAGTATCAAAAAGCTTATTTGGTGTAAAGCTTGCCCACCATGAAGGATCCTTGGTAACTATGTCTAATTGCGCTTGAGCTATTGGAAGCGCATTAATAAATGCTAAATTAAATCCTTCCTGACTAGGATAATTAGGTGTTCCACCTCCTCCCCAAGCTGATTTGCCCGTTGTTGATAAAATTTTTATCTCTGGATAAACGGGGGCTGGAGCTACAGGAGGCGGTTTTACTAAATTTGATAAGTTAGATAAAAAATCAGGGATATCATTTGGTTTTATATTTAGCAATGCGGGTATAGATGCTTGAGGAACAGCAAATGAAGCGATAATTGTCGCCAAATCTAAAGGAGGCTCTTTTATTTTTAAAGCAGCAGCTACCCCGCTAGGATCAAAAACTGGTATCGTTGATAACGGCGCGGAAACATCAAGGGTTTTCATCGAAAAACCTATAGTTCCATCAATTAATTGAGAATGCCAATCCCCATATCTTTTTAAATCATTTAAATCTATTTGCTTAGAATAAGGATCAAAATTTTTATAAATTTCTATTGCTCTTGTTCTAAAAGCATTAGAAATTGTTCCATCTGGATTCAGCGCGCCGAATGAAGTTAGTATACTCATTTTATTTTATAAGAACTTTTCTAGAAAACGTACCTTGTCCAGCTTCTCCTGTTCCAATTTGTTTATTACCAGTTGTAAAAATTGGTACTGCTCCACCGGGATTTGTTTTTCCTCTTATCGGATCGTGAATTTTTATATCTCCTTGCATCGCAGCTGAATCAACAGGTACGTCGGTGCAAAGTATAGCTTTATCTGCGGTTTCATCTCCTAATTTGATGTAACCTGAATCAGAAGGCTTAAAAATAATATCACCATTTGATTTAATTGTTATCGATGCCCAACTTTTACTATCATCTTTTTGATCTTTTATTATGTCTTTAGTTTTAGATAAGGCTTCATCTTTTAAATCTTGCCTGTTTGAGGCGTTTTCTGTAACATCAACTAACTTTTCAAAAGAATTAAATCCAGTGACCAGTATTTGAACGTCGGATCTAGCAAAAATTCTTATTTTATCAGTTTTTACTATTATGCTTGCATCACCAGTTTGTGTGTCTTTAACTCCAAGTTTTTCGTTATACCTTTGTAGTTCTAAAGATTTATCAATTTCAGCGTTTTGCGAAACATAAATTCTGCTTCTATCATTTTTAAAATCAGGATCTCCTTCATTAGGCATTAATGAGTTAATTGATTTGTCTAATTCTGGATTTAGCAATGTATTGATTACAGTTTTTCCTGCTGTAGATTCTTTTTGTCCTCTACCAGCGACTATGTCGATTGAACCTGCATTTCTTTTTTTAAAGAATGCTTTTTTATCTTTACTTACACTTTTTGGTCCATCATTTGTTGGATTATTGGGATTTGATGTATCAACCGTAGTATATTCAACCGCTGAACCAGTTCTATCTCTTCCTAATACTATTAACGTGTTGTTGCTACCTTCAAAGGCAATATCGCCTGGTCTTTTTTTAAACCTAGGAACAGATTCATACACTGAAGCAAAAGATGCTTCAGAATTTGTCAAAGCATTTTCATAGATTTTTTTATCTTGTAAAAAGAAAGTTGATTCTTCGAAACGATATTTAGGATTTTCTTGAGAGGTTGGTATTCCGTCGAGCGATGTTTCTTTCCATTTATCTCCAGCATTTCCTTCTATGAATGTACCTTCAAGTATTCTTGGATAATGAGAATGATTAACATCGTCTGTTACTCCTGAACCAACAACGCTGCAAATCCAATATCCTACGTCTGATATTGCGTTAAGATACTCAAACATTACCCAAACATGTTCTCCTGGCTTACAAGGTAAAGATAAAGCAGGAGGAAAAAACGGAAGAAGAATCTTAGATTTATCCGCGTCGTATTTGTTTCCTTCTGCGAGTTTTATTACTTTTCTAGCAATAACAGAATTTCTTGGCAAAATTTTATTCTTTGCAAATAAATCTAGATTTGCGATTGGAAAATCTTCGTACTTTTTCTTTAATTGCTCATATTTTTTTTCATCTACTACTGTTGGGTCAAAGATTACATCAACAATGACCCACTGTTGAAAAACAGGGCTTATCGAAACGTTTTGATATTTTTCGGCATTATATAATGCTGTTTGTAATCCTCTACGCTCATGAACCCCTTCTGCTACCCATCGATCTTTAGACATTTTAATTGTTCCTTATTTTATCAAACATATCATTAGGATCAATCGATTCTGATGCATATTCTGCTTTAGAAATTAATTCTGCCAATTTAATCAATTGTTCATTTGCTTTACTCATTCTTTCGATATAAGAAGAAATAGTTCTTCCATGAACTGCATGCTCTGTGCTTTTATCTTGGACGATCATTACAAGCTTAGTAAACATTATATAAGCATTTTGTCTGTCGGTTATAGCATTTTCATAAATCTCTTTCCACAATTGCTTTTTTTTATCATTAAGAGATTCAATTTGATTTAATAATCCGCTAAAATCTTTTATTCTTTCTTTGATACTTTTTTCAGAAGAATCAATTATTTTAATATCTTCATCCATATCAAAATTTTTAGAATCACCGTCCATTGTAGACATATGTTCTAGCATCTCCAGTTTTATTTAAAATATATTAGAATAATTAGAAATTTGTTCCACTTTTAATTTATTATAGTGTTTTTTAATTGCCTGCATTGATGTTGTTAGCTGTTTCGGGCTAAGACCTGATAACTCTCTTATGTAGAGAAGGATGGCACTTTTATTTAAAATGTCAATATCATTGATATTTTCAAATATAGTTATTACTGAATTTATGCAAAGTAATTCGTTTTCAACCTTAACTTTTGAGCGTATCTCATACATCAGTTTTAAAATTCCTGATATATTTTCAGAATTTTCTAATACAGAATCTTGAGACGGGATAGAACCTCGTTCTTCTATAATTTGAAGTTCTGAAGCATTAAGGCTTTTTTGATCATCAATGCTAACATCTCTTTTTCCTCTTTGAACTTTTTGTTTGGTTTTTATTATCAACCAGTTTTTTGCAACAACGTTAAAATAAGAAAACGCATTTGTTCCCATTGCGGGATTGAATTTATGAATTGTTTCAAACAAAAAATTTACACAATCGTTTTTTAAATCGTCGTATGTGTCATGTAACCCGCTAAACTTGTGAATATTGATTAGGTTTTCAACTAACTTTTCAAAAGCAGGGAGTATTTTTTCGACGTAAAATTTTTCTCTAACTTTTCTATCATCTGCTTTTTGAAATTCGCATATTGCTTTTTGTGTTTCTGCAGTAAAATAAAATTTAGAGTCTTGAGGTTCTTTTTCATCTGAACTCTTTTGTCTTCGTTTTCTTGTTTTTTTTATTTTTACTTTTTTCACGTTAATTTATCCTCATCAGAATTTAAGTTTTCAAACGGGCTTGATATTTTATTTGCAATAAGCAATAATGACTGTCTAGTTTTTTTTACGTCATTAACCATTGAAACGATAACTGGGTCATCAAACATAATTGGAGACTTTAAATGTTTTGATATGTTAGAGTAAGACTCATCTATAATATCTAAAGATTCTTCGATTTGAATTGCTAAAGAATCTAAAGTTTCTGCTGATTTCAAAAAACGTTTAATAGTGAACAATAAACCAATTGAAGTTAGCAAATTTGTTGTTATTAACAAGTAAATCATACACTAACCAAATACTTCGAAAGTTTTTCATCATAAATCTTAGAAACAGAATTATGATTATAAAATTCTATAATTTTCTTTGACCCTTCAACGGCCCATTTTTTTGGTAAAGAAGATGAATTTTTAAACTTTATTATTTTCTTTTTAAAATCATCTTCCAACGGCTCTGCCCACTTTGAATCATTCATGAATATCTTATTATCAATTCTAGAAGCATGAACTTGAACTAAGTCGTAGTTAACACCAATAAATTTAGTGTGTTTCATAAAATCTAAATGACCAGACCAATTTGTAGCGATAACTGGCAATCCTGATGCTGCAGCTTCTAATATCGGAAGTCCGTATCCTTCTCCTCTTGTCAATGAAATTAGCGCTTTTACTTTAGGGTTTTTGTAAAGAGATGAAACATGCGCATCGCTCATTTCGCCATGCAGCAAATAAATTTTAGGATTGATTGATTTACGAACTTCTCTTAAAAGAGCTTCAAGATTTTTTACCACAATATTACGATCAATTTTTGTATTTCTTCCAGCATTTGTTTTGATAATAATTCCAACGTCATCATCCTTAGAAAATGTTTCGCATAACCATTTAATAGTAAATAATAAATTTTTTCTATCATTAAATGGATTATTTCCAGTCATTTGACCAAAAACCAAAAAGTTAAAAGAAGTTTTTATTTCAGAAAGATCGATTCCATCATTAACTTTTGTAATTTCTTCAGTAAAAGACTCAGGTATAATGTGAGACTCAACGTTTAATTGTCCTGAATTTTTCAAGCTTTTTAATGCGTGGGTTGAAGGCAAAATAATACATGACATTTTATTGCATGCATGAACCCATTCATGATTTGCTAAATCTGTTTCTACTGAAGCTGTGATGCCGATATTCGTTTTTGCTAAATTGTTATCCCATTCATTAGGAAGTTGAAGTTGAATTGAAACATCATAGCCGCTAGCGTTACTTGCGGTTCTACACATGATTTGTTCGATTAGTCCATCACATTTAGTTTTATTTAAAATCCATGGAGTATCGCCCCACGGGGTTAATAAAAACTTGACATCAATATCTTTTCTTGACAATAACCATTTTGCAACTTGGCGGCTATGAACTCCATATCCGGATTGCGTGAGGGCAGGTCCTCTAAAAACAACTTTTTTCATTTTTCCTCTTCAAATTTCTTTTATTTCCCAACTATGGTGATTATCTTTCCACTTTTCAAGTAGCGTAGTCAAAGTCTCATCCCAACGCTTTATTAAATTTTCTATATTATAATCTTTTGTTGCGTGTTCGAGCGCGCGGAGGCCAACTTGTTTTCTTTTTTCTGGACCCCACTCATACATTTCCATGAATGCACTTGCAAGGTGTTCATGGGTTACGTAATCTTCATAGATGTAAGGGACCATTTGATTTCCTACTAAAGATTTTGCATCAGGTTCTAACGCAATCCCAAATTGCTCGCCAGTTTCTAAGTCTTCAACTTGTCGAGTTAATCCTCCAGTTTTAATTGCGATAATTGGTTTTCCGCACATCATCCCTTCTAACGTTGATAAACCAAATCCTTCATTACAACTTCGATTTACAACTGTATCAACGGCATTATAAAGTTTATTCATATCCTGAAACTCAATTCTGTTCTTAGAAAAGACTATTGAATCTCTTATTCCTAACATATCGACAACATGATGCAAATTAGGACCTTCTGGATCTAAAGGCTCTGTATGCATAATGAGCGTCGCGTTTGAATGACCATGTCTAAGTTTCAACTCATCAATAAATTGCTTCCATGAAACTAAAATATCACTTGGCATTTTTCTTCTTGCATTTCTTGAAACGAATAATGCAGCAAAGTGATCTTTCTTATCTTTTCCTAATAAAGAAATTTTTACTTTTTGTTGTTCTTCTTCAGGTAAAGGATAATAGACCTCTTTAGGAATTGAGTGAGGAATGTAGTTTGTTTTCTCAGGAAATCGTTCTTTGATCATTTGATACGTTGGCCAGTTGATGCAGTTGATTAAATCTGTCGACTCATATAAAACTCTATTAAATTCTGGCCATGGAAGATTGTCCCATAAGTGATTATATACTATAGGACATACTTGATGAATTTCGTCTTCCATTTCCCAAATCCAAATAAAAAATCTTGGATCTGTAAAAAGCAATATTGCATCAGGTTTTTCAGTAGCTAGAACTTGACGCAACATATTTCTATCTCCAAATCCGTCCGTAGGTTTGATAATAAAATCTTCATTTACTACGACGGTTCTGTAATCTTCATGTTTCATCGCCCCGCCAAAACACTTAAATTTGTATTTTCCGGTTGTTAGCAATCCATGAATCAACCATCTAGCCTGCGTTCCAACGCCACTAGAACTTAAAGGATGGTCTGAAAGCATTAATATAGTTTTTTTCTGCATGTCGTTATATTACTAACTTTTGAAAAGTTTGTAATATTTTTAAGTGCAGTGCTCAGTGTTTTTATATTCACACCAAGTACATGCATCTCGATTTTTCAAAGCGATACCTCTTTTTACAGAAGTTATCATATTGCTAACAACTTTAAGGGACCTTTTGATAGGCACCTCACCAAGTGATACTGAGAATAATTCGCAATGTTCACCAGGCTTTGCTGACTTTTTCAGTAGAACAAAACCACAACGTACGTCTTTCATTGGAACATCAGGATGTTTTTGACACCAATAGTTCTTATAAAGAGCCAATTGGGCTTTCACCATATCATCGCTACGCTTTTCTCTAAACCATCCGCGAGCCGTTGTCTTGTGGTCTAAAATCCAATACAAAGTTTCTCCTTTTTTTCCTTTGCATTTGATTATGCCGTCGATGAAACCTTTGAAAGCATGAGGATGATTTTCAACCGCTTCATAAAGTTGATGCTCTGCGTCAATAACTTCCCACCCAGGGAATGTTTCATCAAAAAACTTAGGAACTTCTGCAAGAATAGCCTCAGCTTCTGACTTAGCTTTTACAAGAGACGCTGGAGAAAAGTCTGGATTCCCTTCGTGCTGCGCCCAGGCTTTCTCCATATGCTCGAAAGCAATTTCGGGTTTCATCTCGCGAGTCAGTAGGTAGTGCTCACATGAAGCATGAACAGCAGTACCAAAGTCTAATACAGGAGATGGTTTCGAAAGATCAACTTTTTTAATATGAACTAAATTGTGACGATACGAACACTCTTTCCATAGTTTAACTTCTGAAAATGAAACGTGTTGTTTTCCCGTCGGTAGTACCTCAAATGAGGGTGTTACTTCTTGCATTATGTGATAGTAACACCCTCTTAATTGTTAGTTCAATCTTTTGGTTTCTTTGAGATTGCTCGTCCAACTAACTTTTCCCAATCTCGTTGCGGACGAACTTCAACATTTTTGTTC
>Ga0194133_10001875_pt1 | contig 34654 bp, 24 predicted proteins | sample TA2KigOf40mmetaG_FD_155448 | JGI IMG/M metagenome (GOLD analysis project Ga0194133, IMG submission 155448) | Freshwater microbial communities from Lake Tanganyika, Tanzania - TA2015055 Kigoma Offshore 40m | ecosystem: Environmental > Aquatic > Freshwater > Lake | place: Tanzania: Lake...
CCATTTTTCCATCCAATATCTCCTTTTTGAGATCTGCCGTTACTTCCATTTAATTTAGGTACAATTTCATAATCGACTAAACCTTCTATAGGGCCCTCTGAAATAATATCTAATATAGAGATATTAGTTAATGACGTTATACCAATATCTTTTGATGCTAATAAATTATTTTTATATCTAAATCCATAATTTGCTTTTGTTTGAACATCTCCAGCTCTACTTACTACTGTTCCTCCTGCGCAAGGTATGGCAGCAGATGTTGCGGTTCTATTCTCTGTTCTTGTTACTCTTCCTTTTGGCACGCATCCTTTAGCTGTAACTTGACAACATCCTCCTTTACCGCATCGTATAGACCCAATTTTAGGTCCGCTACTATAGCCCATGTTATGAACAAAAACATCATCTACAATATATGTATTATATCTTTCAACTTTAATATTGTAAGTAAATTCATATCCATCTTTTTCTATAGAAATAATTTTAAGCTCTTTCCAATCGTAAGATATTAATGAATCGCCCACTTCAAAATCAAATAATGGTCGAAATTTACCGTATTTATTTAGGAATGGATGTTCTAATGTACATCTAAGGGTTTTTCCGTTATCTAATTTTACTTTATAAATCGGTACTTCTTCTTTATTATGATTAAATATTTTTTTAATTTTAGATGTTTTTATATTTAAATATTTATCAAAACATGTGACTTCGTCATTTATTTTTAATTCTTCTATATTCTTATATCCATTAGGAGTTAATACTTTAGTTTTCTTTGCAAAACAAGTCGCTGTATAGCTGCAAGCGAATACATCTCCTGCTCTAACTGTTCCATATGTTCCAATCCATGAAGTAAAGCTTGGCACTTCTGCTATACTATTTCCATGATTAAAAGCACAAGTATCTATAAAAATAACTTTAAAATCATAAGTTCCATTTTTAGAAGGTATTCCATTTGGATATTTTAGAAATCCACTTTTACTTAATCTAGATTTTGCTACAGCAGATGTTGTCTCCAAAGATCCTCCATCTCTGGGCGTAGAAAATAAGACCTGATGTGCTATATTTATTCCTGATCCTCCACCTGATATACTAACTCTTGGTACATTATCTGCTGGATTTGCGCTCCATCCACCCATCGCTGTATTTGTACATGTAACGTCTAGCTGTTCACTATCTGGTGTTGATACAGGCCCTAATGTTCCATCTGGACTATAGCAAGCATTTCCAAGTCCATCAATTCTTCCTCCTACATTTTTTTCTATGATGCATTTGCCGATAACAGTTAATTCCCATGCACTAACGCCTCTAGTTAATGATCTTGGATCATCTATTTGCATCCAAAAGGCTGTATTTTTTTCATCTCCAAGGCCTGGGTTAAAAATTAAATCGTTAGAAGATAAAATTTTATCTGATGGGTTTGTATATTCTGTAACTTTATTCTTACTGTTATCTATATTAAATGCTTTTACAGATCTTCCAATGCTAAGGTTAGATCCTTGCCAAATTTTACCATCTGGCCTATTATATTTTCTAATATTTTGAATTTCTGAGACGTCAATTTTTTTGTATTGGATTACTTCATAATCATTACTAGAAAAATTAAATGTAAATTTATTATTTTTAATAACATTTAACGATCCTCTTGGCAAATTAATTCTTGTTGGATATGTTCCTGCGTCAGGCTTATTATTGTCTGAATAAGAGCCTATGATAAAAATAATCTGCACTACCGCTGTCGAAGTATTTTCATTAGATGCGCTTGCATATGCGATATGTCCAGATCCACTAGTGGCATGTACTGGTGCACCTGTAATCTTATTATTTGTCGCATCATATGATATGCCTTCTGGAAGATTAGATATACTTACAATTTTTTGTTTACCATTTAGACCAGATATAGATTCATTAATAGCTTTTCCTACTGTTCCTTTGATAGTTTTTCCTGATATTGTGGGGGCGGTAATAGTTGTCTTTCTTGCTCCAATAACTGCTCCTAATGTAAAATCTATAGAATTTCCTTGTTCTGCATCTGGACCTTGAATTGTAAATTTTAAATTTTCTATATGTATTTCGCTTGTGATTGCGGAAGATACATAACCATTAGGAGCATATATTCTTTTATTTGTTGCATCCCAAGCCAGGTTTAGATTTTCTATTATATTTTTTGTTGTTGTTGTCGGATAAATTTGAGCTCTTGAAGAATTAATATTAAAATTATATGGAGTAAATGGTTGTCCCTTAAATATATGTATTGTTGGTGCACTTCTTACGTGAACTTTTAAATCTCCATAAGTATCTCTTACAACAACTGTTAAACTTTTTTTCGCTACGGATGATTCAAGATGTTCAACTTTACCTGCTCGAACTATTTTTGCTCCATATAAAGTTGAAACTATTGTTCCGGTAAAAAAACCAACTTTAGATAAACGACTTTTAAACATGTTTGTAACTGTAGATCTTGGCTCTGGAATCGATAACCCATTAGAGAAATCAGATGGAAATCCGCTAGTTGTTATTCTCGAGGTAAGTTGATCTGTGGTTATATTAAAAGAAAATTGATTTGCTACTTTATAATTATTATCCGTATAACCTGCGCTTGTTATTGCTGCGGATGTAACATGATTATTTGAGGCTTTTTCGCCGTAAGCTATTAAACCCTCTGATAGACTCCATACAAACCAAAAACCTTGGGTAGCGTCCATGCCTTGTATATCTATATCCATTACTCTATCTGCAAGACCTTGTATTGTTTTTGGACTAAACATAGGATTATGAGCGTCTAACATGTCTTCTACATTTGCTTCCATGGATGTCGTTGGATTTCCGTTGCTATCGTAAGGTTGTCCAATATCGTTATATTTTATAAATCCATCAAATGAATGTCCATGAGCGCCCCGATAAGCAAGTCCTTCAATATATTTATTTGGATCACAATCTTTACATTTTTTAGCCATATTAACTTGCTCCTTGTAAAGACGATGTAGATAAGCTGTTTCCTTCTGTATCTACCATATCTATTGGATATCCTTCATGAGTAAAATAATAACTTTTAGTTGGATAATTTTCTTGCCCAGCGTCTGCGGGTGGTGTACTTCCAGAATATACATTCTTTCTTGATTGTATGCGGTATAATTGATCATACGAACTAAAGACTTGATGACTACCTATCAATAGTCTTCCATATCCTAATGGTACTGGCCCGCCTTCTCCTACAGTATTGACTGGTCCAGAGAACAAATAAGATGGTTCGCCTCCTCCATCTCCAGGAGCAGCCTCAAAATCCGCAGATGGGTTAGCTATTTGTTGTGGACTAACCATTGGTGGTGGTTTCATAAGAAGCATTGATACTCCTAAAGCAACTAAACCCAAAATAGCTGGCGCTAACTGTGCAAGTGTTAAGCCTAACAATGGCCCACCAAATGGTATTAATAATAAACCTAAAAATATAGCGAATATACCTTTAACAGAACTCATTCCTCCCTTGCCACCGCTACTCTTGCCTCCGCCTCCATTATGAACGAATATATCTTCTGCTATATAAGTGTGATATTTTTCTACGTGCATGTTATATGTTTTTTCTTCGCCATCTTCTTCTATATTTTCTATTGGTAATACGTCGCCAGTTTGATGAATTAATACATCTCCGATTTTAAAATTTTCTAATGGAGTAAATCTATTATATTCATTTAAAAACCAATGATTTCCTGTAGCTCTAATTGTTTTGCCACCCCATAAAGTTATCTTTAATATTTTATTTTTATCATGGCTAAACGTTTCTGAAATCTTTGATGTATGTATTTTTTTATCTTTATCAAACGCTATAACTTCATCTCCTTCTTTTAAATCTTCAATATTTTTTAGTCCTGTTGGAGTCGAGATCTTTGTTCCTGCGGGAAAACATCCTTGAGATCCGCCTCCTCCTCCACCACCCGCTCCCTCAATGACAGGAACAATGTCTATTGTTTCTAATTTTTTACCTAAATTCATGCACATTTCTGATTGACAAAGAGAGGTATAATGTTCTTTTTTTATCTCTTTATTCTCTTGAGGTAATTTATCCGCATTTGGAACCCATACAGGTCGATTATTTATTAATATTTCATATTTTGCGTTTTTCTCGGCTTGATCTATTAAAATTTTATTAAATTTTTGAGTATTTGCTTCAATAGCTCTAAAAGCTTCTGCAACGGAACTTACTTCTAATTCCCATTCCTTGCCTAGCTCTTCTCCCAAATAGCCATGTAAATTAACCTTTACCATATTATAGACAACTCCTATGCCTTAAAACATAACTGGTATGTTTTTTAAAAAAGTTATCATATATATTTACACAGGAAAAAGAATTAAAGGGCTGATGCAAAATTGTATTATCTCCTAGATAAACTGCTGCATGTGTAGGGTATTTATCTGATACGTTTGGGAATAACATCATTAATCCATCAGATTTTTTTAATTCTGTGCCTTTGGTTAATTTGATAAAGCCCGCATCAATAAAGTTCTTTTCATACATGTCGTTAATATCTTCTAAAGACCTTGGATAATTTAGTGCATTAGGAAAATTAATTGTTATCTTATGTTCTCTATATGCATACTCTTTCATTAACGTAAAACAATCTGATTTTCCTAGTATAAATGGTCTACCAATATAATTATTTGAATGCTCGTTTGGGGAATAAAATTTAAATATATCAAATTTTACATTATATAATAGATAATATATATTATATAAATTACTATTATTAGTGTCTATTTGACTAAACTCTAAATTATCATTTGAGTGAGAATGATAACATGCTGTAATTTTGCCTAATTTTGAGCAACTTAAATAATCTTGCGGAGATATAATAAAGCTATCGTTCTTATTTTTTGCTCTATTTTTGCATGAAAATATATCAAACCTATAAGTTTCTTGATTAAAATATATTAGTCCGCAGATCTCTTTAGGAAACATTTTAATCGCCTCTTTTTTAATTATATTTTTTATTTGAGAGTTGAACTCGATATTCATGTTAGCTAGAAGATTGTGGCCCTTGTTGAGATTGGTATTTTCCTTCAACAGATGGGTAACCTCCGAAAGGAAGCACGCCGATTAATTGACGGTTTTCTCTATCTCGTGGAGAGGCAGTTTTATAAGCAATCATCTCATCTTGTTTTATTTGTATTCCATTAGTTTGGAGTGAGTACCCAGAATATTCATATACTCCGGCAACAGTTATTGTAGGAAAATTTGGATTCTCCTTCCATCTTAATCTGCATCCTTTTAATGTCTTGGAGCATATATCTGCAATCCAAAAGTTTACATTTGGAGGAGAATTCACTGATGAGGATAAGTGATCTACTTTCGCTACAAAATAATAAAATATACCATTCTTTTCTACAACTACAAAATTATTTCTTTTATATACAATATCTTTTCCCCAATAACCTTTATCTATAAAATTCCTTCTATCATTAGGAACGATAATTTCATCTGTTTCTGTAGCTACAGGAGGGGCCGTTTTTAAACCTAATATTCTCTGATCTGCTCTTATAGAATGTATTGGCAAAGTATTTGCACTATCTAATGGATAAAAATTACCTGCAACCTCACCATAGACTCCACTGTGAGCATATGTAATTCTCGTTTTTCTTTCATAGCAGCATCCTTCTCCCCGATAAGTAAGTGGACAATTTTTAGAAAGCAGAAGTCTTCCAGGTAGTTTAATTCCTTCGATGTCTAATAAAGATGCAAGCTCATATACAACATTCATAGAGTCTTCTTGAACTTTCCTATCGATATAAAAAATATCTGGGCTTAGCTCGACTTCAAATATTTCTGGTTTTACTTTATCAATTCTTTCTCGATGTTCGTCAAAAGAGCTTTTTAATCCGACAAAATTTGAAGAAAATATTTGAGCATTTCCCGTTGGAGTTTCTTCATCCATCATATAATCTGTTGCTAAAATATTAATATTATATTCATTTAGTGACGTATTATTTAATGTATGCGCTACAAACGTACATCCTGTAGAAGAAATATCTTTTATATAAAAATTATTATTATCTGGATTAAAATTCGTATAAGAAGCGTTATATATAAACTTTGGAGTATAATCAAAAGTTGTTCCAAAAGATATCGAAAATTCTCCAGAAGAGTTCGATCCAAAATTTCTATATATTTTTTGTACGGACATTTTAACGTCATCTTGAGTAAATGGATTAATTCCCGTATAAATACCGGTAGGAATAGTTAGGTAATTAATATTCAATGATGTTGTTATTGGTTTAGATAAATTAATTCTTAAACTATTTTGATTCTGCGTATTAATTGAATATTCACCATTGTATCCCTCACCTTCAACTAAAGATTGGAAAGAAATAAACGAAACTAAACTTTCCCTTGGCTCTGAAAATGTTAATGGATATGAAATTGTATTTGTACTGCCTCCATCAAAAGATGAAATGTTTTTATTTGAACATAAAATTTTTACTTTATTATTCAAACTATTTCTAAATTCATTAGAGTCTATATGAATAATTGAACTATAATTTGTATTACTTCCACTAATCATTAGAATATCTGTGGTAAATACATCTTGTATATCTGTAGATAGATTAATAGATTCATCTATATGAAGCTGTGCAAAGTCTAAAGAATTAATAAAATAATTTTGTTTTTGAATTTTTGAATTTAAACTTCTTGACCTATCATCCGTCTTAAATGAAGTAAATATCTTTGAATTACTATAATTAGGCCTTAGATAATAAACAATCCATTTAGAGAAAGTCGATGGGACATTTTTTAGAGTCCTAATTGTTAAAGTATCTCCATCTCTTGTCGCCCAAGGAGTATCAGTGAAATTATTAAATGGATTTACATCTCCTTCAAAATTATCTGGACTTAAATATCTAATAAATGTTTTTCTTCTTGTAACTTTTGATCCGACCACGTCCTTGAGATCATTGATTTGCATGCGAATATATTTATAAAAAGAATTGTATTCATCATCTAAAAATTGACTTGAAAATTTAACTTTTGGCGTTGGTATGGTTCCATTTGATGTTACGTCAAATTGTTCTCCATATACAGGAAATGGATAATAATAATTACCCTTCCATTTTATGATTCCTCTGTTTACTTTAAATAAGTTAAAATCATTATGTATCCTAATTACTCCATCTTTTATGGGGCCTTGGATCAAACCATAATCATTTGCGGTGCCAGGTTTAATTTCATTTAAATCTATTTCAAATAAAAATATTGGTGTTGTAGGTTCGATCTCATGTATATGAGTATTAATTGCCCTTTGAGACTCTAAAGCCTGCAGAAAGTAATCACTAGGTTGTATTGCCATTATGCCGAAACCTCTTCAATCTTAGCTTTAATAGAATAATTTTCTTTAAAAGTAAAATTCGTTTCCCATTCTCTTACTACATATCTTGTTCTATAAAACGTATCGGAATATATTCCTGGAGGATTGTATATGAAAGATTTTGATCCTTGGCGAGATTTAAAGAAATGAACGATTGCTCTAGCTTCATGCTCTGTTCTTTGGTCGAATGTCAATTGAAATGTTTTTAAGTCTGGATTAATTGTTTTGCTTATTCTTTGCTCGTATCCATTACCAAATCTAATTTGAGTAATCGATGGCTTATGCTGAACCGTTGATGTATAAGACGGTATCCATATAAAAAATGGCACTTTTTCTAAGTTAGGTAGAGAGATTACTCCTCCCCAAAATGAATTTCCAGATATGGTTCCTGGCTCTGTTGTGTTCGCTTTTTTAGTATGATCTTTTAAAGAATACCAAAAATTGCCTTTGTATCTAACAATATCATTCTTAATAAAATTATGAGTATTATTTGGATACGAATCCCAGCGGGCAATTATATCATTAATAGAAGCCATAATTTACCTTATTCCTTTTATATATTTACACTTAATGCTGTGTAATTTATATCAAAAGGTAAAAGGAATGTTATCTAGATTAACAAGAGAATTCAATAATATATTTATAGATAATTCTCCAGTAACAGGAGCTCAATCTATTGTATCAAGTTATGGCTTTCCTCTTGAGAACGTTAAATATATAGGCTCTAATAATAACGATCTAAAAAATGTACCCGTTGGCATCTACGTTGGGGCTTTAGAGCTAAATTCTCTATTTCTTAATAATGACCAATTTATTAGATATACTGGCGATTTAGGAGCAAATGTACAGATAAATTATGGCAATAATCAATATATTATGAATAGCGGCTTTTTAACTGATTATGCTTTTACATGTAACGTTGGCGCTATTCCAGGCATAGCAACTAAATGGAATTTTTATGGTGAATTTGGAAGTGGGATTTCTCCAAAAAAGAACTTCAATATTGATGATTCTAAGTTAAATATTGTTGCACCTGGAGACATCGAAATATCTTTTAATGATATATCTACAGAAAAAATTAACAGTATAACATTAGGAATAACTTGCCCAAGACTACCTTTATTTGATTGCACGAATATTAAGCCTGTAGATGTTAAATTACAATATCCATTAGATATTAAATTAGCGTTTAATATATCATTAAATGAATATAAATTAAAGAATCTGTTTGATTACCCTCAGAAGTATAATTCTCAAAATATAGCAATATATTTAAAGAAACATAATACGTCAAATTTAATTAATTATTATAGTTTTAATAATATGTCTTTATTAAGAGAAGATTATAACTTAGATATTGATGGGAGTGTCGTAGTCCAATTAACATATGGTACTACTATACATAGATAAGATAGTGTAATTTCAATAAGGTATAAGGTATATGTCAAGAATATATTATGATCAATGCGAGATTAGGATAAATAATACAGGATTATTAGCTCTAACAGTTAATCTAAACTCTGATATTACTCTTGGGCCTGTATATACTTTAGGTAAAAGAAAACCTTTCAAAAAACAAATAACAACTGGCCCAAGAAATACTACGTTTCAGATACAATATGTTATTAATCCGACTGGCGATCCAGCCTTTCGGACATTGTCTGAAATAAAAAATTTTGTAGCTGCCCCTAGTAGTTATAATGGCGTAACTATAGCATTCGCTGGTGTAACCGGACAAAAATGTTATTTAAATAATTATAGTTTAAAAGTTGAACCTAATAATGTAATAACTGCGCAAGCCTCTTACATAACATATCATCCATTAATATCAAATAGTTTATTTTCTACGCCAAGAATTATAAATAATCCAAATAATGCTTCTGCTGACAGCATTGCTCATAGTTCAAGAAGTAATATTATTTCTGGTAGAAATAGATTTGATAATACATATTCTGATGTCTACAATCTGACTTATGCTTTTGCATGTAATTTAAATCCAATATATACATTAGGAGAACCGTCGCCAATTGAAGTAAAACCTATAAGAGCTCAAGAGACTGTGACAATGACGGAGAATTTATTTCAAGACCTTGTTTATACTGGGGAAAATATACCTTTAAAGATTAACATGTCAGGAATTTTAGATAATAATAGTTTCACATTAGAAATGCCTGACGCATACATAAATAACACAACAATGCAAGCTAGTTTAGATGACATAATCCGAACAACAAAAACTATCGTACAGTATTACTAATATGTTTTATCAAGGAAAAAATATTTTACTTAAAGTAAATGATCAGGAAATTCTTTCCACCGAAGCTCAGCTAACTTATGAAGCGCGCGTCAGTCCTTATCTAGAGATTGACCAAAATCAAGCTTTATCAGTTGCTCCAGAAAATACAATACAAGGATCTTTATCTTTCTCTTACTATTTTACTGGAGAAGATCCAATTAAAAATTTGTTATCTTTAAACAATGGGATTAAATTTGACTTTGGTGGACTAGTACAGACAGGTTATATAAAATCTCATAGCGTTAGAATGGCTCCTCATAATCCAATAGCATGTAATGCTGAGATAATATTTTTTCGTTCTCCTCTTGGGATTTTTACCCCAAGCTATAATAATGAATCAAATACTGCGCCTATTGTTCATTTAGATTCTCTAAGTATTTCAAATTTTAATAATCAATTTATTACTGGTAATTACCTTTCCGCAAACTTGACTTATAGTACAGATATAACACCTGAAATAGTTGTTGGTGAATATCAAGAGAGACGTGGAGTTTTTGGTATCAAAGAAACTACATTAAATATTGTATTAGATAATTTAAATCCTGTCCTAGAAATCTCGGGTCAAAAAGCTGGAGTAATTTTTGGAGTAAGTCCTTTAGGTTCGAATTCTCCATCCGAAGCTTACGGCGTCACAGGATTTTTAGTAAAAAAATCTATTGGCGCTAAGATAGATGATTTATTAACTAATGAAATTACGATTAAACAGTATAGTTTATTTCCAGAACCTAAGATTACAGGATTTGTTCCTACTAGCGGAACCCATGGAGATCGTGTAGATATTCTTGGCGAAGGATTAGGGTTTGTAGCAAATGTATTCTTTGGGGAATATCAAGCGAATAGATTTAGAATTATTAATGACAGAAGAATTAGGACTAACGTTCCTAGAATATATAAAAAATTTGATAATGAAATAAAAGTTTTAGGGGTTGGTGGCCTTGGAGTATCTTCTGGTTTATTTAAATATATTCCTCCTATGCCAGAGATAAATAGAACATCCACAATTACAGGTAATATGGGAGATCTAATTAATATCTTTGGCAGAAATCTTGATTATGTAGATAATTTATTATTTGCAGAACAAGATATTAATTTTAATCTAGACCGCCGAAATAGGATCTCATTTCTCGTGCCAGAGAATCCAGACACAGGTTTATTAAGAATTTCTTCCAACCTTTTTAATATTCAGCCAAAGAATACTTTAAATTTCTATCCAATATTTACAATTGAAAATTTCACACCAAAGAATGGCCCAGACAACTCAGTAATTTCTATATCTGGCAAAGTTTTAACATCTATAGAAACTGGATACATATACATAAATCCATTTTTAGATGATAAAGATTATGTATTAACTGAAGGTACTGGTATTTATTCGTTAGGTAGTCAAAGAGCGATATCTGCAAATGATATAGCTTTCATAACAAATATCAATAAAGATCGAGGATATAACGCTTTCACATTAGTCGATGTGGGCATACAAAATGAGATTAGTGGCAGACCATTTTTAGTTCAATATAAAAATAGCATATCAAATAAAACTGCGGATAACCATATATTTCTATTCCCAAAGATATCTAATAATTATATGAAAGTGGATAGATTTACTAAATCTTTTGAAAGTAGTGGATATGATATAGCTACAGTTAGTTTACCAACATCATTCTCAGACACTGGATATGCAGTATTTACTACATTAGTATTTGATCATACTGGAGATGGAAATTATTCTACAAAAAATACTTATATTGAAACTAAAACAACAGGTGATTTCACTGTTAATTCTTGGGAAGAAATATATAGTTCTGGTTATATTGATTACTTAGCAATAAAATACGGAACAGGACATTATGATAGTGGCTATTACGAATGTGGTAAAAAAATAATTTTTTCAAACCAGCTAGATTGGGAAATACCCTTCCAAAAAAGATATGAATATCCACCGTTTTTAATGGTCGGAATAGAGTCTTTATACACTGGTACGCCAATAACTGAAGAAGAAATAAATGAAGCTTATAGCGGCATGCTTTGGTATTCTTATCAGAGCAATATTTATAATCTAACAGAGACTGGGTTTAATATTAATTTTCCTAGTGGAGCGATCACTGGAGAGCTCTATGATATCGAAAACAATTTTCTAGGAACAAAAATATTCACAGGGTCATTCATAGTAAATTATTTAGCTATTGAAAATCCTTCTGCAAACTTATCGACATTTGAATATGATGGAAGAATTTCATATTATAAACAATATGAAATTGTTTCTGGAAATGAAGACAGTATTAACACAAAAATTGAGCTAAAAAATATACAAAAGATCAATAAAAATCAAATTAATTTTTCTCTTCCCAAGACTCCGTATCATATTGATGGTAAAATACAGTTATTAAATAATCTTAACATATCCAAAACATCAAATGATTCATTTATAGAGACTCCATTGGCAACTGGAGTTTTCCCAAAGTCGGCGTATAAAGGGGATACAATTCTTATATCAGGATTGAGCTTCAAAAAACCAATATTAAATGATGGTCAGGGATTTAATGCTGTGAATGTTAAATTTAGATATTTAGAGAATTTGTATCCTGGTAAAATAAATGGTTTTGATATTAATTGTAGATTATTAGATGTAAATACATTAAGCGGTAAATTGCCAATAGGCAGTTTATCTAGCGGAAGGTATGCTATACAGATGATTACTGAAAGAGGAGATGTGATAGAAGAATGAGTGCAATAATTACATTATTACAGTCTGCTCCAACTATTCTTTCTTCGGATTTTGTCGCAAGACCTGGAGAAAATATATTAATTTCTGGATTAGAATTTAAGAAGGATATTGTTTATATAGCTGTATATGGAATAAGTGCGGATTACTACTATGATGCTCACGGTTCTGGATTTAAAAATGTTAGTGGAATCAATAATACTCTTAGCGATAATATTGTAGGTTTTACAGTCCCAGAGAGTGGGTATGGTAGTAGCGTTAATACTAACAATTCTAATCCTCCAATTTCTTTATCTGGTAGATATCAATTAGAAGTAGGAAATACAAACGGAGGACAATCAGTTAATTCTGTGCCTATATGGATTGTGCAGAAACCAACCGTAAATTATATCAGTCATCAGTCTGGAGCATTACCTTACGATTATATAAGAGTTTCTGGTTATAACCTTTACCCTGATCCAAAAGTTTATTTCGTTGATGAATCCAATAATAAGGTTCCGGCTCTGAGTATAGATAGTGGCATATATAAAATAACTGGGGTAGAAATTATATCTGGTGGTCAATACTCTTTGGGTGACGAATATTTATTTATAGATCAAAGATTAGAGGGTTTTAAATTATTTGATAATAATTCTGCATCCTCGGGTTTATTAGAGGTTCACTCTGCTGGTCGAGGTGGAACTGTTGGTGCAATTAGTATTGAATCTAGTGGCCAATTTACTTTAGTTAATACTGGTGTTTTAAATCTAAATTATACGGGATATTATCCTGGAGGATTATTTAATTATATATCAGGATTACAAATAAGATTATTATACTCTAAATCTGAATATAATAATTCTTATAATGATTTTATTAATATACCCAACTTCCTAGAAGTTCAAGTACCACCACATCTTACTAAGAAACAAAGCATCTTATTCGAAAATCTAAAGTATAAAAATAATGAAGGATATTTATATACAGGGTTTTTAGTTAATGGTGTTCCTAAGATACATACAATTAATAAAAATATTGTGTATGCAAATTCTGGCGTTTTAATAGTAAGTGGAGATAATCTAGATTATGTATCAAATGTAAAAATTGGAAATATTAACATACCATTTGCTTATTCTGGAGATAATAAAATCGCTTTTATTATACCCGATTTAATTGAAAGCAATCCAATCTTTGTCTCTGGTCAATATGGTGTAGATACATCAAAAGATTCATTAAATGTATTATATTTTGCACTAAGCGCTTCTGGCTTTAGTCCTAACAATATTTTATTAGAGACTGGCGCGCAAATAAAAATATCTGGGCAATATCTGCATAGAACTAATTACGTAAATATAGGCACGCAAAATATACAAAGAAATAAACTTAAGATAAATAGTCTTGGCACAGAATTAACATTTCCATTGCCAAATACTATAGATAGTGACAAGGTATATCTATATCAAAAAGATTACCCTGGTACAGGCATATACGTAGCATCGCCTCCATACAATTTGCTCAATACAACAACAAAATTAGATACAAACCTTATAAATATAAATTATTTGTCTGGTTTCGATGCTGCAAAATATTTAGATGATGTAGAATTTTATGTGTCTCGGTTAGAAGGTTTTAATGATTCTGGTTTGTATGATTCAGATATCTTTTTTACAACACCTACAGGTAATATATACTTTAATGAGAGTTATATAATCAGTGGAATTAAAACTTTTAATAACATTACTGGAATAAAAATTAAACTACCTAGAGAAATAAAAAATCCTCAGTCTCAAATAAAAATTAGAAGAAATAAATTTAAAGATGAATATATTTTACCTTTCGAGAAAGTCGTTAATGTTTTGCCCTCTATAGCATATATATCTCAATCTAACACAACGTTTGATAATCTAGGATCAGTCATTGTCTCTGGAATAAATGCTTCAAATATTAATATAGTATATTTTAGTGGACATTCTGGCACCAAAAATATTTTAGGATTTAAAAACATAGATATAACCGATGTTCCTATAATAGAAAAAGATCTTTTTAATCTAACTGGGAATAAAGAGCAACAATTAACTGCATATTCCAAAATTTCAACTGAGATTGGTGGGGATATCTATGGATCAGGTAAAGTATTCTTATGGAATACGTTTTTTAATACAGGCCTTGGTTATGAAAATCATATTTTATCAAATAATTCTGTTAGGGTTTTACCATTAAGCGGATTTAAACCACCAAATTCAGATATATTTACAAGTCCCGCTTTTATTTATTCTCCTTTAGATGAGCCATTCTTCTATGCGATAACTACCAACTCTAGAGCCTCTAAATTTAGTTTTGAATATACAAATTTTAATGGAGTTGATTATGGAGATGCTCCTCCTTCTCAAGAGGGATGGAAAATAAATTCTGCAAACCAACTACAAGGTGTTCCTACTAGTGGTGGTACTTTTTATTTTAAAATTAAAGCAATTGATGGCGATAGACCAAATGAAGGAATGATTTTATGGGCAAACTTTGGAGTATCTGGGAGATCTTTGACTGGCCCAGGAGTTGTTTATAGAGGCGATTTTGATCCAGATAAAAAATATGTTGGAAATAATCTACGTAGAGATATTGTTAAACATAGAGTGCAGAATGTGCAATATTGGTATGCAGCTTTTTCAAGTAGTGGATCGTATCCAGCCCTTGGTAATTCAAACTGGTTGCCATTTACGAATGAGTTTGGCTCTACGGCTACTCAGCTCTTTCTCTCAGAGAGTTCAAATATTACAAGTGATTTAAATATTGGTCAAGAGGGCTTATATTCTGGATATATAAAAACTCCAAATGATATTAATGTTGACGAGGGAAGCGGATTCTATTTAGGTTATGATAATAGATATAATGTAAATCGGCCAAAATTTAGAGTTGGAAATGAGTTTAATTATATTAAATTTGATGGCGTTGGTTTAGATGTTGTGGGACCTCTATCTGGGGTAGTAACTACTTCTAGAGATATTAACTCTAGAAATACAGTAAATTCATCTTTTGCTGTTGCTTTAGGAGAAGCAAATTCAATATTGGGCATTAGTAATAATGCCTTAGCTTGCGGATCAACAAACTTTTTAAGTGGAGCAAGGAGATCGGCTGTATTAGGCGGAAAAAATAATATAATTACAAAATTACAAACTTTTGAGGCCAATGATTCAACAATCGTGGGTGGAAGTAATAATTTAATCATTGGTGCCTACTGCAATATAGCCGGTGGATCAATGAACAAGATTGATGCAAGCCAAACTGGTCTATCATCGATTGCAGATCAAATCTTTATAGCAACGTTCACCGGAACTGGTGTGCCGCCAAGTAATGGTAGGACTAATTTTGAATTAATTTATCCACAAGAAATTTTTACTAATAAATTAGCTATATTTAATACTGTTAATATATTCAAGAATCAAATTTATGTAGATAAATATTATCCTATTCAAACATCTGGATATATTATAGGCTTAAATTCTGGTCTATATGAGGGACAAATTTTCAAGATTCATTCTTGGGTTAGTTTAACCTCTCCTAGTCTATTCTCTGGAAGCTTTGAGAATAGAAGTAATAATCAAATTTGTGAGTTTAAAGTATTAAAATCTGGTTTTAATAAAGGACTAACTGTATACCCTATACTATTTACAACACCATTTTTTGATACGAGTCTTAATAGTTCTAGCATATCTATACTTTCGAATATATATATTGAAGATGGAAATAAAAAAGGAGAAAGTCTATCAGAAAAATATACTATCCAAAATCTTAATGTAACTGGATTTGAAGTAAGATTTACTGGAGTTCTTAATGAAAATGCAATAGGTAATTTTTTCATTGGAGAAACTGGATTTTTTAGTGGGTTAGAATTCAATGTTTCAAAAAATTTAGAAGTTGGAAAAATTCATCCTTTACAAAATTTACATATTGGTAATGATGTAAATTTTAATATTGGCGTCCGAACTGGAACAGCAATATCATTTCTAGAAATAAATCGACCATATTCTAATAATTTTTATTTAAATAGCATTACTGATACTTTACCAAATGCGTTAAAATTTAAATTAAGTAAAGATATAAATATAGAAGACGAATTCTTATATGTTGATTTCTTAGGATATACTGGATTTTTTACTGGCAATCGTAGCCCAGATCCAAATACTTACCGATATCAAATATTTAGGGTAAGTCTTCCACAAGGATATCAAACTCACAACATCGATCTTCCCGCGCAGTTTCCAGGAAATTATGGATCTAATTATGCTGTAATAATTAATCAAATAAGCGGTGGTGATAATTATTATCACTATAACATAACTGGAAGAGAAAACAATAGATTTAAAATTAATTTTACAGATCGTTTGCTAGAAAATGCTCATTTCAATATTGGTATTTATAAAACGGGAATTTATACCGAAGATTCTGTAAGATACGATGTTAGAGTGTATGATATCACTGGGACTACCATAAAAACAAGCTTATATGATATTCCATATGGTGATTATCCTTCTGCCGTTTTTTCAACGGTGGAAAATATTAATTCTGATAATCATTATAGTTCTCATATTCATTCTTATAATCAAACCGGCTTTAAAATTAGTTTATCTAAACCACTGAAGAATCTGGAATCTATTAGGCTTCATGTAGTGACCGCAAGAAATACGGGTATTTATACAAGAACATCATTAGATAGGTTTACAATTGCAGATCAGAATTTAAAAATTAGCGGTTATTTTGACATCCCATTAAGAAATAATATTATTAAAAAACACACTCTTTTTGCAAGTGCATATACAAATAACCCCGCTTCTCCCTATGTGCGTAGAGTATTTAACACTAATTTATTTAATTATAGAAGTAATGATTTTTATTCTATTTCTTTGACCGGTGCGAATCCAGTTCAACAATTAAGTGGGCTAATTATTGATTATGTTGCTACAGATATGGAACTTGATAAAAATATAGCTAAAGTTGTTCTTGAGGATTATGACTATGCTCGTTTGGCTTCGTTTGGATTTGAAGATGTTGGAAGTAATACTGTCGCAGGAGGAACTGGAAATTATATTAAGGGCGTTGTTTCTAATATTGCAGGGGGCACAATTAATTCGATATTTGGTGATTTTAACACGATTGCTGGTGGAAGAAGTAATAACGTTATCGATGCTATCGCACAAGAAACAAAATATCCACAGGTTGCATTTTCTAATATAGTTGGCGGATATTCAAATACAATTAGCGGTAATATACAATTTTCCAATATTCTTGGTGGATCTGGAAATTATATTTATAATGCAAATAGAAATACAAACAGGATAAGTTCTAGTATTTTAGCAGGTACCAATAACTTAGTTTCTGGGTCTTATTCTTATGTGCTTGGAAGAAATGTGCAGAACCTTAAAGATGGAACTTCAATAATCACAGATTCAACTACTGGAATAAAAAATACATTTCAAGATAATACTATGGTATTATTTTTCTCTGGGGGAGTTTATATAACTGGAAATGCTGCGAATATGTCTCCAATTGTTTTAGATATTACTAAGCTCCCCCAACACACTAACACATCTAGTCTTCCAATAGGTGGAATATATAGAAGTGGAAACTATTTAATGATCAAAAATTAAACTTTTTTTATTCTTTCAATTAATTCAAATACTTTACTTTTAGGAACATCTTTAACGGAGTTAAAATTATCTGCATTTTCAAACTTTTCTTTAACTAACTTCTTCTTTAGAGTGTCAAAAGTTATACCTTTTTCTTGCATGATTTTCTCTAAAAGAACCGTTGGATTCATTGGATTCTCTTTTTCAGAATCCTCTTTTGCAACAAGACCAAGTTTTGCATCTCCTAACTCTTCCTGAGATACAATATTAATTTTTAAAAAATTGCGGACACAGCGAACAAAGGCCCTATTTTCTGCTATCGCAGCTAGAAAATAACGAGCAAAATCTTTCGTATTAACAAGAGAAGCGTCTGCTAAGGCTTCGAATATTACTGGGCGATTTTCTGTTTCATAATTAGGAACCCATGTAATTCTGCAAGAAGTAGCGAAATAATTATCTGTAGCACTTATTACATTATATTCTACGCTAGTGAATCCTCTAATCTGCGCTAACTCTTTAATTCCTCCAAGTAAAATTAATAGATCTTTATCCTCCAATTTGGAGACATCTGTTTCTTGTGTTTTCTGCCTATTTGGTACTAAGTATTGGGTTTTCACCATAGCTCTCCAGTTGATAGACCCATCTTCATTAAAGATATAGTTTATATTATCATTCTCTAGAAGGCCATAAGAATTTCTTCTAAAGACTTTAGGTGGCACAATTTTATCCGATTGTTCTACTGTGAAACTAGGCATTTTTGCTAGCTCTGTACTGTTAATAGATTTTGATTCTTCCATTTAAGAATAGTACTATAATTTTAGTATTATGTCAACTTAAATAAGTATAAATATTTTGATTCTTCCCAAAACTCTATTGTGTCTATAACTTTTATAGGATTACCTTCATAAGGAATTTTATTTAGATAAGCGGCTTTTGAGTTGTATATTTTACCCATACTTATAGTCAACTTATTAGATTTATACAATATATTATTTAGATCAATATTAGCGATCTCCTTAATATCTTCTTTTTTAGCTTTCTCTATCTTTACAATACTTGTTAAATCCATATACTGTAGTTTTATTCTTTTAATAAAATCTTGATCTTTTTGAGTAGAGACGACGAATGGTTTCCCTAATTTTCTCAAATTTTTTACAAAATTTACATCATGACTTTCGTCAATTTCATATATTATTTGAGCTATATTATCTTTATACATTGTCAAAATATCATTACTTATTGGTTTAGATGTAACAATAGAACAATTATTTCTTTTTAATTGCTCCCCTAACACTTCTTCATTAAAATGATAATCTAGTCTCATAATCAATGACTGAACATTTAGCTTGCTTATATCAGCTATTACTGAATCTGGTACTGATTCTATTAGTTTTCTAGAATATTCTTGTCCAATATATAAAGATTTAATATTAAGCATATTTTCACCTAGTAGTTCAAGAATGTAATTTGCTATGTCTATTGGATCAATTTCATTAATTGTCTTTGGACTTTCTGTGGCAGAATAACTTGGCCTTCTATTAGATTTATCTGCTTCTAAAATTCTTGTTAGATGTTTATCACCAAAATATGGTCCAGCATTTTCTGGTCTACTATTAGAATATAAAGATACTATTGGTTTATTATAACTGCTTGCTACATGGACCCCAAAACTATCTGCACCAAAATGAAGAATTGCCCCTTTAATTAAATAGGCTGCTTGATTTATATTAGTTTTGCCTTGTAAATGATAACATCCCTCAATTGGTTTTTCATCTTTTCCACCTATTTGAACGATATGGATATCTTTGCTTTTTAGATACGGAGATATCAAAGATATAACTTCTCCCCATAAATCATAGCTTTTAGCTTCATATTTACTGCAAGGCTGAAAAGATATATATTTCTCAAATGGAATTGGGCAATATTTTTCATAAATGAATGGTTTACCTATCTTTAAGCCACAATTAAGCGCGTATGTTTCAACTAGATGCATATTTATAGTCCTTGTAAGCTATCTTTGTTTTACCATTGTGAAGATATGTCAAAACTCTTTGGGTTTGCGTATATGGTAAAAATGCTATCTCAAAATATCCTGTATGATTTCCTATTCCCTCCAACCACACTAAACTATCCATTTGGGGAATATATTGTATTACTTTATGTACATACTCATTGCCTTCGAGGATTTCAAAATATTCTGGTTTTGTAGCAACGTATAGATTATATTCTGGATATTGCTCTTTTATTGATTGAAATAAACTCGTAGATAAAAATACATCACCTATGCTTTCTGGCATTACATATAATAATCTTTTTCCGTTATCGTTTTTATCTAAAAGATCTTCAAATTGGGCGGATTTATTCTTTGCATTCTCTTGCAAGGCAACATTACGAAAATAATTTTCTATGTCTATTCTTTTGGTGCCTTTCTTAATTTCATTCATCCAATATTTATGGCCATCGTCATTTTGATCAACCGTATGCATTTTTAATATATTATGATACATAAATATCAACCATTCTGAATCATCATTAATTTCTGGGATCGTTGCGTATGGATCTTTTTCATCTATTTTAAAAATTAGATCTTTATCTATAGTTTTTGATGCGTCTGCAAAATTTTCTATAATTTTCCCAATTGTTTCTACGGAAAAATTATCAAGTGTCCATTTTCTGGCTTCTAGTCCAAGTCTTAGTCTTTCTTCTTTATGCATAGTGAAAGCTTTATTTATGTTATCTGCTATGGATTTAGGACTTGTAGATGCTTTAATAAATTCTGTTCCGTGCTCTCTGTATTCAGACCAATCGAGAGCCAAGCTATGAGCTTCTTCTTTGCACATTTCTTCTCCGCAAGAATAGTTTGTGACTAAAGTAAGAAGTCCTGCTAATTTAGCTTCTTGAATTGGTATTTCTTGTCCTCCGCTTGTAAACGGATGACAATAGACATCCATTAAATTATATATCTCATTTAATTGTTCTTCTGTGACTCCTATTGACACATTTGTTGTCGTTTGTGTCTTTTGAGCTCCGCAATGCTTGCAGTCTAGATCTTGTCCTGTAAAGTTCTTGACTTCATATTCTCCACAATTTTTACATACATAAGTCGTATATATATCTTTATGATCTATGCCATACTCATTTGCCAGTTTTAATATATTCCATCCCTCTCCAAAATGAGTATGAAGTAGAAGCCCAGAGTTTTGTATATTATTCTGTTTTTTCCACAAAGCATATCCCTCTAAAAGATTGGGCACGCTTTTTCTTAATTGATTTCTAAATACAAATCCGATTATAAATTTGTTTGGATCAATATTTAGCTTTTTTCTTAATTCTAATTTTTGGTCTTGCTCTAAAGGGAAAAAATTTTGTGTATCGAGCGCTCCATGAATGGTTTTTACATGAGTTTGACCAAGTTTATGCAAAGCTTGGGTTGCGAAATCGCTCCATATCCAATAGTTTTTAACTTTTGGCGCACATTTTACTGCTGAGTCTAATATGGGCAATGAATCTAGTGTCGTCCATATTACTGAATTTATTTTGTTAAACCATGGCTTGTCTATTGCAAAATCTACGCCCCAAATATCTTGAACCGCTATGTATATATCTGGTTTTTCTTCTTTGATAACTTCATCAATTAAATAGGCTCCATAACTAGCCATTCTCGCTAAATGAGGATCTTTATTTAATTTTTCTAAATCTTGCTGTGTATTAGGTAATGATCCTATGCTTTTCCATGGAGTTCTTTCTAGCTGTAGATTTCCCTTTTGCATGCCGCAACAATAATGTACAATCTCATATTTATTAGTATTGTATAAATATTTTAATATTGCCTTAGCGTTTCTGCCAAATCCAGTTTTCGCTAAAGCAAAATCAGATTGAAATAGAATCTTCTTCCGCATTATTTCTACCAAAGATCGTCTTCTTTATCTGATAATTCTGCGTCCTCTTCAATATCTTCTGATATATCTTTCTGTTTCCTATTTTCTAAAGCCTTTGATTTTGCATTTTTTAATCTTTTAATTTCTTCGCTTCGTTCTGTAGCGAAAATATGGCCTAATCCAAATTTAATATATTCTGCCACCATTCTAGATTCAGCAAATGTAAAACCAATTAGAAAGCTAACTGGAGGTTGAGTTGTTTGGGTTTTTGAGTTTTTAATTACATTTAAGCTATATCCAATCTGCTTGTCTTCTCTAATATAAGGAGAAAATTTAATTCCTAATTTTTGATTCTCTGAGTTATGAAAAAAGTCTGCGGTTCTATTATTGTCTAGAGCATCTAAAATGCCACAAACTTCGATTTTTGATAATTTAACAACGACTTTCTTTTCTGGATTTTGAGCGTTTTCTGAAAAGTTGCCTATCTTTTTTTGATCATTCCATGAGGCTTGTTTAATTAAATTTAAATAAAAATTACCATCTATATTATTAAATGAAAAACTACAAGCGGTACCAGTATTACGAGGTGTAGGTTTATAAATCTGTATCATATATTATATATTATCAATTATTAATTAATAAATCAAGTTATTTTTCTTTAATTTCTCCTAGTTTCATAAATATCTTATGATCTTGTATAGCTATAATATCTGCAAATACAGAATCCTCACTCTTCTTTTTCCCTCTTATGATAACTATATTATTTTCTACTGGTAGGCTATTATTCATTTCTTTGCATTCTTCTATCTTATCATTAAAAATCAAAGTATTTATGGTAGAATTTTCGTCTTGAACGTTTAATCTTAGATATCTTGTTTTTTTACTGTTATTAGCAACACCTAAATAATTATCTTTAATTACTCCTATAAATAATACTGGCAAGCCATTTGGGGCATCATTTACCTCTCTGATATTTAATAAATCCGGCTTTTGATCAGAAAATATATCTTTTAGATTTGTGTTGTATGTATAGCCAAGAAGCTTATTTTCATAATACCAATTAGCAAACCTTTCATTCTTACTGTTTTGTTCATAAATCTTTTTATAAGGCGCGTAAGATTTTCTAATCGTTTCTAGCCTAGAGTCTTTGACTATAATTTTTCCTTTATCGTCTTTAGTCGTATTCAAAAATTTGATTATTTTAAATAGATCGTAATCAAACTTCTCTCCATACATCATCGCATATTTTTGTTCATTTTGATTTAAAATATTCCAAAGTTGGGCTTCTAATACTACTTTACTCCTAGATTGTTTAAAGTTCTCAAGCGCGCCAGCTTGGATTAGAGGAGATAATACTCTGATTGATAGCTTTGCTTGTTGCGCAGATTTAAAAACATCAAATTTTGTTGCATATTTATTTCTAAAATTATTTAGCCTTTCAATCGATTTATCTGAAATGCCCTTGATAGATAATAATCCAAATCTTATATCATTTTCTTCAACACTGAAATCCATCTCAGATTTGATAATATGAGGTGGTAATAGTTTTATATTAAATAAATCCATTTCTTTATGTATTTTTGATATCTCGCTGATAGGGTCAGGTTCAAATCTCGTCATTCTTAGCAGTGATAAAAAGAATTCTTTAGGGTATTTAAATTTTAAATATATTGTAATTGCAGCTAGTGCCGCATAACTTTGACTATGACTTGCGTTAAACGAATAATTTGCTGAGTCTTCTAAAATTTTCCATAATACTTCACTTACTTCTTTAGGAAGATTATTCTTGATGCATTTCTTTTCAATCTTTTCTTTCCAAGATTTAATTTCATCAACCTTCTTTTTACCGACTATTCTTCTTAATATCTCGGCTTCATCAAGCGTAAATCCTATCTTATGTGCCATTTGCATAAGCTGTTCTTGATATAGTGCAACTCCGCCTGTACGTCTTAGAATATCATCAAAAAATGGATGGATAGATTGAAATTCTCCAGTTTCTACGTATTTAGCATATTGATCTACGAACTGTAATGCTCCAGGTCGTGCTAGAGCTAATACGGCACTTAACTCTTCTGAATTCCGAGGCTTTACTTTTTTGCAAACTTTAAAATTCGTATCTGCTTCAATTTGAAACAGACCATGAGGACTTTTTAAGTTTTGTAGCTGTTGATATATAAATACATCTTCTATATCTATATCTTCTATTTTTTTATTAATCATTTTACATACATCATAGACTACTGAAACACTTCTTAATCCTAAGAGGTCTAATTTTACGTTAAATTGACTAATATCATTCATGTCAAAAGCGCTTACTTGCTCTTTATCTGACGAAAGTTCTAAGGGACATGTTCCTGATAAAGGGGTGTGTGAAATTTGTATGCCCGAAGGATGAATCCCTTTATTTTTAATTAAGTTCCTTAATTTAAGAGCTATATTATATATCCCTGGATTTTCATCACACCATTCTTTAAATTTTTCTACATCATCATAGGCTTCAGAAATATCTTTAACTTGCCCAAATATTTTAGGTATTAAAGAGCTTACGCTAGTCATTTCTGATTCACTTTTTTCTTCTACAATTTTACCGCACTCTTTAATTAAAAGTTTTCCACTAAGAGTGTTAAATGTTAATATTTTGCTAATTCTATTTGGAAATATATCGTTAAGAAAATCAATTACTTTGTGACGATTATAATAGCAAATATCCAAATCAACATCACACATCAAGCTTCCGTCAAGATAAGTTACTCCATCAACAACTTGTTTTTTTGCTCGAATTTTAGATATAAATCTTTCGAAATACAAATTGTGCTTTATCGGATCTACTTTTGTTACTCCTATTAAGAATAGGATAAGGCTTCCGGCAGCACTTCCTCTACCTAGACCTGTTGGAATCTCATTTTCTTTACAGTAATTAATAACGAGCCAAACTAATATTATATAATCTATAAATCCTAAATCTTCTATAACATCAAATTCGTGGTCTAAGCGTTTTTTATAATCTTTATTATTAGGTAAATTAGAGTAGGCAAGCTTTTTCAAAAAGTCTATATTTGATGCGTCCTCAGATAAACCCAGAGATCTTTTATGTTCGGGTTTTACCTTAAATTCTGGAAGTCGAACTCCATAAAGAGGTAGTGAAATCTTTTGAAAAGAATTAATATAATCAGATATCTTCGTCGTCATTCTTTCTTTTTTTACGTTTTTTATTATACTTGTTGATGGATTTATCTAGATTTCTTTGAAACTCTGATAAACCTTCTTTTAAGGCTGCGAATGATTTTTCTTCATTATTCAATGCATAAAATACGTCAGCCTTGCTATTTGTTTTGCCATGCTGTAAGGTTATTAACAGGTAGTCGATATTTTCTTTCTCAAATTTATTGAGAATATCATATATAAAATCCATTGATGCCATAATTAAATTATATCCTTTTCTTATGTATAATGCAATCAAATATTAATCATATATTTTATTTTATTCCATACTTTAAAATTTAACTCTAAATCTGATAAGGCGTCGTGCAAAGAATCATAATCATGATTTATATCTAGATCTTTTCCTGCCGCAGTTAAATTAGTTTTAACATTTTTAACTTTTGTATGGTATAATTTATACATATATTCTGGTAAAGTTTCTTTTTTCGAGTCAAATACTGTTGAGGTTTTTATGCCTTTGTATAAAAGATTAGTATCAATACTTTTAGATATAAAATCTAAGGGTTCCTGCTTCATAAATTTATAGTATTCATTAATTATGTACAGATCAAATCCTACTATATTATGTCCTACTATATAATCCGCCTTCTCTATCCAATCTTTTAATGTTGGAAAAAATGCTTCTGGACTAATACCATTTTTTTCTATTTTTTTTGGGTCAAATCTAGTTATCCTAGCCGCGTCTTTGCTTATTTTTAAATGCGTATCCCACTTGATGCAGACATCTTTAGAATCAATAATTTTATCTCCTTGGCATTTAAGCATAGCGATTTGCCAAGGTAAATTATGACAATAGTTTAAGCATAGATTAAATGTTTCGCAGTCTATAAATAAAAATGTTTTATCTTTATTAAATCTTAATAAATGCTCATCCATGATTTTGCTCCCTCCAACTTTCCATACAAAATTCATTACTCGACATATGCTCTATCTCAGGTTTATTTAATGTAGTTCTATTGTTAATGCATCTAAAAGTAAGATAGCTTTTAAAATCTTTCCTTTCTTTATAATAAATGCTTTTTGTTTTAATGACTTCGAGTTTATTTGATTCACTAAACTTTAGCATTTTATTTTTAAGAATATTATCAAAAATCAATTGATTATCTTCTACAAATATCGTTGGTTTATAATTTTCTATAAATGATATACATTGATATCCTTTAAATGCATTATTGAACATAAAATTATCATAGAATGGTATTGCTAGTTTTATACCTTCGTTAAAGTGCGTCTTTAAAATTTGCATATCTAATCTTGGAGTGTAGTAGAACCCTTCTGTACTGGCTTTTGTCCATAATTTAATTAATGTTTTATACCCCTCATTCCCGTTAGCGAATATAATTAACTTATGATGTTTTTTAAGTTCTTCTTCATTCTTATTGTTAATGTTCTCGCAAAAAACAAATTTAATGCCAAAAATCAAATCAATATTATTTTGTTTTAAATTTTTATAAGCTTGAAGAAAACCACTGAAACAATCTTCTACTAAGAAGACTTTCTTTAATTTGTTCTCTTTTGCGATCTCGATAATAGAATCTGGTCCATTTTCTTCTGGACTCTCGTCTTCAAGAGTCAATATGCTTTTCCCGATAGAAAAATGGCTTTTAAACAATGGAATAACTTTATGCATTTAATATTTATACTTTATATTATATATAATGTCAAGATAAATCGTTAAAATCATCTTTTGTTGTTGAGGACATTTCTTCTAATATATCGTTTGTAGACTGGTTTATAGAAACATTATTAAACCTTGGACACCCTGCGTATTGCCTTTTTTCAATTTTAAATCCTTCGATATTTTTAAATTCACCATTGAAATTGGATTCAATAATCTCATTCTTTTCATTTAATTTTACATAATATTCAAAAGAATCTTTATAGGGACATTTCCAATTGCCAACTCCACACATCCATTTGTTTTTGGGATTATCTGCGGCAAAATTTGATTCAGCACTATTTATATCAAAATTATTTATATGAGTATTAACATATTCAAGATAGTATTCAAATCCTTTAATTTGATTTTCGTCAAATTCAAGTTCTTGGATTGGTTGTTTTGGAAATCTTAAAAATAGAAACCTTACTATAGGCTTAAGTTTAGGCCATATCTTCCTGCTCGCTAAACTGTAGGTCATGGCTTGAATATTAGCCTCCAAATCATCTCCCCTAAATTTAGCTTTGGAGCTTTTATAATCAATTATAAGCATTTTATTTTTCGTTTTAATAGGCTTATCGATAAATCCCTTAATATGATATTTAGGGCTATCGCTCTTTATCTCAAAAGCGTATTCTGGCGATACGATTTTACCGTCTTCACCATAAAAATCATGTTTTAATCCTACTAAAATCATATCATCAATAATTTCAAAATTGCTTATATCTAGTGGAGCTTGATTAATTAATTTTTTAGTCAATCTTTCAATCGCTCTGCTTCCTTTGATAGAGTTGCTTTTGATAATTGATGTAAAATGCTTCTTATGCTTTTTATTCAATAGGATTTCAAATATCTTATGACAAACTGTTCCTCTTAGAGCTCCGTCATTTTGAGTTTGTGGAATTTTAGTATGATAATTATTCCAATACACCCACGAGCAGGTCTCAAGAGTTTTAATTCTAGAGGCTGATAATACTTTTAAAGGTTTATTTTCCATTGTTTAATTTCTTCTTTCGTCATTTCGCCAAAATCTTTTCTTATTGGCAATGCAATTCGTATTTGATGTTTATCAAAATGTTTTAACAATTTTTCCTTGGTTTTATCTGCGGCTAAATTTCCTGCATTATTGTTTAGACAATCGTTATTAAATGATATATAAATCTTATTTGGATTTAAAATTAGTAAGCTATTAAGAATTCCTGTACTAAGATTTAATCCAAAAGTTACTATGCTATTTTTAATTCCAACATCCCATAACGCAAGCATATCTCCTATGCTTTCTACAAGAATAACGCTTTTTTCTTCAGATGGAATATCTGAATTTATTTGTAGTGGATATTTCCAGTTTACTTTATCTCCTACGAGTTTCCACTTGGGGCACATTTTTTCATTTCGATTTAAGATGTCTCGTCCTGCAACCCCTATTAATTGTCTTTCTTTATTAAATATAGGAAAAACATATCTTCCTTTCATTCTTCCTTCTTTAAGAATTCCTCCTTCAAATTGCTCCATTGTCTCATTGCTAATCCCTCTTTTATTCCAAAAGCTATGATCTTTGACTAATTTAAGTAAAACGTCCGGCGAATAACATTTTACTTGCTTAATTTCTGGTTTTTTATAAACAGTATAAGTATTTATTGTTGGCGCTTTTTGATTTATCCATTCTTTAGCTTCCACATTGTTAGATAAATTTAATGTTATTCTGACTAAATCTTGTAGATTACCCGTGAGATTCTCTTTAAAGTCTACCCATTTTCCAGAATCTTTATATATTACTAGAACATTTTCATTATCAGAATCTCTATATAATGGTCTTGTTCGATATTCTTTCGAATATTCTTTGAGATTGTATCCTAAATTAGATAAAATTTCTTTTATGTTTTCCATTGTAATGTTTCGCTAATTAAAGGAAATTCTTTTACAAATATCTTTTTACATCTATCTGCGATTATTCTATGTTCTTTCTGCGTATTTTGCTCTGTTCTTAATTCAAGGTAATGAATCCAGCTTCTTAAAGATCCTTTCATATACATTGTTGTTTCTGTGGTCAGGGGTAATACCATTCTAGCAACTTCTTTAGCGACACCATTTTCAATCATAGTTTCATAGCAATGTTGAGATAATGCTATGGATTCTGCAATCAAATGGCTAATATTTTCATATGCGGGATTTGTAACTGGCATGAGATTCTCACCTACTTGTCTATTTTTATCTCCTTGAAGTCTTAATTCAACATCTTCAAATTCGGTTGCCATGCTGTATCTTTGACTAAACTCTTGAAAGGAAAAGGACCTGTGCCTTAGAATTTGCGCTGCAATAGCTCTGCTCGTTTTAATTTCTACTGTCATATCGACTAATTCAAATGGAGACCAATGTTTATGTTTGATTAAAAATCCTAATAATTTTGGCGCAGTCTCTGTATTCATTTGATTAGATGGATTACTAACTCTAGCACAATAGGCAACGAGATCTTCAGCATTATTTATTCCATCAATATATGGTTGAGTTATAGATATTAATTTTACATTCATATTAATTCTCCGTCTTCATTTGTTCCGCCTTGGTCAAAATCTAACCTTTCATTCTCTGCGTCTACAATTTCTCGTAAAGTTCCTCGTTCTTCTACATTAAAATTATTAACATCAAAATTAATATAGTTATTGAAATATTTAAATTCATTCTCGCCAACTCTTCTGCGGACAAGGTCGTGGTGACCTGCTCCTTCTCTGCCTTGAAATCTTGTTTTAATAGCTATTAGTTTATGTGTCCCGAACTGTTCTCCATCTACTTGTATTTCATCTTGAGTCTTTCTCCTAAAAATTCCTACAAATGACGCGAACCATTGCATACGATCTGATAGTGCAATTGCAGAACTGTCATCAGTAACTTGATTTGCACTTCTGTTAAAGTTTTCTCCTGTTCTATTCAACTGCATCGCAGTAATAACTGGGCATTTAATTTCTTCTGAGATTCTTTTTAATTTATCAATCTTATCGCCAATAGCTTGATGCTCTGCCCAATTTTGACTTACTTTTTCACCAGTCAATTTGATATAATCGTAAACTATGAGCGCTTGATTTCCTCTGCCCACTTTTGTATAGTACCATCTTCTAATAATAGATGATACTTCATCTACATTTTTATTTGCTACATGATAATGGTAATGAGTCATTCCTTTAACTTTTGGCCAAGCATCCCTCACTTTTTGGATCATCTCTGGATTTTTTCTCCAGTTGCCAGTTTCAATAAACCAAAGTGGAACGCCAGATATACTTGACACTAGTCTCATTTGAGTATCTAAAGTAGACATTTCAGTGTCTAAAATTAAAGCTTTTGTATTTTTATTATGAACGTTTGCTGTTTTATAGGCAATATCATTAAGCCATGTACTTTTCCCTTGACCAGGCCTACTTACTATAGAATAAATATTCCCTTGTTTTAGACCTCCATATAGATTATTAAAATTATTATATGGAGTCTTTAGACCAGTTTCTTCTCTTGGGTTATTGCCTATTTCTTCAATAATACTTTCCATTTCCTCAAATAGATTAACTGGTTCTCCTTCGAGGTAATATTGACTAACTTTATTATTATAGATTTCATCTACTTTAGAAACGATAGAGTCAATTCCGTCTTCTGCATTTTCTTTAACAAATTTCTTTACATTTTCAGCTGTTTCAAAAAGCTCTCTCCGAACTTTAATCTTACTTAATTCTTTACAGGCGTTAATTGTGCCTTGAGTATTGATCTGAGTAAGAGCCAACGCATCAATGTATGAAAATATATCTATTTCATCTTTAAAAGAAATTCCTAAGTTTTTAATTTTTTGCGCCAATAATATTTTATCAATCTTGTTGTTCTTATTTAACTCGTCTTTTATGCATGAAAAGATTGTGGTATGTACATCATTATAAAAATCTTTTTCTGAAATAAATTTTGATACATCAAAAAATACTTCTGGATTTCTAATGAGGCCACCTAGAACATGGCGCTCTACTTGAACTGAATATATAGGCATACAATATAATTCTATTCTAGATTTAATTTTAAGTCAACTAATCTTTTTTCTTGCGTTTCTTTTTGCTGAGGTCTGCAATATTTTGTATTGTGCATTCAATATTTAAAGAATTCATTGCTTCTGCCCAATAATTAACGTATTGCTGTAATGCCATTGCATTTAATTGATTATCGAATTTTGTCATTACTTGAGGATCCCCTTCGGAATTAAAATTGAATAAAATAAATCCTCCAAATGAATTTTCGTTTAAAGCTTCGAGCAGCGAGTTAGGAAAATTTTTCTGCACATAAAAATTTACACTAAAATATGTTTATATCGAAATTTTCTGAGAAGAAATTGGGAGATAAATTTTTCAAATCTTTTTCATAAATTTCTATAAATTTAAAATTATTCTTTTCTAGCCATTGCGCTTTTTTACAATCTCTTTTAAGACTTTGCAGATAATTCATCCGCGAATTGGCGTGAAAAAATTCATTAAAACTTTCGTGCTGTTCTCCATTTACTTCTACTGCGATTTTTTTAGTTGCATTAAGTAGGTCTACTTTCATTAAAGATCCGTATACTGGAAACTCTTCGTAAACAATGTGATTTTGCCAATATTGCTGAAAAAATTTTTTTACATTAAATTGTATTTTACTTCTACTTGACTTATTCCAATCTATCAAATACTTTGAAACATTTTTATTTACAAGTTTTCCATTTAGACTATATAATCTCATGCAGGAATAAGTTTTTTATATTTTTCAAATAAATATTCTGTAATCTTAGGGTTTTCTTCAAGATACTTCCTAAAATTATCCATGCCTTGGTGTTGCTTAGATAGCTCTAGATCTGCGCTCTTAAGCTCTTTAATAAGGTCATCTCCTACAGTAATCCATGCTCCTTTTGCTGTGACAAATTGCCAAGCGATGAGCTGATCAATAATTTCGTACTCTCTCCAGATAGATGTTCCGCTTTTGCGACCATGTTTAATTGGATATTCTACTTTATGATTTGTTGTTTCATTTGTAGACTTTTTAATTGTTAGTTTTGCTGTATGACCAATGATTTTATTCTTAATTGGATCATATTTTTCATTGGGTTTTTCTAAAATGAGGTCTTTATTGAACCTTGGCTCAAATTCAATAATCCAGTTTGCAAAATGCAACAATGCATTTCCCCCCGTTGCGGTTGTTTGTCTTATATCTTTATTTGCTGCGTAAGGGTCTAGCTTAATATCTGATCTGACTTGACTAATAAAAATCGCCATATGGCCTCTCTTGGCAAGAGCAATAGACATTTTTTTCATTAAGACCGATGATATTACTGCTCCTCCTGCTACTTTCGTAGCGTCTGACAAAGACTTTGATGCATCATTCTTTGGCATTAATCCATCAACCGAATCCAAAATAAACAAATATTTTTTATTCTCTGGGTTATTCTTAACTAGTTCAAGCATAAGTTCTGATACTGTTTCAAAAATATTAGATTCAAAAACGAAACAGTTTCCATCATTCCATTGATCAGGGTCTGTAACATATTCTAATCCAGATCTATCTTGAATTTCTTTAGATAATCTGCCTTCCGCTTTGATTAGCACTCCTCTTGAGTTGGGAATAGTTTTAAGAAAGTTTCTCATAACTTCAAGTGCTTCTGAGGTTTTGCCACCTTCATTCATGCCTAAGAATCTGTGAAGCCCAGGACTAAAGCCTCCTCCCATTACAAAATCTAAATTTAAACTACCAGAAGACACTTTATAGTAAGTTTCTTCTTCAAAGTTATAGTGATCCTCTTTATTGTCTTTTAAGAAAGCCTTTAACCTATCATTTGATATAGGCCCTTGAACGACTTCTTCTTGAATTGATTTAGGTCTAGCCATTTAAAAACTCCTTTAATGTTTTTGGTTTTCTTGTGATATGTTTATCAGTTCCAATTTTATCATCTTTTAGATTATATGTCATTTTAATATCTTTGTCAACATCTAATAAGGCTTTTTCTTTCAAAAGAAACTTTTTACCGTCATAAGATAATAACCAGTCTAGAGATTTTAATTCTTTTGATTTAATTTTAAACCAAAATATAGCTCTTGGTTCAAACTTAATTAATTTTTTCGCTTGATTTATTTCGTAGCCCCAAGGTATATTTTTTGATTTGACAAACTTTTTTATTATAAAAATGCATAATTTGTGTCCAGATAGTTTCACGTTTAGTCTCTCCTAATATAAGTTTAGCATACTTTTCTTGATTGTAAAATAAATATTTTGGAAATGAGTCTTTATTTATTGAGATAGGAGTAAAAACATCTTCGGAATGAGACAGGTGAGAATGGCCCCTAGAAAGTCTATCTTTGACAAAATTAATATCATTATTTGGCCATTTATTATATTCTCTATGAGAGAAAGACTCTAGTTTTAATATAATCTCTTCTGGCTCTCCAATTGAACTAAAGTGCCATCCAGCATTTTTAATCTTATTTGAAGATTTTTTTCTGCGAAAAGTCTCCATGTCTTGTATATATTTATATCTTGTTGCAACGCTACAATCATAGGGTTTGCAATTTGTGCATTTATTGTTTAATTTATAAGAAAATAAATCCATCTCGAATGCTACGTTTGGAACATCTTCTCCATAAATTTTATAAAAAGCTTCTATAACGCTAGAAGATTTTGGTATTTCGTCTAGATCGCTTAACATTATTAAATCATTTGGACTTGCTTTTTTTAATCCTTCGGATAATAAATTTCTTTGAATTTTTTCTGAATGCCAGGGGTCAGGAATTTTTATAAACTTTTTGTTACATATATAGATAATTTTATCCTTAAATTTGGCAAATCTTTCGTGGTCGAAATTAATTGATTTCTTTTTTTGCGTGAATGTATATTCTGATTCAACAATAATAAAATAATCTACAACCGAATCAAGTTCATGTAGCCTAACTTCTAATAAATCATTTTCATTAAAAAATAAAAAACAATCATAGATCTTTATATTTTCCTTCTTTTTGTATTTATTAAAATAATCTATTTTCTTATAGTTTTCCTTGTCAAAAAAGCGTATTAACATATTCTCTATAATATTCATAATTTTAAATCTGATTCTACCATTCTTTTCACAAGCTCATGAAAAGATATTTTTGGAACCCATCCAAGTTCTCGTCTGGCTAGATCTGAGTCTCCTAAAAGTAGATTAACCTCTGCTGGTCTATAGAATTTAGGATTTATGTTCAGTAAAATATTCTTTTGGCCATTTATCATTGCGACAAATTTTTCACCTTCTGCTTCACCCGTTGCATTTTCCCATTGGCCTTGAATTCCAACTATCTGAAACGCTTTCTCAACAAACTCTCTTATGCTATGCGTTTCATTTGACGATAGAATATATTCTTTTGGATCAGTTTGATTTAGCATCATCCAGACTCCACGGACAAAATCTTCCGCATGACTCCAATCTCTCTTTGAGTCCAAATTGCCTAATTCTATAGGTTCAAATGATTTATTTTCAATTATGGCTTTATATATTTTTGCTACTCCTTTAGATATTTTTCTTGTAACAAATTCTTCCCCCCTTCTTTCGCTTTCGTGATTATATAAAATAGAATGGATTGCAAAGAGATTATAAGAATCTCTATAGACTTTAGTTATATGTCTTGCCGCTGCTTTTGCGGCTCCATAAGGACTTCTTGGCCTTATAGGGTGATTAAGGTCTTGTGGAGAATATACTACATCTCCCATTTCTTCACTTGACCCTGCAGAATAAAACCTGCAATTTGAAGCATATTTTCTGATAGCTTCTAAACACCTAAGAACACCTAATGCTGTAGCATCAAAAGTTTGCAAAGGTATTTGCCAACTACTTCCAACAAAAGATTGGGCTGCAAAATTTATAAAATAGTCAGGTTTTGTATCTTTTATTATTTCGTCTATTGAGTTGCTA
>Ga0194133_10001877_pt1 | contig 34637 bp, 60 predicted proteins | sample TA2KigOf40mmetaG_FD_155448 | JGI IMG/M metagenome (GOLD analysis project Ga0194133, IMG submission 155448) | Freshwater microbial communities from Lake Tanganyika, Tanzania - TA2015055 Kigoma Offshore 40m | ecosystem: Environmental > Aquatic > Freshwater > Lake | place: Tanzania: Lake...
CACAATCGGGTGGATAGCTTGCCATAGTGCTAGGCACTCATGGAATCCTAGGGTAATGTCACCCTTGCCAGCGTGGAGCAGAATTTCCCTTTGTTGGGGCGTGATTTTGCGCCTGAAATCCCTAGTATCTGTACGCGGTCGGGCCATGTAAATAGTCGCTGACTTAAGGGTTATCCCTATTAGGGTTTAAGTAGGGTTTTCACCTATTCTACAGCGTGTAGTTAGCTATACAATACATCCATGCCGCACAGCAACATGCATAGCGGTCTGATCGGAGAGCTAAAATGAAAGTCAATACATCAGAAGTCAAGCGCAGCCCCTGGGCCAAAGAGGTGACCGTTAGCCGCACACAAAATGGCCGTTGGATCATTGACCGGGTTACCAACAAAACAATTTTGCCCGCCAAAACCTTTGCCTGTTGGCAACACGCAGAATGGACGGGCAACGCGTGGGCCAATCAAGCGTTAGAACAGGCCCTATCCCAGGAAAGCACTTAACAATCCAGCCTGTAGCATCTCTCCGGGTGCTATGGGCTGCACTGTCGCACGTTCGCCCTTCGGGGACTATTTAGGAGGTTTTCATGTCAGACGTTATCAACTCGCTTCCAGTTCGGATTGTGTATTGCGGGGAAACTAGGCGCGATGATTGGCAATGTGACCAGTGGAGAGTAGAGATTTCCACCAATGCCGGATTCTGGTCTACAGACTATTTCACTGGTCTAGGACTGCGCCATAAGATCCGGAAAACGCCTGTAAAGCCCTCGGTCCTTGGCATCATGGAAAGCCTGTTTTTAGATGCAGGCGCTGCCGAATTGAATTTTTCTGATTGGTGCGCTGAATACGGCTATTCAGACGATTCAATCTCTGCCCTTAACACCTATAAAAAATGTCTGAATACAGCTACAGCACTTCGCAAACACTTTAGCCCTGATGTGCGAGAAGCCATCCGCGCTGAAATCGAGAAGGCTAATCATGCGTGAGCAATTCCTCGACCTAGCCCTTGCAATCATCCTGGGGCTTGCACTTGCAACCCTGGCCCTGGCGTATTTTGACGTACTTTGGAGCTGAAACCATGCAATCATTTTTCGAGCTTACTTATGAGCAGCGCTTTAAAGTTTACGATGCAATCAAAGCCCTCGGATGCCAAACCTACGACGGCGGTGGCTCTGGCCTGCTTTCGGTTGCTGTTGCAAAGGGAAAATTTGGGGCTTTGATGCAAGCCTTAGATTTTCTTGGACTGAAACACCAGGATTTGTACAAATTCCCTCTTGGAACTGATAAGCCACCGTGCGAATTGCGTCATGAGTCATACGGTCAACCCGACAGTTGCTGGCTTGTTGCAACCTTTAGGCCATACTAACATGATGACAGAATATCAGCACCATATCGGACCCGGCCTAACCCTGGTCTGCGAGATCGAATACGATCCCGGCGAACCCGCTAATCCAGACACAGAGTCGGGCACTTGTTGCCCTGAAACACCGGCTCGGGCTTTTTTCTGCTCTGCAACTCTGCTCGGCGTTGACGTAACCGATATCCTGGCCGATCACCTTAAAACCTACATTGAAGAGAGGGCGCTATGCTCTATGCAACCATAGCCCTGGTTCTCAGGGTTATCCTGGGGAAACGCTAAATCTGGCCCTTCGGGGCCGTTTTTATTTGCAAATAGCGAATGAGCCAATCCGTCATGAGACTAATGCCCGTATTGTGTCGTTTAAAACCGACATCTCGTCTTTTTTCATTACATTCCAGATTCGGCGCTGGCCGTGAATCCCATTAAATGCGCCCTGGTGACAGTCCTTGCATAACGGGATGCATAAGTATTGCTGATGCTGCTCGATATGATGTGCGTCCGACGGTCCTGGCTGACCGCAAACCCCACAAGGAAGCTCTTTAACCCTTGCAAGATGCCTACGCTCGGCAGGGCTGGGCTTGTTGTGCATGGTAGCTAATTTTCAGTTTTTCCTGACCGTCTGCCGGGAACAATTCCTCCGCCATCACTGCGCGTCCCTCTACATCATAGGAAATGCGCCCGTACATATTGCGGCGAACCCTGCTGACCCGACCGACGAACGGCTCACCCTTGAACGGATAGACCGCCGTTAACTGACCTGGGTTTAGGTAGCATTTCTTCCAATCTGCTTTTTTGTGATTCATGGCAATTCCTCTCTGACCATAATATCCACGCCAGGATTGTGGTCATAGACCTTGGTTATGTGCAGTATCACGATTTGAGCATCGTCCAGGTAAACCACGCCATTCATCCCGTCCAAAACGCTTTTCCCAAGATTATCGGCATCGGCTCTTGGCCACTCAAGACCGTCTAAACAAGCCTGTATGCGCTTTTTAGGGTAGCTCTTAGGGATTGGTAGCCTGAAATATAGAAAAGCCGCTAGAGGCGTTTCTAGCGGTTCTCTAGTCATGGCCTGCTTTGCTGCTTCCCGCACCTGGGTTTCGTAGTCACTGGTTTTCTTGGGCGTGTACGTTCTTACGAAACCGCCAACCTTTGAGAATTTTGGCCTACCTTTTGGTATTGGGTTTATGTCCAGATGGATCGTGATCGAGAAGGTCATTTTTCTTTTGCCATCCAGTAAAGCAATTCTGTAGCGGCCTTTTTTCCTCGCCTCTTTTCAATGTCCCCAATAACGCCTTCCCACCAGCCTCGAGCTTGCATAGACCCCTGCTCCTTCGCTTTCGCTCTGTAGCGTCTGATCCACTCCCTGGCCTCGCATCTTTTCATATGCTCCAAGATCTCCGGTGAGAAATAGGGCTTTGTCAACGATTGCAGCGGGGTAGTGGACTCCATCTCTGACTCGATTGAGGATTTTTTGGGCTTGGTCATGGGTCATGATCCCCTCCTGATCTGTTCAAGTCGATCCCGAATGTGTTCAGGCATTGCAACCACTCCCGCCATCCGCTCGGCGTACTGCTCTGCCATCGTGACCTTTTTGGGGGCTTCTGGGATCTCCGCACCATCCCAGCGCTGCTGGTTCAAGTAAACGAGCGGCGCAGGAATGTATGCCCCATTGCTGGTTAGCCACTGGTCGGTGGTTTTCATCCACTCGACATGCTTCAGAATCTGGTCAGCACAATGTTCGTACAGACCTTTTTTCCACTTAGCTAGACAAGCTGACTTTGCTCCCTTCCTGGGAGACTTGGGCCATGCTGCCCAGAATCTGTCAAACCCTGACTCGAACATTGTCATCTCCATCAGTAGGTGCAGCATATTTTTCGTAAAAGTATTGGTCGTAGTTTTTCTCTTTCAATTTATCTTCAAAATACTCGTAAAGAACCACAAAGTGAGCGCCCTCAATGTACGGGTCTTTTCCTCCCCAACGCCATGCTTTCACAATCTCATCAGAGCTTAAGCTAACCCATTTTTTATCAGGTCTAGTCACTCTTTCAAGTAAAGCACCTTCAACTAGATCCATCTCTTCTATAAGATCGACCGACAAAAGAGATTGCTCTCTAATTTTGTGAAAAAACTTTAGCACCTCATAGATACATTGCGTGTCATCCATCATCATCTACTCCTGCTCCTCCAGAAAGAACAGCGGCAGGAGGGAGGTTCTCTTTTCGGTCTGTTCATGACTCCAGACCTAGCCGTGTCCACAAAATCACTTAATTTCACCCAAAGACCCCCCTACCCCAATGAAGGGATAAAGAGGGAAGGTGTTTCACCCCTGCTATGCAGGATCGTCATGCTACGGATTCTCACCGTATGCCCCAGGCTTGACGATTCGACCAGCCCAACGGATTGTTCGGGAACTGCCCCCTAGCTTACGCATACCGTCTAACCCTTTTCTTCCACGCCCCCAGGCTGAGGTCTTACTGTCGTGTGGAGTACGGTTGCTGAGGAAACAAAAAAGCCGGTTACTGCTGCCCTCGGTAGGAACCCTTTTTAACCAAGGGCGAGAGCATGAGTAACCGGCCTTCACTTGTCGCTTCCTACGGCAACAGTTGGCATTCTATGGATCTCTTTGGACTTGTCAAGTCCCCGCAAACCACTGGGGCTTTAAGACCATCAACTGATACAGGCGACCCTTCGGGATCTTATCCCACTGCGATACAGCACCCCTGGAGATGCCCAGCATCTTTGCCAAATTGCTCTGGCTGCCTGCCCTCTTGATCGCCTCTTCTTTGGTCATGTGGGCATTGTAATACACCTGTTCAGTAATCTACACATTAGGGAAAGCACTAATGCATCTTGTTTAGCATCCTATACACTATTGGCATGGCAAAGACAGGAAAAGCATCCCCGCTCTACGGCAAACTGATGACCGCAGAGCTTCCAAGCGCAGTCAAAAAACTATGGTATTCCCGCGACGAGGAACTGCCAGAGTTGCCCAGGCATGGCTGGTCATTCGATCTGGTCACGGACATGGAATCAGTGGAGAACAGAGATCTGTTGTTCAAGATCCTGGAGGACTGCCCATTGACAGACCGCGAGATGCTGGCGATCAAACTGATCGAGCATGAAGGCTACACACTTGATGAAGCGGCCCAGGAACTTGATTGCGGCAAAGAACGCGCCCGTCAGATCCATATGAAAGCCCTCAGAAGACTTCGCACTCATCAAGTAAAGATCACAGGCCAGAAGTTGTGGGAACTGGAGTGCATTGTCCAGACCTGGAGAACCTGGAAGTGGTCAAGAGTTTCGCCGTGGCTTAGGGAAAGTACCTATTCCAATGGTGTTTAGAACGCTATACACTTTCCCCATGCCTCCTAGTTCGGAGGGCTTTTCAGGAGTAAAGATGGAAAACGCAAAGATTGCTGCGGCTCTAGTCAAGGCACAAAAAGCCTTTGGCCCTGCGCTAAAGACCAGCACCAACCCACACTTTCGGAGCCGCTATGCAGACCTAGCAGCTTGCGTAGAGGCTGTGATGGACGGACTTACAGCTAACGGCATCTTTTTTACGCAAAAAGTAGCCCCTTCGGAATCGGGCGTCCTAGTAGAAACCGTGTTCATCCACGAATCAGGTGAGACTTTATCATGTGGGCAGATCCATGTGCCAGCATCAAAACACGATGCACAGGGGTTTGGATCTGCTCTTACCTATGCTAGGCGCTATTCCCTGATGGCAGCTTGCGGAATCGCCCCAGAGGACGACGATGGCAATGCAGCCTCTAAGAAGAGCAGCGCAGATGACCAGCAGTTTGAGCAAGCCTACCTTGACAAGCTCAGGGAATCGGCCATGAGCGGCCTGGACGCCTTGGCTGCGGCGTTCAAGGAGATCCCAAACAGCCCTGCCAAGTCTCGGGTCTGGGCAAAGCACCAGGAAAGCCTCAAACAAGCCGCCCAGCAGGTGAAAAAGTGACTGAGCAGCGGACAGACGAGTGGTTCCAGCAGCGCCTGGGCAAGGTCACGGCTAGTAGCCTATACAAGGTTCTGTCCAAGACCAAGACAGGCTACGGGGCTGACCGGGGAAATTACATGACCCAGCTTGTCCTGGAGCGAATTACGGGCCAGAAAGCCGAGTCCTACACCAATGCCTCGATGCAATTGGGCATTGACCAGGAGCCGCTTGCCAGGGCCGCCTACGAGGCTTCCAGGGGCGTTTTTGTAGAGGAAGTGGGGTTTATCCCTCACCCGACCATAGAAATGGCTGGAGCGTCCCCTGACGGCCTTGTGGAGGACGGGATGGTCGAGATCAAGTGCCCAGATTCCAAGACCGCTCTGGAGGCTTGGCTGTCCAAGAACCCTGTCGAGAGCAAGTATTTTGCCCAGATGCAGTGGCAGATGGCCTGTGCCAAAAGACCGTGGTGCGACTATGTGATCTATGACCCACGGATGCCTGTCAAGGCTCAGTTGCTTGTCGTTAGGGTAAATCGGGATGACAGGTGGTTAGAAGAGGCTGAAACTGAGGTCAGGAAGTTCCTGGCTGAAGTAGATGAGAAAGTGCAATCGTTGAAATCAATCATTGGAGAATGAAATGAGTAAAGTTTTGAAAGAAGTTAGCACAATTGTTGGTGAATATCGCAACGCAGCGGGAGAGACTAAAAAGCGTTATTTAAGAATTGGTTCAATAATTGAAACTAAAAGTGGCCCAATGCTCAAAATTGATGCAGCGCCAATGGTTGAAGGGGGTTGGGACGGATGGGCTTATCTCAACACGCCCAGAGTGACCGGAGAAGAAAAGCCCGCAAAGGCAGCATCAAAAAACTCGGGCTTCGATGATTTAGAAGACACCCCCTTCTGACCATGAATGCAGCCAACATTGAACGCAGCGACCGTTTAGCACGGGTTGCCGATCTGCTGGCCCAGAGTGGGGAACTCTCTACTCTGGAGATCATCAAACAAGCCAATGTCTGCGCTGTCAATTCAATCGTTTCTGAGTTGCGCCAGAACGGCTATGACATTACCTGTCAACGCAGGGGAGAGAAATGGTTCTACAAGCTGGAGAAAGCATGACTGATACACGCAAAGAAGTTTTAATTAACCTGGACAACATGAAAAGCATCTTTATTTCAACGTCCTTTGACAACAAGCTAATGGTTTCCGTCAATATTCAGGGAGGATACGCCTATGTACACCTGACTGATGAGAAGGTCGATCAACTCATAGAAGCCCTCGTAGCCTTCAAAAAGGAACTTGCATAGAGGCAGCGCGCAGCAGCGCCCGGAGCGGCTAGGAAAGGCTCGGCATAGCGGCGCTCGGAACGGCAGGGATTGGCTAGGCTAGGTTATCAGCAGATCAGGCATTTACCAAAGTGCCTTTTCTGGTGGTAATACCAATCGGCAGTGCATAGTTTGGCGGGGCATGGCTGGGCGGGGCGGTGCATGGCCGGGATAGGCTGGGCAAGGCTTGGCTTGGCAACGCAAGGATGTTTATAGCGATATGTATCTCAAATGATACATATCGGTGGAAACACCAATGAGCGCGGCTGGGCGTGGCTGGGCAGGGATAAGCTGGGCGCGGCAATGACTAGCAAGGCAAACTTAACGAAAGAAACTCATGACAACTGCAACAACTTCAGACACACGACTCAACATTGTTCAGCGACGAATTAAACTCAAAGGGGTCACTCCCATGATGTTTGACCGATACGCTGGCGACAACCAAACGAAACTGGAATGGCATCAAAAAATCTACCTGCGACCAGGGACACAAAACCTGTGCCTCCCGACTCTAAACTTGGTTTCCTTCTTCACCGCACACAACACGAACTCAGCACCCAAGAGGCTGCGCGACAAGAGGATCTACAAGTCAATCTGCAACGCAATCCTGAGCTTCGTGAATATAACCGCTACGGACGGTAACGCAGAGAACATCCTGATACACCGCGATGGCAAACCAATCGAGGTCGGCACATTCACCGACCGCATAGACGAAACCAGCGGCATCTACCTCCACAGGGCTGTAGCACGCCTTGACAAGGGCATTCCAAACCCCAAAGAACGCCCCGTTCTGCCCTGCCCTTGGGAGCTTGAGTTCGATCTGACGATCTACCCAAACAAAGAGATCAAGGAACAGGAAATCAAGAACCTACTTAAAGAGGGTGGAATGGCAATCGGACTGGGGACTTTCCGTGGCGTCTTTGGTAAGTTTGAGGTCGTTTCTTGGGAATAAGCATGATGGATAGCGACATCATTGAAATTTGGCGAAAGCACCAAGAAGTTCACGCCTTTGCTAATGAACTGCTGAACATTGAGCGCCGTATCTGTGCCGATCTTGCTGACAAGCATGAGAGAAAGCACGAACACAGGCAGATTGATGGGAAGTGGGAGTGGATTAGCCCTGCGGCATTTGCTATCAGGGAGAGGATCAAATGACCGATAGAGACTTGATGCAGCAGGAGGCGTGAAGTGAGCGATTTAGAACTTTTTGACACTGACGATCCGTTATGGCATCAGATGCCAGAGTTCAATCAACAAGATCATGGCCCAATGTTTACGGTCAAAATCCACTTTAGAAATGAAGCGGACATGAACGAGTTTTTTGACTTAATCAATCAGCGCCGCACAAAAAGAAAAAGTTACTGGCATCCTGCCGCTGAGGTTCGCAGGGTGGCTGACAAACTATGGGAGGACACGAAGTGATTCCGTCATATCCCGTCTATATTGTGTCAAAAGGTAGATGGGAATATCATTTGCGCCTTACGGCGCGAGCACTTGATAACATGAAAATTCCGTATTTTATTGTTGTCGAGGACTCGCAGTTTGCTCAATACGCTGCCGTAGTTGGGGCTGATCGCTGTTTGGTGCTTCCTGAAAAATATAAGATTGAGTATGACCTTTTTGGAAAGTTTGAAGATGGCAAGACAGGACCTGGACCGGCTCGAAATTTTGCGTGGCAACACTCCATTGATAACGGCTACAAGTGGCATTGGGTCATGGATGACAATATCGGCTCTTTTAGAAGGTTACATAACAACCTTCAAATCCGAGTTTCTGGGGGCGCGATATTTTGCGCTATGGAGGACTGGTGTGGCCGATACGAAAATGTCGTAATTGGTGGTCCGCAGTATGATTTTTTCTTGCCAAGCAAATACGCTTTCCCTCCATATGTTTTGAACACTAGGGTGTACTCTTGTCTGTTGATAAGAAATGACATTGGACTCAGGTGGCGCGGACGGTATAACGAAGACACCGACTTGTGCTTGAGAGCGTTAAAGTCAGGTTTGGTGACTGTGCAGTTTAACGCTTTCATTCAAGAGAAAAAAGAAACTCAGGGTATGCGCGGAGGAAACACAGACGAGTTTTATTTACAAGAAGGAACTAAAGCAAAAAGCGAAATGCTCGCCGCCATGCACCCAGATTGTGCAAAAGTGATTCGGAAATATGGGCGATGGCATCACCATGTAAATTACAAGGTGTTCAAACAGCGTCCTGCGCTACGAGATGGCATCGTCATCGAAGCGGGGTATAACAACTATGGTATGGAACTTTCTTCAAAAAACAACTGGCAAAATGACCGATAGAGACTTGATGCAGCAAGCGCTAGAGGCGCTTGAGTTCGTAAGAGACACTCCGGCCAGCAAGGACGAGATACAGCGTGCCTGGATCGTGATTAACCTTTTGCAGAAACGGCTGGCGCGGCAAGAGCAGGAGTCGTATCAAACGGTAGATTCAATCAATGCCAAAACAACGATGCTATTTGACGATTGGCAAGGCGGTTTCCCGTTTAAGGAGAGCAAATGAAGGCTAAAATTCTTGACCCCAGCTTTAAATATGTAAACGCCGCATCGACTAACATTCAAGAAACATGGAAAAAATTTGGCTGGAGGCCGTTAAGTGAAATGCCCAAAATGCGGAGCGTGGAGTCTAGTGAGAGACACACGACAGAAGAACGGAACAGTCAGAAGATTCAGAGAGTGCGGTAATGAACATCGTTTTACCACTGAAGAGCATGAAGTTCCCAAAAACAAACGAGGCGGGTCCAGACTTCGACGCCTGGAATCACGAGAACTTAGCCCAGTTCGCCAAACAAGCGAACGAACGAATGAAGGCTCAGGAGGAGCAGATAGAGGCTCTGAAGATGGACGTTAGGTACGCTATGGATGCCTATAGAAAGGCCATTACGGGGCGCTAACGTCAATAATCTGACCCCTAAACTCGATCTCGTTATCACTCCACTGATGGGCCAGCTCAGGCCACAAAAGCCGCCCATCCTTAAAGGTGAGCACAGCAAAGCCAGATCTCCAGTTCACCGGATTGTCCTCAAGATAATCCGTGAATTGGGGTCCATTGGTGTCTGCTAGAGTTCCTGTATCTACACCGTATCTATTGCCTGTGTAATCGGCAAATGGCGTGACCTTCAGGCTGTGCAGATGGCCTGTGACAATGCTGATACCGGCATTAACAGTATTGTTGTGCGCGGCATGGATGCCGCCCTTGTAGCGGTGCTTTACAACTACCTTTTCGGTAGGCCAGCACGACCAGCACGGTATCCAGGCTGGAAAGTGGTCTGACAGCTTAAAGCCGCCAACGTGCATATATTCCGGCACTGTATTGGCAAGCCTGTTCTCAAACCGCGCATCATGGTTGCCAAGCGACCATACGAGCTTTGCCTTGCCAGCAGCGTCCTCGATCTCTCCCAAAGACATCTCACAAGCCTTTAGCTCATCAATGACAGATGGCTTAGAGTCCCAGCCAATCCTGGGGTGTCTGCTGATTGCGGCTCCATCAAAAGCGTCACCATTATTGATGATCGCTTTCGGCCTTAGCTCTTTGATAGCCCACAGCAGACCCTTAAAAGCTGTGCTACGGATTCCAGGCCAGAAATGAGCATCAGAGAAGACTAAGACGACCCCATTCTCTATGCCTAGATGATGTCGAGCAGCAGAGTTATAGGACGGTATGTGGTGCTCAACGCCACGCTCTACTTTTGATGCAACAGAAGGAAGACGCTCGCCAGTTTTGCCCTCGATCTTCCTCCGACGAGACATTACCTGTCGTTCGCTGATGCCAAGCACCTTAGACATCTTGACCGGAGACTGATATTGCTTCCAGAGTTCAATAAACTCCGACTCAGAGATCGCCACCCTCGACATACAAAACCCTCTCCAGTACGTTGATAACGCGGTGCTCCACAGACTCTAGTTGCTCTGGAGTCGATGACCTGTCTTGGGCTGTTGTTATCAGGTCAAATAGGAAAACATGAAGACACTCATGGAGGGCCGTCATGGATAAGGTGTCTTCGTTTATGGGAGAAGCACCAAAGTCTCCCAACTGATACACGCCAAGTCGCGCTTGGTTATCGCACTGCATGGAAGCCATTGCATTTTTTACTGTTTTTTGGCTTCTCTCTAGCCTCCAGTCCGCTATGTTGAGGACTGTCTGCCAGTGCCTTATGTACTCATCAAATAACCTTGCCTGCTCTGCTGTTGGTTTATTTGAGGGTTTTGGCATACGCCACCTTAGGCCATTTGCTTGCTCTCAGTCTCAATACCATCCAACCGACGCATCCAGCCCTTACCAAAGGTGGCAAAGGTGTTCAAGCTCTTGTAGTGAGCCTCGCGCAGGTCACAAAATTTTTCCACGATCTCGTCGGCAGGGATTTTGGTTACCGCTTCCAGCGTCTTGGGACCAATTGCACCGTCAGCCACCACGCCCACAGCCTGCTGCAAGAATCGAGAAGCCCTCCCAACACCAGCATTAACGGCACAATCAAAAACGCACAAATCCACACCGCTAGGAAGATCATCCCCACGAACAGCGTCCCAATAACGCTTCTTGTACAAAGGAGCAACCATCTCAATGGTAAGTCCACGCATATCTGCTTCAGTCGCAGGTTTCCCGCTCCATTCTTCCCAGACACGCTTGGTCACCCCCAGATTGGTCATGCCGCCTGGATCAGACGGATGATTGACATAGCCACCCTCCCACTTGAGGATGTGCTTGAGTGCTTGTTCCCAGTTCTGTTTCATTTGTCTTTCCCGTACTTCATGTCGGCCAGCTTCTCAACCGTGCGTCCACCGAAATAAGCCAGGAAAATGATCTGGCCCCACTGCCCTAGCAGTTGGACATAAGTCTCCTGCGCGTGGTAACCAAAAGCGCTCATCGCGGTAAACAGGAAATACGCCACGAAAATGGCGATCAGCGCAAGCGGCCTGATGTTCTTGGACAGCCATGAGTCGCTGCCCATATCAGAGCGCCACCGTTCGGTGATGCCGGTATGCTCGATCTCAAAGAGCTTGGTGTCGTTCGCCATCTTGGCAAGCTCACCGTCCTGCGCCATCTTTGCCAAATCCATCTGAGCCTTGGCTTTTGCCTCGGGATCGGGGATCAGCTTGTCGATGAGCTTGCCACCGACTTCAAGGAGTGCTGTTAGGGGGAACATATCAGTGTTGCTTTTGAAGTGCTTCAAACACAAAATAAAAAGTGACACCCAGAAGAACAAGTGTCACAAGTACCGCTGAAATTATCAAAAGAGCTTCTTCGATCTCTTCTTTTTTTCGCTTGGCCTCTGCCTTGCGCCTGCCCTCAGCTTTTGCCGCATCGGCCTCCATCTGCTTTGCACGAGCGGTAATCCGCATCCAGACATCCATCTTGTTGCTCTGGAAAAACAGCATCTTTACAGACTCTTCAAACTCCCTGGCCTGCTCCAGAGCCATCTCAAGCTCCAAAGCCTTGCCAAGCGCTGAACCCTTGAACTCGCCCTTTTTAGACTTCTCAACAACCTTGATGGCCTGTTCTTTGGCGTCAAAGTACTTAGACAAGACTGGGCCTAGAGAGGCCACATCGTCAACCGTCTTGGATACTTTCTTGACTAAGGCAACAGCAGATGAGATGGCTGAAAGTGCGGTTATCGGGTCAATCATCTACCTCTTTCCCCATCCTCTTCTCATGCTCTGCTTGTTCTCTTTTATCTTGTCTGTGTCGGTAGAACCAGTTGACCGCCAGACCAGCAACGCCCAGCAGGATACCAAATAAGACGCCAAATTCAGATGACAAAAACCAAGCAACAACACTCGTACTAGCGCCGGTGTAAGTGGCTTTAGACCCTGCTGCGGCAAGGCTGGCTTCAAGGGTGGCTTGTTGCTCGGGAGTCATGGTTTACTTTTTACTGATACCTAGATTCCAATTGACGCAACTCTGCCTCCTCTTCTGGAGTCAGTGTGCTCGGTCCTTGTGGTTGGACAATACCAAGATCTTCTTGAGTAACGCCAGCCTGTTCATAAGCAGAATTCATCAAGGCCGCTGTACGAATCATGGCCTGTCTGCGTTGCTCTGCTGGCAAATTCCCAATTGCACCAAAAGATCTTTCTGCTGCCAACAAATCGTTCACGGCTTTTCTGTTCGTGGCAAACTTTGCCAAAGCCTTTGGTGTCAACAAAACACCACCAGCAGCTAAAACGCCTCCAACAACGCCAAGTTCGTTGGAAGCGCCAGCGCCTCCTCCGGCCGCCATGTAAGCGCCAGCGCCTCCTACGCCCGCCAAAAATCCTTGTGCCAACGCGCCAATAGCCTCTGCTTCCCTAGCATTGGTTGCCAAAGAAAACTTGTTTTGAGGTCTTGCTTGAGACAACCTTGCCGCATTGGAAAGCAACTCAATGTTCTTGCGAGTCGCAGGATCAAAAGCGGCTTCAAACGTCCGCTTGAATTTTTTGTCTTCTTGCAACTTTTTGCCGATGTTAAGTAGCGAGTTAACAGAAACATCAGTTGCTTCTTCTCCAATAAGACTGGACAAGTAGCCTCTTTGTATAGCTTCTCTGACTGCGGTTGTGTCTAAGTTCGGGTTAAGTTTTTTTGCTCTGTCCAGAGATTTATAGAAATCATTTACAGCAGAGACATTTCCAGATCTAAAAATAGTTTCGCCAAGCTTTTCTGCTTCAATTTTATTGATTTTCGCAAGAGTTTTTGGGAAGAGTTCGGTGATGCCTTTTTGATAAAATTTAGATGTTTCATCGTATTGAGCCTTTAGGGCTGGACTAAGGCTTGATGCTGCATTATCCATAGCTACTTGAATATCGCTTATGGTTTTAGACAAAAGCGCCACTTGAGGAGAATTTGGCCCAAATTCATCCCTAATAGCCCTTAATCTTGCGCCCAACTTTGATCTGAAATCATGCGCCTCTGCAAAACTAATATTGTCTTTAATGTCGCCAAGCCTTCTTAACTCAGCTACAACTTCAGGCCCAAGACCTAAACTTGGATCGCCAGTTTTTGAAATTGCCTCTGCACGAGAAAGTTGGTTTCTTGCTGATTCTGCAATACCGCGTGTATTTACAGGCAAACCCAAATCACTAGACATCCTTGATATGGCAGATGAAACTCCTGGACGAGTAGCGCCGGCAGAAAGATTTTCATAAAATGGTTTTACAGCAGCACTCAGCGCATCTTGACTTTGGCTTATGATGTCTTTGTATGCTACTCCAGCATTAAGATCTTCTACAAAACGGCTTGAAACACTATCAAGAACCTCATCTCTTTTTAACTGAAGTGCGCGAAGATTTGCGTCTTCCAGCCGAGTAAAAACAGATTTACCAGTAATACCTGTGCGTCCGATGGATTCAGAAAGGCTGGCGATAGGACCGCCAGACACCTGATACTTGGTTAAACTCCCACCTTCTCTTTCCAAAAGACGCTGTACCTGGGCTTTTAGATCTTTTTCAGCAACTCCTTTACCAAAGAGTCCAAAAGAGGGCAGCTTATCTTTTGCAACTTTGTATAACTTGCCTCCCAGATTGAACAGTAAATTTCCACCAGCATCTAAGGCAACATTTGTTGCTGCATTACTAAGTTGTTCAGCCAAGGCGCTCTCAAGAGGCTGCGGTCTTCCCATGATGGCATCAACTTGTTGACGAGTAGCAGTTCCGGCAACAGTGCCAACACCAGTTCCCAAAAGTCCTCTTCCAAGACTGGCTAGTGCAGTTCTGCCTGCTGCGGCTCCAAATTCAGCGCCAACAGGGGTGCGTGTAGTAGCGGCGCCCAACATACCGCCAGCAAGTCCTCCGATCTCCGGCAATGCTTGCAGAGTAAGCTGACCAGCCTGACGAGCTATGCGCCCTGCTTGTTGCAGAATACCTTTTTGTTGAGGAGCGGTATCCAGTACAGATTGAGGGCCGTATTTGCTCTCAAGTTCTGCAAGCTCTTGACGTTCATTTTCAGTAAGCGCCATATCAGCCGCCCCCTTCTTTTTTAGCTTTCAGTTGTCTGTACCTTGCAATCTCAGCATCAATCTTTTTTGATACCCTTGTTCTTGCTTCAACAAAGTTAAAATCATTCAGGCTTTTCTTCTGCGACTGCCAATCATTAACTTCTCTATTTAATGCTGCATCTATTCTTGCGTTACGCTCAATGCGTTCCGCAGCAAACTGCAAAGCGGCTCTAGTAAAGCCACGAGTACCAATTGTCTGTTTCAAGAATTCACGATCCTTATCAGAAAGAGCGCCTTTAAGTTGACCAGCAGCGCCAATTGTCATTTGACCCAAAATTTGGTCAATGATCTCTGATTCTGTTGTACCAGTCACAGAGATGCCAAAAAGCTCTGCTACACGAGCCGCGCTAAGTTTCACATCTGCGCCAAGTCCAGTAAATGCCCGTGGCAATAAAGACATCATATTTCTGGCTAATGTAATGCGATCCTCAGAATTTAGCGCTCCAGTCTCTATTTGTCCTGCCAAGTCGGCTTTATTAGCATTGATAGCCTTTTCTTGTCCACCAGGAACAGTGGTAGTTTGAGTAACTTGTGCCGCCTTACTTTGAATTGCTCCAGAGTACGGAGTTCTTACTTGTTTACCATCAACCATGTCATAAACAAATAAGCCTTGGTCATCCAATAAAACCGGCTTTCCAGTTCCCACGGCAATCCCAATTTCTTTAACGGCAGCAACTCGTGATGGAGCCTCTCTTGGCAATTGTCTCTCTAACGACTGAAGAACAGAAGTTGCTCTACGCAGTTGTGCATCCCTGGCTGGACTTGCTGGTTGATTTTGCAAAGCAAAAACCTGCTCTTGTGCATCAGCGATAGCAGTTGCTAGATTAACCTGAGCAGACGATCCTGCTGGTTTTTCCGGCTTTTGTAGTTGAGCAAGTTGAGCATCAATGATTTGAATTTGTCTAGTGGTTTGTCCTGTTTCATCTGGAATAGCAGATAGCGCTTCCCTTTGCTCAAGCAGTTTTGCAATTGACTGTGCAACACGAACAGATTCTGGCGCGGCTTCTGCGGCACGCTCTGGCTTAGTAGTCAACCTAGTCAGTTGAGCAATAAATTCTGCGTTGTACTCAGCAGATCCAGGCGCACCCTTTTGGGCAGCAAATTCACGAGCGATCCGCACATCATTAGGACTTTCTTCTGTACGCTGACGGCCAGCATCGGCTAATGATGCCTGAGCAGCGGCCAGTTTTTGCGTTCTTCCCGCCAATTCACCCTGTGCCTGCCTTAAGAATTGAGAAAGCTGCATTGCGCCAACAGTGTCTCCGGCATCAGCTAATGCTTGGACGCCAGAGGCCATAGACTCTGGGTTTGTATAATCAACCTGCCTAGCAATAGCCTGACGGTTAGAGATCATTTGCAGCATGGGATCTTGACCACCAAGAGCGCCACCAAGTGCCCCAGCAAGTTCATAAGCACCACGACCAATGGCAAAACGTGCGCTCTGCAATGGATCTAGTTTTGCGTATTCAAGCGCCATGCGGTCAGCCGCAGTAGCCTGCTGTTGCCGGTATGCCTCTGGAGTGAGACCGAACAGTGATGAAACGATGTCTGCCATGATCCGTCCTTAGATAAACAGTCCGTAATCTTGATTTCCGTAAGTTAAGCCAGTGCCAAATCCAGAACTGCCAAGACCTGTCTTAGAGAATGCCGCCTGAGCGCCACCAAAACCACCGCCAAATGCATTCATAAGCGCAGGATTGCGAGATGCCATCGTCAAGAAATCAGCAAACGGGTTGTAGGCATTTGCAGCCTCTAGCGCCCGTGCAGCACTCATGCCGCCAGACAGAAGCGCTTGAGCAGCCGCAGGGCTAGCAGCACGACCACCCAACTGCGCCCCAATGTCCAGAGGTTGCTGTCCAAGAGCCTCAATAGCCTTCGCCTGACCCAGATAAGTCTCAAACGGAGCCAAGGCACCAATCTGACCTTGATAAGCCCCACGCAGCAATTCGCCACCAGTGCCAAACAATCCAGCACCAAACCGAGTCTGCTCCATGCCAGCCCGTTGTGCATCTGCTGCTAACGCTGCATCTGCTTGTGCTATGGCGTTGTAATATGCCTCCATTTGCGGATTAGCAGCCGCAAGACCAGCAGCGCCACTTGGACGGGCACCAGTAGCGCCGACAGACAGGCCTTCAGTACCAGTCTGGAACAGGCGATTTTGCAACTTTGCAAACTCACGCTCTCGACTAGGAGCCAGCAACTCTTGCTGACGGGCCATGTATTGCTGTGCAGCCTGTTGCGGAGATTCTGCAAGGTATTCAGCGCCTAAACCAAATAAGCGCGGGGCTGCGGCCATCAATGGTTGATAAAGGCCAGGAGCAGCCTCTGCCTGGGTCAATCCCATGCCGGTCAGATCCATCAGGCGATCTTGATACGCCCTCAGTTCAGGAGACACCTCATATCCAGCGCCAGTTACACGACCTTCCGGACCAGTCTCAAACATTGAGCGGCCAAAGCGTGTCGTGATGCCTACTGGTCGGAAGCGAGCCTCTTCTGCGGCTATTCGTGCCGCTTCAATTTGAGCTTGTGAAGATGCTTGTGCCGCACGTCGAGCGGATCGCCCACCAAGTAGTCCTCCCAGTATCTGGGAACCACCCATAATTGCTGCTGCTATAGGCATATCAAACCCCTATCAAAACTTCATCCACTTTTCCCACATCTTTTTCATTAGTGGCGTGGATACAAAACCAAACACAATCTTCCAAAGCCTTAATTCCATGCGTCACGCCAGCTTTTATCTCTATGCAAGCTGGTGCTTTCACGATTTCAACATCGTCGCCCATCATTACTGCAACCTTCCCATGAGCCAAGATTGACAAATGACTGAACTCATGTGTGTGCTTGAGAATGAGTGCGCCAGCAGGAAATCTTGCTTCTTTTGCATATAGACCATCACTAAAGTGATGTGAAATCATGCCGTCCTTTTCCACATAAACACAGTTATGTAGGGTTGATAGTTGGCATTGGTTCCGGAGGAGCCAGTCGAGCTTGTTGTGCCGGATACCGTGTGCGAGTGATCGCCCGCAGATGCGGTGGTGTAGTTGTAATCGCCGACAAGGCTCTCAGAACTAGATACAACTGCGGTAGGACCGGTGCCAGATTTCGTACTCTGTGTCAGACTACCGCCGTGCTGGTGTGCTCCAGCGGTGTTAGTTGTTGTGCTAAAACTATGAGTGTGGCTGACCGTAATCGCATCTGCGGAACCGCCTGTTTCCTCTGCCGTATCGAACAGGGCATTACTAGAGTCAAAGCCAACAGGAACACGGCCAGCACCAAAAGCAGTCCATGTACCAAAGCCTAGCAATGTGCCAGGGTTGGTGGAATTGGTGGCGTTGATGTAGATAGAGCCGACTGGATGCAACGCGGCCATTGCTGCTTGCACAAAAGCAGTTGTTGCTAAAGCAGTTGTATTGTTCCCAAACGTCTGAGTAACACCAGTGGTGCCAGTCGGCAAAGATGGTGTGCCAGTAAAGGTTGGCGAAGCAAGATCGGCCTTGGTTGCAACAGCAGTAGCAATGTTATTGAACTCAGTGTCAATCTCAGTGCCCTTGACAATCTTTAGCGGATTGCCAGATGCAAGCGCATCTTTGGTAGCAAAGTTGGTGCTCTTTGTATAGTTACTCATGCTAGTTTCCCATCTTTGTATTGGATCTCAATTCGCTGGAAAGAGAGAGGAGATCCGTTGATGTCTGACTCATAGCCAGTTTGAACAATCTTTCCACTACCAGTTGCCGGTACTGACAAAACTTGAATCAAGATGCCTTCCGCATACTGTGCAACAGGAGATCCATTAGCTCCGTACTCAGCAGCGCCGTACTCTGAGATGCCCTGGATTGGAATCTGGGCACTGGAAGACTGATAGTTGGTAATGAGGTCAAATCCCCACTTCATTGTTACCGTCTGATTCGTACCACCAATCACCGTAGTCTTCAAGCGCTTCAGGATAGAGGTAACATTTTGGTTACCAAGATCCGAGTGATTGGTGTAGTACATCATCCGATACAAAACACCATCATCTTGATAGGTGTTGTACTTTCCGACATAGCCCGTTTTGCCAATCAAGATGTCGCCATTCCTGCGCGACAAAAACGCCGTAGGCTCGATAGAGTCCCACACCGTCACCCTAAGAGACTTGTCTTGTAGGGTGCCTCGCGTATCAAAGCAATACACCTCTTTGACCGAAGGCAGCGTAAGCAGATAGAAGGCTTCTTTTTCCGAATAGACAGACTTGATGTTGGCAAAAGTCTCGCCAGCCACAATGTCCATCAGATCATTTCGGACGTTCTTAGACAGATCTCCAAGAGGGGCAGACTTTTCAATGATCGTCCTGGCAAAAGACCGGACGCCTGAGTTGCTTAAAAACAATACATCAGTGCCGGTAGTTTGGATCGAGTCCCTTGCAATACACCCAATTCCACCCACTGTGTCTTGCAGTTGCATCGTAGCGGGGGTTGTAGCGTCTTGATACACAAGGATCTGACGCTTGCCAAAGATGATTAGGAAGCCGTTGTGGGCTGCTAGACCAGTGATCTCATCTGGGCCATTGGGCCACACACGGTCCACATTTAACGATCCAGAAGTTCCTGTAGACCAGACATGGCCTGTCAATAGGTCAGAAAAGTAGACCGTATTCTTGACAGTTGACGTATTGGCTACCCAAAGACGACCAAAAGCAGAAATAGCGATGTCTGCGCTTGGGACGGTTGCAACATATCCTGACTTTTCGCTTACACGGCGATAAGTGGTTGTGCTGACAGCCGGATCGTAGATCAGCGGATCGTGACCAGTCTGGAAGAAGTAGGTAATACCGTTCAGAGAGGCGCAGGACCAATTATTTGCAGAGATGGTGGGCGCACTACCACCGCCGCCATAAGTAAGCTCTATAACCGCATTAGAGCCGTCCAACTTGAAGATCTTGTTGTTGCCAGCAAACAGGACGGTCAAAGTCCCATCGGACTGCACAAGCTCATGGATGACGCCAACAGGATTGGCTCCCAAGTCGCCAGACGAAGAGTTGACCTTAGACCAGCCCTTGCGAGATCCAATGCGACCGTACTGGTCGATGATGCAGTTCGTTGCGACCAGAGCAAAGCCAGACGCCAGATCCAACGGCGAGTCTTGCGTGTTCAGGCCAAAGAACCCTGGCGCTGAAACACTGGCGATCTGGAGCGGCTCACTCATATCGCAACAAACTCCTGATTCTCGGGATAACGAGTGCTCTCAAGAGCGATGTAATCTGATAGCATGGACCGATATAACTGGTAAGCCTCAGATGAAGCTAGACCACCGTCTTCCCCGCGCTCCACCAGGGCACGAGCATAGGCATTCTGGGCAACCAAAACATCAGGCACAAGTACAGAAGTGCTATCAGAAGAAAGTGTGGCCTGGGGCACAGTCAGGGCAAACTGAATTGTGTACACATTGTCCGGACGAGCGTACAGCACTACTTTTGTATCACCGTTACCATCAACGCCATCAAAGGTATATTGACTTGGGATGCCAGAAATCGCAGTGCTAAAGTTCTGGAGCCTGTTCATCTCTACAAAGCCAATATTGGTAAATCCAACATTGGCCGTGCTGTTGATGGCGTCCATAACTTGAAACTTCTGTCCAGCACCCGTCATGGAGTAGATGTACGTTCCAGGTACAGTATTGAACGCCAGGGTGGTGCCAAGCACGTTCCAGGCATACGCATCCTCAATCTGGCGCTTGGCATCATTAACAAACTTGCCGATCAGCGTAGAGTAAGGAGTTTCCGTTACGGTTGAAACTTGAGTCTCGCGCAACCGAATCAGGACATCATTGACAAGTTCTAGGTAGGTCATTGCCGTGTCAATCCTATTTGTTCAAAGGTGGCAAGAAAGGTAAAAACGCTACCGGATTCAGTCTCTATCTTGATCTGATCGCCTTCTTCCAGCACTATGTATGCCCCACCATCAAACTGAAGGTAGGTTTTTGCATTCATTGAATACTGATTCAAGATTTCGTGAGTAGCCGTGGCGCTGCTGTCATACCACTGAACCGTAATGTGCTTAGACCCGCTACCAGCGTTGTGTATGTACATTAGATTCATCTTGGCATAGTAGCCAGTAGGCACGGTATACACAGTTGTGTTTACCCCTGCCGTTGGTTCTACACCAATTGAAACGGGCCTCACTTCTTGTTCCTCTCCGAGATCGCCTTGGCTTTAGATCTTGCATCTGCTTTGGACGATGCGCCCCAGGCTCGGAGGGATAACAGAAGGCGAGTGGGTTCGCCATTCTTATACTCAGGCCCGGGCATATTGCCCATACGCGCTAGAAAGGAGGCCCGTCTAGGGTTGTCGCCTGATTTGACGGGAGCTTTCAGATTCCCGCCTGTTGCTTGATTATAAGACTCTCTGCCCTTGGCATTCAAGCCGCCCTTGACATTTTTGCCCTCTTTTCGTTGCCAAGCCGGAGTCTTCATATCTACCTCATCTGTATTTTGCTGTCTTTTTGGCTATCGCAGTTGGTTGCTTTACGAACTGCTTACCTTTCTTGTTCCCTGCGGCTTTAGAGCGGTTTGTAGCCGCCTTTTCAGCAGGACTGAGCGCATCCCATGCCGCATCTGGCAAATAGCGTTTACGGCCTTTTGACGGCTTGCCGTCAGATGTTCGCCATTTCTGGGCTGTCCAGTCTTTTAGCGATTTTTGGGGATCTTTCATTTATAGCCCCCGCCAGCCTTTTTGTATTCCATAGCCAACAGTTGAGCTTTTCTGGCAGACCATTCGCCAGGATCGCCACCCTTGGAGCCAGCCTTGATCTTCTCAAACAGCCGTTTCCGCATGGTTGGCTTGGTGTAGTTGCCAGCAGCGTTGACCGTGGACTTCTTCACTTCTTCTTCCGGGCTTTCCCGGCCTCAGATAGTGCAATCGCAACTGCCTGCTTAGGATTCTTGACAACAGAACCGCCTTTGCCAGAGTGCAGGGTTCCAGCCTTGTACTCTCGCATGACCTTGCTGATCTTCTTTTCGGTTTTAGTCTTTTTCATTTGCCTTTCCCCATTTTCTTTACCATTTTGGGAGCTTTAGGCATTGCTTTGGGCTTACCAACAGCAACCATGATTGCCACAGGCATGCCCATCTTTTTGCCATACGCTTTGGCCTCTTTCTTGCCCTTGGCGTCATAGCCAAACTTTTTGTTTCCAACCATCGGCATTTCATTTCTCCTTGGGTTTAGGTGGTCGTCCAGGTTTTTTGACCGGAGCGGTCATAGGAAGCGGACGCTCTTCCTCTTCTTTCTCTGGCTCATCAATCCGAATATAACCAGCATGGCCCTTCATGGATTCAATATCGTGCGTGTAAGTGAACGATACTGTATTACCACTTACCAAACAACGAAAGGTTGCCATTCAAATCTCCAATGAGAAACAGGGGGCTTGTGGCCCCCCGTCCTTTACACAGCACGCCCGATAACGAGCGTCAGAGTGGTTGATGCCAGATTCACAAACCCGGCAGTCGGGTTATATGTAACGATAGTTACCGTGTTGGCAGCAGCCATTTCAATCTCCTATAGAAAAAGATCCCTCCCCCGAAGGGGAGGGGACAACTGCACTAGGCCGGAACTGCCAGAGCAAACGCAGCAGAAGCGTCAGCAGCAGTGCTGGTAGCGTTGGTACGCAGAGCCTTCACACCGTAGATGGTATCAGCGGTGAACAAGGTGCCCAGGTACTCTTGCTTGTACTGAGTCTGCGAACGGATGCCCAGCTGCTCCACCAGAACCATGGCGTCACGATGACCCATCAGGCAGATACGGTCAGCGCCGCTATTGCCAGCGCCAGTATCAGCGTTGGAAGAAGCAAACACAGCCATACCGTACAACTGACCGATCTCACCGTTGCGGATAGCATCACCGTTGCCAATGAATGCCTGCTCGGTGTAACGGGCCAGACCCATCAGGGTATTGCGGCTCGACGGAGGAATCAGGAAGAAACGGCCATCCATCGGGATGTCGTTGTCGTCCAGGCGCTGAATCGTGCGGCGAATTGCCGCATCGGTCAGAGCAGCGGCGTTAGAGGTCGTGCTGTTGTAAGCAGTCGTACCATCGGAGCCGATAAACGCCTTGGTCGAGGCGTTGCTGGTGGCGTAGTCGTTGGTGCCAACGGTTGCGCCGTTGAAAGCGCGGCCCAGTTGAACCAGATCGGTATCCATGCGACGAGCCAAAGCATAACCGGCATCGTCCGTGTAGAACGAACGCAGACTGGTCAGAGCTTGCACTTCAACGATGTCCTCGATTAGTCGGCTGTACTCAAAGTGCTTGTTGATGAGCACTTGAATGTTGGTGTCGCTCTCTGCGATCAGAGTAACGGCATCAGTAGCCACTTTGGCCGAGGCATTGCCACGAGCGGGAGCGGGGATATTAACGGTATCGCCCTTCTTGCCTTTGAAAGACATACGCTTGACGAGGTTCGCCAGAACGAGGTTCTTTTTAAAGGCAGCAACAATTTCATCACTCCAAATCTCGGGGATGAAATTAGCTGCGGAGGTTACGGTTACCGCATTATCGGGTGCGAATTTTTGATTAGCCATGTTAAATCTCCAAAAAAGTTAATTACCGGACTCGCCCTTCAGCATACGCTTGCATGATCTCATCACTGAGGCTCTCGTACCTAGCTGGGTCTGTCATTTTTAGCTTAATCAGGTCGGCTCGGCGGTAAATCCTTTTAGAACTCTCTCCAGATCCACCTACATCCACTTGTGCCGCCTTCATAGTCTTTGCTCGTTCGGTCGATGCCTCTACTTGCTTAGACTTCATGCCACGCAACTGTTTGTAAGTAGACAATAGCTCATTAGCACTATCGTAGTCAAATTCTGCATCAGCTTTTGCATACAGCCCAAGACGAACGGATGAACCTTTCACCCAGTCCTGGAATCCTGTGTCGCCAACAATGTCAGCGTAGTCAGGATGCTCTTTAGCCAGCTTCTGCTGAATCTGAATCCTCTTTAGTTCCATGCTGGCTTGACGCGCAGCGAGAACGTCTGGATGATTCTCAATAGTCTTCTGAACCGCTTTCTGAGGATTCTCAAAAAAGTCTACTTCCGGTTCTTCCTGTTTTGCCTCTTGCTTAGAACTGAGGTTTTGCTTGATAAGCTCATCGGCTAATTTACGGACTTCTCCGACCTCTTGGGCCTGCTTGCCAATCAGCTTTTCAGCTTCTTGGTGCATCCGTATAACTTCATCCAAGCTCTTGTCCCTGTATTTGTCAGGGAGAGATGGCTTCTGTTGTTCAGCCTCGATTTCGCCTAGCGGCTCAGGTTCTTGGTCAATCAGCATATTAGTTCCTGCCAAAATGGTTGTAGGAGATTCAACTCGGTCCAATGACTTATGAGTTGGCTTTGCGCTCCGCTTTGAGCTTTTCCAGATGTTTACGCTCAAACCTCCCATGTTCAGAGGGGAAGTTGCCCGACCATCCTTCAAGTTTAAAGTTAGGAGCACTTATGACGCGGTGGGCGATACCACCGCATCCACACTCAACGGTAGTTGTCTCATAACCAACTAGACGTTCAGTGCGCTGTCCGCATGAGCAGACAAATTCATACATTCTTCTCATTCAAGTCCTCGTATGCATCTTCGCTGACCTTTTTCAAGGTTTTTAGCCAAGTAAGAATCGAGATCTCACCTTTACGAAATTGTAAACTTTTCTCATCAGCAATTGTGCTTACATTGTTCATAGAGGTCAACATATTGTCTACATCCTCCATAAGATCAATCCATCCCCGATGAGAAAAGAGATCAAACCTGTCTTCGTAGTACTTTTGTAGCTCTGGCGACATTATTGTACTAAAGTGTTATACAGGCATCAAGGCTTTGAGTTGGTCAGGAGTCTGGGCAGCGTCCATCTGGGCCTGTAGAGCAGCGTACTTTTCCCGAATCTTCTGACGCTCTTCTTCAGCCCCAGAGACTTGCCCCGGAATCTGCTTGGCAATGGCGTTGTCAAACGGCTCAAACTCAGCAGCACGGGCAGCACGCCGAGCGTTATGGGCAATTTCTTTTGCCTTGGTCATGTTGATGGTGATCATACGTACTCCCATGCGTTGCGGAATGTGCGGTCTTCTGGAATGTCAGAGACATCCACGATTTTAAAAGGCTTACCCGCCGGTACATCTTTGGCTGCGATTTCTTCAATCGTCAAGCCGCACTCGGGGGCGGGAACAATGACGGACACGCCGCCTTCGTCTGTGGGATAAATGATTCTTGAGTTCATGGCTGTCCTTTAGCGGAAGATGGAAATGCAAACATATTTTGGATCGTATGCTGCACCAGCAGTATTCCCAAAGAATACTCGTGCTGCGCTAGTTGTAGGAGCAGTTTCTGTTGGTGTTCCGTTTGAAAATAATCCTGCTCCACAAGAAAACGCTCCTGCAAAATTAGGTGAGTTGTTAGCATTTACAGAATAATTCGCATCCGGCATCGCAGTCGTGAAGTTCACCGTATAGTCGCCCGTCCCGTTGTCCGTAATACTCGACACATTCCCACTTGCGCGAATGACTGTGGCAAGCGTACAGTTGCCACTTGTGGTCCTAGATGTTGCCGAAGTAACAACAAAAACATTTGCGTTGGTTACTGATGTAACAGTAAAAGCCTCCGCAGAGGCTGCGCCAGTTTGGAATGTGATGTAAACAGATTGACCTTGCGACAAACCATGACTTGTTATTGTAACAGTTATGGTAGTGCCAGACTGACTATATGTCCCTGTTAATGTTCCAGCGCCATTGAAGTTGACCCAAGCCCTACAGCCGTATGCTGTTGCTACAGAGCCGTAACCGGAGTTGAATTGGAACAGGCCAGCAGCAGTGATCGTTGCCTGTGTAGTGCCATTCTGTTGGAAGTTGGTAATGCCATCATTGCCACCAGAGGTCTTTAGCCCTGATGTGCCGGAGACTATGCCATTGTCTGAATTTATTGTGCTGGGCATGGTTGCTCTTATTGATAAAGGATGTTAATTGTTCCGGCATCAAACGCATCTGTGCCATTAACCGTGTTGAGGCGAATTTGAGTTAATGTGCCTGATAGTGTTTTGGTGCCAGAAGTTAAATATGAAAACCCCGATCCGGCCCCTGTGCCGGTAAATATCCCCTGCGCCACCCATGTGTTTGAACCTAGCAAAGAAATAATTAGGCTCCCAGACATACCGTGCGTTGCTGAAGCGCTTCTGATTCCATAACCCGCAGTCTGATTAGTGCTACCCGATGAACTGCCAACAGCGGTTGTCACGCTAGTGTAGCCAGTGACTTCATACCCACCGGATGTACCTAGTTGAACAAGCCACTGCGAAGAACCATTACTACTTATATCACTCAACATCATGGTAATTTGTTTAACCCAAGATGGAATGCCGGTAAATGGAATCGTAGTGCCTGAGCCTGCACTTGCGACACCGGATTGAACTGACGCCCCCACAAACCCAGTTGAATTAAATCGCCCAACCTCTACTCCTCCAGCAGAAACCCCCACCACACCAGGGGAAGAAAAATAGACGCCAGTGTTAGTGTTCGTACCACGAATGGCAGGGGTTGCAGCAGAGCCGTCGATGTCCGACAAGCCGTCCGTTCCGCTCAGAATCAATGTCATGTTTGTTCTCCATCAGCGGCTTGCCCATCAGGGAATTCCTCGTCTGCGCCATAGACCTTGCCACCTTCAGTTTGGTACTTTAAAAAGGCTTGGTAGTCGGTGTTCGCGGGGTCTATCGGAATTGCTTTAGACCCAAACAAGATACACGCAAGGTTTCCGTTGCGGTCTTGATATTCTTTATATTGATTCATGGTTTATAACTCCGCAGAAACTTGGCAAAGATTAGTTGGCGGTGATGCAGTGATGTTTGCGGCTGTTGCGGCAATATAGTAAGGACGGTTCGTTGTTAAACCACTAAAATTACCAAATCCCGGTTTCATTCCTAAATAGCTTGCTTGTTCTAAAGTTGATGTTGCTGAACTTTGGTTTAAAAAACCCACTGAAACATCCTCAATTTTCATTAAGCCAACTATATTTAATGTAGGCGCTGCTCTCATCGGAACAGGATGTTGGTAATACAACTCCATTTTTGTTGTGCTTGCTGCCGAACCTGCTGCTGCAACTAAATTATAAAAATACCTCTGACACAACATCAACTCCGTCCCATACGGTCTGTAATCAAATGATGTGGCTGTGCTGCCCTTCTCTAACTGCACTCCGGTGATGTAGAAGGTTGCGCCGTTGGTGCCAACTACGCTGGTTGCACCTGTTGCTGAACGATAATCTGCTGCTGCCCAAGCACCAGCAGTACCACTGGATGTTGACCCGACACCCAAGCCAAACCATAAACTTGCAGTACCAGCATTACTTGCGCCTACCCATGTGCCAGAAGTATCGCCAGTAATATTTACTGTTTTTTGCTCCCAAGTATTAGCAACAGAAATTGTATAAGTGAATGGATATGATCTTGTTGCTGCATAATTTGTTAATGATCCACCAAAAGTTCCTGTTAGTGAACTACGAACCCAAAATGATAATGTAACTGTAGCAGCAGATGCAGTTCCAAATCCAAGATCGCAAAAGTTAAATCCTTCAATTGATTGTCTTATAACAAATACATCAGATGAAGTAATAGAATATGCTGACGATGAAGTAATTAATAATGAATTTGTGAACCCAATTGCTGCTGTTGTAGATTGCCGAGTAGTAAGTTTGCTATTTTGAGTAACGGTTACTAGAAATCTATCAACCGGAAATCCGTTCGCTGTCGTTGTCGGAGTAACACTCGCCCCAGCATTCCTCTGGTCGATCACCATCGCACCGTTAATGATGCGGTTTTTGAAGCCGTACAAACCAGAAGAACTCACCCCATCAGAGGTAGTCATCACATCCGCATTTAATGTCCCGTATGGCATTTCTTCTCCTTACAGCACCAGCCAACGCTGGCCCGAAGACACAGTAACAGTCACGCCAGAGTTCACAGTAACCGGCCCTATACTCATGCCGTTCTGTCCAGAAGCAATGGTGTAACTTGCTGAGACTGTGGTGCTATTAACCATGATGCCATTGCTTGCAATCAAGGCAGAAGACTGAAGCTCTCCAGTGCTCGGCTTGTACAAGAGTTTGGCGTTGCTGGTATTGATCGTGGACAGCGATCCAGATGTAGCATCTACAAATGTTGGATAAACGTTTGTTGATGTACTGGTGTCATTTGTTATTGTTGCACCGCTACCACCGGACGCTGGAGAAGAGGTCCATGTTGTACCGTTGGAGGTCAAGACATTACCGTTTGTGCCCGGAGCGACAAATTGAACGGCGCTCGTCCCGTTGCCCAGTATGACGTTGTTGGATGTGAGGGAGCCGACCCCAGTGCCACCGTTGGCAACCGCCACCGTGCCTGTAACGTTGGCTGCGGTTCCAGTCGTGTTCTGATTCAAAGTCGGAATGTCAGCCGCAACGATGGCCCTAAATGTCGGAACGCCAGAAGTTCCGTTGGGCGCAGCAAGAACAAAGTTGGCGGTCTTGCTGTCATAGGGGTTCTGTGTATCTCCGTACCCAGAAGCCAATCCAATTGCAGGAGTTGCGCCGCCGCTAGATGTGACGGGAGATGTTCCAGTAACGCTTGTAACCGTTCCCTGGTACTGGTCAGCAGATGTAATCGTAAAGTTGGGGTACGTTCCAGCAATCGTGGTAGTACCAGCGCCAGTCAGGCTAACAGTCTGATCCGGCGCACTGTTCGTGATTGTGAAGTTAGGATATGTGCCGCTGATCGAGATACCAGTGCTGGCTGTCAAAGCGACCGTTTGGTCCGGGGCAGTGTTGGCAATCGTAAAGTTGGGGTATGTGCCAGTAGTGCTAATGCCGGTGCCAGCCGTAAGCGCAACTGTCTGATCGGGGGCCGAGTTTGTTATAACACCCGTGCTGTTATCGTAGCTAATTCCTGTTCCGGCACTCAATGCTTGACGGGCACGAGAATCAAGATAGTAGAGGTTCGTTCCCTCATTGATGTTTGTGGTGGTAAGCACCACAGCACCAGTCTGCCCATTGACAGAAGTCACCAGATTGGACTGGTCGATCTTCTGCCAAACCGTGCCGTTGAACATCAGCCAATCACCGATCTGCCAGTCGGTAATACCATCTAGATTGGTAGATCCAGCGGTTGCAACAATGTAGTAGTAGCCATTAACGCCAACACCGGATGCTAAAGCGGGTGTGTTGGTTGACGCATTCCAGGTGCCTTGGTAACTCAAGCCCCCAGCGACAGAACCCCAAGACAATACAGAGCCATTGGTGGTAAGGAATTTTCCTGATTGCCCAGTTTGACTAGGAATCAGATTGTCAATCTGGGTCTGTAGACTGGCTAAAGTATCCAGAACCGTCTGACTTGTGCCGCCGCCATTGGTAATGACCTTGATCTTCTCGGCAAGATCAGGCGCAACAACCTCGCCAACATTGATTGTGCGACCAGATGACAGGCTAATGATAAGACTGCCATCAAAGTCGATGTGAGCATCCGTTACGGATACGCCATCTACACCATCACGGCCATCTTTACCGTTCAGGCCATCCTTGCCTCGCTGACCTTGAGGACCAACAGAACCATCTCGACCATCGCGGCCATTGGCTCCGTTTTTTCCGTCTTTACCGTCCTTACCGTCCTTGATACTCGCTACGCGCCGCTCAATCTTGTTGCCTAGATCATCGTACTTGGAGCGTATATCGGCCTCAATCTTCTTGAGAGCCTGGACAACTTGCTGGACGTTCTCTGTGACCTTCTGTTTTTGGAGTTGACGAGTCTTTTGCAGCGACTCACGAATAGACGCCAGAACAGCTTTCTGCTGTTCCGGGGTCATGTTCTGTAGGATTAACTGCTTGGCAAGGCTTTCAACGTCCATTGCTCAACTCCCTGGAAAGCTCATCCAAGAAGTCTTCTTCCATGCCCGTTACTTTGTTCTGCTTTTCGGCCATCTGAAGTTCAACAATCTTAGATTTGTTCTTAATGTCCGCCTCTTTGAGCATCAACTCGGCAATCTTGACCCGCTTGTCAAACTCGCTGGCTTCTTGGCCTTGCGGCAGGTTAGTCGTAGTTGATGCGATGACCTTGGCTCGCACTTCTTCAGGCATCAATTGCGCTTCAGTCAACAGTTTCTGCGCTTCGGCACGATTGTTTTCTGCCTGAGTAGTCTTGACCGCAATATCAGCTTGAGCAGCCTGGAGTTGCAACTGTTGAGCCGCCATAGCCAACTGCTGCTGCTCAGGATTGGGCTGCGACATCTGATCCAAAGCCGCCATCAACTCATACCTGTTGGACAGGCTAGAGTTAGACAGGATTCCCTTGAGAATCAACGGCAGGACAGGCGTATTCGGCCCAAGAGTCTGTAGCAAACCAATGAACTGCTGCTGTTCGTACTCACGAGCAATGATGCCAAGCGTTGCAGTCGGGATGAACTTCATGTCCACAGACGGGTAACGCTCAGGATCGAACTGCATATACCTGAAAGCCGCCTTCTGGATGAACGGGATCAGGAAGTCCTCTTGGAAGTTGACCAAGGTGCGCTTGTACTTCTTGATGATCGTGGCAACTGCCATCGACATCCCTTGACCATCCCGCGCTCCTTGAGTTACAAGACCCTGGCTGTCCAGAGTACCCGTGGCCTGGAGCAGCATACGCTCAAACTCATTGGCTGTACGGAGGTTATCAGGACTAGACTGCCCGAACTTGAACGGATACAGGATCTCGGCTGGGTTGCCGTTGACCATGAAGGCTTTGCCTGGGCGGACCTCAAACTTAGCGCCTCTTGGAAGCCGAGTTGCGTCCATGCCCATCATGGGAGCAGTGGTGAGGGCCAGAGAATCCAGATGCGAGCGGATCTGGGCATCAATGGCCTTCTGCATATTGTAGGATTTCTCGACCGTACCCCTGCCCAGCAAGCGGTTGGGGACCGTGTCATCTTGATAGGAGATGACAGGACGATCTTTCATCATATACGGGTTCTCTTCTGCCTTCAGAAGTAGCCCGTTGTTGGCGATCACGACAATCGCCTCAACCATATCGGTGTATTCTTCTGCCGCAGCGTCATCGGGGAACAACTCCTCGACTTCTCCCTCTTCACCCAACAGGTATTCACGAGGCACAAGGCCATAGTAGGTCAGAAGAACTACTTTTTCGTCCTGATACTGGGTAAGTTCTTGTGTCGGCTCAAGGTCAGAATCCTCATAAGTAGGAGTAATGTTGACCTTGCGGTAGATGCCTTTCTCAATTCCCTCCACGATCTTGTGGATTGAGACATACTTTTCGATTGCAACGCCCATGCAGTCGTCAATCGACGTACCATTGGGGTCAAACAAGAAGTTTTTCGGGTTAACAGGCATCAGCTTGATAGCGACCCTGTTCTTTTCTACCACCCCAATCGCTGCTTCCATCTGACCAGGAATGGCTTGGGTAGCAGGCTCAAAGACTTTCTCGTTCTTGACGACAATTTCACCGATGCCAGTACCGTAAATCTCTGCCATCAACTCAATCTGGTCGATAGATTTGCGGATCTTGTCCTGTTTGAAGTCCTCCATCAGTTGTGCCTTCAGGATAGACACATCTAGAGGGTTGCCGTTTACATCCCGTAGGTCATCTTGGATGTCAAAGAACTCGCCCTGGCCGAAAATGGCCTCCATGATCTCTGCATGGCGGGTTTCAACGGCTTGCTGGGTAGCGGGAGTGACGATTCTGGATCGCTCAGAGTCACGAACTTTGTCTTCTGGTGCCCATTCGCCCCGATAGATGCGCTCGTATTCAAGCCAAGAGTCTAGAAAATTGGTATCGCGGTAGTTGCGCCACCGCTCACAGTGGTCGAGGACGAATGCCGTCAGTTCCTTGTCGTTTTCTGTCGGCTCGTAGAACTCGTTTTGCTCCATAGCGCACCTCAATCAGTCAAAGTTTTTTCCATTCTTGGAAAGAAAGATTTAGGGCATTAGGATCACCGGCTTCCTTTTCCATCAAATATTGCCGGTATGTGTTAACTTCAGGCATTGGAACAGCTTGGCCTACATCTGACTGCAATGATCTGGCATCCATCGACTTACCTTTGCCAAGATCATCGGATTGCAATGATCTAGCATAGAAAGGACCTTTTTTCATTACAGCTTTACGAACAGCGCGATCAATCTCATCAGAATCATACTTGTCCATAATTAACTCCCAAAATGTTACACACCACTTACAACGTCAATAGGCTCCCAGTCATCGTCTTCCTGTTCATAGTAACTGGTCACGGCCAGTTGGTCGATGTAACTGAGTGCATCCGGTAGGTCGTCGTGAACTCCCACGGCGGGAAACATCAGAAGTTGGTCAACAAAGTCGTCCCAATTCTCTTCACTGTTCAGCACAATTCTGCCGTGTTCAAATCGGCCTTGCAATGCCCATATGATTCTATCCGCTTTCTTCCGATTTCCATGCGTTAGATCGACAATATGGGAGTAAATGTTATTCTTTCGCATTAAATCGCTCAAATACGGCAAAACAGCGTTCTTGAGCGCCCCCCGCTCAATCCCAACCGATAGTGGCCGGTAATCTCGCATTGCCACTAGTATCTTTGTCGCCGTTTCCCGTATGTCCCAGCGTCCGCGGACGATCTCCTTGACGAACCATTTGCCCTCGTCAGTGACCTTAACAACTGCGATTGCAGACTCATCGAGCCGTTTCTTGGAGTTAGCCGCCTGTTTGGCGACCTCTTCAAACCCAGCCAGATCAACCGCCACAAAGTAAGAGCCGTACTGAGGTTCCTCGCCGTATTTGATCCATTCTTCCTTAAAGACATCTGAGCCAGCGTTTGAAAAACTAGCGAGGTACTCCTGCTTGAAGGCAAAGCTTGATAGCGTTTTCTTAGCAGACTCAATCTCATCTGGGTCAATCAGTGGGTTGTCTTTGGTTGTAAAGTGCCAGGACTTCCAATCTTTGTCGTTGCCCTCTTGGCCTAGGTTCCACAGGTCGTAGAACCAGTTCCTGCCCTTTGGCGTACCAATAAAGATCGCTTTCCCCTTCTTGTCAGAAAGAGAAGCTCGGATAACCTGCTCCCAGGCTTGAGGTTTGATGTCGGCAACCTCGTCCAGCACGGCAAAGGTCAATGACACCCCCCGCAGGGTATCAGGCCGATCAGCGCCACGGACATAGATCCTGGCCCCGTTTATCAGGGTGATGTCCAGGTTATTGACGTTACTGGTCTGGATGACCTCGCGCCCCAGGTCCAAGAGCAGATCCCAAACAATCTGGCGCGACTGTCCCATAGTGGGGCTGACGTACAGCACGGCAGAGCCTTGTGGACAGCGCAGCCCCTCGATAATGAGCATGGTTGCTGCCAAGCGGGACTTCCCACACCTGCGACCAGCAGCGATAACCTTGAATCGGGTTGGGTCTGTGTAGACCTCTTGCTGCCAGGGTAGGAGTGAGAAGTTGAGATCAGACATTATGGAGCCGCATACGGCATTGAGTCAAATGGATCCGAATAGAACGGGTTTGCTATAGGAGCTTTGTTAAGCGTCCAATCTATGGCTTTATCGTAAGTGTTCAAACCAAGTTCGTCAGGGTCTACTGAATACTGACGCATGAAGAACTCTTTCCAGGCCGTAGGGTGCTGCGGGTTTTTAAGCATTACACCTTTTTCAGTAGAAGACGGCCAGTGCGGAAGATTATCATATGGACTTATTTTTTCTTTAATACCAGCCTTCCAAGCGCCACGATAATCGTAGTCACCAGAACTTATGATCATTTCTAAAACACGCGAGTTGTTTAGTCTGTTTACTGGCAAGTTTTGCTCGTCAGCAATCTGTTTTTTAATAGAGTTAAACAATTGAGTTTTTTGCATCCAAGACCGAAAGGCTTTCTCCTCTTGGCTGGACAAGGCCGTTGGACTCCAAGGCTTATTGACAAAAGTCTTGTATTGATCAATCCAGTTATCCATTTTTAAACTCCACATCCTCGATGTCTGCCTCATAGGTGGGCTGCTCTTTGACTTCGACGCCGATACCAGAGATGGTAATGTTGACGGCGCTGCGCTGGGCAGAAGTCTTTTCAAACAGGCTGACAGGAAGGGCGCGTTCCATGCACATCTTGAGCGCAGCCATCTGCATAGGATGGTCGTCATTCATGGCGATGTCAATGACTTTCTTGACCACGGCCTCACCCTTGCTCTCAACCAGCATACGCTTGAGTTCCTTGACTCGTTGGAACTCAGTCTTCGGCAGGATGGCAGGTGGCTTGTATCCCATAGCAGGCATTGTATAGCTAACTAGCGTATTCCCCAATAGGGTAAACCATGATAGAGTACGGCAACGGGGCTATGACCCAGCCCTCTATGCGGTTGAGCCGACCAAGTAGGATAAACGTGACGAACTGGGTGAGTCTCAAGTAACCCTCTGCCAACGCTGTGACAGCGCCGCAGACCAGGTGAACAGGGCAAGCGACTCAGGCGCTAACAAGCGTAGTCTAGATAAACGAGAGGCTCCCTTTTCAAAAGGACTACCCACACCACGGGTCCCCGGGTATTCCTCTCTCCCCCTTTTTTTACAGCCAAACTTGCAATTGGCGAAAACCTTATTTCACTTTTTCGGAGGGAATGGGGGACCACAAATATTTCACAGCAGCGCAGACCCCTCCCCCCCCATACCTAGGGTAAACCCTAACAGGGCCAGCGAGCATAGGGTAGACCCTAATAGGGAAAACGAGCACAGCGCTAACCCTTGTTGCGTCTGCGCCACAGGGACAAACCCTAATAGGGTTAAGTACTGATAGGGTAAACCCTGATAGGGTAAACGAGCATAGGGAAAACCCTGATGCGCGGGATGCGTGGGGTTATGTGGATTTTGCATGGGACCGTTTCATAGGTGAAACGCGGGTAGATGGGGGCGATGCACCATTTTCGGGGTACTCTTGGGGGTGCCTAGTCCCTGATGTTTCACGTGGAACAGTTGTCACAATCGGGTGGATAGCTTGCCATAGTGCTAGGCACTCTTGGAAACCTACGGTTATGTCACCCTTGCCAGCGTGGAGCAGAATTTCCCTTTGTTGGGGCGTGAT
>Ga0194133_10001878_pt1 | contig 34611 bp, 34 predicted proteins | sample TA2KigOf40mmetaG_FD_155448 | JGI IMG/M metagenome (GOLD analysis project Ga0194133, IMG submission 155448) | Freshwater microbial communities from Lake Tanganyika, Tanzania - TA2015055 Kigoma Offshore 40m | ecosystem: Environmental > Aquatic > Freshwater > Lake | place: Tanzania: Lake...
CGGATTTGTTGAGGAAATCCTTGTCCATCTTGATGAGGGCCGCCAGCCCAGTTTCCTGCGGCCAGTATTCCGGCGAATAGTCGCGCCCCCAGCTGCCATAGCCCTTTTCCACCCGCAGGCTCATCAGCGCGCGGCTTCCCACGGGGCCTGCGCCCACGGCCTTGCCCGCCTCCAAGAGCGCCGCATAAAGCCGCGCCTGATCGGCCTCGGCGCAATGCAACTCCCATCCCAGATCGCCGGTAAAGCTGACACGTAGCGCAATGCAGGCCACGCCGGCCACGTCAATCTGCTGCGACCGCATGAAGGGGAAGGCTGCATTTGACAGGTCTGCATTGGTCAGCCGGGACAGAAGATCGCGGGCCAAGGGGCCGGCCACGTTAAAGCCCGCCATTGCTTCGGTCACGCTCTCCCAAATGGTCCCAACGGGCAAGGGGACGGCATCAAAGAACCGCTTGTGATAGCGCTCGGCCATGCCTGATCCGACCATGAAGTAATCGCCCTCGCCCAGACAGGTGACGGTGAAATCCCCTGCAATCCCGCCCCGCTTGCCGATCAAGGGCGCAAGGCAAGAGCGGCCCGGCGTTGCGGGCATCCGGTTGGCCAAAAGCGCATCCAGCCAGTTGCGCGCGCCGGGGCCGGTAATGCGGTAGCGCGCGAAGTTCGAGATGTCGATGATCCCCGCCCGGTCGCGCAGCATCCGCGCCTCGCGGCCCACCGGGGCCCACCAGTTTTGACGGTCAAAGCCAATGGTTTCTTCCTTTGGCTCGCCCTCAACCGAGAACCACAAGGGATGCTCCCAGCCGTAGTTCAGGCCAAAAACCCCGCCCATCGCCTTTTGTGTCTCGTAGATCGGACGGGTTCGCACAGGGCGGCCTGCCGCGCGCTCTTCATTCGGGAAGTGGATCTTGAAACGGTTGGCGTATTGGTCCCGCACGCGGGCCTTGGTGAAATCCTTGCCCGCCCAGGCACCAAAGCGCGCGAGATCCCAGCCGAACATGTCGAGCTTTGGTTCGCCCTCAATGATCCATTCCGCCGACAAAAGCCCAAGGCCCCCAGACTGCGAAAAGCCGGGGATGATGCCGTTGCAGCAGAAGTAGTTGCGTAGTTCCGGCACAGGACCGAACAGAGCGGAGGAGTCCGGCGACCAGATCATCGGGCCGTTGATGACGCGCTTGATCCCCGCTGTGCCCACCACCGGGACCCGCTTGATGGCGCGCATCATGTTCGGCTCGATCCGCTCCAGATCATCGGCGAACAGTTCGTGGCCAAAACCATGCGGCGTGCCGTTTTCGGCCCAGAATTTCATGTCGCGCTCATAAGCGCCAACAAGCAGGCCCTTGCCTTCTTGGCGCAGGTAATATTCGCCGTCGCGATCCGCGACCGAGGGCAGGCGGCGGTCCATCGCGGCGATCTCGGCGATGGTTTCGGTGACGAAATACTGGTGTTCGGTCGGCATCAAGGGCAATTCGATCCCAGCCAGCGCCGCAACCTCGCGGCCCCAGAGGCCCGCCGCGTTGACCACCCATTGCGTCTGGACCTGCCCCAAGGGGGTTTCCACGATCCATGACCCATCGGCCTGCGGGCGGGTTGCGGTCACAGGGCAATTGCGATGGATCTCGGCGCCCCGCGCCCGCGCGCCTGCGGCATAGGCCATGGTCACGCCCGAAGGGTCAACATTGCCGCCTTGGGGTTCATACATGATGCAGCGGATGCCGTCGAAGTTCACCAAAGGATGCAGCCGCTCGGCCTCATCGCGGCTGACCTCATGGATTCATGCCATAGTATTTCGCCTTGGCCGCCTGCAGGCGCAGCTGGTGTTCGCGCGCCTCAGTCTGCGCCAGATAAAGGCTGCCGGGCTGGAAGATGCCGCAGCCCTGCCCCGTCTCAGCCTCCAGCTCTTTGTAAAGGCCCATGGTGTAATGCTGCAGTCGGCTGATGTTGGTGCTGTCATGCAGCCCGTGGATATTGGCCGCCGCGTGCCAGGTTGACCCGCTGGTCAGCTCTGACCGCTCCAGCAGCATGACATCGCTCCAGCCGAGTTTGGTCAGGTGATACAGGATCGAACAGCCCACAAGTCCGCCACCGATAACGACCGCTTGGGCATGGGATTTCAGCTTTAGTTCAGGGTTCGTCATGTCCGATCTCTTCTCGCCGTTTGGCGACATAGGCTTGCAGTTCTTCGCGAATGGCAAGGTCCATCGCGGGTTCCTCGTATTCGGCCAGCGCCTGCTGCCAAAGGTCGGTTGCACGTTGCCCGGCCACCTTGGCCCCGGCAAGCTCCCAGTTCTCATAGCCGCGCCAATCTGACAGCATGGGCTGATAAAAGGCGTGCTCATAGCGTTCCATCGTATGGGGGGCGCCAAAGAAATGGCCCCCCGCGGGCACATCGCGGATGGCATCAAAGCCCAACTCGTCCGCATCCCATTTCAGGGGGCGCAGAAATTCCACCATATTCTGCAAAATTTCGACGTCCAAAATCAGCTTTTCATACGATGCGGTCAGTCCGCCCTCCAGCCAACCCGCCGCGTGATAGATCAGGTTCGCACCCCCCATCACAGCACCCCAAGTGGCCATCGACGTCTCATAAGCCGCCTGAAGGTCAACTGCGTTCGAGGCATTGGCGTTGGACGTGCGGTAGGGCAGCCCATAGCGCCGCGCCAATTGGCCTGCGATTACATTGGCCTTGGTGTTTTCGGGCGTGCCGAAGGCGGGCGCGCCTGACCGCATGTCGACGTTACTGGTAAAGGCCCCATACATCACCGGCGCACCCGGCTTGACCAATTGAGTCAGCACCACGCCAAACAGGGCTTCGGCGTTTTGCTGGGCAAGGGCGGCGGGCAGGGACACCGGGGTCATCGCCCCCATCAGGGTAAAGGGCGTGATGGTTACGGGCTGGCCATGTTCGGCCATGGCAATCAGCCCGTCGCCCATGGCGTCATCCAAGAGGCGCGGCGAGTTGACCGAGATGATGGTGACAACGCCAGGATCGCGCGCCATCTCCTCAAGGCTGATCCCGCGCGAAATCGCCATCATGCGGATGCCGTCCATCGCCCGGCCCCGACCAATCGCGGTGCAATGGAAGGTCAGGTCCGACAGGGTCAGGTTCGCGAAATAGGTGTCCAAATGCCGGTTGTTTGCGGGCAATTCCTGCGGCGCGGTCACTTGATTGCCGATCATGTGAATCGCGTTGAAGTGATGCGCGAGGCGAATGAAATTCTGGTAATCGGCCAAATTGCCCGACCGCCGCCCGTTCACCCGGTCATGCACATTAGGCGGGCCTGCGACAAGACCAAAAACCAGATGATCGCCGCCCATATACACCCGTTTGCCGGGGTTGCGCGGGGTCAGAGTGAACCGGCGCGGCACGGTAGCCAAGGCTGCCTCGACGATGCTTTCATCGATGCGCACGATGCCCTCGTCATCGATCTTTGCCCCGGCAGCAGCAAACAAGATGCGCACGTTGGCGCCCATTACCTTGATCCCCAACTCTTTCAAGATACGGATCGAGGTATCGTGCAGGTCCTGCATCTGGTCTGCGGAAAGCATCTCCATCGGCGCATAGGGGTTGCGCACCACCTCCCAAGGCAACTGGGCGATACTGGCCCCAGCCTTCTCGCGCCGCCCTCGTCTTGCTTCCCGCATAGTTCTACCTCGCCTTTTGCTGCAGCCTAAGCCCCAGGAAGACAAAGTCACGAAACTGAAACGGGGGCCTGAACCCAGTTTAAATTAGGGCATAGTCAGTGGCGCGACGATCAGTGAACAACTACTGTATCATCAGGAGAGACGCGATGAAGTATCTGCCCCCGTTGAATTACATCCGGTCGTTCGAGGCCTCTGCCCGCCATCTCAGCTTTACCAAGGCCGCGGAAGAGTTACGAATGACCCAAGCGGCCGTATCCGGCCATGTTCGAGCGCTGGAGCAATTCATCGGGCGGCCGCTCTTCTATCGCGCGCCACGTAGCCTAACGCTCACCGAAGTTGCTTCAGCGTATCTTCCAGCGCTACAGCGCGCCTTGGCTCAGATAGATGTTGCAACCGGTCAGGTGCAGACTGTGCGGCACCGAAAAGAGGTCACGATTGCATGTCCTGCAAGCCTTGCGACAAATTGGCTCCCCGAGCGCTTGCGCGCCTACAGGGCTGAAAATCCAGAGGTGGAAGTCACAGTACACGCGACGATCTGGGCGGAAGCCATCGAACAGATTGTCGATCTTCGGATCATTCCTCGCCATATCAGCCAATCCGTTGTCGGTGAGAGCCTTTGCGAAGAGCACTTGGTCATGGTGTGCTGCCCAGATTTCATGACGGGGCCTGACGCTATGCGGGTCCCTGCCGATGTTCTAAAGAAGGGCCTGATCCACATTCTTGGACGACAGGAGTTGTGGGAGTGTTTTGCAGACCACCACGCTATCCCCGATCTCCCAAATGTTCAGGGTCTGAAGACCGACAGTTCCAATGTAGCTTTGGAAATGGCGATCGCAGGACTGGGCTGTGCGGTGACGCTGGCCTCTTTGGCTGAGGTTCACCTGCAACGTCGCTTGCTCGTTGAACCGTTCCCTAGCAAAATTGCAAGTGGCTGGGGCTATGAACTGCGCCAAGGCGAGTTAAGCCCGACGCGTGCAAGCGAGAAGCTTACGCAGTTCCTCCTGAAACGCAGTTAGGGCGGCCTCAGGAAGCATTACGGACAAGGTGTCTGCAGGGTGTACGCGAGATTCGAGCCGCAAGAGCGCAATTCTTGCCAAACATGTTCCGCCAGTATTGTACTGTTTCGTGGCTGATCTCGATCCCACGCTCATGAAGGAGGCCCTCCAAGTTGCGCGGCGACAGTGGGAAACGAATGTAGAGCATCGCCTCCAAGCGGATGATGTCTGGGCTCGTCTTGAAGTAGCGGAAAGGTGAGCGCTGCGTCATCCCTAAAGGCTACGCAGACGCCCTCCCCGCCTCAAGCCAGTTTCTTCTGATAGATCCCCCATGTGGGGTCACGCGGATGTTGGCCTCGCTTTTGGGGTGGGTGAGCAAGCGCCACATGTCCGCCATCAGCGCCCTTGGAACAGTTTAGCATGATTGCGTAGCGGAGGGTTTGCGGCTCATCTTTACCCTAGATGGAGTTGAAGATGATTAAGAACCGAGGGTCGGCGCCAGCGAAACCCGTGACGACAAAGGCGGCTGCTGAGCAGATTGTTAAGGACATCCGGCGCGCGGCACGCAAGCTGCATTCGTCGGAGGAGAAGATCCGGATTGTTTTGTCCGGCCTTCGTGGCGAAGACAGCATTGCCGAGCTTTGCCGCAAGGAAGGCATCGCCCAAAGCCTGTATTACAGTTGGTCCAAGGAGTTTCTCGAGGCCGGCAAGAAGCGGCTGGCCGGTGATACGGCCCGCCAGGCGAATACAGGTGAGGTGAAGGATCTGCGCGCCGAGGCTTTGGCGCTGAAGGAACTGGTAGCCGATCTCAGCCTTGAAAACCGTCTGCTCAAAAAAAACATGACCGGGGCTGGGGGCGACCACGAATGAGATACCTCGCCGCTGAAAAGCTCGAAATCATCCGGTTGGTGGAGCGACTGGGTTGCAAACCGCGGGGGCGGGTTCTTCCAACTGAACCGAATTGCCCGCCTCTGAATTTGTCGATCCAGCATCTGTGGCTGTCCCTCAAGAAGGCGGGGGCCGTTTTGGCCCCACCGGGGGGTGGGCCGGGGTCCGAGGACCGAGGTCATTTGGCCCGAAGGGACCCGTAGCTTGCTCGGCGGAGAGTAGGCCGCAACTGATCGTGGGCCAACAAGTCGGTGCCGATGACAGAAACAGCCAGGCTCAACCAGAAAAAGGACATCAGGATAGCCGACAGTAACCATGGAAATGTCGCTGAGTCGATGGAACCCTCAAACGAGGAAAGTTTTTGGCACCCATATGGAACCCAGACCAACACTGACCACATAAAAATTTCGCATAACCTATTGATTTATATGGTGCCCCCAGCAGGACTTGAACCCGCGACCCCCTGATTACAAATCAGGTGCTCTACCAGCTGAGCTATAAGGGCACGAAAGGTGAGATACCCCGCGCGTCCCGCCGTGGCAAGCCCTCAGCGATCGCGGTTGGCGCGGGCAAGAAGTGCCACGGCAGCAAGCCCAAAGCCGGTAACCACAAGGGCGGCCGGCGCAGCCTCGCCCAGGCGTTCAAGGCTGGCAAGCTCATAAACCCGGGTCGAAAGGGTGTTGAAGTTGAAAGGCCGAAGCAAAAGCGTTGCGGGCAATTCCTTGACGCAATCGACAAAGACCACCAAGAGCGCCGAGGCGACCGAGCCGCGCATCAAGGGAAGGTAAAGACGGCGAAGCGTGCCGCCCTGCCCCTCACCCAGGCTGCGCGCGGCCATGGGCAGGCTGGGCGAAATGCGGCCGAAGGCGGCATCCACGGCACCCTGGGCAATGCTGAAGAACCGCACGACATAGGCCAGAACAATCGCGGCCGATGTTCCGGTCAGCAACAAGCCGGGATCGCTGCCAGTCAGCGCCAGGATCCCATCGGCCACCCGATGGTCAAGCGCCGCCAGCGGCACCAGAAGCCCGACGGCAAGCACCGCCCCCGGCGCAGCATAGCCAAGCATCGCGACCGGCAGCACCATCCGGGCCAGGCCCCGCCCCGCCATCCGCACGCCATAGACCAGAAACAGCGCCGCCCCCACGGTGATTGCGGCCGCCGCGCCGCCGACGATCAACGTATTCAGCGCAGCCTCGTCCAGCCCCGGCGCGATCCAGACCCCCGGTCGGACCAGCGCATGGGTCAGCATGACACCCACCGGCAGCACAAAGCCGATGATAAAGGGCACAAGACAAAGCCCAAGCGCCAGCCAGGCGCGCCAACCGGTCAGGGATTGAGGCTCGATCGGGCGGGCATGGCGGGCAGCGCGGTGAAAGCGGGCATTGCGCCGGCTGATCCGCTCAAGCGCGACCAGAACGAAGATCAGCATCATGATGACCCCGGCAATCTGGGCCGCCCCGCCGGCGTTGCTGCCGTTAAGCCAGGTGGAAAACACCCCCGTCGTCAGGGTCTGCACTCCGAAATGGGCAACCGTGCCGAAATCAGCCACGGTTTCCATCAGCGCCAGTGCCACGCCTGCCGCAATCGCCGGACGGGCCAGCGGCAGGCCCAGCCGCCAGAACAGTCCCCAGCCCCCGGTGCCAAGCGCCCGCGCCACCTCATAGACCCCGCCTGACTGCTCGCGCAGGGCCTGACGGGTCAGAAGATAGACATAGGGGTAAAGCGCGGCCGACAGCACAAGGATGGCCGCCCAGGTGCTGCGAATTTCTGGAAACCAGTAGTCGCGGGCATCCTGCCAGCCGAAGGCCGTGCGCAGAGCGGTCTGAAACGGGCCGGCGTAGTCGAGAAAATCCACAAGCGCATAGGCCCCGACATAGGCCGGCAGCGCCAGCGGGAACAACAGGGCATGCACCAGCCACCCCCGACCCGGAAAGCGGCACATGGTGACAAGCCACGCGGCGCCCGTGCCGACCGCCGCCGTCACGATCCCGACGCCCGCCATCATCACCAGCGTCGTGGTGAAATAGCGCGGCAGCACCGTGGCCATCAGATGCGGCCAGATGTTTTCACTGGGATGCAGCGCGATCCAGAACACTGCCAGCAAGGGCGCCAGCACGACCGCAAGAATGACCAGCGCGGCCAGCGTCCAGCGATCGGGCCACAGGCCCTGCCCTACAATCCGACTGTTTTGCTTGGTCAACATGGGCCGGGCTTAGTGGAAAGCGGTTTCCCTGTCCAGAAAAGCCATTATAGTTGCCCCATAAAAAAACAAGATTTGAGCCGAGTAGATTATGCGGATCGCCTACCACCTTGGGGCCCATTTCACCGATGACGAACGGCTGTTGCGTTGCCTTTTGAAGAACCGCGATGTGTTGATGCAGCACGAAATCGTCGTGCCGGAGCCAAAACGCTATCGTACGCTCTTGCGCGAAACGGCCACCAAGCTGAAGGGCCAGGCCGCCTCGCTGGACGATCAGGCGCTGATTCTGGAACAGATCATTGAAGAAGATCGCGCCGCGCGTCTGATCCTGTCCTGGGACAGCTTTCTGTCCTTGCCGAATTACGTTCTGAAGGACCGGCTCTATCCGGCCGCAGGCGAAAGGGTGCGCGCCTTTTGCCAGATATTTCCCGAGATCGAGGCCGAATTTCATCTGGCCATCCGCAACCCCGCCTCGTTCCTGCCGCTGCTTTACGACCGGCTGCAACCCGTGAGCTGTGCCGAGTTTCTGGCCGGGGCCGACCCGCTCAATCTTTATTGGTCCGATGTGATCGAGCGGATCCTTGATTCCAACCCCGATGCGCCGCTGACGATCTGGTGTGACGAGGATACACCGCTTGTCTGGCCCGAAGTCTTGCGCAGCGTGGCAGGCTTGCCCGCAGATGTGGTCTTGCAAGGCGAGGATGATCTTTTGACCAGCCTGATGTCAGGCGAAGGCATGACACGGATGCAGGCATACCTTGACAGCCACCCCCCGCAAAGCGTCATGCAGCGGCGCAAGATCGTCTCGGCCTTCCTTGACAAGTTCGCCCTGCCCGAGCGGGTGGATCAGGACATCGAGATGCCCGGATGGACGGCTGACATGGTGTCCGAAATGACCGCGACATACGAAGAGGACGTGGCGCGGATCGCGCAGATGGACGAGATCACCTTTCTGGCACCGTGAAGCGGGCGACCCGGCAACTTGGCCCGTCACGACATGCCGAGCGCGGCCTTGTACATGTCCAGAACTGCCTCTTCCTCGGCAATCTCGTCGGGCTTGCGCTTGCGCAGTGCGATCACCTTCTTCATCACCTTGGTGTCGTAACCGCGCCCCTTGGCCTCGGCCATCAGCTCTTTCTGCTGTTCGGTGACGTCTTTCTTTTCCGCCTCAAGCTGCTCAAACCGTTCAATGAACTGCCGCAACTCGTCGGCGGTGACATTGTAGGCGTCGTTCGCATCGCTCATGATCGGTCTCATCTTGAAGGCACTGGAGTGGCCTTACCTAGCCCGACCGGCCACATGGGTGCAAGCAATCTTGATGGAAAACAGACAGATCTCGCAATCATAACGAAAAAACAACGCCTTGCGGTGAAATCTGAAGAGTCTACATCAAAATCTGCCACGCAAGGCATTGGCCAGAACGGCCGTCACAGCATCCCCCGGCACATCATCGGCAACAAAGGCCTGACCGATGCCGCGGGCCAAAATGAAGCGCAGCTTGCCATCAACCACCTTCTTGTCTTGCCCCATCAGCGCCAAAAGCCCCGCCGCATCGGGCAAATCGCTTGGAATATCAGAGATATCCACCTTCATGCCCATGGCACGCAGATGGGCGCGAACGCGACTTGGCGCCTCTTGCGAACACAGGCTCAGCCGCTGGCTCAGTTCAAAGGCCAAAGCGCAGCCGATGGCCACACCTTCGCCGTGCAACAAGCGGCTGGAATAGCCCGTCGCCTTTTCCAGCGCGTGGCAAAAGGTATGGCCAAGGTTCAAAAGCGCGCGCTCGCCTTCTTCGGTTTCGTCGCGGCTGACGATCCCCGCCTTCATTTCGACCGAGCGTTTGACCGCACGTTGACGCAGCGCCATATCGCCTGCCGCCAAGGCCGGACCATGGGTTTCCAGCCAATCGAAAAACGCGACATCCCCAAGAAGGCCATACTTCACAACCTCACCATAGCCCGCCAGAAAATCGCGGCTTTCCAATGTGTTGAGAACAGCAATATCGGCCAGCACCAAGGTGGGCTGATGAAACGCGCCAATCAGGTTTTTGCCCTGGGCGGTGTTGATGCCCGTCTTGCCGCCGACGCTGCTGTCCACCTGCGCCAGAAGCGTCGTCGGGATCTGCACAAAGCGCACGCCCCGCCGCAAGGTGGCACAGGCAAAGCCCACAAGATCGCCGACCACCCCGCCGCCAAAGGCGATCACGATATCGCGCCGTTCAACCTTTTGTTCCAAAAGCCATTCTGAGACGCGGGCATATTGCTCCCAGCCTTTCGAGCCCTCGCCCGGCGGCACCGACAACGCCACCATTGCGATGCCTTGGGCCTCAAGTGCCTCGGCTAGGTTGAGAAGATGATGCGCGGCCACCGTATCATCGGTGACCACGGCCACCCGGGGGCGTTTCAGGAACGGCGCAATCTCGGCCCCGGCCCGCGCGATCAGACCTGCGCCGATGCGCACCTCGTAACTGCGCGCCCCCAGCAGGACGGGCACCACATCCACATTCATCGGTCAGTCCCTTTCCAGCACGTCCGGTCGCGCGGCCAACGCCTGCAACACGCGGCGCGCCATATCCTCAACCGACAAATCGGCAGCGGCATCTACCACCAGATCGGCCTTTTCATAAAACGGCAGACGCGCCTCATAAAGCCCACGCAGGGTTTCGCGCGGATTGTCGGTGCGCAGAAGCGGTCGTGTCGTCTTGTGGCGGACCCGCTGCCACAGAAGTTCAAGATCGGCGCGCAGCCAGACCGACACGCCCTGGGCGCGGATCAGCGCGCGGTTGGTTTCTGACAGAAAAGCCCCGCCGCCAACCGACAGAATCGCCGGTTCCCCGGCCAGAAGCCGACCGATCACCTCGGTCTCGCGGGCGCGAAAGAAGGGCTCTCCGTCGCGTTCGAAGATTTCCGCAATGGACCGATTGGCGGCGCGGACGATTTCCTCATCCGAATCACGGAACGGCACCCCCAAGAGCCGGGCCAAAGCCGTTCCGACGGCGGTCTTTCCCGCCCCCATCATGCCCACCATCACCGCGGTTTTCCTCAGCCGCACCGCAAATCCCTCTCGCCTGACAGGACGCCGCCGCGCAAAGCCCCGCCGAATGTCAACTTTCTTCCCTGAATGGCGTGAACTCGGCGCGAATGCCATATATATTCGACACGAGAGCGCCGCTCGCAGCCGCGAAGGCGCTACGGATGGCTAAGAAATGGCGACGCCCCGGCAGAGCCGGGGGGAAATGGCAGGCAGCAGATGGCGCGGCTTTTAAAACTGGTGGTGGTGCTGGGGATCCTGGGGTTTGGCGCGTTTGTGGGCTATGCCTATCTTGGCGATCTGACCCCTGCATCACAGGAGATTCGTCAGCCGGTCACCCTCGATGCCAGCTAAGCGGCCATCTCCAATTCATGTTGTGACGCTGGCCCTGACCCTGATGCTGCCAGCAGGACCCGTCTTGGCCGAGGCAGAGACCGGCCATAGCCGCCCCAACCCGTCAGCGGCAGGCGCAGGATCGGCCCCCCTTTCAGCGATTGACTGGCTGTCCCAACCCGTGACCGCGCCGGAAAAAACCGTCTTGCCAAATGCGGTTGCAGGGGCCCCGCGCCTGCAACCGCCGCCCGACGAGGCCCCCATCGCCCGCGAAGGCGCCTTGCCGGCCGAGGTTGCGGTTTCGGTCCTGGGCGGCCCCTCGCCCGATGCTGTGGGGCTTTTGACCCCGGCGCAAACCGGCTTTCCCCATGCGCTTTGGGGGCTTGGCCTGACAGATGAGGCGGCCGCGGCGCTGACGCGTGCCGATCCGGTTGGCCTTCCCGCGCTCCAGGCCTTGTTGAACACCGTTCTTCTGGCCGAGGCTTTGCCGCCTGCGGACAGTGGCCAAGAGGGGCGGCTCTTGATGGCGCGGATGGACAAGCTTTTGTCGGTTGGAGCGCTGGAGCAGGCGCAGGCGCTTTTGGAAGCGGCCCTGCCCGCCCGCACGCCGGAACTCTTTCGCCGCAGTTTCGACGTGGCGCTTCTGACCGGCCACGAGGATCGTGCCTGCGCGGCCCTGAGCGAGACCCCCGATCTTGCGCCCACCCTGCCGACACGGGTGTTTTGCGTGGCGCGCTGGGGCGATTGGGGCGCGGCCGCCCTGACGCTGCGCACGGCGCAAGCGCTTGGCCATATCAGCGAAACCGAAGATGAGCTTTTGACCCGGTTTCTGGATGCCGAAGCCTTTGAGGATGAGCCCGCCCCACCGCCGCCGAAACCCGTGACCCCGCTGATCTGGCGGCTTTATGAAGCCATTGGCGAACCCTTGCCCACGTCTACCCTGCCCGTGGCCTTTGCCCATGCCGATCTGTCGGAACGCGCCGGCTGGAAAGCCCAAGCCGAGGCGGCCGAACGTCTGGCGCGGGCAGGCGCAATTTCGCCCAATCTGCTTTTGGGCATCTTTACCCAGCGCGATCCGGCGGCCTCGGGCGGGGTCTGGGACCGGGTGGACGCCTTTCAGCGCTTTGAAGCGGCGCTTGAGGCAGGCGATGTCACGGCTGTGGAGCAGCGCCTGCCGCTGGCCTATGCCCGGATGGCCGATGTCGAGATCGAAGTGGCCTTTGCCACGCTTTTTGCCGAGGACCTTGCCCGGTTGCCGCTCAGCGGCGATGCGGCGCGGATAGCCTATGATCTGGGCCTGCTGTCGCCCGACTTCCTGCGCCTTTCGGCCAGCCGCCATGTGCCAGACGATGTGCGTGGCAAGTTTCTGGCCGGGCTTGCCCGGGGCCGCGTGCAGGGCCTTGCCCCGCCCGACAGCATGGCCCGCGCCGTGGCGCCGGCCTTTGACGGCTCGGAAGCGGTGTTTTCGGCTGACGCCCGGCTTCTGTTGACGCAAAACCGCATCGGCGAGGCGCTGATGCTGGCCATGGCTCGGATCGAGGCAGGCTTGCATGGCGAGTTGAACAAGCTCACCGAGGGCCTTGCCCTGTTGCGGCGGTTGGGGTTTGAAGACACCGCCCGGGCAACGGCCTTGCAATTGATGCTTCTGGAACGGCGGGGCTAGGCCGTGTCAGAACGCTGGATCTCGGCCTTTCTGGATGCGCAAGCCGCCGAGGCCAATGCGGCGCGCAACACGCTTCTCGCCTATGGCCGGGATCTGAAGGACTTTGCCGAATGGGCCGCCCGGCGGCACCTTGGCTTTGACAGCCTGCCCCGCGCCGCGGTCGAGGATTATCTGATCGGCTGCGAGGCCGAGGGGCTGTCGAAGGCAACAAGGGCGCGGCGACTTTCGGCGATCCGCCAGATGTTCCGCTTTGCCCATGACGAAGGCTGGCGGCCGGACAATCCCGCCTTGCGCATCAGCGGGCCTGGGGCCAGCCAGCGCTTGCCCAAGACCCTTGGCCATGACGAGGTGGACCGGCTTCTGGACGCCGCCCGCAGCAAGGGCCGCAGCCCGGGTGAACGGCTGCGCAATTGCGCGCTGGTGGAACTTCTCTATGCCACCGGCATGCGGGTGTCGGAACTTGTGGGCCTGCCTGTTGCGGCGGTGCGCGGCGATCCGCAGATGATTCTGGTCCGTGGCAAGGGTGGCAAAGAGCGCATGGTGCCGCTGTCGCACCCCGCACGCGCAGCCCTTGCGGCCTGGCTGGTTCATCGCGACGGTGAAGAGGCCAAGGCACGCAAGGCAGGTCGCCCGCCGCAAAAGGCGCTGTTTCCCGGACCGGGGGCCGACGGGCATCTGACACGGCAGCATTTCTACCTGTTGATCAAGGACATCGCGGCGCTGGCCGGGGTGGACCCGGCCAAGGTGACCCCCCACACCCTGCGCCACGCCTTTGCCACCCATCTTCTGGCTGGCGGCGCCGATCTGCGGGTGATCCAGACGCTTCTGGGTCACGCAGATGTTGCAACGACCGAGATTTACACGCATGTGCTGGATGATCAGTTGAAATCCCTGGTGCTAACGCATCATCCCTTGGCCAAACCGAAACCCTGAAGTGATCTGACCCATGCCCGAGACAAGTTTCATGGACACCGCCTTTTGGCTGACTGCCGTGGCCATCCTGTGCCTATTGGTCATGTCAGCCTTCTTTTCAGGGTCAGAAACCGCCCTCACCGCATCGTCGCGCGGCAAGCTCAAGCAATTGGCAGACAAGGGGTCATCGGGGGCGGTGTCCGCGATGAAGGTCACCGATGACAGCGAACGGATGATCGGAGCGTTGCTTCTGGGCAACAATATCGTCAACATCCTATCGGCCTCTCTGGCCACGGCGCTGTTGACAAAGGCCTTTGGCGACAGCGGCGTTGCGGTGGCCTCGGCTGTGATGACCGTGCTGATCTTGGTCTTTGGCGAGGTGATGCCCAAGACGCTGGCCATCACCTTCCCCGAGGCGGTCGCACAGCGTGTGGCCCCGGTGATCCGGGTCTTGATCGTGCTGTTCTCTCCCATCGTCACCGTTGTTCGCGCCTTGGTGCGGCTTTTGCTGCGGCTGGTGGGCGTAAAGGCTGACCCCGACAGCAAGATCCTTGCGCTTCGAGAGGAAATCGTAGGCGCCATCTCGCTTGGCCATTCCGAAGGCGCGATGGAAAAGGAAGACCGTGACCGGCTTTTAGGCGCGCTGGATCTGGGTGAGCGGACGGTGGACGAGATCATGAAGCACCGCCGCCAGATCGAGTTGATCGACGCCGATCTGCCGCCCGATGCGCTGATCTCCGAGGTCTTGGCCTCGGCCCATTCGCGCCTGCCGCTTTATCGTGGCGATGAAGAAAACATCCTGGGCGTCATCCATGCCAAGGATCTCTTGCGCGAGGTGGACCGCCTGCGCCGCGCCGGTGAAGGGCTGGAGAAGCTGGATATCGTCAAGGTGGCGATGAAGCCTTACTTCATCCCCGACACAACGACGCTGGACGAACAGATGCGCGAGTTTCTGAAACGGCGCACCCATTTCGCAATCGTGGTCGACGAATACGGCGCCATTCAGGGGCTGATCACGCTGGAAGACATCCTTGAGGAAATCGTGGGCGAGATCACCGACGAATTCGACGTGGTTGCGCGCGATGCCGGTCTAAGCCGCGATGAAACCGGGGCCTGGCTGGCGGAAGGCGCGATGACGATCCGCGATCTTAACCGGGCGATGGAATGGAACCTGCCCGATGACGAGGCCAACACCATCGCGGGCCTCGTCATTCACGAGGCGCAGATGATCCCGCTGGAAGGCCAGGCCTTCAGCTTTCACGGGTTCCGCTTTCAGGTCCTGCAACGCCGCGAGAACCGGATCACAAAGCTGCGCATCCGGCCGCTGTGACCGGACGGCCGCCGCTCAGACCAGAATGATCTGGTCGGCAAGCCCGCTCAGGCTTGTCACGCCATCCAGCCGCACCGAATGGCCCTGGCCAAGGTCGATCACCACATCGCCCGACAGGATACGCGCGTGATCGGCCACCACCTTGTCGGCATCGGTCGTCACGCCGCCCCAAAGCCGGCTGCTATGCCGAAGGATGTCGATCGAAGTAAAGTCAGTGATGACATCGTCTCCGGCACCGGAGCTGAACACAAAGACGTCGGCGCTGCTGCCCCCGGAGAGAAGATCATCGCCGCTGTCGCCATAAAGCGTGTCGCGGCCCGAGCTGCCATAAAGCTGGTCATTGCCGCTACCACCGCGCAGGACGTCATTTCCTGTCCCACCCGAAAGCACATCATTTCCGCTACCGCCGCTGAGGCTGTCATGGCCGCCGTTGCCGAACAGCCGGTCATTGCCTGAACCGCCTGACAAGATGTTGCGTGCGCCGTTACCTTCCAACGTGTTGGCCGCCGAGTTTCCGGTGGCGTCAATCGACCCTGCCCCGATCAGCCGGGCATTATGGATGCCCGACACCAGCGTCAGGTCGGCCGAGGCGAGGAAGGTATTGGCGTTGACGACATCCAGCTTGGCATTGACGTCATCAACCAGGATCTTGACCGAGAAGCTGCGCGTGCCCACGGTGCCGCTGACGCTGACAAGCCCGCCTTCAACCGCCTCGAGCGCATAGCCACCGGCGCTTGCACTGGTGGTCTGATCGCCCGGCGTGGAAAACACCGCCCCGCCCCGGCCCTCGCCGATGGAATAGAAGCGATCGTTGTTCAGGTCCTGATAGACCACGCCGGTGACGTAATGGACATCGGATTGCGACGAGAAATTCTGCGTCACCATCGAGGCATTGTAGGTCACGCCATTATAGCGGAACTGCCCAGCCTCCTGGGCGATGCCGATTTCACGATAGCCATCATACAACAGGTTCGCGCGGTGTCCGGCCGAAAGGAACAGGTCAGAGTGCTGCTGGCCGATGGTGGTTTCCAGGTTCAGCGTCCCGGTCGTGCCGCGCCAGCTGATGTTTTCGCCTGCACCCCATCCTTCATAGCCAGCCGACGCCGCGCGCTGGGTGGGCGTACTGTTGTTGGCCCCGGTATGGGAAAAGACATCGGCCGCAAGCATCCATTGCGAATGGCGGCTTGCGGCAAGTTCCAGCGCTGCCTCGGGTGCCAGAACGCCGCGTGCACCGCCATGCAGTTGCCCGGCCGCAAGGTTCTGGTTCAGATCAATTCCGTGCCGCGCCGCCTCTCCCAAAGGATCGAGCCGCGCGCGGTTCACAAGTTCTAGCATGAATTGTTCGGCGGCTGTCAAAGCCATCGGCAGACCTTTCGCAGACATTCCCCATCACAGGGTATATCTGCGAAATGCGGCACAGCCGGGGCGGAAAACGGGCATCAAATGATGGGCATCAACAGGGCAGCAGGGTGCTGCGCCCTTGGCCCTCACCGTCGTCCGAAAATGGATCCCAGAACACCGCGCACAATGGCTTGCCCCGATTTGGTTCCCAACTGGCGGGCAAAGCTTTTGGCAAAGGCCGTTCCGATGGAATCGCTGCGGCCTGTGCTGCGACTGGGGGTGCTGCGACGGCTGGTCCCACGCGCGTCGCTGTCATCGGCATCATAGCGGCGGGCGCGGGCGAACTCGCGCTCTTCTTCGACCCGCAACGCGCGCTCTTCGGCCTCGGCCGCATCGCGAGCGGCGCGCTCGGCCTTGGCGCGCAACCGTTCGTAAGCCGAATCGCGGTCGATGGGCATGTCATATTTTGCCCCCAGCCCCGAGGCCCGCATCAGCTGCGCCCAGATCGCCGGGTCAATCGGCCCAAGCTGCGACGAGGGCGGGCGCACCAAGGTGCGCTCGGCCCTGCCCGGCACACCCTTGGCCTCAAGGAACGAGGTCACCGCCTCGACGGTGCCGACATCACGGATCGCTTCTTCAATGGCAAAGCGCGGGTTCGGCCGATAGGTTTCGGCCGCAAGCTTCAGCCCCTTCTGATCCTTGGCCGTAAAGGCGCGCAGCGCATGCTGGACGCGGTTGCCGAGCTGGCCCAGAATCATCTCGGGCACGTCGGCGGGGTTTTGGGTGATGAAATAGACCCCCACCCCCTTGGAGCGGATCAGCCGCGCCACCTGTTCAACCTTGACAACCAGCGCCTTGGGCGCGCCGTTGAACAGCAGATGCGCCTCGTCGAAGAAAAAGACCAGCTTTGGCTTTTCGGGATCGCCCACCTCGGGCAGTTCCTCAAAAAGCTCGGACAACAGCCACAGAAGGAAGGTCGCATAAAGCCGGGGTCCGGAATTCATCAGCTTGTCGGCAGCCAGCAGGTTGACCATGCCGCGCCCCTGCGCGTCCACGCGCATCAGGTCGGCCAGTTCCAGCGCAGGCTAGCAGAACATCTGCGCGGCACCCTGATTTTCCAAAACCAGAAGGCGGCGCTGGATCGCCCAGATCGATGTGGTCGAGACAAGCCCATAGCGCGCCGAAATCTCGCTGTCGTTTTCGGCGATGAAGGTCAAAAGCGCCTGCAAGTCCTTCAGATCCAGAAGCGGCAGTTCTTCTTCATCGGCCAGACGGAAGGCGACGTTCAGCACGCCCTCTTGCGGTTCGGTCAGCTCCAAAAGATGGCTCAAGAGCAAAGGTACCATCTTGGCTACAGTGGCGCGGATCGGATGGCCCTGTTCCCCGAACAGATCCCAAAAGGCGACCGGAAACGCCTGATACTGCAGATCAAGCCCGATGGTGGCCGCCCGCTTCATGAACGGCTCATGCAGCTTGTGCTCCGCCGATCCGGGCTGCGCGATGCCGGCCAGATTGCCTTTGACATCGGCCATGAACACCGGCACCCCGGCGGCCGAAAACCCTTCGGCCAGGATCTGCAGCGTCACCGTCTTGCCGGTGCCGGTCGCCCCGGCGATCAACCCGTGCCGATTGCCGTATTTGAGCAAGAGGTTTTGCGGCACGCCATAATCTTCTCCACCCCCACCCACAAAAATCGCGTCCGACATGCCCGCCCCCATGTGCAATGAATTGTAACAAATACCTGCCGCCCCCGCGGGCGCGGCGCGCGATCAAAATACATTCTAAACCCGTCTGTGCCAGCCTGATCTTGCCCAAGCGGCGATTTGCGCTTTGGTGATGACTTCCTTCCTGTCAACTGGCCGCGCCCTGCATGGGGCGCGGTTTTTTCTGGCCAAAACCAATGTCGGATTGTTTTGGGCACAATCCCAGCGAAATCCTGTTGACGCGCTTGTGAAACAGCAATAGCGTCAGCCTCACAAGGTCGGCCAGTCCGACAGGGAGAATAATTAGAAGAAAAAGGGTCGGTCATCCGGCCCTTTTTCCGTTAGTTTCCAAAGTCTTGCGCGGGATCTTGCCGAGGTGCGTCGCAAAGGCGCGCTTTGCCACCTGACTTGGCGGCGGCGGCGTGCTATGCGCGTCGCGAGGCATTTGCAAGGAAGTCAGACCATGTCAACGCGTTCCCTTTTTCACAGCCTGTCGCTGTCGGCCGTGCTGGCCCTGTCCGTGCTGTTCCTGTCCACCCTTTCCCCGCTTGTCGCATCGGCCCAAGAGGCGGAACCGGCCCAAGATCTGTCGATGGGCACCGAGGCCAACGCAGCCCCGGCTGTGCTGACCGCCGAAACCGCGCAGGTTGGCCAGGGTTATCTCGCGGCGACCTTCGATCAGTGGGAGCAGCGCTGCGAAAAGACGGCGGAGGGCAAGGACCCCTGCCAGCTGTTCCAGCTTCTGAAGGATGCCGATGGCAATGCCGTATCGGAGTTTTCAGTCTTTGCCCTGCCGCCGGGCGGCAAGGCGGCGGCGGGCGCAACCGTGGTCGTGCCGCTTGAAACGCTCTTGACCAAATCCCTGACCATCAAGATCGACACCGCTGAGGCCAAGCTTTACCCCTTCACCTTCTGCACCCAGATCGGCTGCATCGCCCGCGTCGGCTTTACCGCCGAGGAGGTGGAGCAGTTCAAGAAGGGCGGCAAGGCCACGGTCACTGTGGTTCCCGCCGCGGCCCCCGATACGGCGGTCAATCTGGACGTCTCGCTCAAGGGCTTTACCGCAGGTTTTGAGGCTGTTGCCGCGACCTTGGCCGAATAAGCGCCACCGCAAGGACATTAGACAAAGCCCGCCGCAGCCCGGCGGGCTTTTCCTTTCTATCAGTCCGGCTTGGCTCGGGTCAGGGCCAGCACCGCGTTCAGCCCGCCAAAAGCAAAGGCATTGGACAGCACCAGATCAATCGAGGCTGCCCGCGCGGACCCGGTGACAAGATCCACATCACAGGCCGGGTCCGGGCCGAGATATCCGGCAGTCGGCGGGATCAGCCCCTTTTGCAACGCCAACAGACAGCCCAAAAGCTCAACCGCGCCCGCCGCGCCGATCAGATGACCATGGAGCGACTTGGTCGCCGTCACCGGCACCTGCGCCAACCGCGCGCGAAAGACCCGGCGTAGCGCCTCGGTTTCGCTGCGGTCATTGGCCGTCGTCCCGGTGCCATGGGCGTTGACGTGATCCACTGCCTCTGGTGACAACCCGGCATCGGCCAATGCCGCCCGCATCGCCCGCGCCGCACCGTCCGGGTCAGGCATCACGATATCGGCAGCATCCGAAGTCATGCCAAAACCTGCAATCTCGGCCAGAACGGGTGCCCCGCGGGCAAGCGCTGCCTCACGCGTCTCCAGCACGAAGACCGCCGCCCCCTCGCCCTGCACCATGCCACTGCGCCCGGTCGAAAACGGACGGCAGGCGTCGGGCGCCATGACGCGCAAGCCCTCCCAGGCCTTGAGCCCGCCAAACGAGAGCATCGCCTCTGATCCCCCGGCAAGCGCGGCATCCACCATCCCCGAACGCAGCATCTGAACGGCAAGGCCAATCGCATGGTTGGAGGAGGCGCAGGCCGATGAGACGGTAAACGTCGGCCCCGTCAGCCCCATGTCCATCGAGATATGGCTGGCCGCCGCCGAAGGCATCAGCCGCGGCACGGTAAAGGGATGCACACGATTCTTGCCCTCGGCATAGACCGCCCGATAGGCCTCGTCCGAGGTGATGAGCCCACCACCCGCCGTGCCCATGATCACCGCCGTGCGCGCCGGATCGGGGGACAGTCCCGCCCCGGCCATGGCCTGACGCGCCGACACCAGCGCAAATTGCACCTGGCGATCCAGAAGCTCCAGTTTGCCCTTTTCGAAATGGTGGTTGGGGTCAAAGCCGGTCACAGAGGCCCCGATTTTCACGGCAAGCCGGTCGATGTCGGGAATGTCCAAAGGGCCTATCGCACAGTGACCCGCCTGCATCGCCGCCAGCGTTGTCGCCACGTCATGGCCCAAAGGGTTGACCGTGCCGGCCCCAGTGATGACCACCCGCCTCATCTGGCCGCGATTAATCCTTCCACCGCCGAAACCACCGCGCCGATCGTCGAGAGATCAGGTCCACCCGTGCCGCCCTCATTGGCGTTGAAGGGAACCGAAACATCAAACGCCTCTTCCAGCGCGAAGATCAGCTCGACAAGGCCCAGACTGTCCAAGCCCAGATCCGACATGCGGTCGTTCAGCGAAACATCCTGGATGTTGCGCTGAACATGCTGCGCCACAATGGCTCGCACCCGTTCGGCCACAGTCACGTCAATCCACAGGGGTCCATCCATCTCGGCCTCCATCGCCTCAGTCCTCCTCAGTGTTAGGGGGCACAGATGACGGGGCAATGACAGTTTCCAGTGCGGCGACCCGGGCGCCCAGACGCGGCAGGCGGCGCAAAGCCTTTTGCAGCTCGACATGGGTTTCCATCTTGACCGCCGGATAGCCCAAAAGGACCCTGCCCTTTGGCGCATTGGTAAAGATCTTGGTCCCGCCCCCGGCGATGACATCATCTCCGACAAAGATATTGTCATTGACGCCCACCTGCCCCGCCAGCACCACCCGGCTGCCGATGCGGCTTGACCCTGCGATACCGACCTGACCGCACAAGAGCGTGTCTTCGCCCACCTGAACGTTATGGCCTATATGCACCTGGTTATCGAACTTGGTGCCGCGCCCGATGGCTGTGTCTCGGATGGTGCCGCGGTCAATCGTGCAATTGGCACCGATTTCCACATCATCGCCGATCATCACCGAACCTAAGGAATGAATCCGCGTCCAGGTCTGCTCATGAATTTCGTTGCGTTGTGAAAGGGTTTCGCGAATTTCTTCAACCCCGGACTTTTCAGGCGTCACAAAGGAAAACCCGTCCGCCCCAATCACCGCACCCGGTTGGCAGATGAAGCGATCTTCGATCCGCACCCGCGCGCCGATGCGCACGCCCTGCAAGATCAGCGCGTCATCGCCGATAACGGCGCCCTCGGCCACCGAGACATGGCTTGCGATCCGCGCCCGCAGGCCGATCCGCACACCCGCGCCAATGGTGACGAAGGGCCCGATGGCCGCCCCTTGGCCGATCTGCGCCGAAGGGTCGATCACCGTCATCGGATGGATGCCCGGCGCAATCTGCGGGCCTTCGTCCATCATGACCGAAAGCCCGGCCATGGCCAGCCGTCCGCGCGGCGCAAAGATTGCGGCCTTCAGACCCAGACCCTGCCAGTCGGCACCGGGCCAAAGCATCGCGGCCTGCGCCCTGCCCTGCGACAGCCCGCCCGCATACCGGGGGTCCATCGCCAGCGCCAGATCCTCGGGCCCCGCCATCGCCGGCTCTGAGGCACGCCGGACCACAAGGCCAAGATCGCCAACCGCCTGCGCCCCAAGGGCAGCGGCAATCTCGGCAATCGAATGGGCCATGGCGTCCTCCGCGGTCGGTTCAGACCTTTGATTTACCTCTGTTCGCCCGGCAAGACCACCCCAGCCTCGGCCAAGGCAACGAAAAGCCGCGCGTCGCGGCCATAGACATCGTTGCGATAGCCGATCTGGCCGCGCGCCGTGGGCCAGGCGGTGAAATAGACCAGATGCACCGGCACCTTGCGGTCCAGCGAGACCGAGGTTTCAAGCCGACTGTCCAGCTCGCGCTGGAACAGCCCCTTGGGATCTGCCTCTTGGGCGGCCAAGAGCACATGGGCAAAGTCGATCGGATCACCCAGCCGGATGCAGCCATGGCTATAGGCGCGCACCTCATGGGCGAAGAGGTTTTTCGCCGGTGTGCCGTGCAGATAGATATTGTGCACATTGGGGAACATGAACTTTACCTTGCGCAAGGCATTGCCATCCGATGGCGGCTGGCGCAGACCAAAGGGAAAGCTTGACGCCGAATAGGCCGCGAAATTCACCGCCCCGCGCGGCACCACACGGCCCTTGTTGTCCACCACCTGCAAATGGCCCACCGCATTGCGGTTGCGCTGCAGAAGCGGCAAATACTCTTTGACGATGATCGACCGCGGCACCCCCCATGACGGGTTGATGACCATATACTCCATCTCGTCGGAGAACTCGGGGCTGCGTTGGTCGGGCACATCCTTGCCGATCACCACACGGGTCTGAAAGGTGGTGCGGCCTTCATCGACGATGCTGGCCATGAATTCGGGCAGGTTCACCCAGACATGGCGCTCTCCGCGCGGGGCATCCCTGAGCCAGCGCAGCCTTTCCAAGGCGACGATCACCGACTTCAGCCGCTCTTCGGCCGGAACCCGCAGCGCGGCAAGCGTGGCGCTTCCCGCGACGCCATCGGCGGTGATGCCATTGTCCAGCTGAAAGCGTTGAACCGCAGGCAACAGGCTGCGGTCATAGCTGGCCGTCGCGCTGGGGGCCAGATAGCCGCGCGCCACCAGATGGTCGCGCAGCGCAACAACCGTGGCCCCGGCTGCCCCCGGCTTCAGGCTTTCGCCTTGGGGCACCTGCGGCCAGCCGCCTTGGGCCATCACCGCCTCAAGCCGCAGCTTTTCTTTCATCAGCCGGGCATATTCAGGCGCCTTTGGTGCCAGATCCTGCAGGAACTGCGAAGGATCCCCGGTTGCCGCAATCCCTTCGATCAAGCTGCGCGGATCGGGTCGGATGATCTCGCGGACGATGCCGTCATCCACCTTTGACGGCGTCAGCACGCCCGAGGAAATGTCCCGCGCATAGTCGAGATAAGCCCGGCTCATCGCCGCCTCGACCTCGCCCCGGTCGCGTTCGGTGCGCGCCGCCCGAAACGCTGCAATCAGGCGCTGGGCATCATAGCGCGCGATGGGCAAACCGTGATCGCCTGCGCGGGCAAAGGCGGTCAAGGCCGTCTGACGGCGCGGGGCGTCATCCGGCCCGGTCCACAGATCGGCATAGGAACTGGCCTTGTAAAAGGCAGCGAGATCTTCGCTTTCCGCGACAGCGGTGGTGACCGAATGGGCAAAGGCTGAACCGGTGGCGGTTTCGGCCGCAAGAACTGACACCCCCAGCCCGAGAATCAGTGCCAGAGAACTGGTAAAATTCCGGCCCTGCCTGCAACAAAAAAACGAAAAAAAGCGTTCCACATCAATCCCTTCACGGAAGGCCATCACGGTCTGTGCATTTGGGTCGATATTGTCGGCGAAATCGCATCGGCTGTAAATCGCCGATCAGCGCCGCAGTGATCAGCCCAAAGCAGCCAAGGCGCGCGATGGGTCAAATGCAATGTAATTCTCTAGGCAGGCTTCCCCCTCTGCCGGCCCGCCATTCAGCAAAAATTTGCCTATCCCCCCCATCCTGCCGCTGATCCGGGCAATCTTTTCTTTGGTCCTGGCCCCGAATGTGCAATAACGATGCTGCACTTGGGGTAAGTGGCGAAACAATACCGCCGGATTCAGGCGGTCAAAGACCATCGACGGGACAGGCGCAGAGAATGGCGATCATATCTTCCAACGGCTTCACGCGGCGCGGCTTGCTTGGGGCTTTTGCAGCAACGGCGCTGGTCGCAGCCCCGGTCTACACAGCCTCGGCAGGGTATCTCAAGGGCGCGGGCGACATTCGCCGCATCCGGATGTATTCTGGCCGCACCGGTGAAAGCATCGACACGATCTACTGGATCGAAGGCGAATACATCCCCGAGGTTCTTAAGGAAATCAATCACTTCATGCGTGACTGGCGCAATGGCAAGTCCATGAAGATGGACATTCGCAATTTCGACGTCATGGCCGCGGCCCATCGCCTGATGGATGTGAATGAGCCCTATATGCTGCTGTCGGGCTATCGCAGTCCGGAGACCAACGCGATGCTGCGGTCAAAGTCGCGTGGCGTCGCCAAGAACTCGCTGCACCTAAAGGGGCAGGCGGCCGATCTGCGGCTCAAGTCGCGCTCGGTAGGGCAGATGGCACGGGCGGCCAAGGCCTGCTCGGGCGGTGGCGTCGGGGCCTATTCGCGGTCGAACTTCGTGCATATGGATTGCGGGCCGGTGCGCTCGTGGGGTGCGTGACCACCAGGATCCGACACCTTTGAGAAGAGGGCGCCGTGACGGCGCCTTTTTTTGTTTCACTTCAGCCAATCAGGCCAGATCGTCACCGTCTGAAACATGCCCACGCGGAACGTCCGAGGGCTTGCCGCGAAATCCCATCGCTACCACGAACTTTTCCGAACTGTCCTGACGGCTGGCGGGTGGCTTGACGTTGGCCACCTTGCGGAAAGACCGCTTCAGCACCGCCTGCATCTCGTTTTCGGCCCCCCCGGCCAGGACCTTGGCCACAAAGGTGCCGCCCTCTTCCAGCACGTCAAAGGCAAAGGCCAGCGCCGCCTCGATCAGCGCGACGATGCGCAAATGGTCGGTGCCCTTGTGGCCCGACGCCGCGGCGGCCATGTCGCTCATCACCACATCGGCGCGGCCCCCAAGCCAGCCTTTCACCTTTTCATCAGCATCATCCGACAGGAAATCGAGTTGATGAATCTCGCAGCCCGCAATCGGCTCCACCTCTTGCAGGTCCACGCCCAGAATGGTGCCAATCGGCTTTTTCGGGTTCTGCCCCAAAGCATTGACCCGTCCAACCGCCACCTGACACCACCCGCCCGGCGCACAGCCAAGGTCCACCACCCGCGCACCGGGCTTCAGGAATCCATAGCGATCATCAAGTTCCATGATCTTGTAGGCCGCCCGGCCGCGATAGCCCTCGCGCTTGGCGCGCTGGACGTAAGGATCGTTCAACTGCCGTTCCAGCCACAGCGTCGAGGACAGCTTTCGCCCCTTGGCGGTTTTCACACGGACCCGCAATTCACGCTGGCCGCGCCCTGAGGTGTTCTTGCCGGTGGTGGGCTTGTCGCTCATAGGTAGGGTCCGTCCTCAAGTATGCCGTCGCTGGTCATCTGGGCGTAAAGCAGCCCCTCGCGCAGGCCCCGGTCGGCCACTGAAAGCCGATCGGTCGGCCAGATCCGCATCAGCGCCTGCAAGATGGCCGCCCCCGACATGATGAGCGTATGGCGGTCGCGCCCGATGCGCGGATCGCTGCACCGCCCCTCGGGGCCCAGCGAGAGAAACTCGCGGATCACCTGGTCGATCTGGTCCGAGGTCATCTGCAAACCGTCCACCTTGGCCCGGTCATAGCGGCGCAGGTTCAGGAAACTGGCGGCAACCGTCGTCACCGTGCCCGAGGTGCCGATGATCTGGAACCCGTCGCGCGGCTGCGCGGCATTATAGGGGCTGAAGGGGGCAAGGTTTTCTTCGAAGAACCACGACATCAGCGCAAAACGCGCGCCGTCATCCTCGACATCATGGAACTGGTCCTTCAGCGTCGCCACGCCAAGCGGGACCGAGATCCAGTCCACCACCCGCGCGCCACCCTCGCCCTGGGCGGCAAAGCCGCGATGCAAGCCCATGATCGCCCGCCCGCGCTGTTCGGGCGCCACAGCCGACAGATCAACCCAGACAAGTTCGGTCGACCCGCCGCCGATGTCGACGACCAAAAGCTGCTCGGTCGTCGGATTGACCAGCGGCGCGCAGGAAATCACCGCAAGCCGCGCTTCTTCCTCGGCCGGAATTATTTCCACCTGCAAACCGGTTTCGCGGCGAATCTGGCGCATGAAGTCGCGCCCGTTGCGCGCGCGCCGGCAGGCTTCGGTCGCCACAAGCCGCATCCGCGTCACATTGTGCTGCTCGATCTTCTTCTGGCAGATCCGCAAGGCCTGCAACGTCCGCCCCATCGAGGCGTGCGAAAGCCTTCCCGAAGCTTCAAGCCCGGCCCCCAGATGCACGGTCTTGGAAAAGCTGTCCAAGACCTGAAACTGACTGCCCGTCGGCCGGGCAATCAGCATGCGGCACGAGTTTGTGCCAAGGTCCACGGCGGCATAAAGCCGGGCCGTGGCTGTGTCAGGGGCAGACAACAGCGGCTTGCGGGAGACCCGTTTCCCGGCCTCTACCGCAGGTTTCTTGGCGTCCGCCCCTCGGGGGCGCTCGGGCGTCATGTCGCCCTCCATACGTGGTTGCCCTTAAGCTATGCCCATCGTGACAGTCATGCAAGAAAAGAACCGCCCAGCCCCGAACCAAAGCGGCAAAGGGCAAGGTCATGGCACTGGATTTCCGGACTTGGCTGGCCTAATGGGGGCCGGTGACATGGATCGGTCGCATCCGCAGCCCGGCATGTCGAAATCCGACCCTGCCTGTCGCGATCAGGCGCATAGAACACAAAAGACCACAAGAAGAGGAATCAGCCGAAATGGCCGAAGTTGTCATCGTCTACTGGCGCGATATTCCGGCCCAGGTCATCGTCGGCAAAGGCCGTCGGGGTGCGAAAAAACAGCTGTCAGAGCGGTTTGAACAGGCCATCGACCGCTGCGCCATGAAGATCGGCGCCAAAGATGCCGATGCCTATCTAGCCGAATGGCGCAAGGCCCCCCCCTATGAGGCCGAGGGTGAGCAGGACGATTTGGCCAATTCCATCGCCGCCGCGCTTGAGGCCGAATATGACACCGAACGCCTGAAGGCGCTCATTGCAAACGAAGGCTGGGCGAAAGCCTGAGGAACCAATCGAGGAGAGCCACATGGCCCTGAGTTTCTTCCGCAAGGACACCAAGGACGCCGCACCAGGCGCGCAGGATGCCGAGATGGAGGCCTTCCTGAAGGGTTATTCCATCGAGGTGATGCCGCGCACCGCCGAGAAGGTTGAAGATTTCCGCGACATCCTGCCCAAGGGAACCCGCGTCTACATCGCCCATATCGAAACCCCGATCGAGGAAATGGTGGCCACCGCCGCGCGCCTACGCTGCGAAGGGTTTGATCCGATGCCGCATTTCCCCGCCCGCATCATCAAGGACAAGGCGCAGCTGCAAGACTGGGTCGCCCGCTATCAGGGCGAGGCCGGGGTCACCCAGGGCCTGATCCTGGCCGGGAACCCGGCCGAACAGCTGGGCAGCTTCGACAGCTCGATGCAGCTTCTGGAAACTGGCTGCTTTGATGGCTTTGAACGCCTGCACGTCGCGGGCCACCCCGAAGGCAACAAGGACATCGATCCCGATGGCTCGGACCGCATGGTGATGGAAGCCGCGCGCTGGAAGTCGGCCTTTGCCGAACGCACCGATGCCAAGATGGCCATGGCGACGCAGTTCTGCTTTGAGGCCCAGCCGGTCATCGACTGGGTGAACCGGCTCAAGGCCGAAGGCATCAACCTGCCTGTTCACATCGGCATTGCAGGCCCAGCCAAACTGCAAACGCTGATCAAATTCGCCATTGCCTGCGGTGTTGGCCCCTCGCTGCGCGTGCTGCAAAAGCGGGCGATGGATGTGACCAAGCTCTTGTTGCCCTACGAGCCGACCGAAGTGGTCGCCGAGCTGGCCGCCTACAAGGCTGCAAATCCCGGCTTTGGCATCGAACAGGTCCACTTCTTCCCCTTGGGCGGCATCAAGACCAATGCCCAATGGGTCACCGACAATGGCGGCGCCTCGGGCGTGCCGGCCAACGCTTAAGAAAAAGGTTTAGAAATGACCCGCACCGTCGTTGAATCAAATACGAAAACCGTCATCATCGGCTTTGACGAACCTTTCGCCGTCATTGGCGAGCGCATCAATCCCACCGGGCGCAAGAAGCTGGCGGCAGAACTGGAGGCGGGCAATTACGAGACCGTCATAAAGGACGCGCTGGAGCAGGTCGCCTGTGGCGCGACCATTTTGGACGTGAACTCGGGCGCGGTTTTCACCAACAAGATGGCTGAAGACCCCCGCTATGCCGACAACAACTTTGTCGAGCCGCCCTTGATGAAGGCACTGATCGAGATCGTGCAGCAGACCGTCGACGTGCCTTTGTGCATCGACTCGTCGGTGCCCGGTGCTTTGGAAGCGGGGCTGATGGCCTGCGAAGGCCGCCCGCTGTTGAATTCGGTCACCGGCGAGGAAGAGCGGCTGGAGCTGGTGCTGCCCTTGGTCAAGAAATACAACGTGCCGGTCGTGGCTATTTCCAACGACGACACCGGCATCTCGCCCGATCCCGATGTCCGCTTTGCCGTGGCCAAGAAGATCGTGGAACGCGCTGCCGATTTCGGCATTCCGGCGCATGATATCGTGGTTGACCCGCTGGTCATGCCGGTTGGCGCCATGGCCTCGGCCGGCCAGCAGGTGTTCGCGCTGGTGCGCCGCCTGCGGGAAGAGTTGGGCGTGAACACCACCTGCGGTGCTTCGAACATCTCGTTCGGCCTGCCGCACCGTCACGGCATCAACGGTGCCTTCCTGCCCATGGCAATCGGCGCGGGCATGACAAGCGCGATCATGAACCCGGTGCGTCAGCAGGAAATGGAGGCAATCCGCGCCGCCAACTTCCTGATGAACCATGACGCCAACGGCGGCGAATGGATCCGCTTTGCCAAGGTCCTAGAAGCCGTCGAGGCAGGCCAGACCTTTGCCGAAGCCTCGGCCGCAGCCAGCCAGGCCGCAAGCGGCCGTCGCGGCGGACGCCGCGGGCGGGGCTAGACGCCTCTCCTCGGGCGCGCGGCGCGCTTCTCGTCGAGGGCCATCCCGACGACGACAGGCGCAGCCGATGCTGGGGCCTAGAACAGACGACGAGAGGCGCGGGACATCTTCCGCGCCTTTTTTGTAAGCTCTTGCCCGGCCTGCGCCTGCTGGCGATCGGCCTCCGAAGGAGCTTCGCCGCCCCTACCCCGATTGGCCACAAAACTGATGCCGCCATCAATGGCGCGGCTCATCAACCGGCCCAGCAAGCAGCCGATCAACTGCTGAATGATCCTGTCCATAATGCCTTAGTCCTCAAAAAGTTCGCTTTGACCAGTTCTGGCTTCTTCTTCCTCGTCGGATGTGGGGCCGCCGATCCCCATCGGTAAGGGCCGGCTGTCCAAAAGCCCCGCCGCCCGCAATTCCTTGAGCCCGGGCAGATCGCGGGCGGACTCCAGCCCGAAGTGATCGAGAAAATGCTCGGTCACCACAAAGGTCACTGGTCGCCCCGGCGTCATCCGACGGCGGCCAAGGCGGATCCAGTCCAGTTCCATCAAGAGATCAATCGTGCCGCGTGACACGGCCACTCCCCGAATCTCTTCGATCTCGGCACGGGTCACCGGCTGATGATAGGCCACGATCGCCAGCGTCTCGATCGCAGCGCGCGAGAGTTTCTTCTGTTCGACATGTTCCTTCTGCATCAGAAAGCCCAGATCGCCCGCCGTGCGGAACGCATAGGCATCGCCCACCTTGACGATCTGCACCCCACGCCCCTCATATCGACGGCGCAGCGTGACCAGCGCCTCGGCCGGGTCACAGCCATGCGGCATGCGTGCCACGAGTTCGGCCAAGGTCACTGGCTCGGCGCTGGCAAACATGATCGCCTCTACCATCCGTTCCTGTTCGCCCATCGGGGGCGCTTCGAACAGGGATTGCTCGATGGGCTCGCTCATGGGCCATCCGCCTTTCGGATCAGGATCGGGGCAAAGGTCTCGCCCTGCTTCAAACGGATCTGGCCGCGCTTGGCCATTTCAAGGACGGCCGCGAAATGCGACGCGGTGGCCGAGCGCCGCCGGGCAGGCGATGAGTCCCAGCCTTCGGGCAGGAACGAGATGAGATCCGACCATTCACCCGCATAGCCCAAAAGGTCGCGCATGCGTTCAAGCGCCTGTTCCATCGTATAGACATCTTGCCGATCAGAGGCATAAGGGCGAAACTCGTCGCGCGTCCGGATCCGGGCATAGGCACGCATCAGGTCCAGAAGCGTCGCCTCATAGGTGACATCGCGGTTATGGGTGATCGCTTCGGGCAGGCCACGGGCAAAGAAATCGCGCCCCACCTGGTCCCGGGCCATAAGCCGGGCCGCAGCTTCGCGCATGGCTTGCAAGCGTTCCAGCTGAAACGCCAGATGGGCCGCCAGATCCTCGGCACTTGGCCCCTCTTCGCCCGGTTCGGGCGGCAAGAGGAGGCGGGATTTCAAAAAGGCCAGCCAGGCCGCCATCACCAGATAATCAGCCGCAAGTTCGATCCGCAGCGCCGCCGCCTTGCGCACGAAGTCAAGATACTGCTCGGCCAATTGCAGCACCGAGATTTTCCGCAGATCGACCTTTTGCGTGCGTGACAGCGTCAAGAGCAGGTCAAGCGGCCCTTCGAACCCGTCGACATCGACAATCAGCGCCTCGGCCTCCAGCCGGTCGGCAGGGGCCAGACGCTCGCTTGCGCCCCAATCCTCTGATCCGGTTTCAGCCATAAAGCGCACCCTGCCCCATGCGGACAAGGTCAGCTTCCAGCGCGGCAATGTCAACCGGGCTATGGCCCTTGCGCAAGGCAAGCGCGGCTGTGGCCCGGGCGCGGGCAGCGGTAGTCAGTTCACCCGCCTCGCGCGCGACCTGCCCCATCTCGGCCATGTCGCCTTTGCAATGCAGCGCAATATCGCAACCCGCCGCCATGGCGCGGCGCGTGCGCATTCCTAGATCCCCCGACAGCGCCTGCATGTTGAGATCATCGGTCATCAACAGACCCTGAAACCCGATTTCCTGCCGGATCACGTCGATCATCACGGGCGATTGGGTGGCGGGACGGTCGGCGTCATAGGCGGCGAAAATGATATGGGCGGTCATCGCCATCGGCAGATCTGCCAGCGCGCGGAACGGGGCAAAATCCTGGGCGGCAAGCTCCTCACGGCTGGCGGTGACCGTTGGCAGATCGTGATGGGCGTCAGCGGTGGCCCGGCCATGGCCGGGCAAATGCTTGACCACGGGCAAGACGCCTGCGGCCAGATGCGCCTTGGCCACCGCCAGCGCGCGTTCGCACACCTGTGCAACCGTCTCGCCATAGCAGCGGTTGCGCAGGAAGGGGTGGGTCTCGGGGCTCGCGATATCGGCAACGGGCGCGCAATTGGCATCAATCCCCACTGCGCGCAACTCTTCCGCGATGATGCGGGCGCGCAGACCAAGCACCCGCGCCGCATCCGCCCCCGCCGCCTTTGCCGCATCCAAAGGCGGCGACCATTCGCGCCAATGCGGCGCGCGCATCCGCTGCACCCGCCCGCCTTCTTGGTCAATCAGGATCGGCGCATCACGCCCCACTGCCTCGCGCAAATCAGCGGTCAGGCGGCGAAGCTGATCCGGGGTTTCGATGTTGCGGGCAAAGAGGATAAAGCCGAATGGATCGGTGTCGCGGAAAAAGGCGCGCTCATCCGCCGACAGGATCGCAGCCGCACAGCCGAAAATCGCGGCCAGACGGCCGGTCTCGCTCATCTCTGGACGACCGGGATGCAGGTGGCGTTTTCAGCCAGCATCGCGGTGCAGAAGCGGCGAGTGTCATCGTCGGTCGCAAAGCCATGGGCGCGCAGGCGGAAGAAGGTCTTGCCGCCGCTTTGTGCGGGCTGGATCACCAGCGACTTCCCGGCCATCAGATCGGTAAAGCTGCCGGTCAGGCGCTGCCATTCGCCGCGCGCCTCATCCTGATTGTCAAAGGCCCCCAGCTGCACCAGAAGCGTGCCAGCGGTCAGCGTTTCCGGATCAATCTCGGCCACTGCCGGGGCCAGCGTCGGGGTGACATTGTCGACACCGCTGACCACGGACCCTTCGGTCACCAGCGCCGGGCTGTCAAGCCCCAAAGCTTCGGCCAAGGCGGCGGCGACGGCATCTTCCTGCGTTGCCGGCAGGGCTGGAGCCGCCACCTCGGGCGCAACGGGTTCAACCGGGGCAAGCGCGGGGGCAATGGCCACCACATTATTACCACCCACCGGATCAAGCGGCTGAAGCCCCGCCTGATCCTCTTCGGCCAGATCCATCGGGCGCGGGGCAAGCGTCAGGGTTTCGGGAAGCGGCAAGGCAGTTCCTGCAGCCGCCACGGCATTCACCGAAAGGCCCTGATGCAGCGTCTGCGAACCGCCGGGGTTCGAGGGGGCAAGACGCATCGGATCAGCCACCGCGCGGATCACTGGCACCCCGGCCACATCGCGCACCGCAAGCTGATAGGCCCAAACCGCCCCGCCGATCACCAGCGCCACAGAAAGCGCCGCACCCCCAATATGTCCAAACCGCCCGAACCGATGCCCGGAACCGGCGGGCAGATAGCCGCCGTCAAACTGATCATAATCCAGATCCGCCATGCCTTGCCTCGCCTGTCCCGCGATACGTGCCGCCGGGATTATTTCTTTGCCTGCTCGATCCATGAGAGACGTCTCAGCGCATCTCCTCAACGGGTGTGACCCCCAAGATACCCAAACCGTTGCCAATCACAACGCCCGCCGCACGGGCCAGTGCGATTTTTGCCGCAGATGTTGCTGCATTGCCCGTCTGGAAGAATCGCAGGGATGGGTCATAGTTGCCCCGGTTCCACAATCCATGGAGTTCAGAGGCCAATTCGTAAAGGTAGAAGGCCACCCGATGCGGCTCATTCCCGCGCGCCGCGATCTCGACGAGGCGCGGCCATTCGGCGATCTTGCGGGCAAGCGCAATTTCGGCCTCATGGGTCATCCCCGACAGGTCGACACCGGCCAGCGTGGCATCGTCACAGGCGATCCCCGCCTCACGCGCCTTGCGCAGCACCGAATTGATGCGGGCATTGGCATATTGCACATAGAACACCGGGTTGTCCTTGGACTGCTCCAGCACCTTGGCAAAGTCGAAATCCAGCGCCACGTCGTTCTTGCGCGTCAGCATGATGAAGCGCGTCACATCCGCACCCGCCTCTTCCACCACATCGTGCAGGGTCACGAAGGTGCCCGCGCGTTTCGACATCTTGAAAGGCTCGCCGTTCTTGTAAAGCTTCACCAGCTGGATCAGCTTGATATCCAAAGGAACCTTGCCCCCCGAAAGCGCCGAGACGGCGGCCTTCATCCGCTTGACATAGCCGCCATGATCGGCGCCGAAAATGTCGATCAGCGCATAAAAACCGCGCCGCACCTTGTTGTAATGATAGGCAATATCGGGCGCGAAATAGGTCCAGCTGCCATCAGACTTCTTGACCGGCCGGTCCACGTCATCCCCATGCGCGGTTGACCGGAACAACGTCTGCACGCGCGGCTCCCAATCATCGGGTTCCTTGCCCTTCGGGGGCTCAAGAACGCCTTCATAAATCAGGTCCATGCCCCGCAATGTCTCGATCGCGGCTTCAATCTCGCCCGTGCCGTAGAGTGCCTTCTCCGACGAGAACACATCCATCTCGACGCCCAGAAGGCGAAGGTCGGACTTGATCTCTTCCATCATCAGTTCGGTCGCAAAACTGCGGACGTCCTGCAGCCAGACCGCCTCGGGCTGATCGAGCAAGCGGGTGCCGTATTTGGCCTTGAGCGCCTCACCCACCGGAATCAGGTAATCGCCCGGATAAAGCCCTTCGCGAATTTCGGGCTCAAGGCCGTTGGCCTCGCGGTAGCGTTCATAGGCCGACCGCGCCAGCACATCGACCTGCGCGCCGCCATCGTTGATGTAGTATTCGCGCGTCACGTCCCAGCCAGCAAAGGCCAGAAGATTTGACAGCGCATCGCCCACCACCGCGCCGCGCACATGGCCCACATGCATCGGGCCAGTGGGGTTGGCCGAGACGAATTCGACATTCACCCGCTGCCCCTGCCCCAGCGCAGATTTCCCATAAGTTCCGCCCGCTTGCAGCGCATCTGTCACAACACGCTGCCAGACCGGCAAGGCCAGCCGCAGGTTCAGAAACCCCGGCCCCGCAACTTCGGCCAAGCTGATCCGGGGGTCGGCCGAAAGCTTGCTGGCCAAAGCCTCGGCAATGACGCGCGGCTGCAGGCCTGCGGGCTTTGCCAGCACCATGGCCGCATTGGTCGCCATATCGCCATGCGCAGGATCGCGCGGGGGTTCCACGGCCACAGGCGTCAGGTCAAGCCCGGCGGGCAAGCTGCCCTCGGCAGCCATCTGGCCCAAAGCGTCGACGACCAGCGCACGAATTTCGGCGAAGAGGTTCATGTGATCAAATCCTTTGCTTGGCCACAGGCCATGCCAGAGGCTTGCTCATTGGTCAAGCCAGGCACCATGGCCGCACGCGCAAGCCCCCAGTTCAGCCCCAGTTCAGCCCCGGCTCAGCCGCGCCCTCAGCGCAGTTTCCACGGCGGGCGGCACGAATTTCGACACATCGCCCCCCAGCCGGGCAATCTCCTTGACCAGCTTCGAGGCAATCGCCTGCCGCCGGGCATCGGCCATGAGAAAGACCGTCTCGATGCTGGAGTCCATCGCACGGTTCATGCCAACCATCTGGAATTCATATTCAAAATCGGCCACCGCCCGCAGGCCGCGAATGATAACCCCTGCCCC
>Ga0194133_10001879_pt1 | contig 34607 bp, 30 predicted proteins | sample TA2KigOf40mmetaG_FD_155448 | JGI IMG/M metagenome (GOLD analysis project Ga0194133, IMG submission 155448) | Freshwater microbial communities from Lake Tanganyika, Tanzania - TA2015055 Kigoma Offshore 40m | ecosystem: Environmental > Aquatic > Freshwater > Lake | place: Tanzania: Lake...
AAGAAGAGACCTTTGATTGGATTTCCAAAACTCCAGCTGGCGTAGTTTTTTACTTGAAAACTCTCTTTTTCGATCTGGGAGAAAAATAAAAATGTAGAGGTGCCTCTAAAAATTTAGAAAATTAAGGAGCTACGTGGTTGGAAGGCTCTTCTTCCATCTTTTCTTCGTGAGCTTCTGATTTTGGAGCTTCAGGTGTCTTTAAGACTTCTTCAAAAAGGTCCAAAATAAAGTGTGTAAACTCAGAGATATCCTAGTAATAAGAAAAGCCACATTTTTAACAAAAAAAACTTATTTAAAAACAAATATTTCAACAGCTTTAACCTGTTGTTGTCTGCTTTCGTCGATAATTATATCATCATCAATTTTGTTCGTATTTGACAGTTTTGTATATGACATGCAATTTAGGACCTTGGACGGGTCTGCATACTTTCTATGAGAACCCAGCATTATGGCAAAAAGTCGACGAAGTTCCTAAGAATTGAGTTCCCATTAAGAAACTTTTTCTTAAAAGATTTTGAGTCTAGAAAAACTTTAGTGAACTGAACCAACCGAAATAAATTCTGCTTTTCCATTCTTTTGGAGGTGTTCAACAGAGGCCCCACTTTGATCTTGCTCCATTTTTTGACTAACAATGTTAGTTTGCTGATAATTGACAACGAGCGATCGAAAAACATTCAAAGAGAACAAAGCCTGTGTAACTGAAGCAAACCAACAGGTAAGCCCAACATTTTTTAATCCAACAGGCCACTGAAAGTAATAAAAATAGAATAATCTGATATTTTCAATTACCTTTTGTGCTCGACACTAATTTGAAAATACATCAAGATTGACCGACATCCAAATTAACAAGAAAAACTCAAAAGTGGTGAGCGTACCATTCCTTTCCTTTCACGCTCGTGAGGGTTTCTAGGGTCAACATATGCTTCACTTCGTTTCCTCTTAGGTCCACATGTTGATAATGACTCCATTAGAGATGCTTCCAAAGCTCGTGACACATCTTGTTCTTCTTGACTTATTTGTCCTCCTCCGAACTCAGCTGTGTTTCGATTCGACTCTTCCAAGCTCAGTTTGATGGCCTTTAAGTAGTCAGAGTCATCTTTTCCAGGAGACCCAGTCTGCAAAAGGTATACACAAAAGTCAATTTATTTCTTTGGAATATTTTATGCAAGGAATTTTACCAAGTCAACGACGTCATTTTTGGAAGAGCTTGGCGAATTTGGTGGAGCATTTGCAGCACTATTTGTTAAAGGTGCCACCACGTTTTGCGTTGGCTAAAAATGAATATTTGATTGTTTTTAATTTTATTGATGCATACCTCTTTTCAGTCACTTTATCATACCTGAGTAGGTCGAGGCTTTTCAGATTCAATAGGCAGCCTTGTGTCCCGTTGGTTAAAAATCCAATCAATAGCATTTTCTACCTTGAAAGTTGCTGGTCCCATTCGGGATTTGTTTAATGCAGTTATAAGAAGCTCTAAGTCATTGCAATCTAAAATAGTTGTTAGAAAAAATAGCAGCTTTTTTGGATGATCTTATAGGACGGCATTTTTTATCTTACCGGTGAGTTCCTTGAGTTGAGAAAGCATAACTTTAGCTTTTTCAGGATTCTGTAGTCTGAACATTTCAAAAGTTAAGGCACGCTCATTAGAGGGCTGAGATCTTGCACCAGGTGTTGCTCGTTCTTCATTCACCTTAGCAACAACCTCTGGTCGAACAGAGTCCTGCGGCATCTTATTTGTAGTTGGCCCAGTTCTCTTCGGGAGAGTTGGGCTGTCATTAACAGTCATTGAAAACAAATCTGTAAGCATCCAGAATCTAACATAAATGACAATAAAAGATTTACGTCACAAAAATTGGAAAAATGTTTAAACCAATAACACAAACGTTATTGTATCAAGACAAAATATCTTAACCATGCTTATTATTGTAATTAGTATCTAAGGTAGTTGATAAAACAGATGGAGAGTAAAAAATCTCTTGAATGAAATTGAGAAAATATTTTAGAACAAATAACTTTCTTCGGAATATCAAAAAGGCAATCGAATCAAAGTTCTAAATCAAAAAGTAACTACAGCTTAACAAGGTCACATTTAGTTTTTCATAACAAAATTATGTCACTACTGAGAAAAAAAAGCTTATTCAACAACTTTTCACCAGAAACATACCTTTATAACTTTCCTAGGAACCACTCTCTTTCACCTTTTTTTGTTTTATCTTTGACAAAATGTCAAGAAAATGGAAACAAAATTACTTTTAGTGCAACCCAACCAAGAATCGAAACAGAAATAAAAATTGTTAATTGTTTGTTTGTTTATGAAATACCGCAGAAATGAAGATTAACCTGCAAAGCCCTGGCCGGCATTTTGCAAGGCTCAGCCGTACTGCAACTTTGTTCAGTTTTTCATCTGATTTTTGTCATATTTCGTTAACTTGAAAAAAATTTTTTTTTCAAAACTACAATAAATGTTCTGGGAAATATTTTTAAAAACTTTCAAGCCTATAATTTTAACTCCTCAAACAACTTGAAATTAAAATTGAACTCATAGATATTCAGTAAATTTTTTAAGAGACTAAGAAAAAGTTTTCAATACTGCTTTTTACGAATACGTCTTAATTTGAACCTCGATTTTCATTTTGGCCTCTTTTTAAAATTGTTAGTGTGGGTTGGCCAGCCAGAGATGTCTGACTTATTTAATTTAGTGCCAAAGTTGACCGTATCTGCAGTCGATTCGCACTAAGTTTACACAAATGTGTAATTTTTAGGTAATGTGTCAGAGAGAACTTTTTTATTTTTAAAATTTATAAAAATAGAAGTACTCCAAAAATACAAAACATCCAGTGAAAAAGTTAAAAAATCGCCATGAAACTTATTCCAAGCATTTTTGGACTTAGCAACAATTGAAAAAAAGGTAAGATATTGCAAAAAAAATCTAAACTATCTGTCAGTGTTAAACATTTTCTTATTCATTGTTTACAATAAACTTGATCGCAAAATATTTTAATCTACACTTTTTTACTAAAATTAATTTATATTAAGCTTAAGTCTTGTAATTTAACCTCAGTCGGAAAGTATTTCAAATCTTTTTTCTCCCATTTCAAGCACCCATTCAAGCCATTACTTATCTGTTTGCTATGTAAAAGGTTTGTTTGCTTATAGGATGATTATCCTCAAATAAAACGAAAGCAACATGTTTAATTTATTACACGACGTTAATTGTCGATAGACGTTATCGATAAAGATTTTTAGCCCTGACTTCCGATCAAACGAAAAATTTCGTTGAGTGACACAAGCTGGTGTAGATCGAGTGACATTTTAATACATCTAGAACCAAAAATGGCCAAAGTGCTTTTGAATCAGTTCAAAATAAGAGGTCCAAATGACAAAAAAGGTTCTTCGTCAAAATGTGAGTTTGAGATTTTATTGAACCTCCCTCTTTGAGACCGCTGACTTAGCTGAGCTCACTCCAAAACAAAGACTTGAAGAGTCTTTTTTGATTTTGCTAATCACACATTCATTTTTATAAACTAAATCAACTATACAGAGATGAAGCACTTTCATAATTAATTCACTATTTAATTTTAAAAAAATGAACTGATACTATAACCAAACAAAAAAAGGGCTCTTACATTGACATTATTTAGTCTTAACAGACACAAACTCATGTGTGTAACATTCAACTTTTAAAGAGTGTTGAATAATCACATGTTAAATAAAGGTGGAAACAATCATAGTTCATAGGTAAAAAAAATGTCAAAGATTAGGTCAATTCCAATCCAGTCGAATCAAACGGAATCCATGAAGTGTCTGCTTCTTATTGAAAAAAAATTACCCATCAATCTTTAAGGATTGCCTATGTTTGCTGCAAACGGTTCAACTTGTAGTTGTATATTAACTCCACTGTGCTGGTGTAGCTCTTTTACAGGTCCTTGAAAAGCAGAGTGTATAGACCTTTTTAGATTCCGTCTGATTTAGCTCTGTAGCCAAGGTGATGCACAATAATGTAATTTGTAGTTCGCTTAAAGAATATGGGTTCTTGACTAATTAAAAAATATCGTTCAAAAAGATTCCTTAAACCCTTAGTTTAAGGAAACAGCTTAAGAAAATGTGGCTGGAACGACAAGAGACAGGAAGTCAGGGAAATCATACATGTTAACAAGAGGGATTTAAATTTTATTATTGAAATTTTTCAAAGCCAGGGGATCTATAAGGTTAGACAAGAAATCGTATTTTCTCTAGTAAACACGTTTTTTTTGCTAGGGTTTTTCTAAACTTTGCGTGACAAATTCGAGTTTCTTCAAACCAGGAGAGTATGTAGGTTGGAATCCAACCAAGATATATTTTAAATATTGAGTAGAATGAAGCAACCAATCTTTCTAGTTTTACGAATCGACCGAAAAAAGAATATGAATGACTAAAAACCTCCCACAAGTATTCTTTTTTAAATGGAACCAGCTGATACAAATTTTTCTCATCAACATAACCCCGTTTTATGAGTTCTTTTGCACATATTATTTTATTTTTAGAAAAGATTCTGTTATCGCATTTATGAATTCACATATTTAAAATATGTCAAAATTTCTCAGCTCTAGTTGTAATCTCTTTGATCCAAAATGTAAAACTTGTGATTATTTATTTTACCATCTCTTCCTTAAACCGCAAAGAAGTTTCATTCGAATTTTGTATTGAGATTTACAAAAACCTTAGATTTGTAATTTTTCGACCAGGAAAAAGAGTTAAGAAGGAATGAGATCCGAAAAAACTTCTCAACATCTTTTCAAATCAAAATTACATTTATTGTAATTTAAACCCCTATTCAAAGTCATTTTTTGTTCATCGGATGGTTCTCTTTCTAGGGTTTTTCCAGTTCTGCGGGACTTTCCAGTCTTAAACCTGAACCACGAAGAAAGATAGATTAAATATAGGATTTAAGTTTTCATAGTTTTTAAACTGATTATCAAGGTACCATTATTTGGTTCGTAATTGAAAAAAATATCTAGAATTTTTGAAAGTTACCATGAACTGATGGGTAAAATATCAAAGAAAACGAGAACCAAATTTTTAATCAATAAATGTTATTCTTAAATGATCAACACTTTATTTTGTCCAAATATTTAATAAGAAACTTCCTCAATCTGATTGCATGCATTTTAATTGCAGATAAGAGCGAGCGTTTCAAGGTACTTGGAATTTCCAATTTTTTTTCTTTGACTAAAGCGTAAAAGACACTTGGCATTTTCTCAAATTTTATAACAGCTTTTAAGGCCACGAAGTCAATACAAAAGTTCAAGACCTTAAAAATGGACTTGTTGTTATTACAAAAGGTTACTTTCTACTGATTTAATAAAAATCCCTTTGGTCTCAGATGCAACAAACAAATTTACCTATTAGGGCTAATAGGATTTTTTTCACTGTCATTTTTGTAGATTTAACATTCACAAATTTGTTTCAGTAGCTTACAATTTATTTCATCGTTGTCCGAAAATTGTTCTTTTTTTCATGCAATAATCAAAGGTGTTCTTTTTTTAGAACTGATTGAAATGTAATTCTATAGAGATTATTCAAAGCAGGAAATCCCATTTTATACCAAATTAAACGTGACGACTCACTAAAGTTATTGAAAGTTCACCCTGGTTACAAATGAAAAAAAGGATGAAAAAGTTAATATAGAATAGATTGCTGAATACAGTTTGAAAGCATTGATCCACTAGGTTGTTTTTTTTGAAAAAAAAGTGAATTTTTCAAACGCTCTTCCTTCCTTGTCCGCTTTGCACACAGAGCGCTCTAATTTTTCATTTCAACTTGTCTCATCAGTCATTTCAAATGTTGTAACAGTATTGGATTTTAAAAAATGGGAATTTTACAAACACCTTTGGTTGAGCCATTAAGATTAGATTTGAAAAATGGCTCATCGTCTTGTGATTCGTCTGATCCATGGGAGGGAAACAAGCAGTCTTTGTTATTTATTCAGCTAATTGAAGGTAAGACGAGAATTTTAATTCGTAATAACCCCTACTGCGATGTGAGGCTCAAACAGGGCTTGAAATCTTCGTCAAGGATGCGGCAAGGCCAGTGCAAAATTTGCTGAAGTTTGGTACATCACAAACACTTTAAAAAAGAATTCAACGTGACCCAACCAGAAGAGATTTTTTGACCCTACAGGATAAAAAAGACTTACCCGTCCCGTGCAGCCAAGATATTACCCAAGCATGGTCAATTTTTGACCCGAACCCATCTATTACTGACAGCCCTAACAGCTTAACATCAATAATAAAATCCAATAGTTAAATTATAATAAGTCTTAGAGTTAGAGCTTAGAGATTTTGTAACTTTCTCAGATAAAAAACCGTATAATCTTGCAGAATTCTCATGGTTGGGCTTGGCTTGATTTATGGACTACATTTTTTTCTTGAACAATTACTCCAAGTGTAACTACTAAAAACCTATTAACGAAATTCACTTTGCTGTTTGAAAAATTTGGGGTTTGCCAAGCAAACGGGAATCGGAGGACAAATTCCATGCTGAAAATGTTCTCTTTTTTATGTCAATCAAAAAATTGCAGTTGTAAGTAAAGATGCAATGTGGTTAAAAGATTTAAAGTGATAATTTTTCATTCATTTCCATTTAGTCATTTTTACTTCCATGCTACGAAAGTTCCCCATAACTTTAAATAAATAGAATAGAAAAGAAAATTTTTTTCCAGGACTCGTTATTTTAATACAAATAAGTGTTATATTGAAGGGGCTATTATTACTAGTAAAAAGTTCAGTATTGATTATTTTCTTGATTTTAAATCATCATCATTAGGATACCTTGTTTGCATTTGTTCCATAGTTTGAGATTCACCTTCCTACTTTTTTCAAAGCACCTCACTCACTAATAATGCTTTAAGATTTCTTATCTTTCTGTTTTTCATCTGGAGTCAATGAAACTTTGAGGAAATTCCACGATTGTCAGAAATCTTATCATTTGATAAAATTACTTGCTTATGCAAACTTTTTGAAAATCTTAAATTAACATTTTTTTTAATAAGGGCATCCCCAACTTTTTCCTTAAAAAAATAAAATGATATAATTTGCAACTGTCTTTTTGAAGTGTGAAGTGGTTGAGAGGTTATAGCCACCTGACTGAGAACAAAGATCTAAGGTTGTGGGTTCAATCCTCAGCCACCCATGCCAGCAATTTTTCAACCCTGGATTGCAAAAAAAAATCAACTAGGCACCCTCAGTCAGGGTAATAGTAATTTGCAGCGACCATAGGCTTTTACGGGGGGACTCTCACAAAGATGTTGATCATGCATTAACATCGGATGAGTCTATGCTATACAAGATTATTATTATTATTGAAATATAAAAAATAATGAAAGTATCAACCGAAAGGGGAAAAAGATCTGTTAATTAAAACTCGCGATAAAGTTTATTACTCATTTCCTGGGTACTTGTTTTTTTAGCACACAACTAGACAAATGAAATATTTTATCTTTCATCTAGATTTCTTTGCTCGAGCCCCCAATCGTAGAGCTCAAAATTCAGGCATGAGCACCCCATTAGGTGCAGGAATCCGAGTAGTCAGAGGTCCTGATTGGAAGTGGGGCGACCAAGTATGTAACATGGCATTTGAAATTCATTCCTTAAGTTGATAAAACTTTGAAATTTAGGATGGAGGAGAGGGATCGACTGGAACAGTTGTTGAAATCTGCGGTGGAAGTGGCGTCAAATCTCCTGAAAATACTGTCATTATACATTGGGACGTTGGGACAAGGACAAATTACAGAATTGGGCATCAAAACGCCTTTGACATAAGGGTTATTGATAATTCACAAATAGGTGAGAATTGCTCAAAGAATAATTGCCAAATCAAAAGAAATGTCCTTTCAACAAAATCTTTTAGGAATAAGACACTCAAATTACTGTTGCAAATCTTGTGGAAATACTGGCCAAAATGTTGCTAAATCAGGAGACCATTCTCAAGTTATTGGGATATTTGGTATCAGGTAAATTTTTGAATCATGACCATTATTTTCAAGAGAAATTAGTTTAAAATTTGATTTTTAGATGGAGGTGCTCGTCATGCTCTGATGTTGACTTATGCACTTTTTGTTACATGGCTGACAAACATGACGTAACTCATCCTTTCTTTAGAATCGATAGGAGTACAGAAACATGCGGTTTGACTTTTTAAAACTAGAATTTTAGTTTTTTCTTTCTGAAAAATTGCTCATTTCCTTTACTAGGAATTCTGATGACACCTCGAAAACTGTCTCGGAAGGTAACCTTAAAAGGAATCTTCCCTGGTGCAAAAGTAAGGCGCGGCCATGACTGGACATGGGATGAACAAGTAAATAGTTTGAAACAATTTCATCAGGGTAATATTTCTGCTTTATCACAGTTTTTTTATCCTTTGCTCGTTAAGGATGGAGGAGTCGGAAACGTTGGTTTGGTTATTGATATTCAAGGTTGGGATGAAGAGTCTGGTCGATCAGTAGCAAGTATTAAATGGTATAGAGCTTCCCATCTCTAAGAGCTATTGATTGAAAATGATTCATGCATCTCTCTTTCAGGCTTCCAACCAACAGCACCAACATATACAGAGTAGGTCATAGAGGGAAGGTGGACCTAGAATGCATACCAGGTGGAGCTGCTGTTTTTGGGACTTATTATCCAGGCAAGTGGAAGAGAGATTAGGGAAGTTCTACTCAAATTTTCAAGCAAAGACAATCCCATATTGAAATATTTAGACCATTTGCCCGTCCTTGGCCGTCCACCTACAGTTTCTATCGTAGCAGAAAGTGCTTCTCAAGTGGTAACAGCAACCCCCTCATGCAAACACGAGGACAATCTCAGATTTTGTGTGGGAGAAAAAGTTGTGGTTAACGTTTCATCTGAAGTGTTGAAACAAATTCAGGTATTCTTGAATTTTTTCTTTTTTTATTAACACTACTCGATCTACCAGGCCTTAGTTAGATTTTACCCTTGTTATATCGTCAATCCTTCGTAAAACATAAAACATCCTCTGATTGGATGTAAGAAGTTTACTGAATGAATATACGTCACTTTTTCAGGAGGGACACGGTGGCTTTAATCCACGGATGGTTGAGGTATTGGGTAAATTTGGCGTTGTCCATAGGATTACGAATAATGGTGACATCCGGGTGCAATATCCGGGAAATCCTGAACAAAATTTCCGATGGACATTGAATCCGGCTGCGCTTTCAAGGGTAGATAAAATAAAAATGTTGCTTTCGTTTAGAATCCAATTAATCAAAAATATGCTTCTTAAAGGTAACGGCATTTTCACCAGGAGATTATGTTCGAATACTCGATAGTATACCGTCTTTGGTTCAACTTCAAGCAGATCATGGAGAATGGACTCCCACAATGAATGGGGCAGCTGGGAAAATCGGGAAAGTTATAAAGGTGAGGACATCAAGACCAAAAGATCACTGCAACCTGTTACCTTTTACTCTCACCTATAGGTTTATGGAGATGGAGACATTCGCGTGAAAGTAAACGGACACACATGGACATTTAATCCAGCTTGTTTAAGGGCTGTTATTGGATCTCAGACTCAGTTTGTAATTAAGGGACATAAAAGCATTTTATTTGGAATCTTCAAAAAAGTTTTTTTTTACAAAGAATAACACAAACGTCAATGATGGGAACGATGCTTGTCGTCACCAAGGTGCTGCTGCTTTAGCTTCCAATACATCAGTCACGAACCAGCTTTCACTGGATGTCACGAAAATATCTCTTGAACAAGTGAATTAAAAGAAAAACCTTTTTTCTGCTTCTTTGAAAACTCAAGCAACTTGAATTTTTTTCGAAAAGATTGTTGCTGATGCGGCTGCAGGAAATATTGATGGAATCCGAAAACGGTTGTCTTCCCCCTCTTGGAAAAAGAACTCTAGGAACTTCAAAGCTGTCCGAGCTTCTCTTCTTGCAGCAGCCAAGAACGGACATCTTGTAATTCTTACGATGAACTTTTTCATTTTACCCGAGATTTTTAATTTCAATGTACTGTAATTTTTCCAGGATGTGGTTGAGCTCCTTGTCGAGCATTTTCCTGATCAAATTGACTTTAAAAGTGCAGGGAAAACGTGCTTACATGTTGCTGCTAGTGCCGGACACAGTATGTTTTCTTCTCTAATACCTAAATCTGTTGATTAGGGGAGACTGGTTCAAATAAGAGGTTGCTTGTTTGAGTCTAAAATTAAGATGTAACTTACAATATGAATCTAAGGCCACTGTTAAAAGGCCTACTCCCACAATCAAACAACCAATAAATTTAAATAATCTTACTTTTTAGTGCCGATTGTTGAATTTCTTTTGGACGTACCATTTGCAGAGAAATTTAACACTGCCGACGATGATGGGGATTCTGTGTTACATTATGCTGCTTACGGCAAGCAATCTGGCATCATGAAATACCTTCTTGGACGAGGTGCAGACGTCAACGCTGTTAATGCCACCCGGTGTTCTGTTCTCCATGTTTCTACTGTGATGAGTGATAAGGTCTGAACCTGAAGCTTGTTTGGAAATTTTTGGATAGACTTTAAAACTTTTTTGAAATTAGGATGCTGTCCGACTTCTTTTAACCCAACCTGGGATCGACGTAAATATTAAAGACAAGATGGGCGATACACCCCTGCATGAGGCAATCGCTAAGGAAGACACAGAGCTTATATCCATTCTTTGTAACGTACCTGAGATTGATTTTTCATTGAGAAATCGACGAGGCTTCAACTCGATGCATTATGCCTCATTAAAAGGAAATGCAAATGCCCTCAAGTTGATTATAGGAAAAGCACGCCAACTGGTGGAAGTAAAGAAAGATGACGGATTCAGGTTTGTAATTAAGCGGGTTTTTTTCTTTTGGAAAAGGATTTTTTATTGAGTCTAAATTATGAGGCTGTATTTGTTGCAGTCCCCTTCTTTTGGCCAGTCTCAACGGACACTCCGACTGTGTGCGTGTTCTTTTGGATGAGGGGAAAGCTTCAGTTGATGTCACTGATAATCGTGGACAAACAGCTCTTCACACAGCTGTCCATCAAGTAATTCTTTCTTTTTTTTAAGCAAATCCACTCTGTTCTATTTTACTCTTTACGTCAAGGGTCATGCTGCTGTCATCGAAGTTTTTCTTTCTCGTCTTGACTCATCTGCCATGAAACGTCTTATAAATAAAGTAAGTTAGATTTACCATTTTACTTTTCGACAGCTACTTTTTAACATTAAATTGTTTGTTAGGAGGATAACGATGGTGAAACATCACTTCACTTAGCTTTAAGCCGAGAAGGAGAACCTCCTGTTCCACTATCAGTCGAATCTTCTCCCTTGACTTATGATATAGCAACCAAAGCTGATAAGTTTGGAGTTCCTAAAAGACTGGTGCATCCCATTGCCGTTGCTGCCCTCTTGGTAAAAAATGGAGGGAAGCTAAACAGTAAAAATCAACGAGAAAACTCACCCATCAGTCTCGTTCTCGATCCAATTGCCAAAACTTTTTTGCTTGACACAGTTCAACAGCACCAACCTAAACAAGTTACATGCCAGGTAAAACGTAAAGTTAAAAATTACAAGATGAGAATCTTATGGCTTTTTTTAAAAATATCTTTCAGAAGTCCACAGAACTCTCTTTGTCGAAGGCAATTTCCCCCGATTCTGAAGTGTCATTGACTGAATGTAGAATATGTTGTGAGCAAACCAAGTGTGTAACTTTCCAACCTTGTGGTCACAGTATAGTCTGCCTTGATTGTTCAAAGCGTGTTAAAAAATGCCTCGATTGTGGAACAATGGTTGCCAATAAACTAAATCCTTTAGGGGAAGTTCTTTCAAGATCGCAACATTTGGTAACCGTTGATTTCTTAATTATTGTTGAGTAATCTAACCTTGTTGTTATTTTTAGATTCATGAGCTAGAAGCAAAAGTCCAAGAAATGGAAGATAAGTTCACATGTACCATTTGTATGGAAAGAAACAGAGAAGTGGCTTTTCTTTGTGGTCATTCTACTTGCAGGGTTTGTTCAGGTTAGTTTGGAATGAGAAAAACATATGACCATTTGAAGTTACACCCGTTTTTCTTTTTCAGATGATTTGGACTACTGCCACATGTGCAGACGACGAGTTCAACAGAAGATCACGTTATATTAGTGAGAATCGAAATTGATTCATGCATTCCTTGTCAGCCAACAAAAAACTCAGAGCTAATCAAACACTTTTTGCTTAGAATCGCTAATTTAATTACGTTAACAAAGAATTCTTTGAGCTTTTTTTATTAATTTTAAAGTATTTTTATTTTGTCTCACCTGTTAAAATGAATTCATACTTTATTTTGATTGTATAGAACAATGTAATCTTTTACTGATTTAAGGTTTCTGTCCTGCCAGAACCTTTTAAAAAAAATTTCTCTTTTTTAGTTAATATTTTTGAAAACTATTGTCATTGTCTGACTAAGAATAAAATTCATATACATTTTCAATTTAATGCTAAAAAAGAAGTTGGCATGCTAATGAAGTTAGTCTGATATTGCCAAGCAGCCAAATTTTTCAAAGGTTCTTCCCTTTTTTCAAATCTATTTATATGGAGATTTTTTTTGAAATGTAGTCTTCTTATTTGGGGCTCCTGTAGCAACACAAACATTTTGAGGAAAAAGATTTCAACAATTTAGGAAAAATATATTTGCCATTAAAATCAACTCATTCTATCAAAACAAAAAAAGAAATTTTATTATATATTAAGATATGAATAAGTAATGAAACATGAAGCATTGAATCTACCATGCCAGGTTCAAATGCAGTTTGTTTGCCTGTGTCGCATTTTATTACAGATATTTCATTAATAAATACATTTAATAACATTTTAAGAGCCTAATAGCAGTGCACAACTTTTTTTCCTAAGGTTTTCAAAAGTTGCTTTATGAAACTTTTGTGCATTTTAATGTCGTGTAGAAATGCATTTAATAAAGATTTTTTACATAAAGGGGTATTCTAATAACAATTTACTAATTCAAAGGTTAAAAATAAATATTGGACTTTTTATCCTAAAATGTAAAATACAATGCATAGTTCTGAAAATACAAATTCATGGGAAAGCTCGTTCTCAAAGACAAAAATCAAAGGTAGTTTGCGAAGCAACAGATGAACAAGATATCAACCTACTTCAAAAGTAATATTAAACTTACTTTTATTTATTAAACTATGATATGAAGATAGCAGAACAATTTTCTATCCAACTTTTAGTTGACAATGAATATCACGGGTCTATTTTAATCAGGGGGTTATTGTAGTCTATAAACCATTTTTGAAGTATTGCATACATCTTGAAAAATACTTTGACAATTAGCAAAAAATCAAATGAAACTTTTTCTGAAACCGAGCTACTGTGTTAAAATTTTTCTTGAAATTAAATTTGACAGCTTGATTTTTCATGATTATTTAACTCTGTCTATTAAGATTTTAAAGAAGAATCAAGTTCTTTCAAAATTTCAGAGAAATTGATGGTGAAAAAAAAAGTTATGTTGAGAAATTTTTTTTATTGCAAATGATTACGCTCGCGCCGAAGCTTGTTGTCGAGATCTGCAAGCTGCCTCAAAAAGCCATCATTTGGATGAACCTCTCTGTATCTTCTGACTGTCGTCAAGGCTTCTGCAGCCGTCATATTACGTTTCATCATTAAGAAAGCTAAGACACACGTGCTTGAACGTGAAATGCCCATGAAACAATTGACAAGAACTTTTCCTGAAATGAAAAATGTGTATTTCTAAACTGCCTCAGTTTCTTGAAAAGTATCACTTTACCCCCATTTTTGAGGCCCTCTTCGATGAACTCAGAGGATTCGGAGAAGTACATCGCAATGTTACAATGCGGAACATCCACCAATTGGAGACCTTTATATTTTATTCCGAAGGATTTGTAGAAGGCTTGATCAATATCCTGAAATGGAAAGGATAAGATGACCAGATTAGTTGCAGCCCATTTTATGGCCTACAAAAGTTTGTAATTGTCAGACATACTAACCACATTTCCAAACTGACTTCCTTCAGCAGAATTCAAGACATGTGTGACACCAATCTTCTTCAAATAAAATTTGTTTTTGGCAGCTCCCCTAAAATTTTTTTTACAATTTGAACCTGGTTTGGAAATAGAAAAGAAAAAACAAGAGAGTCCTAGAAAAGTGTTACTGCAAACAAGATTGTCGTTTGGACATAGACACTTCCCCATCATTTTAGAATATATTACAGATTTAGAAAAGGATTTAAAAAATTACTCGTCGCCGATGAACAAGTTTGGATAAATTTCCGTCATGTTGACAAGCCTTCCCGAATCGTCTATCAAAATTGGAGCCACATATTTATCAACTACGGGGTGGTCAACAATTGACTTCAAGTCGTGAAATACATTCCAAAGAGAGAAATTATCTCTATATTCCAAGGGTCGAGCTGAAGCTAACTTTGCTTCCATTGCAAAGACCTTGAAACTTCACTGCAAAATCAGGAAAGTTTAATATTTCTTATGGCTTCGCATCGAGTCCTGAGAATTTTCCTTCTTTTCTAGAAAGATTTGAAAAAAACCTCGTATTGGTAGTGCAAAATGATTTAAAGTTGAAGCACTATTGAATGCAAAAAAGAAGCCTCACCTCCAGTTGTAAAAAATCAACCCCAAAGCTTGTTGCTAAGGACGTAACAGGACAGACCAATGGAATGGGTTATCTATAGAAATAGTGCTATAAGATGTTACTTTATGGCAATAATGTGAAGTACCTTGCAGACAACCAATGAAGAGACAACAATTTCAATGAATATTGCAATACAGATTGACTAGACGAAATGACATTCGAAATTTTAAACATTGAGCTCTGAGAAACCTCAATCAGCTTTCCCTTTCAAGTTTCTGCTTCGACGTTTTGTTTCTCTCCCTGCTTCAAGAAATCCTCAAAGTAAATATATATGTATCTGTGACATTATGCCACAGACTTAAAACGAGTCGAGTTTTGCCATGCGGATTAATGCACCAAGAGCTTTGGCTTGATTCTTCCGCTTAGATTTGTAAACATAAAAATTGAAAACGTCAACTTGAAACTTTCACACGCGTCGCTGACTGAAAAGTCTTCCAAAGTCTTCTAATTTTAATTGTAAGTTCTCCCTGCTATTCTTCCTGTCTTTCAAGCTTGAAATAACTTTGTTTCTTTATTCAAGGTGTGAAGTGCGTCCCAAAAATATTCCACGTCAAATATTAAACGTTGTCAACAGTTGGGTTCATCTGTTTCAAGAAAACATCCCTCAAGTCTAAAATGACATCTGAATGGGACGAAATTCGAAAGCTTGCTGCTGATCTTCAGCGTGCCCAGCTAAGTGGAAGTATACAGAAACTTTCTGAGAGGTGTGTTGACTTTGACCAAACACCTAATTTACTTATATTTAAAATGACAAATTCATGTACATCCATGGGATTGTCTTTGGCCTAAAGATGAAGGCAATTGGCCAGTAAATATTAGATTTGAGGTTCTCTTGCTCAACCCCAAGCCATGCCATTTGTTCTCCTTTCCAAAATATAATTGAATGAACTGTTTGTCAGAATATTAGTCTTCAGTCTCAAGTTCGATTTAATGGCTGATTTAAAACTCCACCAGATATTAAAGTTGATTATAATTGTAACACACATCTGATTTTGTTAGAAACTGCATTGAAATTGTGAACAAGCTTGTCGAAAGCGGATTATTGAATATTATTTTTACATCTGATGGAAAGGAGTACATTACACCAAGTCATCTGCAAAGGCAAGAATTTTGAAGAAATTTTTCATTCTCCATATTTAATTATTTTTTTCCAATACAGAGAAATTTCAGACTTATTGTATGCATCAGGTGGTCGCATAGAGCTTGCAGATATTGCTCAGTCTTTGGTGATTGATTACAGCCATATTGAGACGCAAGTATAATCTTTTAGACGACATTTTTATTCGCTCCGAGCTAGTTTTGCATCATTTTGATCCTATAGAGTGAACTTGTGGCAAAATCTATGCGTGATACTCACTTAGTTCTTGGCCAACTCATTAGCTCTGACTACCTTGACCGTATAGCACATGAGATTAATGAAAAATTGCAGGCAAGAAGATTTTATTGAAGTTTTTTAAGTTTGTGACCTTTAATTATTCCTATATTTTTCAGCTCTCTGGAATCACAACCACTTCAGATTTCACTAAGGAATATAACCTTCCAACAGACTTTTTGCATGAAGAGTTGATTACTAAGCGTCTTGGAAGTATTATAGAAGGCGAGTCGAGAAGTCCAAGATTATGACACCATCAAAATTAACTCAATGTAATTTATTAGGTTTTCAAGACGAGCACGATCCAAAAGTTATTTTGACTTCTGCGTATCTGGCACGGTAAGTACTTTGACTAAATTGTTAAATGAAATAATTATTGTACACAAAAAACCTTTTTTCCAACTCTTATTTGGTCTATTTGAAATTCCAGAAATCGTGCGAGAATACGGGGAGCCCTTGCCGGGGTGACTGCTCCCACTGCTTTATCTTCGGTTGTAAACAGATTTGGATTTGATGTAAGTTGTCGTATAATCCTAAGTACGGTATTTTGCTTCGTAGACTAATTCAGTAAGGTGTATCCTTTTGCCCCAGTTTGTTTCAATTATTTCATACACTTTTCAGGGAAGGCTTTTCATGAACCTTACAGAGCAATTGCTACGTGAGGGAAAACTTCAGGTTGGTTGATTAATAGTCCGTAACCAGTTTAACTGAAAATCTAATAAGAGAGAGAATATTGTTATTAGGGAACGATTAGTGGAGGAAAACAACTGAGTAAAGCTACTTACTTACCAGATGCGTTTGCTCGAGCACAGGTACAAATACGGGGAAATTTTTTTTTGCATGAGAAAGATATGTGAAATATCTAACTTCAAAAGAAGGTTTTGGAATGAATTAAAATGTTGATGCTCTATTTAGACTAGGTATATTGAAGACTTTCTATCTCAAAACGGTTATCTGGACTATGATGCCTTGAAACGTCTGGGAATAAGCGATCCCCAGGTTTGTTGAGCTTTCTCTTGAAATCCAGAATATTTCCATTCACCCAAAAAATTGAAGTTTATGATCAATTTGTTTTTATGTTTTTAAAAAAGAATGCTTTCGTTCTGGTTATAGGGAACGGTCAAGAGAAGATACAAAGAAGAGGAACTGATATTTTTAACCAAGTGTTGCGTTGCTCCATCACTTGTAAATCAAGTGAGTGCAAGCATATTTACTTAGCTGCTTCATAATTTAAATTTTAGTGGAAACTTTAATTGATCACATTAGTTTTAACATGGTATAATTAAAGGGTTTTTTATTTACGCCAAGGTTGCATCAGCAATTGATGTTGCCGTGTCAGGGGCTGACGCTTGGGTAGACGTGATGCCTTTCCTTCCAAGCGTTATATCAAACAAAGACTGCGAGTTGCTTTTGCAAGACATTGTGACATCATATCAGAAAAGAGGCCAATGGATGAATGCAAAGGTTGTATTTTCGACATATTTGCAAATGTCTTTGTCGATCGCAAGTTAACCCAAAATTTTGTCAGATAATGTGCGACACAATTGTGATCAGTAAAAATCTTCTTAACAACATGCGCGAGCCCTTTGGGGACAAAATACGCGAAAAAGCGACCTCCGTTATCAAAGATGGAACTTATGCTGCAGCAATCAAACAGGTAAATAGTAAACCTAAAAGTTTAATACATTTTCAGTAGGCCTTACCTCTTTTAAAGTATGAGTTACATGGAATATTTTGAAACAATCAATGATTGGTGAATTGTGCAACTTTGATCGTGGTCACACTTTGTTTCAATTTTGCTTAAAAATTAGTCATTATCTGAGGCTAGTTCTATTTTTCTCTAGACCACTGGTGTAGCCGATAAAAAAGGAAGTCAAAATGTTGTGGCCGAGCAATTTGACAAAAAGGACGAACGTAGAAAACGAGCTGCTGGTGGCAAGGTAGGTGGAGGAACACAAGGAAGAGAGACAAAAACGAAGTAAGTTCTTTTGTAATGTATCAAATTTTGAAGGAACTTAATTTTTCTTTGAATTTATCTAGATCAACAAAGAAAAAGGGTGGGCATAAAAAGAGAGGAGCTGTGGACTCGGATTCAGATGAAAAAGATTCCGATGATGAGTTGTCGTTGGATGCTTCAGCTAAGAAAAAACCACTGGCCCTCAAGGTTTTTTTTGGCTTTGATTTTCAAATGAAGTATTTTTTTGTAGATCCGATTAATGATTTAATTCTCTAACATAACGAAAGTGACATTTTACTTCCCACAATGTGAGACTAAATTTTGTAGTTTATGAGCCTGAATGAGTTGTCCGAAAGTTTGAAGCGAATCTCTGTCCTTCAAGAGGCACCTCAGGAGCTCTTTGATGCCGTGGCGGTTGAGCTATATCCTGAATTAACAAGGTAAAAGTTTCAGTCGAGACAAGCCATTCTTCAATACTTTCATTTATAAATAGATTGCTTACTTGTTTTGTATATCCACAGGGAGTATCAAGAGCTGGTTGTCAGCCTTCATCAGTCTGCAGTGACCTCAACAATGCAAAGCAAGAAAAAAACTCTTTCAGAGTTTCAGGTACTTTTAAGGCTCATGTAATAGTTCAACTTATTTGGTGGTCCATTGTAAAAATCACATTTAATATTTTGCAGGAAAAAATCATGGCCCTTATCGACGCTGTAAGATTGTACGAAAAGGGGTTGACAGTGTTTGAAGGGAATGACAAGGTAGCCCTAGAGAAACATATAATCAAGACTCTGTGCACCGAGATTTTGAGCGAGCTCATCAAACTTGTAAGCGAAGAACAGGTAATAAAAGACTCTGTTTCTCAAATCTTAGATCATTTTTATGTGTTTTAATTTTTATTTTTCAGGAAATTGAAGTCGACAAGACGAAAGAATTAAATCCAGATCAGAGGGTCAAGTTCTTTTCACAGTTGCCGAGGTTAGTTGACCAGTATAGAAATATTTACTGATTTAACTTTTTTTCAAATCTTGACATTGTCGTATCTTATAAAGTGACATTGCGGAGCCTCTTATTGGTATTCACAAGACTTTGAGCGAATCCTCAGTTTCAAAATTTATCACTGCAGTGGAAACAAATTTACCAAATGTTGGAGGATTTGCTATCATGAAACAGGACAAAAAGAAAGACAGGCAGACCCTTTTCAACCATCGACACTCCCTTCTTGAACAGCTTGTAAGAGGACCAAAATAATTCATCATTTTATGGTGAATTTGTCCGTAATTTTTTGTTGAATTGTTACTTTCTTACAACAGGAACGTTGCAATGATCCTGCCGTTATTCTTCACTTGGCGTCTCTTGTCATTTTCCAATCTCAAACAGGTCACATGTTACACGTTAGTGGAAAGCAGATTCCAATAGTTATTTCCAATATTGTGTCCCAGGTATTTAGAAATTAAATTTCAAGAGAATTTTCTCTTTACAATGATTCCACAATTTCAGCTGAGTGAAGAACAGAGAAGTGCTCTTTCAACTTACCAGACCTCGGTGGTTAAACACGCCAGCTCAAAGGATAGCGAAGAAAGGGATGCTTTACAAAAAGTTCTCGAAGAAAATCTTTCAAATATTAAGTCTATTGCCGTATCCTGTGATAGCAAAAGGGCCAAATAACGGCCATGCATTTCTAAAGTTGTTGAACGTATTTTAAACATGTTGTTGCTTCAAAATAAACTTGGTATTTTCAACTTTAAAAAAACTAAATTTAACGTGATCATTACATGATGAATACAAATCGATCAGAAAGTAAAGTTGGATTCTAAGTCTCTTTTATGGCTATCATCTGAGCGTGAGCCAAAGAGTTACAACAGTGGCCTGGAATGACTTGTTTTTAATAAGCATCTTTCAACAAGTTTTTAAACTAAATAGGATACAATAAAGATTTGGATTTGCAATCAAATAATTACAAAAATTATTAATGTCTAATATAAAAATGATGATTTCTTAGTTGCTATGAGATGTTGCGTGACCGAAATCTCCAAAAGAAATAAAAAATATATTCATGGACCTCTTGGGTAAAGAGACAAAAGACTGTTTTTCTTGCGCCCATCTTCTGACAAACTGTTTTTCGTTACCGCTATAAAAATGAATTTTTTTGTACTTAGCAATTAAATCACTTGCAAGACTAAAATGTAATATTAAAAGCAATCATTTTATGTAGACTGGGTTATTTTAATTCATTCTCTTTTAAAAAAGGAAAGCTTGGGTGGAGGGGAGAGGTTCTCCTCAGATGGCAGCTTTTATCATCCGTACTTCAGTATGTTTATGTTTTAATTGAATTGATGCGTTTTAAAGCATCTTTGTGGGTTGATTTGCACTAATACTCTTGCATTGATTCCCTTTCTGTGGTGTTGGGTCAGCCATTGGTTTGGTCCAGCCTGCAGCGGCCAGCGCAGAGAAAATCATCTTGTGTGAGCGTTTGTGTGTTCACTGTTCAGTTCTGTCTGTTGTCAATTTCCCAATGTTCAATGATTTTTCCTACCGGCTTTAAAATTTCATCTTAGTGTTTGTTTAATTATTGTGTAATTTTGTTGAGTAACCATTAGATCAATAAAATAATTGGGATGCAGCATGAGCGAAATTCCCGCTGCTCCAGCTAAGATCCCAGGATTTGCAGACGCCCTCACGAGAGCAAAAGAGGTATGAAATGCTTTTGCTTTGAATGTGTTAGATTTTAGAGGACTTTCAAGTAGAGCTATCACCTTGATTCACTTAGATTGCTTCTAAAATTCGCCCTAACGAAGAGCAGCACTTTGCAGGATCAAAGCGGCCCATTGACGATTCTTTCTCTGGTAGGTTTTTCTACGGTTGAATCTGACTGACTGCCAAAACTATTTTTTGAACATTTTGTTTTGTAAAAAGGTCCTGAAACGAAGCGATCCACAGCCATCCTAGATCATAACATGTCTAGTCCCGAAATGGGCGGAGGGGCTCCTCCCTCAGAGACCATTATGGTCCCAGACAATATGGTTAGTTTTATTATCGGAAGAGGAGGGGAAACTATTACAAGACTGCAGGTATTTAAAGATTATAATATCTCGCCAAAATAAGGAAAAAAATTGAAATCTTAACTTACAAATTAAGGGTGAGACTGGATGCAAAATACAAATGGCAAGCGATAGCCAAGGTTTGGCCGAGAGGAGGTGTACTTTAACTGGAAACCCTCAAGCAATTGCGTAAGCATTACTTCCGTTCCTTTTTGTGGAGTTCAACCATTAATATTGATATTTTGTTAAAGGAATGCCAAGAGCGCAATTAGTCGACTGATCTCAAGTGAGGGTCCCAATAAGTTTAACTCTTCGAACATGGCTATGAACGGTGGTTCAGAAAGATTTGAGATGATGGTGCCTGGTCACAAGGTCGGCATGATTATTGGAAAGGGTGGAGAAAACATTCGCAACATGCAAGAATCGACTGGGGCTAAAATTGTCATAGTTCAGGTACGATGTCGTTTGAATTTCATTATTTTTACACTTATGCTTGCCCCTAAGCTAGCAAGTTGAACAGAAATGATGAATTTGTGCAAAATATGTTGTAGGAAACTGCTGAGTTTGCTAATGAGAAACCACTCATAATAACGGGCTCTCAAAGCAACATTGAACGTGCAAAGTCCATGGTCTATGACATCCTCAGCCAAGATGATGCAAGTATTTTGATGAGATTTTATAAAGGCAGGCTTTTCTAGAATAACTACCTTTTTCAGGACACTTCCTCGATGATGGGAAGAGACGCTGGAAGAGGTCGTGGTCGAGGCCGTGGTATGCCCATGAGGGGAGGACCACCATTCGCCCCTCGTGGGCGTGGTGGCTTTGATCGTGGGGGTGGACATGGGATACCTTGGCAAGGTCACGGAGGACAGCCTGGTCATGATCCCTCTAGTTATCAAGATTTCGTAAGGATTCCTAGTAACAAGTGTGGTCTTGTCATTGGGAAAGGTGGTGAAACAATTATCGGTATTAATCGGGTAAGCCCAATACGATCCAAGGTGAAAATACCTCTAAAGTTTACTCTTCCTCGTGGATCAAATTTCCAGACAACAGGGGCGCATTGCGAAATAGACAAGCAGGCACCACCGGACGCTCTGGATAAGAACTTTTCCATTCGCGGAACCAGAGAAGCTGTTGAGAGCGCAAAACAGATGATTTTAGAGAAAGCAGGACTAGGTCCACCGGGTACCTAAAAATAATTACTTCTTTTAGCTGGTCGCATAATTGATGGTGATAAAAATATTTTAGGCTCGTCTAATGGATCTTGGGGTGGACAGTACCCTAGCCACGGGGCACACAAACCAGAGCAAGGTATTCATTCAGATTGGATTGGATAAAACTTTATTTGCTCTAAAATGGATTGTTTTGTGTCAGGTGCAGTAATGAGTCAGCCTGTTGGACAAGCTGACTTTTCTGCCCAATGGATTGATTATTACCGAAGAATGGGTATGACTCGTGAAGCTGAGGCCATCGAACGGACTGCTGCAGTAAGACTTATAAATTAGCAGCAAACTAAAGTTATTTGATAAACGTTTCTCATCTAAAAACTTTGTTTAAAGGCTCGGGCCCCTACGGCGGATTACTCAGCTCAATGGGCTGAATATTACAGATCTATTGGAAAACACGAGGAGGCAGCTGCCATTGAGGCACAGATGAAACCTTCGGTAAAAGAAATATTTTTGATATTGTCTGAACATTATTTTCTCTTCTCATGCCTTGTATAATCAAAAGATATAAAAAAAACTCGTACCTTTAAAAGACAAACTTTTTTCAGCAAGTGTCAGCTGTGTATCCTTCAGGTGGCAGCCAATATCCAGGAGCCTATTATGGTGGTCCACCAGCCCAACCGAGTATGAACTACGCAGCACATCCAGGTTACATGGGGTACCAGCCTTCGAATCCTTAAGTTGGGAACTCTCATTGATTGAGACAGATTGAAAGGTAAGCAAGACATTTAGGGTTTCCAGTGTGTCATGTTTGAGCTTTACAGAATCTGAAGAAAAACAGGTAGGAAAAGCCCATGCTCTCGAGACTATTTCTTTCAGGGCAGACGTCGTCAGCGGTTTAAATGAATTTGTTCTTTTATATTTTTGCAGATTTTATCAATCGCGATTTCTCTTCACAAATAAATTGTGTCGATTTAATGCTGTGTAAATGAAATTCCAACAATTACTGATCTGTATCTGTCGTCAATGCTGAGTGAGAACAACATGTCTCTGTGTGCAATTAATAAAAACTGTCACATTTTGTAAACACCAAACAGAATGCAAAGTTCCCTCGGCCTCTTAAGAATTAAAATCGAGCTGTCATTCATGAAACCAAGTGAAAACTTTTTTTTTGTTTTTCTCAACCTATGTTATGCCAACTTTGTTTAATAATTTCTTTTTGAAAAAACATTCATTTCATTTCAACAAGATTCAGCAGTTGAAAATAGTAATTTGTGTTCACTTAAAAGCTGTTTGGTGTCAGTGACTATCCACGTTGTTGTGAATTAAAGTAATTAAAATGAATGCACGCATTACTATTTATCAATTTTTGACCATCTGTGGACATATCTATGCTAGAGACAAGAATCTTATAGGTAAAAAAAGAAAGTCACTTCAAAGATATGTCCACATTTGAAATTTACTTTCACATTGGGTAGAGTCCATTAATTCTTCGATTTTAGGCAAAGTCAATTTTATTGTATTAATAAGGGATGCTAGATGGTTTTTTCTACATTGAAACACCCAATGAAGTTTTTGTTAAGCAAAGTTTTTTGTTTATAAAGTTTAACCTTGGCAATGCCTCATTTGCAGGGTTGCCATGAAGCTTTGGCAAGTCCATGGCCTTGACGGAGAGCCGTGTCATTACATCTGCACTTTCCAGGTTCAATCATGGGTAAGTCATCTGAATTAGAATTCCAAAAAGTAACAAAAAATGTCAAATGATTTGTTATAAACTTTGCTATTGTCTTAAGGCTTATGTTCTGTTTTTAAAATATTTGGCAACTAAATTGTGGAATTCTTGTTAGATGACAGCTACCAAGGGCTGACTTGTTCCTTTAAATCCCATGGAAGATTAGTTGAAAAACTGATATTGACTTACTATTCGTTTCATACTGTTTTTAAAAAGGCTGTTTCAAATGGTCACTGTTTTAGGCATTTCCAGTCTCAAGCTGAAGTCACTCACGCTGGAATTGTTCAGATTTATGATGTGAAGTGTTGCATGGCGTCACTGCTGATCATCCGAATTATGGACACGGAGTTTCATGGCTTTGACATTCACCAATATTGTTGTATTTTGAACAGGAATTTAGTTTTTTCAAGTTAGATCTTATGAAAAATGATGAGATATGTTTCCGGTTTTCCCCACGTTTGAAAGATTATTAATTTGGAACTTCTGAAAATGCCCTCAAAACTCAGGTTTGGGGCTTGACTGATTTTAAACTACATAGACTATTTTCAAGTGTCGTATTTTTTTACTGCATAAATCTTTGTAGTTCTGGGTCTGGCCTTCTACTTTCATGAAATCTAGTGGTTTTTACGACCCCTGGTCTGATGTTCCAAGCTCACGATTGACTCCATGAACTCTTCACTTAATTTACTGATAAATTCGGTGGTTGACTGCATGGGGCTCAACTTCTGAATTGTATCAAATGAGGGAACAATCACGGGTAAAACAATGAGCAATGCGGACCCGCCTTCCCCCTCCACACCACGATTTTCCAGCGAAAGAAAAAGTTACCCCAACTGAACTCTGGGCTCAGCTTCGTGTAGTTAATAAAAATAGCGTGAGCCTCTCTTCAACGAGTGGTGGCTCCAGAGACCCTGGCCCTTCAGTTTTCTAGTTGCAGGCAAGGAACAGGAACGAACACCCAAAAGTTCACTTCGCTCAATGTTTGAAGAAAAGTCACACAAAAGTTTGTTCGAGAATCCCCTTTTACAAAAACTATATTTTAATCGTCAAATAATGCAGGTAAATGTTTGCAAATGGCTTGCTGATTGTAATACCAATAAAGATAAACATTGTCTCTCAATGCCCGAGGGAAAATAATTGAGGCGAGTACTCACAAAAACAAAAAGAATCTGATTCTTGTCTTTTTTGGAAATCTCATTTCAGTGAAGGAATTAATTGTTTAGACCATGAAGAAAATCAATTTGTCGAATCAGTACAATGTACAAGACCCCAGTCACCCTACACTAATCCTAAATAGTTGCAGGCAATGTTCTGTACCTTCCTTTATGTAATGTGTCTGAGCTAATAAAACTAATGAACTTCAGAAGTTGTGTTAGAATATGGGCTATACCTTGATCTTATGTTCAAGGTAGGCCTGAAATTTGAGTATAGCTTTTGACCCCAGTTCGTTCTGCAATGGCAAGGCACTTGTTTCAGAGACGATAGACAAATACTCTCATATGTACATATATAAATTCATCAAACCGCGTAGTTCATTGGTTGACAGACTTGAAAAAAGTGAAAGAATTTTATTTCAACTTTGCTTATAGTATGTTGACTGAGCCCCAAAGATTGTTACATAATCAAAAAAGGGGCCTCTAAAGCTAACATTGGATTTAAATATGACAACTTACAAACATGAAGGCTCGGGTGTGAGAGTGCGGAAACAATACATTACTAAAATTAACAGTAACAAAGTAACAAACTCAATATTTCAAAATTGAAGATAAGTTAATTCTCACGTGTAACGCACGCCTTCTTTTTCGGTTTTGCGCATTTAGAGCGCGCTCTTTTATTTGCGGACGCGCATTTTAGATCGAAGAAATGTGCGCGCATAAACCTCTCTCTATCTAGGAATTTTTTTTCTAATCAGAATAACATAGCAGGTCGGCCCTTCATAAAAAGACAAGAATCTCTACAAAAGGGTTTATGAAAACGTATTGCTCGTAAGTTTATAAAAAAAATTATGATGTGAATATAAGTAAAATATCATATTTTCTAACTTTATAGAACTTTTGCCTCTTCTAAGATATTTGCTAAAACTACTTGGGCCTACTACACGTTGGGTGATCTTATTTGTTCTTCAGTGTAGGCCTATGCATTCTCGAACTGTCAACAAAAGATCACATTTATTTTAATTCAATTCTATAGGTATTTTGTGTACGTTTTCTGTTGCTCAATTCAAATTCTTTGTCTTTGTTGCTTTTCTGCATTGATCCTGAAAAATTATGTTCAACAATTCAACCATGATAAAGGAAAAGTCATAAAGAATTATAATTTTATTCTTGTCAAGATATACTTTATAGAAATGACAGCAGAATTCAACAGTGTTTTTTCCAAAACTGAGAGTGAAATCATTGCAAAAGATTTTCCTCTTCTTGGAAGGAACACAAAAGGTAAGTTAAGTGCAAAAAAAGCAGAACAAAGAAAAATATTTAAAAGGAAAGAAATTGCTTTTAGAAGGTTGCACTTATTTGGATAATGCTGGGACTGCACTTTACTGTCAATCTCAAATGAATGCTATTCATGAGGATATGGCTAAGCATGTTTTTACCAATCCTCACACACACTTTGGAGAGCCAGTTCTGGGACAGGTTAACAAAACAATTGTCATTCTAGCTTGAATTGCCTAATATGTATATGTACATTGAAATGAAGTGATCATGATAACTTTGTGCAGTTAAATTGAAAGCAAATTAGATTACAAGATCCTTTCTTAAATATGTGTTATTCAGACCTGAGAAATTAAAAATGATGCTAAATTTTGGGCAGTTTATTCAATAAAGTGTAAATATATGAATTAACACTTTTATAAGAGCCACTGTGACTGCAATATGTTATTCTAACTGAGATACTTGATGTTTCAAAAATCAGCATGAAAAATGGTTGCCTTTAAGTCAGCTTTAAATATAATTTTTCAAAAAGTTCTTTTAACCATCAGGCCACAACGACCCCAGGTTACGGTTGGGTTTCCCTTGAACTAAGCTAAATCTTTTTATAACCAATCGAAGAATAATATGGTAAGCTACACAACAGATCATTAACAAAAAAAGGTTTTGTAAAGGAGGTTATCATTTTGTGTTGTTTGAACTTTTTATAGGAATCTTTTACAGGATGACATAAACAGCAGAGTTCATGAAGCCCGACAACTTGTCTTGAGATTTTTCTTGACAAACTCAGACAGCTATCAGGTATTTGAGATAATTACTTTTATGAATTATAGATATCCAAGCCATTTCTTTTAGGTGATTTTTACATCAAATGCAACCCATGGTATGAAATTGGTTGGAGAAAATTTTGATTGGAAAGTTGGGTCACAATTTGCTTATTTAGACCAATGTCATACAAGGTACTTTTAACTCAAAAAAATACTTTATGTGTCTTTTTTGAATCGCTTCATTTTTTCAAGTGCTCAAGGTCTCAGAGAATACCCTCTTAAAAAAGGTTGCTCCTGCCTAGTCCTCACAGAAGAAAAGTTTGAAAATTGTCTCGGAATTGTTGAAGCACCTTGTCTTGTTGTATTTCCAGCTATGTCAAACTTTTGTGGAAAAAAATTTAACTTCAAAACTTGGACCAAGTTCTCCCAAGAAAATGGATGGCATGTTTTAGTTGATGCTGCAAGCTTGGTGTCAACTTGTCAGATGAACCTGTCAGAGTTTCAGCCTAATTTTGTAGTTTTGTCATTCTATAAAATATTTGGATATCCAACTGGTAAGATTGTTTAATGTTATGATTGATACAATTCCTTGTGCAACCTTTAACAAACTTTCAAAAAATAAGGGTTAGGAGCCTTACTTGTTCGAAAAGACAGCCTAAATGTTCTAAACAAGAATTACTTTGGAGGTGGAACCGTTGAGATGAACCTTGTGAATGAGTTCTTTCACGTACCAAAACCAACCTCTGGTTACTTCGAGGATGGAACGTTACCTTTTTTAGCAATAGCTGCTCTTAAGTAAGAATTATATCTCAACATAATTTATTTGGACAAAAAATTTGAATCCTTTGTGTGTTACCAAGGCATGGCTTTCAGGTTGTCAATTCACTTGGTATTGATCGGATCTCAAGTCAAACTTACAATCTTGCTAAATACTTTGGCAGCAAACTTTCAGCTTTGATACATGACAACTTTAATCCAGTTGCAGAAGTTTACAGCAAAAATTTTGAAAGTATGGAGCATCAGGTGGGCAACCAGATTAATTTGTGAGCATTGGCCAGGAAGCAGTTGCCCTAGTGACCCACAAAAATCGTCAAGGTTTGTTAATATTAAAACTCTTTTCTAGGGTGGAATAGTTAACTTTAATTTGCTTCGGCCTGACAGTTCACTCCTTGGTTTCTCTGAATTTCAGAAAGTTGCCATTCACAACAGGGTTGTTGTGAGAGTTGGTTGCTTTTGTAACATAGGAGCATGTAAAAAATACTTGGTAATTTCCATTAATTGAAAAAATAACTACAGAAAAAATAGAACTTTTTTTTGTTTCAGGGATTAACAGATGAAGATGTTAGATCAAATCACAATGCAGGGCATGTTTGTGGTGATGGAATGGACCTGATTAATGGAAGACCTACAGGATCGATAAGGTAACTTCAGCATCGAAATCTCTCATAATTTAAGTCTTTCAATAATTTTCCTGGTTTACCAAAAGGGTTTCATTTGGATACTATAACACAAAAGAAGATGCTGATTTTGTTTTAGATTTGATCAAAGAAAACTTTATGAACAGGTAATTTTACAGCAAATTTTAGTTGTTGATTGGAATTGTCAGCAAAGAAAAATTAAAAATTACAGGGAGCAGAATTCGCCTCTGAAGACTTCAAATTCATCCAACGTACATCCAAAAATATTTGGCTTGTACATCTACCCCATTAAGTCATGCGCTCCGATGAAAGTGGATAATTGGCCTCTTTCCTCAAGTAAAAATATAAGATTCACCATCTTTTTAAAGTTTATTGGATCTCTCAAACTTTATTTCAGACTCACTTCTTTATGATCGTCAATTTATGATCATGCATGGGTCTGCACCTCTGACCCAAAAGTCATTCCCTGCATTATGTCTTCTACAACCAGAAATTTATTTGGAAACTAAATCAATGAAACTAAGTTTTGAGGATCATGAGCCAATAGTTGTGCCGATCTTAGATGAAGGATTTAATGTAAAGCAATTTCAAGTCTGTACTGGAAAGGTTTGTGGTGATATAGTTGAAGCAATTGATCATGGTCAAGGGGTTTCAGAGTAAGTAAGAATAATGGCTTTAAAAAATGGAACAATTCTGATTCTTTTCTGTTTTTCAGATGGCTTGAGGACATAACTGGACTTACAGGGCTGAAATTAGTCCAGATTGTTTCACGAAGTAACAAAAAAAATTCTTTGGAAAATCCTTTGGTAAAAATTCAAAAAAGGCTTAGTTTGCTTGCATGATTTGAAAGAATATCTTTTGAAACAGGCCGGCTCTTTTGCAAATGAAGGCCAATTCCTAATTATCAGCCAGTCAAGGTAATAAATATTGTTATCATGTTTGTTTAAATTTTTCTATAGGTGGAAATACTCCAATATCAAGATCTAGAGGGTATGATAGAAAAGAAGAGATTTTTCATTAAAGTAAAAATTGCTACACACTTAATGACTTTTGAATGAATAGAATGTCAGATTGTATTTAAAGACTTTTTGATCAAGCAAATTATGTACTAGAATGATTGAATGGGATATTCTTGAGGTTTCTTTTGCCCCCAAAGGCCAAATTCAAAAATGAAAAAATACTTACCCTTCCAAAAACTTACCATGTTTGTAAATAAGAAATTTTTGACTATTTCACAAAATTTTAGCTGCAACGAGCTACAAATGGAAGATCCATCTCCAAACTGGTTGGTTGAACAGTTTAGGTATATTTTTTCGTCTAAAACATGTCTAAAACACAGAATACAAATTGTCCAGAAATTTCTTTTCTGCAACAACCTCAAATAAAAATAAAAATTATCTCAGGGGTAATATCATAATTGAAGGAACAGAGCCTTTTTCAGAAGAAGATTGGGATTTTATTGAAATACCAGGTATTAGAAAAAATTTAAAATAAAAATTTTACAAACAATTTACTGATTTTTCAAAAAGGTGTTGCAAGATTTGAAGCTGTATCTCTTTGTACTCGTTGCACAGTTATAGGACTTGATCAGAAAACAGGAGAAAAAATTGATCAAGACCAAGTAAAACTATGTCTTTAAGAGAATATACTTGAAAGTTTTGTGATGGTATCGTTTCATTTTTAGGATCCAATCAAGGCTCTCACCCAAAGAGTGGGATCCAGCTTCAAGTTTGGTGTATTGGCAAACCTATCAAAAAGTCATTTACATGTTGGAAAAAATCTTGCCAAAAATATGGATATTCAAGTGACAAGGAAAGAAATTTGACCCAACAAAATTAACTTTTAATCAAGAGGCAATGACTTTAAATTGATAGAGAAACGTATGCAGATTACATAAATGCAAATATACCTGTATTCTTGTAAAGAAAACTGTGGGTAATTAAGCTCTTGGGTAGATATGTCATCATTACGCACAAACTGATGCTATAATATCCTAAAAAATTTCAATTAAATAGATTGTTTTGCTCTTTTTTGCATAGCTGTAGGGCTAGGTTGACATAAATAATTTTATCTGACCCCGACACCAGAGGGATTGAGACTAAGCTCTAAGGATACAGACAGATTAAAAAGTTAAATGAGCTTATCTAATTCTATTGGGGTCATGGTTAGCCCCATAAGCTTTGGAGCTGTACGGCCTAGAGATGGGCCTTGACCCGACCCAAGTAGTGAATAAGGGGCTGAACCATCTTTTCCTTGAAGGGTATTTTTAGGTAAATTTTCCAAAACCAAAGCTGGCTGACCTGACCCAACCTGGGTCAAAAAGTTTTGACGCAGACCCATCACTAATATGTACTAAGGTAAAAGAGGCTACCCGTTGACTCATCCTGAGAGGCTGATTGATAAAATTAACCTAAGGTAATAAGCTGAGAGTGCCTTATTGATTTTTTTGCAATCCGGGGTTGAAAAATGGCTGGCACAACCTTAGATCTTTTTATTAGTCTGTCAAGATACAAAAGAATTCTGTGAATTGCTATTTTTAAAGTATATAATTTAGGCTGTCTGACAACTTCTTTACAGTCGTGATCCGTGGTATAGATATTATTTTAGGGATAACCAAAAATTGGATATTCAAGTTTGTGAAAAACTTTGTACTCGAATAATTTACCCCAACCCTAAAGAAGCAAAGGGAGGATGTTAAGAAATTCTATAAGGGATCATGGAGAAATAAAATTTCATTTGAACATTACTAAGCTAATCTTTTTGTTAAAAAAGAAATGGTTTTAGTTGAGGAGAAATAATGCTTTTATGTGGGGCTAGTTGGGTTAAAAGATTGGGGATGGGGTGTCGGTCGCTTCAGAGGGTTTGGTATTTTTCCCCAGATAAAAAATACCTGTTTACTTAATTTTCATCTCCTCTTCAGGCTAAACTGAATATAAGCTAAGTATCTCATTTTAAAGCTGAAAAGGTCTGTCTACTCAAGGCTTCATGAGTTAACTCGTAAGATTCAGGTCGATTTTGTAAGGTGTTTGTCGAGATCCAGTTAAACAAGAAACCAAGCCTGTTCTCTAATCTCTCATTCAACTCTTTATTCAGGTAGCCCAATGACCCCACGCAATAAGTTGATATTAACCTTCATGACTTTCATGAACCCGTAGAAAAGATATGGATATCTTGGGCCACAGCAGGTTAAACTACCAAAAACTAAAAGATAAGTTTTGACCTGACCTGATGTACACAAGGGCCCATCCAATTGGCTTTTATATTTTTAAAGATATCTTATACCCAGAGTGATTTTTGACTTATCAATTCAAACTCAATAGCTTTTGTAGTTTGGAGGATTATTTAATAATTTTTAAGGTCTCAAAATACAGCACAAGTTCATATATTTGGCACTCAAACATCCTAAAATAAACACATCTATAAAAATGCCCAAACGTTTCAGCAAATTTTCAAAAGTCAATAAAGTTTCTTTGACACACAATTAATAATGCAGATACACAACCAGTTGCAAAAAAATACAGAATATTTAAAATAAGTTGGTCTTTGGCTAGTTAAGTTCAAGTTTAAAAAGCTTATTTTCTCAAACAAGCACTGTTAAGTATGTGCTGAGTGAGTTGATTCTTCAGAATGAATGATTGTTCACAAAAGACACAGGTGAATTGTTCTTCACCTGAATGACTTTTCAGATGGATCTGAAAGTCCATTTTCGAGACAAACATTTCCAAATGACAAACTGGACACTTTTTATCACATGACCAGTGCTTAATCATGTGACGGTTGTAGTTAAAAAGACTGGTCAGTTGTTTATCACACTTCTTGCAGATTAATTTTGGCAGATCTTGCACCATAACTCCCTCACTGCCAATAGTGACATCTCCAGAAAAAGTTGACTTTGGCTTCTTTACTTGGATACTAACCAAAGCAGTTTTGGCTCCTCTTTTGGATTTCCCTCGTTTTGGCACTGACTGTGTGACAACTGGATCCTTCACAATGATTGGCTTAGGATTCTTTTCAAACTTCTCTACCCTCTTTGAATATTGAAGGATTTGAAGAGTTGATCTGGCACCAGCATTCGATGCTTTACCTTTCCAGATGTTTGCCATGTTGAGAGGCAAGCTGAAGTCTGTCAGCATTGGATAGAAACCTTTCATGGAACTCATATTCAAAATATCCACGCAATAATCATCATCATCTCTGAAAAAATACATTGATTAGCCTTTTTTTAATATCATATTTCTATAAAAAAAAATATGAAAACTCACGAGCAACTTGACAGGTTATCATTCAATTCAACAACTGACTCAGTCTCATTGCTATTTTTCTGCAATAAGATAAAAATATTTTCTGTTAAGTAGAACACAAAACCAGAGTTTAGCTCATTACCTCAATGCCCTCAGACTCTCTCATTGAAAGCCCCATTTGATGAAAGAAATTGGGTCTGCTCGAGTCCAGCTTGGAGTGGTCGACAAGGTGACGATACAAACTGTTTGGAGACGAATCTGTGAATTCGCACCTTGAACAATTGTAAGGAGGACACTGATTCGTATGGGCCATAAAAAAGTGATCAAAGAGAAGTGATTTGGCAGATAGTTTTTGATTACAGATGATGCACTTGTATGACTTTCGAGTGAGCTCTTGGGAGGTAAGTTGTAAACGGTCAGGAGTTTTTCTGTGGTTTTGAAAAACAAGACCCTGAGACTGAGGTCTTTTCGAATCTTTGACTTTCGACGAGATCAGGCAAATGCTGGAGACATTTTGAAAAGGAAAAGTTTCTTCAAAAGGATTTGTAAATGCACTGTTGTGAATTTCTTGCAATGAGCAAGCCTCCCCGACTGCTTGCAAGAGTATTTGGACAGCAGCCTTGACATACGCATGACGGGTCATAAGGTGCAAGGTTAACTTCACTTGGTTGGTGAAAACTTTCTTACAAAATCCACAAAACACATAGAATCCTTTCACTTGAGAAAACATGAACTTATCACTATCTTCTTGTCCAGCTGCAAGCTCGAACATTTCATTTTTCACTGGGTGAACCCGTCGACCGAGGCTCTTGTGAAAGACTAGTAAATGGTTGAAAATAAATCTCTGCTCTGAGAAGGTTTGGGTGCACTCTAGACACTCCAAGTGAACGAGTTCCATCAGAATAGGATTAGCACCAGTCCTAGACATGTTATTATATCCACCCTTATTGGCCATTGTATCGGATCCCTGAGTATGTGAAGCGCAGATGTGTTTGAAAAGGTGATGCACGTTGTGGAATTTCGAAAAGCAGTATGTACATTCTGCTGTTTCAACACCGTGATCCTCACTCAAATGACCATGTAAATGAATTTTTTTGGTGAATGTGATTGGACAGAAGTGACATCTAAGCCTTTCATAGTCATTGGTAAGATCATATTTAAGTTTCAAGGTCTCATAACCAGGCATTGTTTTGAAAAGCTGCCAGTCTGTGAAAAGATATTTTTCACAAAACTTGTGAACCGAGATATCACTTGGCGTTGAACAATCTGAGTTGCAAATCTTGCATCGTTTGGTCAAGTTTGAAGGCTCATCCCACTGGTGGTAATATTTAAGATGGCAAAATCTGGATCCACTGCTTTCAAACCCTCCTCCACATACGTCACACCTGTGTGGCAACTGGTAGTTTGAACTGTTGAGGTGTTTCGAGAGTGCAGCTACACTTGAATAATTGACGCCACAAATATGGCACTGTAATGGATGCGAATGGGCTGTTGAAAAGTCTCTGTTGATGTGAATGGTGAGGTGCTGTTTCAAAAACGACAAAGATTTGAATTCAACTTGACAAACTTCACATGCTGGGTTAGGCTGTGGAGCATGTTCTGCATTCATGTGTTCAACATACTCGTTCTGCGAAGTTAATATGTGGCCGCAAACTTCACAAGCCTGTTAGAAACCAAACATTAAAATTTGATGGAAGAAACACGGACTCAAATGTATAAAAAATTACCTGAGAAAACTTTTTCAGGCACTTCATCGTATAGCTTTTCTCATTTTCTGATTTTAAGCTCATTGTGCGAGAAACACTGTGGGAGTCTTTGGTAC
>Ga0194133_10001883_pt1 | contig 34470 bp, 15 predicted proteins | sample TA2KigOf40mmetaG_FD_155448 | JGI IMG/M metagenome (GOLD analysis project Ga0194133, IMG submission 155448) | Freshwater microbial communities from Lake Tanganyika, Tanzania - TA2015055 Kigoma Offshore 40m | ecosystem: Environmental > Aquatic > Freshwater > Lake | place: Tanzania: Lake...
CGCTTCGCTGCCTTTCCTTCCCTCCCCTCCCGCCCTCTAGGTTAGGTCCTAGGTGGCGGTCTGTCTAGAGGGTAGTGGACACTATGACAAGTGGCACAACAGCGACCGCCACTGACCCCCTGACCCTCTATACTGAGTCCATACCAAACGGACACCCAAGTGCTCACCTCCTCCCAGTCCAAACCGTTCATCGTGTCCACCTTCTCACGCGATGTCTCTGGTGACTTCTTCACGTTCTTTGCGGACACCTATGAAGAGGCAGTCCAACTCGCTGAGGACTTCTACCTCCAAACTGGTCGCGTTGTGGCAGTTGAGGCACTGTCCACCCAACCCACAAACCCATCCTAGGGGGTGCCATACTAAACCCATCAACCAAACGAGACAACCCATGACCACCTACAACGGTTGGGCAAACTACGAAACCTGGAACGCTTCCCTCTGGGTTCAGAACGATGAGTTCCTCTACAACACCGCCAAAGCGTGTGTGACCTACTGTGCCGATTGGGAGACCCCCTGGGAGAAGTTCCAGCGGTGTATGATGGAAGGGCAGATTGGGCGGATGCTCGGTGCCACTGGCGACGGTGTGGCATGGAACGACCCTAAGATCGACGCAGACGAGATGAACGACATGATGGTCGATCTCTGAACTGTCCACAGGGGGGTTGCAATGCCCCCCATTTCCTGCCATACTAACCACAACAACCAAACGACCAAACCATGCCCAAGACCCTCCTCACCCTTGCCCTTGGCGCTGCCTTTTACGCTCCTATCGCTGCTGTAGGATCTGCTGCCATCGAGTTCGCTGCTGACACCGTTCAGGCAGTCAACCAACAGACCGCCGCCCGCTGTGCCACCTACAACAGTGTCCTCCCTGGCGCCTGTGAGATGCCCTGAGCGCCTATACTGATCACATCAACAGAGAACCAATGACCTTCGCAATCCAACCCAAATCCTTCGGCACCTTCGATCAGCACGGTGCTGAGTTCGCCCCTGATCTCGACACTGCCAGGGACATCGCCTTCGATTGGTCAGTTGACGAGGGAGGCGCTCCTATGATCGTGTGGCGTCTGACCCATGGCAAACCCATCGCCTGGTTGGAGGTTGTCGCCTGATGACCACGGACAACGACCTGCGGCGATCCATCGCCATCATGCTATTCTGTTCCGTCAGCGTTGTGGTGGCATCTTGGACAGTCCACCTCCTCCATGAGAGCGATCAGCGGGTGCCACCTCCCAAGGTGTCCCTCAGCACCCCCACCCGCGCCCATTGACCCTCTATACTGATCAAGTCAACCAACGACACCGACCTATGACCACTTTCACCCTGACCGATGACCAGCAGATCGACGAACTGATCGAGACCTTCTGGGAAGATCTGGAGGATGACGACACCTTCTCGCTGTGGGATGACGACCAGGAACTGGAGGCATTTTGCCTTGAGTCCTGCTTCGGTCCTGAGGAGTGACACTCTAGGATCTGTCCATCAGGGGGCGACGGATGCCCCCTTCCCCCTCTATACTGATCACATCAACCAAACGAACCAAACCATGACCAAACAGCAAACCCTCCAGATCGCTCGCAACGTTCTCATCGGTGCCCCCGATGCTCAGCGTTCCCCCCTGAAAAAGCAGGCGCTTGCCGAGGGTCGCGCCGCTGAGGCAGTCGCCAAGGCGAGCACGATGCGTCTTGCCCTGTGGGTCGCCAAGGGCACCAGCGCCATCTGATGGACAATCGAGGGGGTGGCACTTCCTGCCCCCCTCCTCCCTCCCCCCGCGCCTAGAATCACAGAGTCAACCACAAACAGACCATGACCATCAACTCCCCCATCGCTCTCCCCCAGATCAGCACCGATCAGGACAGCATCGAACTGATCAAGACCCCAGAGCGCAACAGTAGCGCCATCGCTAAGATTCAGGCGAGCATCAAGTATGGAACGGTGATTGCTACATTCAAGAACGGCAACTCCTACCTCTATCTCGGTGTATCCCGTCGCGCAATCGCTGCGCTGAAACTGATGCCTACTGTGTCCCTTGGTTTCTGGATCAATGAGCACTGTGTGCACGCTGATGGTGTAACGTTCACCCGCCTCGTTTGGTGACACTGAGCGGGGGGCACATCGCCCCCCTTCGATGTAACTAACTGCCACGGCACTAAGTATAAAACAGTGGCGCGATTAGCGCCCTTATATAAGGCGAAGCCGTGCGTTTAAAATGCCAAGGGTCCCTTTAACCTACAAAGGTCCCCCAGGGACTTCGTATTAACGCCAAAATGAAAAATTTTTTTCTGGGTAAAAACGTTCAATACCCAAATATATACAATAGTCGTATGGAGACACAATGAATACGCCAAGTTATAGTTTCGACGAAAATTGGACAGATCATGTAAATTTTGACGATTGGGATAGTAAAAGTTATGAAGAGTTTTATGAGGATGCCATAATGAATGTATCAAAAGATCCTATGATTGATTACGATAGTTTTATCGACAAGTTTATTTTAAATGCTCCAGATGGCGACACGTATTACTTTAGAGATTACGAAGGAGCAGAGGACTTTTTCATGTTAAATTATTTGGAAGACAGTGAGGATTGATGCCATATTATAAGCAGATCAATGAACCAATTGGAGTGAATCCATTTCAGATTGATGTTCTCTACGATGTAGACAAGGGGAATACAACGACTGGGCAATTTCCAAGGGGAACTGCTGCGACACCATTACCAAGTGTCTCTGGTATGCTGAGAGGTATCCCAGGGACTTCTTTTCGTCAGCAAGAAAAGTTACCGACAAATTTTACACGTGATGCGTGTAATAATACTCAGTTCAATGTGAGTGAGTATAGTAATATACGTAATAGGATTGTGTATATTGGTGAGGAACTTGGTGAATCATTGAACAATAATTATACAGGATGTTGTTTTGATGAGAATGGCAATCAGGTTGCTGAACCATCGTTAAATCAGAGGAGGACGATGGATATTAGATTAGAGGCAATTGGATTTGATGTTTATGGAAAACCAAAGTGGGCGAGTCAACCAAATAATTTTTATTTTATAAGTTGTTCATCATCAGAACCAGTTGGAAGTATTGTAAGGAATGAGACCTTTACGATTACATTTAATAGTATGGTTCCTAATATTGGAAGTACTGCACCATATTTGGATGATGATGCAACGGTTACATTTAGGAGAAGTGATGGTGTTACTGCAACTGCTACAAGTACGAGTGGTACGATTAGTATGACTGCTACATATCCACAAACAATTGACATTGAAGTCAGAGGTAAGTTTGGGAAAAAGTTATTTCCAAATGATACTTGGGAATATTATTTTGAGAAATTTGACGCAGAGACAAGATTACCAAAGACCTATACTCCAGTATCAGGGCATTTGAAGATTTCTGTACCAACAGAATATCCAAGAGCATTTGATGTAATACAGACAAGTACTGCAGATGCAGTAGTAGATGGTAATGGTAACATAACACAGACCAAAGCAACAATTACAAATACTCAATGGGTAACGCAGACAGGAACAAGTACGATTGATAAAGTATTACCTGTTGATCCCAATACGTTTATTGATGCATATCGTATTGATCAACAAAATAAGAATGGAACGGGTATTGTGAGAGATTTATCTGAAGAGATACCAGCGAATGCTATGATTATGAAGTATGTACAAGATCCAGGTCAAGATCTAGATGTAGTATTAAATTTTACTGTGACTAGTGTTATCCCATCATTAAATGCAATTGCATGGGCGATTGGTCTTACCTTAACTGCTGGGTCTTATGTAACTAATGGCGGTAATACCTATTTGGTTGAAGTTGGTGGACTTGTTAGTCCTGGTCTTCCACCCGATGTCCCTCCTGATGTAGGACCCAGTGGAACTGCATTTTTTGTTGATAATAGTGGTATTACTTATCGTTATATACCATCAAATATTGCAAACGTACCCTCTCATGGTGCAGGATCATGGAGTACAACATTATATGTAATGAATGATCAGAGAATTGGTGTAGAACTTTTTGAAGATGTTTTAGATGCTCAAGGTGTCAGGAGAGTCAAATAATGCCAGTTCCTACCGTTTATACACCAATTCAACCACAACCTAGTATTGTGATGAAACCAGTCGTTTGGACTCCAAATATTTGGACTGGTGTGATATGCCCACCAATTCCACCTGGAGTACCAGAGGTTTTTACAGTCACTGTGCCTAGTTTCCAACCAGTAGTAAGCCCTTCTGCATATTTTGGAGATCCTGGTTTAATCGTCACATTAATCAGTACATCAGGTACAAGCGGTAGTGCTACCTTGGGGACTGGTGTGGCGACAGCAACATGTACCTTTCCTGGTACAATTACAATGACCGTTACGGGTACTTATACGGATTATCTATTTCCTAACAAGCAATATAAGTATCGTAATGATCTTCCTGGTGGTGTTATTCATTTACCGACCACTACAACATCTCCAAGTGGGTATCCAGCAACCTATGGAACTTTAAATCAAGGATCTGCTACTCTTCGATCAATCTATAAAAATCCGTTAGGGGGGTTGCCGATTGCAGGGACACCTGTTACTGGAATGGAGGCTGAGATTCCTAGTGGTCATAATCATATGCAGCATTATTATCCAGATCCAAACTACATGATTATTGTGCAATTTACGGTAATCGTTACAAGTTCATGCGGAATTGGAGCAGGAACATTCCCAATTAAACAAATTGTGTACGATGATAAAGACATTGCCTCACGAAGGTTTGTAAATAAGGTAAATAGTCAGACAGGTCGTTTGTCTGACGAACAAATACTAGAAATTATAGGTTAACTATGAAAGGTTGCACATACATTGGAGCAATGTCCACTGGGCATATTTGCTATCCACCAACAGCGTTGACTCAAGCATCACAAAATGTCTATGTCAATATGATCCCTGCAGGCAGGATTGGAGACCTGTTTGCCCCCCATGCATGTCCATGTGCCCAATGCCCTCCTCCACACACCTTTAGACCGATCTCAGACGGTCCTCTGAACGTTTATTTTAACATGAGACCCCCTGGTAGGATTGGTGATCAGATCGCATGTGGCGATAAAATTGCTCAGGGGTCATATAATGTCTTTGCAGGTATCTTCTAAACCCTCTTGACAACTCCCCAAATCCCTGCTATACTAGTCATGTAGTTAAAAAATCCGAATCTATGGCTGCCAGATCAAAAGTTGGATTAGCTCGTATTGAATTTAAACCAAGTGGACCGAAAAAAACACGTCAAGGGTGCTCAAAAAATACACTTCTGAGTGCTTCTTCTCGCAATGGACGTAAAAAAAGGTATCGTGGTCAAGGAAAATCCTGAATAAAGTCCAAAAATAAATATTTTTGGAGATAGAAACCTCCTTAAAAGTTCTGGAAACAGAATTTAAGGAGGTTTTTTAATGGCAAACTCACCAAATCCAGATTTTATTCCAGAAATCATGCAAAAAGAGCATGGAACACTGGTTCTGATTACTAATTTAGCATCAGAAAAGTACTTAAAACTAGCAAAAAAAGCAAAATATACAGTGCCAGATGACCGTCTTTCTCGCCAATGTGGCGGAAAAGATGGTTTTGATGATTATGTGGAGTGGTTCGTCTAATTTACCGCTATATAGTGTATAAAGGAAGGCAAAATGGCGCAAATTTCTAAAAAATTTGTTGATCTTAACCCAACATTAACACGTAATCCAATCACTGGCGATGTGGCGACACTAAAGAATGAGGATGCCATTAGACAATCAATCAAAAATATTGTTACTACAGCTAAATTTGAAAGACCATTCTTACCATTTTTTGGTTCAAATGCATCTTTAACACTATTTGAGAATTTTGATGGCACCACAAATGCCACAATAGAGGCAGCATTGTCAGATGCAATAAGAGCATATGAACCAAGGGTCGAAATAGTGACTATAAAAGTCAATTCTAGTATTGATTCTAATTCAATAGCTATAGATATTAATTATAGCATAATTGGAATTCCTTTAGATATTCAATCACTTAACCTCGTATTAGAAAGAGTATAATGGCTTTTAATCAGTTAACTAATTTAGATTTTGATGATATCAAAAAAAGTTTAAAAGAGTACCTCAGATCATCAGAAGTTTTCACTGATTATAATTTTGAAGGATCAGTTTTATCACAACTGATCGATGTTTTGTCGTATAATACTTATTATACGGCAATGAATGCAAACCTTGTTGCTAATGAGGCATTTTTTGATAGTGCGTCTATTCGTGAAAACGTAGTATCTCTTGCTAAATTAGTAGGATACACTCCAAGATCTGCTGTTGCATCAAAGGCAACTATTACATTTGATGTTCAGGTATCACCAAATATCAAATCTTTAACAATGAAGAAAGGTATTTCCTTCATTGGTAGTAATGGATCTGGAAGTCATACATTTTCAATTTTAGATGACATTACAAGAGAATCGTATGTTGATATAAATGGTATACGAAAAATTACATTTAATGAAATTGATATCTACCAAGGGAATATTTTAAATTCAAACTATGTAAATGATACCTCAACATCTCAAAGATTTATTATTCCTAATGCTGATTCAGATGTAGAACTTACTAGGGTATCTGTACAAGAACCTGGATTTAGTGTTCCCCAATCATATAAGAAAGCAGTAGATATTACAGAAGTTGGACCAACAGATAAAATCTTTTTTATTCAAGAAAATAAAAACGAACAGTTTGAATTAATTTTTGGTGACAATACATTTGGTAGAAAATTACAAAATAAGGATATTATTTCAATTGAGTATTTTATTACAGACAAAGATATTGCTAATGAATGTGCATCGTTTGAATTTATAGGATCATTGGAATATGGTTCTCAAATAATTTCAGATGTAGATTCAACAATTACTGTCATTAATGCATCTGCTGGTGGAGCACAACCAGAATCTATTACATCAATTAAATATCTTGCTCCAAGATACTATGCTGCACAAAATAGAGCAGTAACTATCAGAGATTATGAAACTTTAATTAATAGAGTAGTTCCAAACTTAGAATCATTAACTGTTTATGGTGGAGAAGATGCAGATCCACCACAGTATGGTAAAGTTTTTATTGTTGCTAAACCAAAAGGATCAGAAGCGTTAACTACGACAGGAAAACAGAATTTATTAAAATCAATTAAAGAATACACTATTCTTTCAGTTATTCCAGAAATAAAAGATCCTTCATATCTTTATTTGGAAGTTGAAAGTTATGTTTATTATGATTCCAATAAAACTAGAAGATCTCAACAAGAAATTTCAGAACTTGTTCGCAAAACTATATTCTCATTCGGTGAATCTAAAGATGTAAACAAATTTAAAGGCAAGTTTAAGCATAGTAAGTTAGTATCATTAGTTGATAGCGTAGATCCTGGCATTACATCTAATATCACTAGAATTAGAATGAGAAAGAATCTTCCCATTCTTTCTAATATTTTTGCATCTTATCAAGTGTGTTATGGTAATAGAATATCAGAATCTACTGAAGTAACATCAACTGCTTTTAAAATTACTGGCGAAAATCCACTTTACAATTTCTACTTTGAAAAACTTGGTACTAATACAATAGCAATTTATAGAATTGATGGAAGTAAGAAAATCTATTATAATAAAAATATTGGCAATATTGACTATAACAAGGGTGAAATAAATATTAGTGCTATTAATATTAACTCTGCAACAAATGGTTCTGGATATATTGAATTTTCAGTAAAACCAGCATCAAATGACATTATATCATTAAGAGATCTTTATCTTTTAATTTCTGAGGAAGATATTACTGTGGTGACAATACTTGATCAAATTACATCAGCATCAAGATCATCAGGCGTAGGACAAATTCCAGTATCTAGTTAAATATGTTTAATCAATCGGTTGTATCTAGTTCTGTACAAAATCAATTTCCAGTTTTCTATCAAGATCAATATCCAACTCTTGTAAAATTTTTACAAAGTTATTATGAATTTCTGGAGTCCAATGGCAATCCTATTGATTTAATCAATGGGTTGTTAGATATTACAGATATTGATACCTATGCAGAAATAGATTTAAAAGCATCTACAAAAGAACCTATTTCTATCACAGATACTGAAATTTCAGTAATTGGTCACGTTAAGTTTCCACGAACTGATGGATTGCTTAAAATTGATGACGAAGTAATTTTATATAAGGAAAGAGAGTATATTACTGATGAATTTAATGTTTATAAAATTACTGTATTTAAAGGTTGCATAAGAGGTTACACTTATAATGAATTAACTTATGAAGATGGATTTGTTCCAAATATTAAAACAGAACCAGCAAAGCATATTGCATCTTCTATTGTTTTAAATCAATCTTTCAATTACTTATTATATTTTCTTGATAAATTAAGACAGCAATTTTTAGTTAATTATCCACAAAATTCTTTAATAGAAAATAAAGATAAACTTAATTTTAATTTAATCCTAAAAAGAATCAAAGATTTCTATTTAAGTAAAGGAACTCCAAAAGGGATTGAATTCTACTTTAAATATCTTTTCCAAAATGTTCCTGAGATTACTAATTACAAATCCCAATTACTTGCTCCATCTGATGCAATTTATCAGACAAAATTTATTGTTCGTACAGAGTCGTTAGATAATTATTACATTCCAGATCTTGTTGATAAAATTCTTGTACAGAATGGTAAGGAATTTAATGTTCAAACGGTAGAGAATAACTTTGCTGCTTCAAGTCAAGTTTATGAACTTGAGGTAAGCAATGGGCAAAATATTGTAGCAACTCAATTTGCAATTATAACTCAATACATTATCAACAATAGATTATATGTAGATACTACATTTGGATTTCCAGAAGTTGGTTTTCTGAGAATAGGTGATGATCTTGTAAAATATTCAAGAAAAGAATATAATTATTTTGAATTAGAAGAAATTCCAAGTTTTTATTCAATTGGGCAAAGAATTTATGATCTTTCTACTTTAGCATCAGTAAAAGATAGACCAGATTCATACTTCTTAATTTTCTCTGGTGTAGTGGGATATGATATATTAAAAAATTATACTTATTATCAAGAAGGTGATATTGGATTTGTAAAAGACGTATCAATTAATATATCAAATTTATTATTAACTTCTTGGGTAACTAATGAAAATATTCCAGTAAATTTGAATAAAAATTTAGTTGCTGGAGTTGCATCTTTATATACAGATCAAGAAGCAGTTTATCTGTATAGTTCAGGAATTCCTTATTATTCATTTTCAACACCATCAAATGTTAAAGTTGAAGATGCTGAACATTTTATAAAAATACCTTTAATTTATACAAAATCTCTTGAAGGATTTAAAGAAAAAACAACGCCAGATGCACCTGTTGGATTTTTAGTTGATGGCACACCAATATTAAATTGGAAAAGTAACGTCGTCATTACTAGAGGATCACTTAAAACAGTTACTGTTACTGATGGTGGTTCAGATTATAATGTTTCAAGTCCACCAGTAATAACATTTACTGCACCAAAAATCAGTGGTGGCACAACTGCATTAGGAAATTTAGTTGTCAATGGTTCTATTAAAGAAATTTATGTGGAATCCTTTGGAAAAGGATATCCAGCAACAACTATTATAACTGTAGATAAAGATCCAACAGATACTGAATTTAATAGTAAATTTAGATCTGCCGTTTTAGAACCTGTTGTTGTAAAGGGAAAAATTACTAGAGTAAAAGTTATTGATCCTGGATATGGGTATTCAAAACAACCAACATTAAGAATAAGCCCAAATTTCTTCAATGATGCCAATGCGTCTACTGAAGAAGCAGTATTATCTTGTTTAGTTGCAGGACCAATTCATAGAGTTAATATCACAAATCCTGGATCAAAATACAATGACAATCCTTCCATATTAACTACATTTGGAGAAGGTGCTACTGCAATATTAACAATTGAAAGTGGAGTAATTACTGAAATAACCCCAGTTAATAATGGTCAAAGCTATAAGTCACCACCAATTGTCAAAATAGTTGATTCTACTGGAAAGGGACAGGGAGCAAAAATTATATCTAAAATCAATACTGTAACAGGAGCAGTAATTGAATATAAAATTTTAAACGGAGGTATTAACTATTCTCAATTTGGAACAAGTATTCAAATTTTTGAATCTGGTTCTGAATCACTTTTAAATCCAATTGTAGATAATTGGACATTACTTAACAATTATAATACTGATAATGATCCAAATTATGATTCTTCAACAGGAGGATTACTTTTTGGCACAGAAGTACTTCAAAATATTGAAACAATAATTCCAAAATTTGAAGAAGTACCGTACCAACAAAATACTTCAGTTACTCAAAATGGATTAACTTCAGTTACTTATGAAGGTGTTACCTATTCTGCAAATGTACCAGTTGTTGATTTAGTTAACGAGGTAGGATTTGATTTAGTTGACGATGGATATTTACAATTAAAAGTGCCTTTTGATATTAGATTTGGAACAACTTCAAACACTCCAACTTTAGTTAAAAAAGGAGAAAACCTTTTCGTAAGTACAAATGGATTTATTTTCTTCAATGAAAATAATCCATTGGCATTAGAAGGATGGGCAGCAGAGCAACTTACCCCAACTTCTTTAGGTGCATCAATTCAAATAGGAAAAGATGATTTAATTATTGATAGGTTTTTTGACAGTTATGTAGAAAGATCAAATACAGTTACCGTTGACATTATTGCTTCTGTTTTTGGAGCAGAAAACACAAATAATTGGCCAAGTCCAAATACTTCTGCACTTTATTTTAATGGTTTGCCCACAAGATCATTTACAACGCAACCATTTAATACTCTTAATGGAGGATTTTTTAAATTTGATTTAATTTATTCTGCTCCTCCTAATACAATTGGAAACTCTCCAGAAGTAAATGAACCTGTACAACTTCAATACAGTAAAAATAATGGTGCAACTTGGACTCCATTTTCAATGTATTCAATTGATACTTATGGAGGTGGAAGTTGGAAACCCATTACTGTAAGGCTTGAAGGTCCTTTATTAGATCCTTTTATTAGATTTAAATTAATACAACCAAATTACACACGAACTAGTGCTGGACTTGATACTTGGGGATTAGATAATGTAGAAATGAGATTAAACACTGCAAATCAAGTATCAGATTTATATGTATTAAGATATGAAGGTTTTCATTTTGTAAGAGGATTTAATAGGACTAATCCTATTAAATTTGAAATTATTTTTGAAGAAAACGTATCTGGTCAAATTATTGATAATAAATTTAGAATCAATATTATAGAGAATAATCCTCTTCCATCAGATTTAAAAACTTTACTTTTGACATATGGGGAAAATAATTCTTATGAATTTGATCCTGTTCCTGTAGAATCTGGAAAATCATATCAATATTCAAGTACTATCATTCCAGCGTCTGATAAAGTATTCCCCAAAAAATATACAATTATTGGGGCACCAAAACAATTAAAATTAAAAAAAAGTTTAGTTAATGTAAATTTAACTGATTCTACAAAGCATTCTCCTATAATTGGATGGTCCCTAGATGGTAGTCCAATTTATGGTCCATATGGATATCAAAATCCACTTGAAGAATCAACTATCAAAAAAATGGTTTCTGGTTGGAAAAAAATTGAGACCAATTTAAATCCAATTAGATTATTGCCTTCTGCAAATGGAGGTCTTCAAAATTATGCAATTGGATCATTTGAAGAAGATTATTATTGGTCTCCTTCTCAAGCTACTTTAGACAGGCAAAACGGAAGGTACTGCATAACTCCTGAATTTCCAAATGGAGTATATGCTTATTTTATGACAGTTGATCTTAATAATAAGCAATTGGGATTTCCTTACTTCGTGGGATCTGAATTTTCAGGAAAAACATATTCAGAATTCAATTTATCTGAGATTCCTTTATTAAATCAAATTTTTAATTTAAGTCGTTATTTAGATCCAGCAACAGATGTATACAAAAAAACTAGACCATTAGATCCTGGAAGTTTTATTGTAGAGTCAATTCCATCATCAACAGAAGCTAGTGTCCAATCAATTAATATTGTTGACGGCGGTTCTGGATATAAAATTGGAGATAAACTAATATTCAATAATACTGAAACTAGTGGATTTGGTGCAGCTGGATTTGTTAGTGTTATAGAAGGAAAAGACATAGTATCAACAACATTTACTGAATATGATTACTTAGAATACTATGATGAATCAACTCCATTTTCAAATGGATCGACAATAAAAACAGCAGATGGATTTAGTGCAGTAATACATTCTGTCAATCAGAATGATAGATATGCATATTTAAAAAATGTTACTGGTAATAATCCATCTAGTGGAGAACCCATTTTTGACTCTACATTAACACCAGAAGTTTTAATTTCCAACGAATTAACTGGAACTAATGCTACAGTGGCAGTTATAAATGGATTAGAAACTAAATGTACATTAGATTCTGACATCGATAGTGCTACAACTTATTTAAGTATATTTGGATTTACAAATTGTACAATTGATGACTTTTTCTCCCTAACTATCAATAAGTATATAAAAATTGATGACGAATACATGTTGGTGAAGTATAAGGCAAGTTCTGATAAGATCTTAGTTGAAAGAGGTATAAATTCAATTCAAACACCTCATGCAGATGGATCTACTGTTACTTTGTTGAGTGAATTACCAGTTTTTGATAGTTCAAAATTTAATATCGGAGATATTATTAAAGTAGATGAGGAAATTTTCAAAGTTGTTAACATTACTGTAACCAAAACAATTCAGAATTTATTTACCAAAATAAAAGATGGAAGTGGAACTACTGGAGCAAATACTTATTATCTTTTCATTAATGGTATTTTGCAACTTAATAGTAGTGCTCAAGTACCTGCTCAAGGAACTGTAGTATTAAATGCAAATGGAGATGTAAGTGATTTAGTTTTTGATCAACCACCAAACCAAACAGGTATTACTGTTAATGGTTCAATCATGTCTAATCCTAGAATTGAATTATTAACAAGTCAAACTTATATTAAAGCAAATATAGTATCAAATATTGATATAATAGGATCAAATTTTAAGCACATTCTTACTGTAGAAAGACAATCATTCAATACTGTAAGATCACTTCATTATCCAAGATCAATAGTTACTAAATTAAGATATATTAATGCAAAAGTAAAATCATATCAGGAAAATAGAATTCTATCTAGATTTACTTCAAATGGAAATGGATTGGTACAGGGAGATCAGATTACAGTTAATGCATCTAGAAAACTTGAAAATAACTATAATGTTAATTTTACAATAAATCCAGTTAATTTTACAATAACTAAAGGGAGTGAAACCTATACTAATGGAAGCACTCTTGAAATGTATGAAAGAAGTAAATATATTTTTAATGTTCAATCTGTTGAACCAATAACTGTTCAATTTTTTAGTTTTTCTACTGAATTAGATAAACAAAAAGAATATTTTGATATTGACAACACAATTGAACTTGATGGTAGTGGTAAAATAACAAAATTTACTATTGTACCAAAATCTTCAGATTTAACTAATGTTATAATGCGTATTACTTTACAATCTCAGGGAATTTATAGAGATGTAAAGTTAAATATTAGATTTGAACCTTATAATGGTGAATTTTATGTTGAGAATTCTACTTCAAATTATTTTGAGTTTTATATAGATAGAAATCCACTATTTACTGATTACAATTCAAATACTATTAATTATATTACTACATCAAAAGTTGCAAATGGACCAATTCATAAAGCAACTTTGACTTCTGGTGGATTTGATTATAAAATTCTCCCTAGTGTAACTGGATTTGTAACTGCAAATGGAGTTGGCGCTACTTTAGAAGCATTCTCTAGCACTGTTGGATCAGTTAAATCTATTGCTAATGCATCAAATGGTTATGGATATAGTCCAAATCCATCGTATTCACCTGTTATTTCTTTTCCAATAATAGCTAAGTTAAAAAATAATTATAAAGTTGTTTCGTATAGAATTGATGATCCAGGAGATGGATATTTATTTTCAAACAGTCCAGTTATTAAAGGTGGAGGATTAGGAGATGGAGATACTCAACATGCATCCTTGATAGTAAATGTAAATAATGAAAAAGTAATTTCAGTAGATATAATTTATCCTGGAGTTTCGTATTCATCAGCACCTACTATAGATGTCGAAAAAACATATTTTACAACAATCAATAGTAATGGTGATTTGTCATTTAAATTTGATTTTACTGATTATTTCCAAGAAAATGATTCTTATAAAGTAAGAGCATATTACTTAGATACAAATTCCAATTTAAAATATCAAGAATCGACTGTAACATTTTTTGCAGATTTACAAACAGCATCGATTAAATCAAAATTAACTTTAGCATCACAAACTTATGTTAATCCATTAGATTATATCTCTGTGCCAACAAACGCACAAGTACAATATTATAAAGTTTTATTGAATGAAAGAAAAGCATCAATAACTTTAATTATTGATAAATCTGATTTCTTTGCAAATGAAAAAGTTATTATCAATGATAACCCAAATACTTTTGGATATGTGTCAACTATAAAAGGATGGCAAAAAAATAATTCAATATTAAGAATAACTGGATTGCAATATGAATTAAAAGTAAATGATATTATAAGAGGAGTTAATTCTGAATCATATGGTAAAATAGATTTTGTTGATGGGGTTAATACATCATTAAAACTTGGAGCATATTTAGAACAACCAAAACTTTTCTTAAGTCAAAATTCATTCCTTGGCGAAAATATTTTTAAATTACAAGATAGTTTTAGATATCAAAAATTTGCTTATGAGATATCATCCAATGTCCCCGTAGATAAATGGAGAGAAAATTATATTTCAACCGCTCATCCAGCAGGATATAATTTATTTGCAAAAACTAAAATCAATCAACGTGCAAAATTACCAGTTACATCAGAAACAAAAGTAACAATATCTACTGATGTATCTTCTATTGTGAGATTGAATCAAAAATATAATTATCTGATTACAAAAAATATCTCAGTTGATGAAGTTCAGGTTGCTAATAAACTATTAACTGATGTAAAAAATATTAAAACTTCTGTAGTTGCAGCATTTGAGGATTTTTCTAATGAGTTTAATGGTATAAAAACATCATTTGAATTAAAGGTCATTGACCCAATTCAACCAAAAAATGATGACGGAGTAACTGATAAGTATATTACCAATTATAGTATTGATCAAATGCTTGTAATTTTGGATAATATTGTTCAAACTTACGGAGATTCTTGGACTGTAACTGATGCTGATAAAACTTTTAGTTTTGAATCTGTAGAAAATGCAGGACAATTGATGCCAGGTGGTGATGTTCTTTTTTATCGTCAATTAAATGAAGCAAATGTAATCTATGGTTTTAATGAAATTACAACTTCTGCATCTACAACGTTCCCATTAATTCAACAAAATGGATCTGCATTCCCATCAGCAGTTGTTGGATCTAATTACAATGCCAGCGATTGGTTAGTTTTTGTAGATGGTGTCCTTCAATCAAGTTCAGATTCATATACATTGTCTGCTGGCAATTTAGTGTTCAGTGAAAGTATTCCCGCTGGTTCTCAAATATCAGCAAGATGTATAGTTGGTTCTCATAGAAATCAGTTTACAAATGGATCTGTAACTAGTGGAAATGCAATTTCAATTGCTTCAAAACCAGTAACTGTATCAAAAGAAAGTTATTTTATATTTGTAGATGGTATATTGATTAAAACTTCTGATTATAGTTTAAATTCATCAAACAATGTAATTTTTAACTATTCATTTAATTATGACTCGTTGGTTGTTTATATTGATCCAAAATTAGTTTCTTTAGAAACATCATCTCATAATATTCTTAGCGAATTGTATAATTATAAAATTGAAGATGGTCAAACTGATATCCCAGTTGGTTTAGTAATTGATTCAAATCAATATATTCTTGATATTAATGGTGTAGTTCAAACTCCATTTGTTTCATACCTTGCTGGATCTAGTGGTATTAGAAAAATTAATTTTACTGAACCACCTCAAAAATATTTTAAAGGTGATATTGAAGTTGGAAGACAATTCGTAGGTCTTTTATATCAAAGACAAGATGTTTCTGGAGCATTGGGTTCCACTCCAAATTATCAATTTGATGATATATCTAAAAATAGAATTTTTATAAAAAATAATGTTTCTAATTTAATTGTTGGCGATTATATTGTATCCCCAACTAATGGATCTAATGCTATTGTTGATAATATTATTGATAAGCAAATCAGAAAAACAGTAATTCAATCTGTTAGTTCTACTGTTGTTGCTCCAAATAATACCATAACAATTAATTTAAATAGCGTTCTTGGAATTTCTGTTGGGGATAGAGTTGTCTTTGATCCTGCAATAGGATTAACTTCTGTTGATGGAAATGAATTAGAAATTACTTCTATAAACAAAATAAATTCAACAGTAACTTTAAGAAATATTAGTACATCTTCTCTCACTATAACATTACCCTTAAATAATTCAATTAGATTTAATCATAGAGAATTAGTTGTTGTCAAAATTAATACTACTCAGGTCAATCGAGATAATGCGTTTAGTAGCGGTACAACTTTATTAAGTGGATATGTGTCTTCTTCAGAAACATCAACACAAACAACTCTCGATGAATCATATATGGTATTATCTTCCGATACCACAATTAATGTTGTAAGTTCAAGTGGATTTGCTAATGATGATTATATTTTAGTTAATGATGTTGAAGTTATGAAAATTACTAATATTTCATCTAATGTTTTAACAGTTTTAAGAGGACAACTTGCATCAATTATTCCAAATGTACATTCAAATGGATCAAATGTAACGAAAATTACTCCAGTTTCATTGGAATGTAGTGGATTTGCACGAGGATTTGATTCAAATAAAACAAGATTCCCATTATTGAAGGATGGAAATTCAGTTTACATTGAAGCAAATAAAGACATTTTTGTTATTGTTAACGGCATTCTTCAAAAAAGAGGATCATCATATACAATTATTGAAAATAATCCAAACAATACTTCAAATGATGGAGATGAGTATTCAGAAATTCAATTTAATGAACCACCAACAGATAGTACCCCATTTAATTGTTTCTATGTTGGAGAAACTATTTCAATTCAAAATATATCTTCTCAATTTAATTCAATTAAAACTAATTTTGATTTAAGAAGTGTTACTGGAGAAATTTTTAGTTTAATCTCAAATAATAGACCAGAAGCAAATATATCTGCTAATTTAATTTTATTCATAGATGGAGTTTATCAAATTCCATCTACAACAGAATCTGGTCGTTTAGAAGCATATAGTGATTCACTAAGTTCTTATAAATTATTAGGAAGTATTATTGATTTCAATTCTCCTCCAAAAAGAGGATCAGATTTTGAAGGATATATTTTTGTTGGATCACAATCTGATTATAATACAATTGATATTGATGTCGCGGTTGAACCAAATGATATTCTTTTACAATATAATGAAGTATCACCTAGAAGAATCCTTCAAAAAACTAGTGCTACTAAATTATCTGTAACTGAATCATTTGGAGTTTTATATGAAGCGTCAAATGGAATTGAATTGGGATCTGATAGGGGAAATAATTGGTGGAAAACTGATTTAATCAAATCAGCTAGAGTTAGAGAATCATTAAGATCAAGAAGAACAATAAATTCAAGTATATTCCAAATCGGTACGCCATCTCCATATCCATTAACTGGTAAAACATTATTTACTACATCAATACCAAGTATAAAAATAAATAATGTTTCTTCTGATTTTCCAACATCTCCTGATGATGATACAAATAAAATATCTTTTATAATTCCAGCAGGAACAAATTTCCCAAAAAGAATGGTTGATTTTACTTATGTTTCTTTTGTTCCTAGAAATCAATTGATTGTTGGTAGTAAAGATGAATTGCAAAATTTAAAAATTGTAGATTTACCATTTAATCAAATATTAAAAGTTAGTGGATCTGCTTCTGATTTAAGTACTTATTATTTTGGTGGCAATGCAAATACTAGTGAATTTACTGTTGTAAATTTTGATATAATTGATAAAATTATATACATCAAATTAACTGACACTGCGAAACCAGTTACTACAGCAAACTGGACTAATTTTCTTGGATATACATTAACTGCTGATAATTTAATTAATGAATATCAAACATTAACAGTTGGCACAAATTTAATATATAACTTCTAATGTCCTATAAATAACAATAAAACGTTTAGAAAATGGCAGCAATTTTAACGGATAAATTTAGAGTAATATTTGCTGAAAAATTTAAAGAAGCAATTGAGGTTGGTGAGAATCAAACTCTTACTGCATTAGGTGTACCAAGTACTACAATTTGGTTATTTTTTGCAAAATCCGTTGCTTGGATTGATGGAGTTGTTTTAGATCCAACAGATAATCAGCAAGATTCATTTAGATTATATGATCAAATAATAGGTCTTAAAAAGATTCCTTCTGCTGAAATAAGACAGGTTATTAGAAATAATAAATGGATAGAAGGAACAATTTATGATATTTACCGAGATGATTATGGTAAACTATTAACTTCTGCTGGAACTACAAATACTTATGTTCAAGGTTTAAATTTTGAACAACATTTATATGAAACAAACTATTATGTGGTGACATCAGAATATAAAGTGTATAAGTGTTTATCTAATAATAAAAATTCTCCTTCTACAGTACAACCATCTTCAGTAAGTGCTGCTCCATTCACATTATCTGACGGGTATCTGTGGAAATACATGTTTACTGTCAATGCTAATGATTTTGAAAAATTCAAAACTGATGAATATATTCCAATTCCAATTTCAATTCCAGTAAGTAACCAATTACCAGCGTCTGCAAATTTTGGAGGTTCCATTTATAATGTAGTTATTGAATCTGCAGGAACAGGATATACTGCCAATTCAGAATATGATATTGTTGGTGATGGTACTGGCGGAAAAGTAAAAATCACTTCAGTTTCTCAATCTGGAGCAATAACATCGGTATTAGTAATTAATCCAGGGAGTGCATATACATATGGACAAATTAATTTAGGAAGTGGAGGAGGATCATTAATTCCAATTATTTCACCAAAAGAAGGTACGGCAGTATCAATTGGTAGAGAACTTGGTGCATACCGAATTGCACTTCACGCAAAATTAGATAAAGATGATTTTGTTTTTGGTAATGATTTTAGTATTGTTGGAGTATTGTATAATCCTATTGTCACTACTTCAGGAACTGATGTTGCTATTGGCACAAAACAATTAGTTTTGGCATCTGCTTTAAATGGCACAATAGAATATAATGATTTACAAATACGTGTTACTGCACACTCATCTGGAGCATTAGGGGTAACAGAAACTGCTGCTACTGGAAGAATTGTTCATTATGAAAATACTACCAAAACCATATATTTCACTCAAGAAAATGAAGTTGGTTTTGGAATGGCTTCTAATGGTACAAGAGCATCCTTCTTACCTGGCGATACCATTAGTATTGGTGCAGATCAAGAAACTGCTACTATTGCGGCAGGAAATACTTCAGTAAAATCCTCTGGACTATCTAGAGGATCTGGAGAAATCATCTACATAGATAATAGGAGTACGATCTCCAGAGCAAAGGATCAAACAGAAGATTTTAAAATTATCTTAGAGTTCTAACATGCCCCAGTCAACTAATCTGAACACTCCTCCATATTTTGAGGATTTTGATGCAAAGAAAAAATTTCATAAAGTATTGTTTAGACCTGGATATCCTCTTCAGGCTAGAGAGTTAACAACAATACAATCAATACTTCAAAATCAAATTGAAAATTTTGGTTCTAGCATCTATAAAGAAGGTGCTATGGTTGTTCCTGGTCAAATTGGATATGACCTTACTTACTATGCAATTTTAATTGAAGAAGAGTATTTTGGAATTTCTGCTGATATTCTTTCTCAATATATTGTAGGACAGACAATTGTTGGAAATACTTCTGGTATTCGTGCTAAAGTTGTCAATGCTTTAACATCTGATCAGTCAGAAAAAGGATTTACAACGTTATATGTAAAGTATTTGAGTGCAAGCACTACTAATACAAATGGAACCTTTGGTAATGATGAAATATTAATTGCAGAAAATTCATTTAGCATTGGCAATACTGTAATTCAAAAAAATACTGATTTCGCAAAGTGTATTAGTTTAAATCCAACTTCTATTGGATCTGCCGCAAAAATAACAAGCGGAATATATTATACAAAAGGGTATTTTGTTAATGTTGAAGAGCAAGAAATAATCTTAGATCAATTTGGAACTACACCATCATATAAGGTTGGTTTACAAATATTAGAAGAGATTGTAACCCCAGAGGATGACATTTCTCTTACTGATCCATCACAAGGATATTCAAATTATTCTGCGCCAGGGGCACATAGATTTAAGTTAACAGCGATTTTAACTAAAAAAAGTTTAGATGATACTTCTGTTACTGATTTTATTGAACTTCTCAGATTAGAAAAGGGGTATGTTAAAGAAATAGTATCTTCATCCAGAGCACAGTTAGCAAAAACATTAGAAGATACATTTGCAAGAAGAACTTATGATGAATCTGGAGATTATGAAGTTCGTCCATACGATTTTTCAAAAGACGAATGCTTCAATGATGGTATTAATAATGGTATCTTTTCATCAATTAATAGTACAGATGATGGAAATACTCCATCCAAAGATTTATTTGAAATAAATGTATCTCCTGGTAAATCTTATGTTAGAGGATATGAATTAGAAACATTAGCAACTACTTATGTTGATATTAAAAAACCAAGAGCAACTGAATTACTTGGAAATGCAACTATTAGAACAGATGCTAGATCTATAGAATTTAGAATCAGCAACTCTTCTAATAATAATCACATAACATATTCTCAACTTACTTCATCATTAAATTCTATTGTACCGTTATTAGATACTAATGATGCTGTAATAGGATATGCAATAATGCTATCCTATGAACAAGTCGATAGTGGATCATCAGATTATATAATTATTAGATTAGCAAATATAAGATTTATATCAACTTCATATAATTTATCTTCTATTAAAAAGATAAGATTTGCGGGAACAATTACTTATACAACTACGCCAAATACATCAACTGGTGGAGTCATAAAAACAATTGATAAAATTAGTGGAGCATTTAACCCATTATTTTTTCCAGTTTATGAAACAAGTGTAATTAAATCTTTAACTGATACTAAAGTACAAGATGTTTTTACAAAATATATTGGTTCAACAGGATCTACAACTACAATAACAATTAGTGGTAGAAGTTATTATTCAAAAAATGCAGCAGATTACACATTAAGAATTAATGGAGATGCTGGAACTACAGAAAGAACAATTAGCAATCTTGCAATCGATGGTAGTGGTACTTTAACTTTTGTTTTTAGTGGATCTGCTGTTTCTTCTGGAACTGCATACATATTAATTGGTCCAGAGAAAATTAACGTCCCAAGTATAAAATTAGCATCTCTCAAAAAAATGAGAGCATTGAGATTAGCAAATATTGCTAACAAATATAATGTAAATGATACTACAATTTCTTTAGGAACAACTAGAGTATCCAAAATTCATGCAATTTACAATACTTCGTCTGGTACATTAACCGAATCAATTCTTCCCAAAATTACATTAAATGCTGGTGCTGGAGTATTTAAAATTGGTGAAGTAATTGTTGGAAAATCAAGTGGGGCTAAAGGTAGAATTATAAAGCAAGATGTAAATGCAATTTATTTTACTTATATTAGTCAGACAAATTTTGCTATAAATGAAGATATTTTTGGATATTTAAGTTCATCAACTGGCACTATTTCTGTAATTAATAATAATGGATTGCCTGATATAAAATCTCGCTATATGTTAGATGATGGTCAAAGAGATCAGACATTTGAATTTTCAACTTTAACAAAAGTATCTTCAGATAGCGTTATTTCTGGAGATCTTGTTGTTATCATGGATCATTTCAAAGATCAAGTAACATCAGGTCAATTCTATACGGTAAATTCATATTATGATGCTGATATTGATGAAATTCCATCATATAATTATGATGGAAATAGAGTATATTTAAATGATCTAATTGATTGGAGAATCAATCAATTAGATACTTATGTCAGTACAACATCAGGCGAATATAATGCACCATATACAATTAATGCTAATGAAATTTTAGCGAATACTAATTTATTATCATATGGAAACACTAACTATATCACTTCAGAATACCTTTTTCCATCTGGAACAACTGATGGCGATATAGAATACTATCTTGGTAGAATTGATGATTTATATCTTGATAAAAATGGCAAATTCCTTTCTCAAAAAGGAGTAGCAGCATTAAAACCAAAACCCCCAACAGATTCATTAGCTAATGCTATGAAAGTGTTGTCCATATCAATGCCTCCTTATGTTAGGAGTTTGGATGATGTTATTATAAGAAGATATAATAACAAAAGATATACAATGCGAGATATTGGCAATTTAGAAAAACGCCTTGATAATGTAGAATATTATACTCAACTTAGTTTGCTGGAAACAGATACAGCTAATTTGTTTATAGAAGATTCAAATGGAAATAATCGATTAAAAAATGGATTTTTAGTTGATAATTTTACTTCTCATTCAATAGGACAATCTGATCATCCAAATTATAAATGTGCTATTGATAGTGCTCTTGGGGAATTGCGCCCACCTCATTATACTACCAATGTTGCATTGAAGTATCAAGAAACACCTACAAAATATATTAAAGGTGATTTTATTATGCTTGATTATACTGATAAATTATTAATTGAGCAAAATTATGCAGCAGTTGTGGAAAATGTTAACCCATTTGCTGTTAGTTCCTGGGTTGGTCTTGCTTTTGTATTTCCAGCATCAGATGATTGGATTGATGAAAATAGATTACCAGAATCACTAACAGAAGTTGAGGGTGATTATTCTGCTACTGTCTTTGCAATGGGTGTTGATAGGAATACAGGTTTTGCTCCTATTGAATGGAATGCTTGGAAAACTCAATGGTCATCAACTTCTGTAACAACCCAAACGTGGACAGAAGGTGGAGGTCCAATAAGAAACGTTGAACAAACAACAACTAGAACAGATAGATTCCAAACTAGATCTGGAATTAGACCTAGAGTTACCCCAAAAACAGAGAGAAAAGTTCTTGGAGATAGAGTAGTAGATACTAAATACGCATATTGGAAGAGATCTAGAAATATTTCAGTGACTTCATTTAGATTGAAACCAAATATTAGAGTATATGCATTTTTTGATGGTAGAGATGTTACATCTTTTGTAACTCCAAAAATTTTAGAAATTGCTATGGCAGCATCTTCCGTTGCATTCCAAATTGATGAAGATATTATCGTAACTGGCAATGTAAATAGAAAATTTAGAGCAAAACTTGTTGCTCCAGGATCTGGTATTGATAATTTGGGTCGTCCATACACAGTAAATCCATATAATGGTGAAACAATTACTGCAACTTCCTACACATCAACATCTACATTTTTAAATCTTGACATTCCATCAATGCAAGTATTAAATACATCTGAAATGGGTGGATATGTACTTGAGGGAGATACCATTGTTGGATTAACAAGTGGTGCTACAGCAACAGTCATCAATAAAAAATTGATTGCCGATGAATTAGGCAACGTGCAATTAAGTTTTTACATTCCAGATCCAAATGATGATGCAAATCCAAGATTTAAAGTTGGGGAATCAGTATTCAGGGTATCTGATAGTCCAATCAATTCATTAATACCTGGAGTTGTTGACAGCTCTGCAGAAGCATCTTATACTGCAAGTGGAACAATTCTTACAAAACAACAAGATACATTATTAGTTAGAAATGCAGAGGTTGTTAGAGATACTGTAAGTGATAGTAGAATGTTAACTAGTTCGTCAACTTCCACTAGAGTTGGAGGTTGGTATGACCCTCTTGCACAATCATTCTTGATAGAAGAAAGTGGTGGATGTTTTATTACAAAAATTGATGTATACTTTAGCACAAAAGATTCTAATCTTCCAGTAACTATGCAGATTAGAGAGATGGTTAATGGGTATCCATCTCCAGAGATTTTAGGCACAATCAATAAAGATCCAAGTAATGTCTCTGTTTCTGCAGATGCAAGTGCTGTGACTACTTTTGTTTTTGATACTCCAATTTATCTTGCAGAAAGAAAAGAATATTGTTTTGCACTATTAACATCTTCAGTTGAATATAGAGTTTGGCTTTCTGAAATGGGTAAAGATGACTTAAGTGGAGAAAAAATATCTAAACAACCATATGCTGGTGTTCTTTTCAAATCACAGAATGCATCTACATGGACAACATCAGAAATGCAAGATTTTAAATTTAAGATTTATAGAGCATCATTTAATATTAATGAATCACCTACTATCAATTGGGTGAACGATAATAGCGGATCACTTCAATATACTCAATTGAGAAGAGATCCAATTGAATTAAATGTAAATTCAAATAGAATAAAAGTAAATCACACTAATCATGGTATGCATGATCCTGCATCATTTGTAGACATTACTGGAGTAAGTTCTGAACAGTATGCAACTTTATCTGTAAATTGGAGTGGTGCTCCAGGCGCAATTACAGTAAACGGCAATAGAACAGCATTCTATTATACTTCAAATATTAATGGAAGTCCTCCAACAAATACAAATCCTGGTTATTTAAAAATTGGTGGAGTTGTATATAGTTACAATCCAACTACAGTTGGAACTGCGGATACAAATGGAAATTATACAATCACAACACTTGCAAGAATTTCTGGAACTGCTCCATCTGATGGATTTAAAGCAGATGAAGAATGGCAGGTCGAAAATTATGTAATCGATGGAGTTCCATTAACATTGATTAATACGATTCACAGCAATTTAGAATGGATAACACTTGATAGTTATCAAATTAATCTACCAATAACTAGAACATCAGCAACTAATTTAACGATTGGTGGAGATAAAGTATTTGTAAGTCAGAACATACAGTATACTCAATTTGAACCTCTTGTTACATATAAAGAATTACCAGGAACTTCAATTTTGGCTTCATACTCTGGTACTACTGGTACTTCTATTGGTTCGTCTTCTTATTCAAATCCTTCCACATATACTTCACCTAATCAAAAATCTTATATTAGAGATTCTGACTTCTTTCCAATAGTTTTAAATGAGAATAATTTACTTTCTGTTCCATATTTGATTGCTTCAAACTTAAATGAAGAAAAACAAATGATTGGTGCAAAATCAGCAACCATGCGATTGGTTCTTTCTAGTACTAAGGAAAATTTAAGTCCTATTATTGATAAAAATAGAGTTAGTTTAGTGACTACTAACAATAGAGTTACTGATTTTGATTCAACAGAATTTAAAAAACAATATTTCTTTAATTCTCCACCATCTCCCAATGACACTTTTAATATTGCAATTGATCCAATTCATGATTACAATGCAGCAAACTATATTACAAAAATAGCAACTCTTGCAAATCCATGTACAGGGTTGAGAATTGAATTTGCTTCTTATAATCCTTCTGTTTGTGATGTTGATGTTTATGTTAAGTTACTAACTGGTGATGAAAGTGATTACAATCAAATACCTTGGGAAAAACTAACAACAGCAAATTATAATAAAAAGGATGAACTTAGATTTATTGATCTTTCTTATAATTATAACACTGCAAATGCAAACGAAACATTTAGTAAATATACAATCAAATTAAGAATGAGATCTCGTAATGCTGCCGTTGCTCCGATTATTAAAGATTTAAGATGTATAGCTCTAGCTTAATCCCAGTTGAAGGTCACGATGGTCTGTATCGTGACCTAAAAACAAATTCTATAGTAAACACAGACCAAGAGGCATATTTTAAATATGTGTCCCAAAGAAATAAAAAAAGAGAACAGGAAATAAAATTAGAAACTGCCGAAGAAGATATCAATAATTTAAAATTAGAAATAGCAGAGATAAAAAATTTATTGCTAGAACTGGTAAATAAGAATAGCAATTAGTATAAATACACTTGAAGTAGGAATACTATAATGTTAGCTGCTGTAACCAATTTAGTTGTTTACCAAGGAAGTGATTTCCAAACTACATTTTTTGTAACCAACGATAATGGTTCTCAGTTCAATTTGACTGGGTATACTGGTCAATCTTTGATCAAAAAACATTATACAAGTAGCACATCTGTTACTATGAATGTGAATATAAACCCTCCACAAAATACAGGTTCCGTTACTTTATCATTACCAAATACAGTAACTTCTACCATGACACCAGGACGTTATGTTTATGATGTTGTTTTGACCAGCAATTCTAATTATAAATCTAGAGTATTAGAAGGTGTTTTAACAGTAGTAGAAGGAGTAACACTCTAAATGGCAAGGGTTAGATTTGGAGATCAAGCATCTCCACAAGTATCAAGAGTAGCACTTGGCGGTGCAGCTACATTGCAAAATTTAGGTGACGTTGATGTCTTAACAAATGGTTTGCAAGATGGATATATTCTAATTTATAATGCTGCAACAAGTAGATTCCAATCAGGAAATGTATTAAATAACGTAACAGTAAACGGGGGTAGCTTCTGATGGCATCAACCATCCTTATAAAAAGAAGTACTGGCACCACAGTACCATCTTCATTAGAATTCGGTGAACTTGCAGTAACAGTTGGAACTGGCACTCAAGTAAATCGTGGTGATAGGATTTTTATTGGTGATAATAATACCACAGTACAAGTTATTGGCGGTAAGTATTTCACTGACATGCTTGATCATGTTCATGGAACTCTTACTGCGAATTCTGGGGTTATTGTAGATAATAACTCAAAGATAAATCGCTTTAGAGTAGATGATATTAATCTTGACGGCAACGTAGTAGAAACAGATACTACTGATACTGATCTCATTTTCAGAGCAAATGGTTTTGGTAAACTTGTTATTGAAGATGAACAAGAATTGGAATTTGGTACTACAGGTGATATTGAATTAAAATTTGATGCTACTGCTAATGTCTTAAGATTAGATAGAGTTGGGTTAAATACCCCAGATTTTCGTTTAGATGATGATTTAAAAATTCAATTTGGTAGTGTTGGAAATGGTGGTATCAGATATGATGCAACTCAATTAAATATAATTCGTGTTGATGGGGCGGATTGGCAATATGATAATGGAGTTGCAGTTCAATTCTCAGACGTAACGGAATCATCTAGCAGAACTACAGGTGCTGTTAAGATTTCTGGTGGACTAGGTGTAGATAAAACTGCTTGGATTAAAGAACTTAGGGTAGATGATAATGCAATTCTTGGTACATCATCTAGCGATATCTTAACTGTAAATTCGACTACATCATTTAAAAATGGAGTTACATTTGAAGGCACAGTAACAAATTCCAATGTTACTGTTAATCAAACAGGTCAACTTAATATTGATAATTTAAGATTTGATGGCAATACAATTTCAACAACTTCTGGATCCACAATTATTTTAGATCCAGATCCAGCAAGCGGAGATGCTTCTGGGGAGTTAATCATTCGTGGTAATCTTCAAGTTGCTGGTACAACCACTACTATAAACTCAACTCAAGTTACAGTTAATGATCCAATCTTTAACATTGGTGATCAAACATCTCAAAAAGTATTATCTGCAAATGCTATCGCAGGAACCTCTGCAATTAATATTGATAATCCTTCTGGTATCAATACTGGATCCTTGGTAACAGGAGATAATGTTGGAACTGGTGGTAGAACCATCACTAGTATTGAAGTTGTTTTTCACGTTTCTGCTGGAGGGTTCGCTACTCCTCCAAGTATAGGAGCGCCAATTTATTTTTATAATGGTACAAATTATGAGCAAATTGGTACATACCAAACTCAAACTACTAATACAGTAAGAATTACAGTTTCTCCTACATTATCCTTAAGAGAAAGTTCATATTATGAAGGTGGTTCTTTAACCAAAGCAAATACTGGATCCCCACAACTTTTAATTCTTGTTAAAGAACCTACAGATAAATCTGTATTTGAAACTACAATTTTAAATTTATCTAATGGTATTTCAGGTGCAATTAATCTTGGAGAATCTATTGATATTGTTCAAGGTTCAAACGATGGAATGGACCGTGGTATTCAATATACATATCACAATGGAACTTCAATTAAACATGGATTCTTTGGATATGATAGAACTGGAGGATCTGATGGTTTAGGTGCATTTACATTTATTGAAGATGCTACAAATACAAATAATGTTTTCACTCATTCAGTGGGTGGAGTTGGATCAGTAGAGCGTGAAAAAAATGATTTAGATGTATCTAGTGGAACAACTCTTGCTGGTGCAGCAAATCAATTATATCCTTCATTAAATCCAACTGGTGGAAGTGGGTCTGGATTAGTAGTATCTGTTTCCAGAAATGGTTCTGGTGCAATTAGCACAATTACTATTACCTCTGCTGGAACTTATTATCAAGAAGGTGATCTTTTAACTATTAGTGGTAATTTAATTGGTGGTGTAGTTGGAACAGATGATCTTTTACTGAGAGTAATTTCTGTTATTTCAACTAGAGGAACAGTATTAATTGGTGATCTTGAATTAGACAATGATTTAGCGGTCCAATTTGGTGGTACTGGTAGAAGTGAATTTAATACTAATGGAATTCTTTACGGAAACGGAATTGGAGAACTCAAAGAAACTGCTGCTGCTAATATGGCAAATCCAGGAGTTGGTCCTGATGTTGCAACTTCATTCCAAATTTTAACTGTAACTGCTGCTGGTATTCCAGTATGGACAGATACAGTTGACGGAGGAACATTTACCTGAGGTAACTTATGAATGAAATAGATGTTAATGTTTTGATTTCAATCCTTCAAAAAAAGGTTTCTGACTTGACCCTTACTAATGTAGTATTAGAAGCAAAAGTTAAAGATTTGACAAATAGGTTAAATAGTATTATAGAAAAGTCACAACAAGAGAATGCTATAAATGGCAACCAGAATCAAGTTAAAGAGATCCCTAACACCGAACTCAGCACCGACGACTTCTGATCTTTACGACAAAGAAGTAGCTCTTAATATTGCTGATAGGACATTATTTGTAAATAATAATGGTACTATTCAAGAAGTTCTAAACGCAGATCCAAACGATGAAACCATTGTTCCATCAATGTTTTCATCTTTGATTACTGATGGAGTCGGAAAAACTTGGTATGTTTCAAAAAATGGAACAGACAAAGCAATACTTGGTTCTGTAAATCCTAGACACGGTTCTACTACTGGTTCAAATTCATGGGGCAAAACGCCAATGACGGCGTTTTCCTCATTAAAATATTGTCTTGATAATTATGCTACTGATGGGGATACTGTCATTGTGGGTTCAGGAGTTTATACTGAAACTTTTCCATTAACAGTTCCAGTTGGAGTTTCAATTACTGGTGCTGGATTCAAAACCACTTTTATTAAACCAACAGTTGGTACTAATAATAAAGATGCGTTTTTAATTCAAAGTAACTGTAATATAGAAAATATTACAGTTACTGATTTTTATTATGATTCAGTAAATGATACTGGATATGCATTTAGAACAAAATCTGGATATACTATAAGTGTTTCAGGAAGAAGACCTTATGTTCAGCGTTGTTCTGTAATTACTAAAGGTAGTGTAACCACTGGATCCGATCCAAGAGGATATGCACAGGGAGATGCAGGAAGAGGCGTATTAATTGATGGTGGAGTAGTTGCAACTAATTCAGCAGAAGCATCTATATTATTTAATGAATGTACATTTGTTGTACCTAATTCAGTTGGATTATATTTAAAAAATGGTGCTAGATGTGAATGGTTAAATTCATTTACTTATTTTGCTGCAGATAGCGTTATTGGAGAAAATCCAGGCGGAACAGGATTTGCTGGTCAGGGAAGAGCAAGATTAAAATTCAATGGTATGTCTGGCACATTTGCTGCTGGTAATACTATAACTCAATATGATACTGACGGTACAACTGTTTTAGCATCTGGTACTATTAATCAAAATGATGGTACATATATTTACCTTACTGGTCAAGGAACAGGTAATTTTGTTGAGGCGTTACAATCATCATTAACTCCAAAGCAGGTAATTGTTAATGGTGATGCTCAAATTAGTACTGCTATTAAAAAATTTGGTAATAGTTCTTTAATATTAGATGGAACTGGAGATTACTTATCAGTAGCAAGTTCTTCTGATTTTAACTTTGGAGCTGCAAGTAATCCTAGTCCACCAGCAAGCACAACGTATACGTATACTGTAACTGCAAACACTGGTAGTACAAATAATTACCAATTTTCTGGAAGTGCAAGTGGAACTGCTCCAACTCTCAACGTAGTTGCAGGAGATATATTAGTATTTAATGTAAACGTTAGCGCCAGTCATCCATTTTGGGTTAAGACAGCACAAATCACAGGCACTGGTGGTGGTGTAGGTAACGGAACAACAACAGGCACAATAACAAATAATGGATCTACAACGGGAACAATTACTTGGAATACAGCTGGAGTAACACCTGGCACTTATTATTACCAGTGTCAAAATCACACAAATATGTTTGGTGTGATTAATGTAGCAGCTGGTACAACAACTACTAGTGCAACTGGAGATTTTGCATTAGAGTGCTGGGTATATCCTACTGAGTTTACTTCATATAGAACTATCTTTGACTTTAGAACTACCACTAGTGATACTAATGGAATTATCTTAGGTCAGAGTGACACTGGTGCGATATACTTCTATTATAATAGTAATTATAGAGTTGGACCTGTTGGATCGGTTACTCTTAATGCTTGGAACCATGTTGCTTTAACCAGATCAGGATCATCAACAAGATTATTCATCAATGGAACTCAAGTTGGATCAACTTATACTGATACAAACAATTATCCTGTACGTCCAGTTAGAATTGGTGCAGATCCTAATGGTGCATATGCTTATAAGGGATATATTGATGAAGTAAGAATTTCAAAAGGAGTATCTAGATATACTGGAACTTTTACTCCTTCAACAACGGCATTTACTGCTAGTATCAATACCTCTCTTCTTCTTCAATTTGAAGGATTGAATGGAAGTACTGAAATTATTGATGGAGGTATTGCATCACAAGATATTAGAACTTCTGCTGGTGGAACTGCTAATTTTGTAACTTTGGCAGATTACACTGCATTTGGTGCAGAACTTCGTTCAATTGGATCAGCTTCAATTTATGGAGAAAGAGGTCTTACTGCAAACGGAAAGGGAGTAAGATTATATTGTATTACTCATAATTTTAGTTATATTGGTACTGGTAAAAATGAAGATAATGATATTAGTCAGGTTAATCAGGCAAATGAAGTAATTGAAACTAATAATGGTCGTGCATTGTTCACAAGCGTTGACCAAAATGGTGATTTTAGAGTAGGAACAACATTTATTATAGATCAAGAAAAAGGAACAGTATCTTTTGCTGGATCTGGATCTAGTACAACAACATTTGATAATTTAATTGTTTCAAGTGCAGGGAATGCTACTACGATTTTACCAACTTCAATTAATGTTGGTAATTTAACACTTTCTTCAAATCAAATAATATCAGGAACTGGGTTAGTACAAACTTCTCCTCTTAGTATTGGAAACATTAGAATTGGTTCTGTAAATGCAAATACAATTAGCACTTCTACTGGAAATTTAGTATTAACTGCTCAGGGAAATAGCTTAGTACAAGTAAATGATGATTTACAAATTACTGGCAATACTAATTTTACAGGTGACATAACTGTAGGTGGAAATATTGTATCAAATCAAAGTATTTCTATTGATAGTTCTAATATTAGTAATGCTACTATTGGAACACTTACAGTAAATACATCTACAACCACAGGATCTTCCAAATTTTATGATGATATCACAACATATTCTGGAGAATTTGCTGGTATTATTACTGATGGATTAGGATATCCAGCAGGAACTTATACAAATGTTGATTTAACTGGTGGTAATGGATCTGGAGCAAAAGCGACTATTGTAGTTACTGGTGGTGGTATTTCTGGTGGATCAATATCAAATGCTGGAAGTGGTTACATACCTGGAACATATACTGTTCAATTAGCAAATGTATCTGGTACTGGAACTGGTGCTGTAGCAACAATAACTACAAGTATTACGACTCAAACTGTATCTAGTGTAGTTATAACATCATTTGGACAAGGGTATCAAGTTGGTAATGTATTAACTGGTACATTTGGAAGTGGTAGTGGATTTACTTATACTGTATCTTCTGTCGATTCAGCAGTAACATCAGTAACAATAACTGATTTTGGTACAAGTAAATATGATATAAATGATATTCTTAGTGCTGCAGAGTCAAATTTTGGTACTGGACCATTTAATAATTTCTTAAAATATAAAATAACTTCTTTCTTAGAACATGTAAAAATTCAATCTTTTGAAACTAAAGCGACATTTAGTGGAAATTTAGAATCAAAAGATACAACTTGGTTAGCTAGTGAAAAGCAAAACGCATTTGTTGCTATTGGTTTTCCATCAAATTTAGATCTTGGTGATCCATTAAACATCTATGATACTGAAAAATTAGAAGTAAACGGCAATATTAGAGCACAAGGAGATATAAAAGCACTTAATAATATTGTTGCATCATTTGGATCAGTAACTGAACCATCTATAAAGTTTGATGCAGATCCACATTCTACATTGTGGAATAGAACAGGATTTTTTGCAGAGTATGGAGAAGGTCATGGCAAATTTAGTGCTGTTGGAGATCAAGGAAGAATATTAAGATTTTCTGCAGATAGAACAGATTTTTATAAAAAAACAAATTTTGTAACTGTATCTTTTGCTGATCCAACAATACAAAAAGGTTCAGCATATCAATTAGGAAAATATACAAATCAAGAAGTTTTAGGTGGAAGTGGAAGTGGATTAAGATTTGATGTTACTGTTGCATTTGATGGTATTCTTACTGAACAAGGTTTTGGATATACTGATGCAACTTATGTAGATATTCCTTTAATTTATTCTGTTCTTCCAGGTGGTTCAGTATTAACTACTTCTAATTTAAATGGTGGATCAAATTATATCAATGGAACATACACAAATGTCCCATTGACTGGTGGAACTGGAAATTTTGCTAAAGCAACAGTTACTATTGCTTCTGGTTCTGTAACAAATATATCAATAACAAATGGTGGATCTGGATACACAGTAAATGATACATTATCTGCAAATGTATCCAATTTAGGTGGATCACAAATTAATCAATTATCTATAACTTCTGGTGGATCAAATTATGCAAACGGTAATTATAATAATGTAACTTTAACTAATATTGGTTCATTAGGTCAAGGAGCAACAGCAAATATTACTGTTTCTGGGGGTCTTATAACATCTGCAACTATAAACCAACCAGGAGCAGGATATGTATCAGGCGATACTTTATCAGTAGATACCACTAGTTTTAATAGTACTGCAACATACACGTATAATGTAACAGATACTTCTCCTTCTGGTTATGTTTTTACTGGTTCTGCCACAGGAACAAATCCAACATTAACAGTAAATAAATTTGATGATTTGACTTTTGATGTAAGTGCTCCAGGAAATGGATTAGTAAATAATGCATTTTATATTGTATCTCAATTAGGTGCATATAGTGGATATGATCCGACCTATAATGTTGCAGGTGTTACGAATAATGGTGCTTCATCTGGAGTCATAACTTGGACACCTAATATTCCAGGTACATATTATTATATTTCAGCAAATAATTCTGCGTATTATGGTACAATACAAGTATTAGAAACCAACGTTGGTAGTGGTGCAACTTTAACAGTATCAACATTAACTAGTGGATCTGGATTTAATTTTAAAGTTGCTACAATTGGAACTTCCACTGGAGGAACTGGCGCAAAAGCAGACATTGAAGTTGTTGGTGGAAAAGTAACTTCAATTACAATAGTTGACGGCGGATCTGGATATCAGGTATTTGATCTACTCACGGTAGATCCCGCAAGTATGACATATGTTGATACAATAACTAATGCGGCAATACCATCAACAGTTCCAACTACTAGTTTTAAATTTAGAGTTGAAACTATTGGAGTAGTAACAGTAACTGAGATCAATAATTTAGGAATTGGATATGAAGAAGGAGATAAAATTTACCTTCCAAACTCATTTAGACCAGTTTATACAAATTGGACAGCAAATGCTCAAGTGCAATCTGGATCTTATGTAAAGCATCAATCTAATTTTTATGAAGTAACTGCCAGTGGTACTTTT